>Ga0210409_10003592_pt1 | contig 17166 bp, 20 predicted proteins | sample IncBWH17MmetaG_FD_161649 | JGI IMG/M metagenome (GOLD analysis project Ga0210409, IMG submission 161649) | Forest soil microbial communities from Barre Woods Harvard Forest LTER site, Petersham, Massachusetts, United States - Inc-BW-H-17-M | ecosystem: Environmental > Terrestrial > Soil >... | reverse complement strand
ACGCGCGTTCGTCAAAGCCGGCGGGTTGTTGCTGGCGGGAGAAGATCCGACCGGAATCGGAGGGGATCTCGCGGGGTTCGGAGATCAGCGGGAAGTCGAGTTGCTGGTGGAAGCTGGGTTCACCCCATTGGAGGCTATTCACATTGCTACCTACAATGGTGCGCAGTATCTGGGAGAGCTCGACCGGATCGGGAGCATCGGTCCGGGCAAGCATGCGGATCTGGTGGTGATCAAAGGGGATCCGTCGAAGAAGGTTGAGGACATTGAGAATGTGGAGACGGTCTTCAAGGACGGCGTGGGTTACGATTCGGCGAAGCTGATCGAATCGGTGCGGGGATTGGTGGGGATTCGGTAGGGAAAGCAGGGGCCGAGCTTTTACCGCAGAGGTCGCAGAGAAGGTCCACTGAGAACGCGGAGAAAATCAGTCACGGCGAGTGCACGGACTATTTTGTGAGCACTTATCCATTCAGCGCGATTGATCATGTGCAGTTGGCCATGCCTTTCGGCGGAGAGGATCAGGCTCGAGCGTTTTACGGAATGCTGCTCGGGATGAGGGAAGTTCCTAAGCCTGCGGAGTTGGCCAAGCGCGGTGGGTGCTGGTTTGAATGCGGGCCAGTGCAGATTCATCTTGGTGTGGAAGCAGATTTTCGTCCTGCGCGAAAGGCACATCCTGCATTGCGATGCATGGACTATGACGGGCTGGTCAGCAGACTCAAAGCGGCTGGGGTTGAGGTTACCGACGATGCCAGCATTCCTGGCGTGCGGCGCCGCCACATCGCGGATCCGTTTGGGAACCGGATTGAGCTGATCAGCGAATAGAGCTGCCGCCGGCCTCCTATAAAATCGGACCTTAAATGCTCGTGCTTGCTTCGGCCTCGCCGCGACGTCAGGAACTTCTGCGCAATGCCGGCATTTCGTTTGCAGTGCAGCCTGCCGATGTGGACGAAACGCCGCTCAAGGATGAGGCCCCACGCGAGTGCGCGGAGCGACTGGCGCGCGAGAAGGCGCTGACGGTTTGGCGAAACCGTCCGCAAGACGCGGTGCTGGGGGCGGATACCATTGTGGTCGTGGATGAAACGATCCTGGGAAAGCCGGTCGACGCGGAGGACGCGGCGCGCATGTTGCGGATGCTTTCCGGTCGTGTGCATCGCGTGATCACCGGCGTGTGCCTCATAAAACCAGTACCCAGTACTCAGTACCCGGTACCCAGTGGAAGATCGAGCGCTCGCGACGAAAAGCGGAATGAGAATCTGCATCTCGGCTCCGAAACCACTCTCGTGACGATGAGCGAAATTTCGGATAAGGAGATTCTGGACTACGTGGCGACCGACGAGCCGATGGACAAAGCCGGAGCGTACGCCATCCAAGGTATCGCGTCGCGATGGATTCCTCGGATCGAAGGAGATTACAGCAACGTGGTGGGATTACCGGTAGCGTTGGTGTATCGGATGCTGCGGGACTCGAAGTAGGTGTACGAGGAAATGGATCGTTGGGCGCTGACTACGACTTGTTGCCCTCGTCCTTCTTGGCAGATTCTTCTTTCATGGCAGACTTGAAGTTGCGCAGTCCTTCGCCAATGCCCTTGCCTAGTGAAGCGAACTTGCTTGGCCCGAAAAGCAGGAGGGCGATGCCGACGATGAGGAGGATTTCCGGGAGTCCGATTTTGCCTTCCATGTGGTTCGCCTTTCTGCAGGCCTACGGCGGATCCGCCGCATCCAATCAAATTCTAGGCCACTGAAGTGCCGGAGTCAAAACATGCGATGTTTTCGTTCGTGCGCAAAAAAGCTTGAAACGCAGAGGACGCGGAGAAATTTCCGCAGAGCTCGCAGAGATAAACACGGTGTTTCAGTGGGGCTGAATTGGCTGCGCTTACCCGGCGAGAGAATGAGAGTCTATTGTCAAAGTGAAAGCCTTTGAGGTGAGTCGATGCGAATGATTCGAGCTCTGGCGGTTGCTCTTTGCTTATTGGCGGGTGCGGCGCCTCGTGTTTGCGGGCAGGAACAAGCGGCGGCGGCTGATCAGCAGCGGAAGACTAGCGAACCATACAGCGGAGACCTGTCGATTTTCGAATCGCCGGGGCGCGAAGACCGCCTTCAGATCAATCGCGTGATGGACATCCTCAGCATCCGCACTGGGAAAAGTGTAGCCGACATCGGGGCGGGGTCGGGATGGTTTACGGTGCGAGCGGCCAAGCGAGTGGGAGCAAGCGGCGCCGTCTACGCTGTGGATATTAATCCCGAAGCGGTGCGCTATATCTCAGATCGAGCCGGAAAAGAGAAGCTGGCGAACGTCAAAGCGATTCTGAGCAAGCCTGACGACCCACTGCTGCCCCGGGATTCCGTGGACGCGGTGTTGTTGCTGAAGACTTACCACGAGGTGGCTCATCCGGTGGAATTGCTGCGAAATCTTCGGGGGGCGCTGCGGGCTGGGGCGAAAGTCGGGATCATCGACCGCAATGGCAACGGTGAGGATCACGGCATTGGGAGTGACGTTGTGATTCGCGAGGCGAAAGAGGCGGGCTACCGATTGATGGAAAAGTATGACTTCGTCAAAGGCGACAAGATGGATTACTTTCTGGTGTTCACGGCAGGAGAGTGAGTTCCTCGACCACCGACCAGGTGGTGCGCGTCATGTCGGCGAAGAGCGGTAGATCGGCATCGGACGCGGCTCCTTGCGGACTCGCCCACGCGCCTTCCATCGATTCCCAACTATCAAAATGGAGTTCGACGATTGCATCCCATTCAGGATGGGGACGGCTGGGATCAGCAATCACATGGTTTTGCTTGTACCTTCTGAGTCCAGGAAGTTTCCTGGCCAACGGCGCGTGAATTTGTTCCAGATGCTGGCGAAATTGTGCGGGATTCAGGTCAGGCCGGCGATAGAGAACCACCATGAACTTCAACATAGCTGTTAGGCCGCCTCGATCAGTCCGGCGAGCAGCAGTGCGCGGCGAGACAGTTCAGAAATCACAATATACTCGTGAATTGCGTGGGCCCCTTCGCCGACGGCGCCGAGACCGTCGAGCGTAGGGATGCCGATGCCGGCAGTGAAGTTACCATCGGAGCCGCCGCCGACTGCGGCTTCTTCCAGCTTCCATCGGATTTGTTTCGCGACGGCTTGTGCCTTTTTGTAAAGCGCCGCGACACCGGCGTTGCGTTCCATGGGCAGGCGGTTGATGCCGCCTTCGATGTGGAGTTTGCAGTGTTTGTCGAATGGCTTGAGCGCGCGAAATTTGCGATCCAGACCCACCGCCTGTTTAGCGCTTTTGATGCGGACATCAATCTCGGCGACGGCTTCGGCAGCGATAACATTGGTGCGCGTTCCCCCGCGAATCACACCGGGATTGACCGAGACTCCGCTCTTTAGATCATTCCACTTCGAGATCACGGCGATCTGGCGGGCGAGTTCGAGGATGGCGCTGTGTCCTTTGCCGGGATCAAGTCCGGCATGAGCTGCGACTCCTTTGACCGTTAGCGTGTAATCGCCGACGCCTTTGCGGGCGGTTTTGACCGCACCGCGAAGTCCGGCAGCGGGTTCAAGCACCAGGACTGCGGCGGATTTTCTGGCGAGGCCTTCGGTGATTTTGCGGGACGAGCTGCTGCCGACTTCTTCGTCCGAGACTAGGAAGACCGTGACAGGACGCGGCAATTGCCCATGCCAGGCTTGCAGGGCTTCGATGGCGAAGAGCATCAGCGCGATCCCAGCTTTCATATCGAGGACGCCAGGGCCGCGGAGCCGGTCGTTATCGATCTGGCAGGGCATGGTAGGAAGCGTTCCCAGGGAGTAGACCGTGTCGAAGTGGCCGAGAAGCAGGACTGGCTTGGTGTTTGCCGCTCCGGAGAAATCGATTTGGAGGTTGTCGCCGAAATTTTCCGTGCGATGCAGTTGAGGGCGGCCATTTATGAAGGCGAACTTCTCGGCCAGAAAAGCGCCCATGCGGTCGGCGGCGGGTTTGTTGTCGCTGGGAGATTCGATTTCGACGAATTCGCGGATGGTTTGGAGAAGTGCGTCCTGGCGGGATTCGAAGTAAAGAAGACGGTCTCCGGATCCGCGCGCTATCTTTTTGCCTGGCATGAACTCTCCAGCTTAAATATGGAGTGCACCATGTCTCGCATCCTTTCCGAGACATGGGAGGAGCGAGAGCCCCGGGCACAAGTCGTACAGTATAATCTTCAAGCTGTTTCACGCGAACTATGAATGAAAGCACCTCTGCGCCCGAAGCTCCTTCCAACGGTGGGAAGACCGGGCTGGATATCCACGAGATTTTGAAGATTCTGCCGCACCGGTATCCGTTTCTGCTGATTGACCGCGTGCTCGACATCAAGCGCAAAGAGCGGATTGTGGCGATCAAGAACGTCACCATCAACGAACCTTTCTTTGCGGGACACTTTCCCGGTTTGCCGATTATGCCTGGAGTGTTGATCGTCGAAGCGATCGCACAGGCTGGCGGCGCGCTGCTGCTGACGGAAGTGGAAGACCGCCATGACAAGGTCATGGTGTTCACCGGGATCGAGCGCGCGAAGTTCCGGCGGCCGGTGAGCCCAGGCGATCAGTTGCGACTGGAAGTCGAAGTGAAGGGGTGGCGGGTGGTCCCGGGGATGACGGCGGCGAAGATGCAGGGTTACGCGTTTGTGGGCGATCGGCGCGTGGCGGAGGCTGCCGTATCTTGTCAGTTGATTGACAGTTCGCGCGGGCGAGCTTCTGGCGATAGTGTCGACGAGGGTTGATTGGCGGTGCGCCAGCTCGTTTTTGGCTTCAGCGAGAAGCTTTCACCACACAGGGCACAGAGGAAAACTCTTTGGGATTCATCCCGGGCGCCAATTCTCGATGACCTCCTCTAATATTCATCCCAGCGCGATTATTCATACCAGCGCGCGGGTGCCTGAGTCTTGCAAGATCGGGCCTTATTGCGTGATAGGAGCCGACGTCGAACTCGGCGAAGGTTGTCATCTGGTGTCACACGTGGCGATTGAAGGCCCCACGAAAATTGGGGGCGACAACGGGTTTTTTCCTTTCTCTGCCGTTGGGATGGCGCCGCAGGATGTGACCTACAACGGCGAGCCGACCCGGCTCGAGATTGGCGATCACAACGAGATTCGCGAATATGTCACCATCAACCGCGGCACGGTCAAGGGCGGGGGACTGACCAAAGTTGGGAGCCACTTGCTGATCATGGCTTACACGCATATCGGGCACGATTGTGTGATTGGCGATCATGTGATGCTGGTGAACGGGGCGACGCTGGGCGGCCACGTCATTGTCGAGGAGTGGGCCGTCGTGGGAGCGCTCTGCCCGGTCCATCAATTTGTGCGGATCGGCGCGCATTCCTACGTTGGCGGGGGCACCACGATCACGCAGGACGTACTCCCGTTCTCGATGACTTCTGCGGCGCGCGAAACCCACGCCTACTTGATGAACAAAGTAGGATTGCAGCGGCGGGGATTTTCTAAAGAACGGATTGCCAAGATTCATCACGCTTACAAAGTGTTGTTGGCTTCAAAAATGAATACCTCGCAGGCGCTGGAGAAGTTGAAATCGGAACCAGACCGCGGAGAGGACGTTGAGATGCTGATCCGGTTTATTGAGGCTTCTGAGCGCGGGATTATCAAGTAATGGTCATGCTTGAGGCTTCTTTTTAACCGCTGAGTTCGCTGAGAAAAGCCGCGGAGCACGCGTAGTTCAGCATCGTTTTACTTTAAGGCACTAACCGGCATTTCGCGAAATTCTACTTCCGCTCTTTAATCCATTCCGTAATCTTTGTTCCCAACACATCAAGGGGAAGCGGGCCCTGGTCGAGCACGGCGTCGTGGAAGGCGCGCAGGTCGAATTTCGGGCCCAGTTCTTTTTGTGCGCGGGCCCGCAACTCGAGGATTTTCATCTGGCCCATTTTGTAGGAAAGCGCCTGCCCAGGCCACGCAATATAGCGATCGACTTCGGTCTCAATATTCTGGTCATCCATTGCAGTGTGCTCGTGGAAGAAATCGATCATCTGCTGGCGGGACCAGTGTTTCGAGTGCACGCCGGTATCGACTACCCAGCGCACGGCGCGCCACATTTCATTCTGGAGGCGTCCGTATTCGCTGTAGGGGTCCTGATAGAAACCGGCCTCCTTTCCGAGGCGTTCGGCGTAGAACGCCCAGCCTTCGCTATAGGCGTTCACATCGAGTGTGAAGCGGCGGAACGGAGGTAAATCCGTGAGTTCCTGCGCGATAGAAAATTGCAGGTGATGGCCGGGTACGCCCTCGTGATAGGCGATGGCCTCGACGTTGAGCAGCAGGCGCTTCTCGGGCGCGTACTCGTTGACGTTGATGCGCCCGGGGCGAGAGCCGTTGGCGCCGCCAATCGAGTAATCAGCGGGCACACTGTCGGCGCTGCGAAATTCCTCCATGGGAACGACGTCGAGCTTGTTCTTGGGCAGGCGGCCGAAAAGTTCAGGTAGCTTCCCATACATCTGGTCGCGATATTTCGTGTAGAGATCGAGAAGTTGCTGGCCGGACTTGGCGTGCAGCGCGGGATCCTGGCGGATGTGAGCGTTGAACGATTTCAGATCGTCGAAGCCCTGCGACTTGGCGATCTGCAGCATTTCCTGTTCGATCTGGGCGACGCTTTTCAGGCCCATCTCGTGTATCTGGTCGGCGGTGAAGTCGGTGGTGGTTTGGTGGTGCACGGCAAAGCGATAGCGCGCTTCTCCGTCGGGGAGAGCCCAGACTCCGGGATCAACGCGGCCGTGGGGAGCGTAGTCCTCGCGCACGAACTTGGCGAATCGGACATACGCGGGTGCGATCTCGTTCTTGACCGCCTCTTCGATGGCTGCCTGCAGGCGCGTGCGGTCCGGTGAAGAAATTGAATCGGGAAACTTCCGCAACGGACTAGTGAATGAACTCCTTTCGAGCGGCGTGTCGGCCACCTGTTGGGCCTGGGCCGCGACTTTTTCGAGCAGATATTTTGGTGGCATCAGGTTGTCGCGCAAGCCATCGCGCATGTGTCCGACGGCCTCGTCGAGTACGCGAGGGATCTGGTGAAGTCGGGCGAGATAGTTTTCGTAGTCCTTTACATTGCGGAAGGGGACATAGGAGGAGAGAGAAGCGTACTCGAGATGGACGCCGCCGAATTGGGTGGCCGGCATTTCCCAGTGTTTGAAGCGGGCGCTCTCCAGGGATTCGCCCAAGCTGCGGACCATGAGTGCATGGTTCAGTCTCTCCTGCTCGGCGAATCCGGTGACGTCGAGAGATTCGAATCGTTTCAGGGCCTGGCGCGCGTGTTCGAGATCATCGGCGATGGCTTTATCCGAAAAATCACTGATGCGGTCGTTGTAGCGTTCATCGCCGATGTTGGTGGCCAGCTCGGGGGCTGTGCGCAGCGTGTATTCCCATTCATCGTTCAGGAGGCGCTTGAGCTCGGCGCGGCGGGCCTCGAGAGATGGGCTGGCGCTTTGTGCCCCGACCGGGCGAACGACGGTTGCGACCAGGATCGCGAGAAAGATAGGCAGTAGAGATCGCAAGACGATGCCTCCGTAAATCGGATTTGTCCGAAGCATTATTGCACCTTGGAAGAACTCAACAACAGGCCACTCCCGCAGAATTTCAAAATGCTGCACAATGACAACATGCCTCTGCCCCGACGCGCTCTCTGCATCTTTCTGCTTGCTGGCTTTGCACTGATTACTCCTGCCTTGGGCCAGGCTGCTCCGCCGAAGCAAAACGCGGTGCGTCCAACTCCGCCAACGCGCGATCCCCATACTCCCGGCTATGTCGCCGTGAAGGAGTTGCCAGACGGCGCTGTCCCTCCTGCGAATGTGGATGGCAATTTCATCGTCGGTCCTACTCATGATGCCGCTGCCGAGTCTGCCGACGGCATTCCGAAAGGAACGGTGATTGAGTTCACCATGAGCTCGTCCGACAGCAAAATCTATCCGGGTATTGCGCGGGAGCCAAACACATTCGGAACTCCGGATCCGGCTGACCCGGCAAAACTCATCGTGACAACTAGCCATCCGGCCCCGTACACGCGAACAGTGGCGGTTTATGTTCCTAAGCAGTACGTGCCCGGTAGCGTCGCTCCTTTCATCGTCGGGGCGGACGGGCCTGATTCGCTGCTCTTTTCGGCTCTGGACGCGTTGATTGCCAGGCACAAGGTTCCGGTGATGATTGCGATTTCGATCGGCAACGGAAGCGGAGACGCGCAGGGGAGTGAACGCGGGCTGGAGTACGACACGATGTCGGGCGTGTATGCCGAGTTTGTCGAAAAAGAAGTGTTGCCGCTAGTCGAAGCCAAAGCGCACGTGAAGCTCACGAAGGATCCCGACGGGAGGGCGACAATGGGTGGCAGTTCAGGTGGCTCTTGCGCGTTGATCATGGCCTGGTACCACCCTGAGCTTTATCACCGCGTGCTTACTTACTCGGGGACATTCATCAACCAGCAGTGGCCTTACAATCCGCAGACGCCGCACGGGGCGTGGGAATTTCACGAGCATCTCATTTCAGAAAACCCAGTGAAGCCAATACGAATCTGGATGGAAGTTGGAGACCGGGATTTGTTCAACCCGAACGTAATGCGCGACAACATGCACGACTGGGTGCTCGCCAACGAGCAAATGGCGAAGGTGCTCGCGGCTAAGGGATATCACTACCAATTTGTATTTGCGCGCAACGCCGGGCACGTGGACCGGGCGGTGAAACAGGAGACGCTTCCCGAGGCGCTGGAGTATGTCTGGCACGGATATGCGGCGTCGGGGGTCAAGAAGTGAATTGCCGGGCAGTCATGCGCTCACGCAGGCAAAATGCACCACCTGGAGCTTCCCTTCGCTGCGGGTCGGTGAGTGTAGTAGCGAGGCTTTGCCAATCATCCGTCTGGACCTAAGGATACGGGAAGTGACTCGTTCGGTTTGGTGTCTCGCCACAAGTCCTCCAAGTATGATTTCAAGATTGGAAATGCATTCTCGGAAGTAATGTCGGTTCGTCGATCGGGCTCTGAGAAATAGAGATTCCTGTGGGACCATGCTATGTACCATTGTTGTCTCGCCTTGTCGGTCCTCAGGGTCACTCGGGGTGGCGGAGGGTCATATCGCTCTAACCCGTGTTGTTCGGCAGTCGAAAGGATGATGTCCGTCATCGATTGACCGGCACGAAAAGGCTTATCCAGCCCCGCCTCCACACATGCCCGCAGTAGCGGCAAAACGAAAGCTTTCCACGATGCCCAAATCTCATCTGGCATGCTTTCCACCCACCCGATTAGCCAAAGCCACGATTCGTGCTTGGTCTCAGTTACCATTTTATATTTCGCCAGCATAACAGGATAAATGTTGAAATCGGCGATAGCACTCGTTGACTGCGCACGCGGCCTCGGCGACGCGCAGGATGCTGGCGGCATTCTTCCTCAGCGCCAAATGCTAGACTGACTCGGCGCCTTACTGTATGCCCTCTCAGCAAGAAAAGATTGGCCTGATCGCGGGTAATGGGAAGTTTCCCTTCCTCGTGCTGGATGCGGCGCGGGCGCAGGGGTATGAAGTTGTTGTTGCAGCGATCAAGGAAGAGACGTTTCCGGAGATTGAATCGCGCGGCGCGGCGGCGGTGCACTGGTTATCGCTGGGCGAGCTATCCAGGCTGATCGAGACCTTTCAGCAGGCAGGTGTGCGGCGCGCGGTGATGGCGGGGCAGGTGAAGCACAAGCAGATTTTTTCCAGTATCCGGCCAGACTGGAAGCTTGCGAAGCTTTTGCTTTCGCTCACGACGCGTAACACCGATTCGCTGCTTGGCGCGGTGGCGAAAGTCCTCGGAGATGAAGGGATCACGCTGGAGAAATCCACCTGGCTACTGGAGCCGCTGCTGGCGAAACCGGGCGTGGTGACGCGGCGTCCGCCTACTGAGCAGGAACAAAAGAATATTGAGTACGGGCGGACTGTGGCGCGTCAGTTGGCGCAACATGATATCGGGCAGACGGTGGTGATCGCGGAATCGGCCTGCGTTGCGGTGGAGGCGATGGAGGGGACAGATGCGACCATCGAGCGCGCAGGGCAGATCATGCGGTCGATGCATGGAGACGCGTCCACGCTGAGCCGGGACTTGACGGTGGTGAAGATTGCGAAACCGAATCAGGATATGCGGTTCGATGTCCCGGTCGTCGGCGTAAAGACGATTGAAGTGATGCAGTCAGCAGGAGCGACGTGTTTGGCGGTGGATGCCGGCAAGTGCCTGCTGCTCGATGGGGACAAGGTGATTGATGCGGCGAATGCAGCGGGGATCGCGATTGCCGCCGGTGGGGATCATTCATGAAGAAAAAAAAGAAAGCGGGAACATCGGAAGGCTCCCGGATTGCCGATCAGCTGCATCGCGCATTTTACGGGAGCGCGTGGCATGGCCCGGCGGTGTTGGAGCTATTGAAAGATGTAGATGCGACTACGGCAGCGGCCAGACCGTTGGAGGACGTTCACAGCATCTGGGAGCTTGTATTACACGTAGCGGCGTGGGATAGAGCTGGACTGCGGCGCCTGGGCGGCGAGAAGTGCCAGCTCAAAGGATCGGCTAATTTTCCGCGTGTTCCAGCACCGACGGAATCGGCATGGCGCGAGGCTGTAGCGATGGCGAAGCGCACGCACTACACACTGGTCGAGACGGTCGCAGCGTTGTCGGACAAACGCTTGCGGGATCAGGTGCCGGGGAAGCGGTATGACTTCTATCACATGCTGCATGGAATTGCGCAACATGAGTTGTATCATGCAGGGCAGATGGCGATTTTGAAGAAGGCTTGTCTTTCAGAGCGGAATTCCCACGGGGGCTAAAGCCCCAAATCATTGTGCTGCTTGACGCGGCCCTGAAGGGCCGCTCCTCCACGGCGGTTCAGACAGTTGTGGTTCAGCACGCGGTGCTGTGACGTCAAGCGAGATAAGGAAGCGAGCCAAACGCGCGACCTATTCGGGCTCGCAAAGATCGCGATCTATTCGCGCGGCTCGCTCAGATCCTTCAGCCGGCAAAATGCGCCCGCTTCAGGATGACAACACACCTCACCATTTCCTGAAGATTACAGCTACGGCAGCCACGATCAAGGCGAAGCCCGCCAGGTAGTTCCAGCGCAACGGTTGCTTCAGATACAGCACGGAGAATACCGCGAACACCGTCAAGGTGATGACCTCCTGAATCGTCTTTAACTGCGCCGCAGTGAATTCGTAGGAGCCGATGCGGTTGGCGGGAACCTGGAAGCAGTACTCGAAGAAGGCGATCAGCCAGCTCACGACGACAACTTTGTAGAGCGGGACGTCACGGTACTTGAGGTGTCCGTACCAGGCGAAGGTCATGAAGATGTTCGAGATGGTGAGAAGGGCAATCGTGCGCATGGAGAATGCGGTCCTTTCAGTTGAATGTCGCTAAGGAAGTCTGAAGGAAAATTATGCCGCAGGTTCGAGCCAAGGCCGCGATCAACTCCGGTCGCGCCGGCCCATACCGACACCACCGAGAGCGCCGCCCAGCATGCCTATGAGAATGCATAGGATCAACGCCACGATAAAAAAGAACACCAGCATTAGGACAAGACCGGTGGGGGACCTCACGAAGTCAAGGCTTTGCTGCAACTGCTGTGCAGAGTAACGGCTTGCCTGCTGCTGAAGATTCTGAAGCAGAGCCGCCCGAATCTCTCCCACTGCCGCCCGTACCTGAGCCCCTTCGTGCAGGATTGACACCCGCAAGGCACCCAGAATTGCAGTTATGCCAAAACAAAAGAAACCGCACACGGCTCCCAGCCGGGCTCCAGTGCGCGCGCGCAAGGCGATTTCTGGATTACGCCGGCGATACAGCGCCACTGCAAGAAACCCGGCTCCGATCACCGCAATTATGGGAACAATCAACCGCAACACCATGCCGATCGCAGCGATGAGGGCGGCGACGGCGCACGGCTGCGCAGCCTGGTCCCAACGCATAGGTACTGCGATGATCGGCACTGTTTCGGACGCCGTCAGTTGACCCGGCTGCACAGCAGTGTCTGCGGGGATTGCCGATACAGGTTCGGCAACTGCTACGCGAATTTGCGGAGCCCGGCAGTGCGGGCAAAACACCCGTCCTTCCTCCAGCATCTGGCCGCACTTGTAACAGGGTTCTTCCATGAAAGGTTTGGTTGAATTTGAAAGTATCGCACCGGAACGGCGCGTGCGACCACTCGAAAGATTCCCTCAGCGGCTAAAGCCAGGCTAGTTTTGGGGCACTTACCGGCCACGGCTGCAAGCCGTGCCCTTTCAAACCAGACTCGCGTCGACGCTTTTTGGCGGCCCTAGATATCGCCCTGTTGTCCGCGTGTGTGGAGATAGATCAGCGCGAACTTGGAGCCCTTGCTGCCTTCACCCGGTTCGACGGCGACGATGTGCTGGTTGTCTTCGGTACCGACTTTTAATTCCGTAACCGGGCCGGAGTTCTCGTCACATTTCAGCTCTTTGCTCTTATTGGAATCTTTATCATCATCGTGCCCTGAGACGTCTTCGAGTTTCGCGGAGCGGCACTCCAGCACCTTTCCATACTTCTTCAACTTATCTCGATAGAAGTCGAGAAGCTTGCCGGGAGCGTCGTCGGAAAGGTAGTTAGCGACCACCAGTTTCATCCCGAAAGATTCGGTCGCGATGCTCAGATTAGCCTGGTCCTGGTTCTCGCCGCTGGATTTGAGCCGCGCGCCGGGATAGAGCGGCAGGCCGACTTTCTTGGCGTCGGCATCTTTACCCACATGCAGGTCGCCAACCGAACTGCGAACGTCGAGACTCTTGTCCTTCGATGCTGAATCCTGAGAAAGAACGGGGACGGCTATTCCCAAGGCGAGAGCCAGCGAAATTGCCAAATGACGATGCATAAATAATCCTCCCTACAGTGTCCTGTAACCCCAGGGGCTAAAGCCCTTCAATCTTGGCCCGCTAACGCGGCCCTGGAAGGGCCGCTCTTCCACTAAAACCGCTTTACGGCGCGGACCAAGCCGCGCCCTTTCAAAGCTCAATTGCGTAGCTGCCGAAATTTTGTCTCAAAACCACAGAAACGAAGTGGCTTAAATCTCGGCTTCTTTCCCGTGGGTCCGCACATACACCAGTGAGAAATTCGAGCCGCTTCCCGAGGGCTGGACGGCGACGATGTGCTGATTCTCTTTCGTGCCGACCTTGAGTTCAATATTGTGGCCGCTGTCGCCGTCGCAGGTCAGCTCGGAACTCTCGTCGTGTTTCTTGATGCCTGCGTTCACGTTCATCCCGGTCGTATGGCACGCCAGTACATCACCGTATTTCTTCAATTGCCCTTTGTAAAACGCTACCACTTTTTCGGGTGAATCTGTGGACTCATATTCGAGCGCGACAACTCTCAATCCGTATCCGAAACTCGAGAGGTTCACATTCGCGCTCTTGTTTTCGCCGTTGCCCTGCTCCTTCAGCGTGGCGCCGGGATAGACCGCAATGCCGACATCTTCCGGGTTCACTCCCTTGCTGACGTGAATGCCGCCCACGGGCGTGCTGATGTCGACCTGCTTGTCCTGCCCGTTCTTCTCTTTCTTAACGTTGATGCTGCACGCCGACAGAAGCAGGATTGCAACCATCACGAATGTTACGCTCGCCAGTTGATGTTTAGTTCTGCCCATTGCGCGCTCCTCACTTGGCAACTTGTGCCGGTCGCTCCAGCCCAGCGCCGCGTTGAGCGATGTTGGGAATCGTGACTGGAAGATGGCCACGAATCGGAATCTCTCCAAAGAGCGCTTTGACCGCCGCCACCTCGGAAACCGTCGCGTTGGAAAATGTGCACATGTAGTTTTCTATTTTGGGGAAATCGCTGGCCAGGTAAGGATTCCCCATGGCAATCACCGCTGTCTTCTGCGCAGCGCGATCGAGCACCTGCTGCAACAGCGTCCCAGTCGCATCGGCCATGGCGACCGAGTTCCCGACCTTGCCCGCCGTCGGGATCACGTACACCGTAGCAACGACCGTCTGCGCCGCATCGACTGCTTTGAGGACTTCATCGCTCATACCCGCGGCAATTCTGGGGTCGACATAAATGACGCGCGAGTCCGGAATGCGAGTATGAAACTCGCGTCCGAACGCGCGGCCCGACTCCGAACGGACGTCGTCTGAGAACAGCACCGCCACGACGTCGTTATGCGTCTCCTCCTTGGTCATATACGGAAGGGCCCCCTTCGCGGTTCCCTTCGATTTCAAGGGAAGCATCTTCCCGTCGTCACGCACCAGGGTGATCGCAGCGTCTGCTACCTGCTGGCCGAAGGCAATATCCTGGGGCTTGCCAACGGTACTCGCGATGGTCTTCAGATCAACCGTACGGGCATCATTGAGCCCGAGCGCTCCCTTTGTTTTCAGGATCTTAAAGACCGAGCGATCAAGCCTCTCCCGGGAAATCTCGCCGGAAGAGACGGCCTTGACCATCGCCTGGTAGGAAGCAGGAAAGTCCGCCGGAATGATCAGCAGGTCGTTGCCGGCTTTGAAGGCCTCGACGGCGGCCCGGCCAATATCGTTGGCGAACAGGTGCGTCAGCCCTGCCATATCGAGTGCGTCGGTCACGATGATGCCTTTGAATCCGAGTTGCTTCTCGAGCAGATCGGAGACGACGTTGCTGGAAATGGTAGCTACGTGGTTCGGATCGGAATCGAGCGCCGGGACCGTGACATGCGCGACCATCACGGAATCGACGCCGGCGGCAATCGCTTGCTTGAAGGGCGGCAATTCGATCGATTCGAGATGGGCGCGGTCCACATTCACGCTGGCGACGCCGAGATGCGAGTCTGTGGCTGTATCGCCGTGACCGGGAAAATGCTTCACCGTGGTGAGCATTCCGCCGGCGTGCGCGCCTTTGATGTAGGCGGTAACGAGGTCGCCGACCTGCTTCGGATCTTCGCCGAAGGAGCGCGTGTTGATGATGGGATTGGCAGGATTCGAATTCACGTCCGCATCGGGAAAGAAATTCCAGTGCACACCCACGGCGCGAGCTTCCTGCGCCGTGATGCGGCCGAAGGCTTCGGCATCTTCCAGCTTTCCATCGGCGCCGAAGGCCATGGCGTGTGGAAAGTTAGTCGTGCCGACCAGTCGGGTTGCTACCCCTCGTTCAAAATCTGCGGCGAAGAGCAAGGGTAGCTTCGAATCTTTCTGCAAACGGTTGAGCAACTCTGCGGCCTCGTACGGCCCGGTGCGCAGGAGAAGCGGGCCGTCCACATGGACGGTCATGGCGAAGGACCCCACGTGATACTTCTGCATGGCGTCGCGCAGTTCCAGATATTCCGGACTCTCCAAATTCAAGAAGCTGGCGCGGCACCAGATCATGAAGAGCTGGCCGATCTTTTCCTCAGTGCTCAATTTCTTTAGCGTCTTTTCCGCCCACTTGTCGCCCGCGCTGCTGTGGTGAATTGGACTTGGATGTTGTTGCTTATCTTTCGCAAAAGCTGGCACGCAGAGGATGAGTGCGAGGCACGAAACGGTTAAGATTTTCAGCATGCAGGAACGATAGCAGAGGGGCGGGGGCCAGGTCTTGGTTGAGCTAGCCCTCTGCCTCTGTGAACCTCTGTGCCCTCTGTGGTGAGGCAAAGCAATGAACCACAGAGAACACAGAGGGTCACTGAGGCCTTCTTATTCCGATGCCAGGGTGGACAGAGCGAGACCTCGCCACCACGGAACCGACACTTTGATTGATCTCCGGGTCTTCTCCGAAGCCCTCGAACCACGTCACTTCAGGTTCGCGCCGGAACCAGGTCATCTGGCGTTTGGCGTAATTGCGATGCGCCTGCTGAATCATCGACAGAGCGTGCTCGCGAGTAAGTTCTCCTCGCAGGAATTCCGCAGCTTGCTTGTATCCCAGCGAGCCTAGCGGACGCGCCCGGGGACCATACTTCTCAATCAGTTTTTTGGTTTCCTCGATCAAGCCGCCTTGAAGCATCTGCTCGGCGCGCTGGTTGATTCGCGCATACAGCGCAGCGCGATCCGGGTCGAGCCCCAGGCGGAGAATGCGGAATCCCTGCAACGGGTCACGGCCCTGTTGCCAGAGTTCCGACACCTTCTGCCGCGACGCGAGGCATACCTCGATGGCCCGAATCAGCTTTGGCGTATCGTTGGGATGAATCTTTTCCGCGGTGGTATGATCCAAACGCGACAAGATTTTGTGGAGATACGGTAAGCCTCGCCGGGCCGCCCTTTCCCGCAGTCGTTCCCGCAATTCTTCTGAACGCTGCGGCCCGGCAAACAGCCCTTCCAGCAAGGCCCGCAGATACAATCCTGTCCCGCCGACCACGATGGGCAAGTGCCCGCGCGACTTCATCTCCTGCAAAACCTGCCGTGCCTGTCGCGCATACTCCCCGGCAGTCACATCCTGCATGGGATCGACACAATCGAAAAGATGGTGCGGTGCGCGGGCGCGTTCAGCTAGACTCGGCTTCGCTGTCCCGATGTCGAAGTCGCGGTACATCGCCACCGAATCGCAGTTGACGATCTCGCCGTGGAACTCCTCGGCAAGCGATAACGACAACGCTGTCTTCCCGCTGGCAGTAGGTCCAAGGATGACTACCAGCAACGGATCAGAAGAATTGGTTTCAGCAGGTTCGGGAGCCACGTTCAGCGCAGGCTCCAATGGATCTCATGCCAGTACCGGATCAGAGTGAGCACAAGCAGCACAAGGGCAATCAGGAGCACCCCGGTGGTTTCCGAGGCATACACCGCATGGCGATGGTGCCGATGCTCGGCCTCGTCGTGGGGCAGTGGAGTGGACACGCGGATATTGTAGACGCTTGGGGAAGTCAGTGTGAGGTGTTAGGTTAGCTATCGCTAGATTGTGTGGGGACAGCCGCCTTCGGCTGTCCGTCGCCCGAAGGGCGACTTTTCTTGCTTGCACTGCCATAAAAGCAGCGCCTTGCCTACTCGATCGGTCCGTCATTTCAGCGCTGAAATTCCGGTGCAACGGGCAAAGACGGGCGCTCGCGCGGCCGGACAGCCGAAGGCGGCTGTCTCCACAAACTTCCTCAGATTAGGACTAGCGCGCGCGGTGCTAAACTACGGCGTCATCCATGGCAGTCCAGCAAAATAACAACCGGATCGCGCGTTTTGGAGTCTTCGAGCTCGACCTCAATACAGGCGAACTTCGCAAGGGCGGCGTGAAACTCCGTCTGCAGGGCCAGCCGGTTCAGGTCTTGACTCTTCTCCTGGAACGCGCGGGGGACGTGGTGACT
>Ga0210409_10003590_pt1 | contig 17172 bp, 14 predicted proteins | sample IncBWH17MmetaG_FD_161649 | JGI IMG/M metagenome (GOLD analysis project Ga0210409, IMG submission 161649) | Forest soil microbial communities from Barre Woods Harvard Forest LTER site, Petersham, Massachusetts, United States - Inc-BW-H-17-M | ecosystem: Environmental > Terrestrial > Soil >... | reverse complement strand
GGGATGCGCACGGGTACGAAGTGGAGCTCACCCGCGCGAATACCACGTACCCATCACTCGTCACGTATGCCCGCTTTCAGAATGGTCGCGTAGTGACCCAGAGCTACGACGCTCGGGGGAACGACAGCGTCACCGTCGATTCCAGCCTGATGCAGGGTGGCTCGGCGGCGACTACGCATTACACGTTCGACCGAAAGTTCGATTTCGTGACGCAGATCGTGCGGCCGCTGGGTGATCAGACGAGCTTCGCCTACGACCAGACCTACGGCAATATGCTCTACGCTTCACCCGGCCCCGACACGACGAGGCGGGTGCATTTCAGCTACTATCCGTCGAACGATGCGGGGTCGAATCTCGTCGCGTCGGTGACCCAGCCGATCGAGGGGTCGCCGGGCGATTCGATCTACTACGACTCGACGCTCGGGAATCCCAAGCTCACGGTGACGCCAAAGGGGTTCGCGACGGCGACCCTGACCGATGCGATCGGCCGGACGATTCGCACGCTCTCGCCGATCGACTCTCTCAATGTCCACGGCGCGACGGATTCGACGCATCACCGGTGGCGCACCGATACGATCGGGTACGACGTCATGGATCGGGTCGTGCTGAAGAAGAGCTATGGGCCGCCCGACACCTCGGACTTCTCGAAGGATACGTCAGAGGCGTACCACCAGTTGATCGCGCAGGCCGAGGCATCGGTCGTGACCAATTACTACGACCCGAGGAAGGGTGGTCTGCCCGACTCGACCTCGCGCCAGGCCGTGCCAGATATCAATAACATCGGCGTGCTCACGAATCGCTTCGTCTACGATACGTTGGACCGTCTCCTCACGACTATCTGGCCCGATGGACAGGTGGAGAACTACACCCGCGACGCCGATGGCAATGTCATCCTCACCGTGACGCGTGTTGGCGATCAGATCACGCAGAAATGGGACGCGTTGAACCGAGTGGTGCAGCGAGTGTTGCCCAATCAGACGCCGCTACTCGCAAAGAACGATAATCTCGGCAATGCGCGTTTCAACTTCCCGACCTACTCCAACTGCCAGGTCGGTTACTGCATCTCCGGAGAAACGCAGACATTCGACTATGACGCGGTGGGGAATCTCGTGTTGGCGACCAACCCAACCGCCCGGGTCCGTCGGACCTACAACCAGTATGGCCCGATCTCATCCGACACGATGGACCTCATGCAGTACGGGTCGCCCGGCCAGTATGTGCATACCTACGGACTGAGCTACACATACGATCTGGATTCACGCCGCGCGACATTGCAGCACCCCGCCAACATCGCACCGCTCAGCACGGGCGGAGCTCCGCTGCAGACCCAATCGTACACGTACGATGCGCTGGGTCGCGATAGCGTGATCGTGGATGTCTTGGGCAACGCGTTCACCTTCACGTACGATCGTGACGGGCGACTCCAGCGGACCGCCGGTCCCGGAACGGCGGAAACGAATACCTACGACGCCTTCGGTCGGCTGACCTCGCGGTTCGACTCCACCGCCGACACCACTGCCGCGCACGGGTTCCAGGGCAACTCGGTCCTCAACTTCGACACCTACCACTACGACGCTCGCGGGAACGTAGTCGAGAGCCAGGCCGTGCAGGAAAACTCGCTCAACCATTACTCCGCACTAGGCACGATGGTGAACGGACTGATCCGGCCGAAGAATGGCCCGATATTCCAGTTCGACGAAGAAATCACGGTTGCCGACGCCTTGGGACGTAGCTACGCCACATGGGGAGTGACCTGCAAATTGGCGGCCTGTGACAGCGTCGGGACCAACACCTATCAGTTGTACGCCCCGCACAGCGAGCGCTTGCAGACCGACTCGAACCATTACCAAGGAGGCATTCAGGCGATTGTGACACCGACTAACCAGAAGGTGTTCAACTATGATGCCGCCGGAAATCGGAGTGGTGGCGAGTCGCTCTCGAACCTGTCGGCTTTGCAGGGAGGGCAGGTGGGCGATACGAACTATGTCTTCCAGGACTGGTGGTCGACCTCCGACGACGATAACCATCTGCGCGTGATGGATCGACAGTCCTGCATCTGGGACGGTCAAGCGGCTACCGCCAATTGCGTGGCCGGCCCTGGGGATCAGGTGCCGGCGATCGCTGAGACGCGGTTCGAAGACTATTACTATGACGCGCTCGGACGACGCGTGCTGTTACGCTCGCGGGATAACGTCCACACGCCCTGCTTGGTCAATGCGACCTCGACGCACCGCGGTTGCTTCGGCGCCATCGAGCGATTCGTCTACGACGGTGACGAAGTCCTGTACGAGATTCGGATGCCGGGTGATGACTCGGTATCGTCCTTGAGGCTCGAGCGCGATACGGGTGGCGTCGCGACATACCTGAGCCAGCCCGATGGCTACTTCGCGCTCTTCGGTCGTGTCGCATATACCAATGGCCTGACGCTCGATCACCCGCTCGATGTCATTCGGATGGGGTACGACACGGTCTGGCCGGGAGCCGTGGCGATCGTTCCCCACGTGAATTGGCGTGGGGCCTACGATCTCGGCACGTTCATCACGCCGAACCCGGGCGCTCAGTACCAGTGCAAGAACCTCTCGGATAAACCGACGGGTGTGACCTGCTTCCAGACGGCTTGGCCGGCGCGGCGATTCGGGTACTGGGGCCAAGACATGGGTGTCTACCCGTACCTAGATCCGTGGATTGGCGACGTCATCACGGGACATCGTGATGTGACCAACCAGATGTACCTGCGCAACCGCTACTTCGACCCCGAGACGCACACCTTCACCCAGGAAGATCCGATCGGTCTGGCTGGCGGGCTCAATGCGTACGGGTTCGCGCACGGCGATCCGGTTAATTATGTCGACCCCTTCGGATTGTGGCCCGACTGGAGAGCGATCAAGGATCTCGCCGGAGACGTCTGGGACGGGGCGAAGGTATTCTGGAAAACCGGCAAGAAAGAGATACTCGTCCGCATCTTCGGCGGGTTCAAAGACGAAAGTGTGAATAAGCTCGGAAACGAAGCACCGCGCACGGAAATTCACGCACCGGGCCCTCCTCCCAAGGATCCTCCGACCGGCGGACCGACAGGCGGGTCGGATGGCGGGTCGACGAACTCGAACGAGCCCGGTACCAAGTCTGACCCGAACTCCTCCGAACCGAGCCCCATCGATCGCGTGCGCGATTTCTTGAGCCAGCCTGTCCCAGACTGGTTTCCGAAGCTGCCCAATCTCTTTAAGGCGCCACCCCCGGGAGGACTACTTCCACCGCTACCCGCGCCCGCAGCGGCGGCAGCGGCAGCGGGGGCCTGAGTCACCGGACGTCGTTATCCTTGTGTCATGAGGTCGAGGGCAGCCATCTCGCGATTGTCCTGCGCGCGCGCACTCCATTGGAGTACGCGCGTGCCGAGGGCGATCGCGTGGTGGCTCCTGGTGCGTATGGATCGCGACGCCCCGCGGATTCGCGCGTTCGATCTCGACATTGTGGTCGACGCGCCATCGGACGAGGTACAGGATCTCCAACGTCTCACGACGGCAGCTCTGCAGCTCATGGCTGATATTGACATCAGGCGTCTCGCCCGTTTGCGGCGAGACATCGACCAAATTCTGGTGTCGCCACTGCGTACGGTAAGCGGCGCTTACATCCCGGGTTCCCGGTCGATCTATCTCAGCGCACGTTTCGTGGCTACGCATTCGTCGGCTAATGTCGCCATCATCATCACGCATGAGGGGACGCACGCGCGACTCGATCGTGCCGGCATGCCGCTCGCCGGTCGTGTTCGACGGAGGATCGAGCAGAGCTGTGTTCGACAAGAGATCGCCTTTGCTGATCGGCTTCCACGAGATTTGTATCCGGAAGTCGATGACTGGATCGTCAAGGCCAAGCGTCAAGCCAACTTGAGGTAAGGGACTGGTCTCGGTTGAACTCGGAGGCGCCCCCTTTCGTAACTGTGCGGGTGCGCCTCATCCGGTTGCGAGCGCCCCGCGGCTGAGCGCGCGCGCACCCCGTTGTACATTTTGGAGCTATGGGGTTTGCCAGGACCGTCGCTTCTCTCCTCCCGTCACGCGTCCGCCGCTACTGCCTGAATCTCATCGACACGGAATTCCGTGGGACGCCCCCCGCGCTCCGGCGCCATCCAGGCGGCGAGCTTCGGCTGTCACTCGATATGGTGCTGTCCCACTATCGCGTGTCTCACCCGGACGTGTGCTACCTGCAGATCGGTGCCTTTGATGGCGTCGCCGGCGATCCGATCTATCCCCTGATCGAGCGGCACGCCTTGCGCGGCATCCTGGTGGAGCCGCAGCGTCGGGCCTTCGAGCAGCTCACCACCAACTACGCGCGATTCGGCGCCTCGCGATTCATGTTCATGCAGGCGGCGATCGCCGCCGAGAACGGATCGACGACGTTGTATCGAATCCGGCCCGGCGACCGCGATCCCCAGTGGCTGCCGCAACTAGCGAGCTTCGATCGGCAGGTGCTGCTGTCGCACGCGCATCTGATTCCCAACATCGAATCGCGAATCGAAGCGGAAGAGGTGCGCTGCCTGACGATATCCAGCCTGCTCCAGGAAGCGGGAACCGAGCGGGTGGATCTCTTGCAGATCGACGCCGAGGGTTACGACGCCGAAATCCTCCGCCTGTTCGATGTACCGCGCCGCCGGCCCGCCATCGTTCGGTTCGAGCACAAACACCTTCCGCGCGTCGCCCACCACTCGGCCGTAGAGTCGCTGCTCGCGCTCGGCTACCAGGTCGCGATCGGCGACGGCGACACGCTGGCCTATCGCCCGCCGAGCGAGGGATGAGGACCGTGAGCGCATTCATGAAGACGCTGTTCCGCCACGCCGTGCCGGCGCGGGTCAAGGAGGCGCTGGTTCGTGGCGCGCTGCGGACCATGCCGACGGACGCGCTCGACCGCGTCGGGTTTCAACACGAGATCCCGTCGATGGGCATGAGCTTTCGCCAGCTCAAACGACTGGGCTTCGCCCCGAACGCGATCATCGATGTCGGTGCCTTCCGGGGCGAGTGGACGGGCTTCATCCAGGAGATCTATCCGACCGCCTCGATTCTCATGATCGAGCCCCAAGCGGGATCCGAGCCGATCTTGAGCGAGATGGCTCGCTCGTCCAATGGGCGCATCCAGTACCGATGCGCGCTGCTGGGCCCCGCCGCGCGAGCGGACGTCCCGTTCTTCGAGATGGGGAACGGCTCGTCGGTGTTTCCCGAGCAGAGCCCGTTTCCACGAGTGGAAGTGCCCCACGCGATGACCACGTTGGACGACGTCGCGCGCGAGGTCGCGTTCCCCCCCGCCGCCTTGGTAAAACTCGATGTGCAAGGCTCGGAGATCGAGATTCTGCGCGGCGGAACGGCCACGCTCGCGCACGCGGAGGTCGTCCTCCTGGAAGTATCCCTCATCGGGATCAATCGCGGGGCGCCGCTGCTCGACTCGGTGGTGGCATTCATGAAATCGCGCGGCTTCGTCGCGTACGATATCTGCTCACTGATCAGACGGAACCTCGATGGCGCCCTCTGGGCCGTCGATATCATCTTTGTGTCAGAACGATCGGCGCTGCGCTCGAGCGAGCGCTATCAGTGATGAGCCGGCCATGACCCTGCGCTCGCCGCTGGATGCCCTGAAGGCCTCTTTCAAGTCGCGGCTCGACCCCGACACGCTGGCGTACAACGTGCTCGCCTGGGGGTTCGGGCTCATCGCCGGCAAGCCGACGGTCCGGCGCAACGCGCTCATTCGCGCGCGCAAGGATAGCAGCTTTACCGCCGAGGAGCTCGGCATGGCATCGCTGCTTCCCGCGCAGCTGTTGGACGCCGTCCAGGAGCGCTGGCGTCCCCGCTCGCTGCTGGACATCGGCTGCGGCGTCGGACGCGCGATGCAGTATCTCTCCGAGCGCGGCGTCGAGTGTGTGGGGCTCGAAGGATCGCAGCCCGCGATCGATGCGTCTCCGGTCCGATCACAGATCCAGCGCACCAACCTGAATCGCCCCGTCGCGCTCGGTCGGACGTTCGATGTCGTCTGGAGCTACGAGGTCGCGGAGCACATCCATGCGAAGTACGTGGACGCGTTTCTCGAGACGCTCACCACCCATGGCCCGGTCATCGTCATGTCCGCCGCGCAGCCCGGACAAGGCGGGTGCGGACACTTCAACGAACAACCGCCGGAGTACTGGATCGCCCACATCGAGCGCCGCGGATTCCGATATGCCGCCGCCGAGGCCGATGCGCTGCACGCGCTGAGCGATGAGTTCGCGCGCAACATGATGGTGTTCGTCAAGAACTAGCGAAGCGCCGGCGCCACCCGCGTGATGAATGCCTGATAAAAATAGAGCCGTTGATGCCCCAGGCAGTGGTGCGAGATGAGATCCTCGCGCCCTGTCCGCAGGAGCCGCGCGCAGACGTCATACTCCGGCGGGAGGGCGCGCGCGCCGTGCCAGGCGCCGATGATGCCCAGCAAGGTCTGGTCCCGTAGCCACTGCGTGTCGGGAGAGACGGGCAACGCGAGGCAGTGCTCGACGAGACCCCACATCGCCGGCAACATCGAGCGCGGATACCGCATGGCCACCAGCCCGCCGTTCACGCGTGGCGTGGGCGCGAAGCCGACCACGGCGCGAATCTGGTCGTCGGTCCACGCGTACGCGTCGCGAACGTCGATATTGAACCGCATTGGCGCGGTGAGGTCCGTCGCGTCGAGCGCGGCGAGAAGCTCCGTTGGCCGTTCGAGAAAAATCACGTCGGCGTCGAGCTGCAGCATCATCCGGCCCGCCGAATAGTACGGAAAGTCGAAGATCCGGCGGGCCAACACGAACGTGCGCCGAAATTCGCGGCACCGCTCGAGGCCCAGGCGGGCCAGCTCCGCGTCGAGCGTGCCGGCCGCCTCGGCGTCGATGAACCGAAGGCCAGGGAAATGCCGGCCGAGCAGCGCCCGGTCTCGGGGCTCGAGGCTCCCGTCGTCGTGGACGACGAGCGCAAATGGCTCCGGCGTGAAGCGATAGAAGCTCTTGAGGCCCTGGATCGCCATGCTCACGTCGCGCTGGCACACGAGCAAGTGCACTTCGACGTCGCCATTGACGCCGACCGGCATGGGCGGCGTTCGCAGCACCACGCGCCCTGCCTGTGCCGCCGCCCGCGTGGTGCGCCAGATGTGCCGGCGGTTGAACAGCCCAGTGGTGAGCCGCTTCCAGGTGAGCGGCCAGAGTTTCATGTCGCCGGCGCCGCCCGGTCCAACGCATAGAGGCGCCGGGCGCCGAAGCACGCCATCGCGTAGATGGAGGCCGACGCGAGAGAGAAGTCGCGGATCTCGTCGCGATCGCAAAACAGGATGAACAGTGGGAACGCCAACGCCAACGATGTGACCAACAACCGCCGGATCACCGTCGGTGATGGTCCCCACCCGGCCACCAGCAGTGCCACCGTCGGAATGACCAGCAGGGGGTTGGCCCCGATCGGCGTCCTGATGAGTGGCGCGAAAATGTCCAGCACGCGGAAATAGCTCGCGGCGTTCGTCCAGAACATGACATTGTCGGCGAAGTGCTGCGAGACACTGTGGCCCGGGCTGTGCGCGTACGTCGTGTAGCGCCAGGCCAGGATGCCGAGACCCGCGACGCTGTGCGCGACGCCCGCCGCGATCCACCGACGCCGCGGAATCGCCCCCCACACGGCGATGAACGCCATCGGCACGAGCAAGAGATCCGATTCCTTGTTCAACATCGCCACCACGAACACCGGCAAGTGCCACCAGATCGCGCCACGCGTGAGACACATCGCGGACAGGAGCAGCAGCAGTGTCTCCGGTGCGTCGTACATGTGCGCTGGTTGTACGTAGAGCCGGAGCGTCAGCGCGATCACGGGCGCGATGTCCGCGAACAGCGGCGCGTCTGGCACGAGCTCCCGTGTCCACGCCCGCGCCACCCAGAGGATCGCGAAGAACGACAGAAACTCGAGCACGTAACCCGCATGAAAATCGAGCGCCTTCTGCCGGTTCCACGTCTCGGGCGCCATGGCGGCATAGGGGATCGTGTCGCCGGAGTACTGATACGACCGCGCGGTATCGCCGTGGAACGCGAACCGCCGCACGTGCGACTGATGCTCGAGCTTCGCCTGGACGCGTTCGGGCAGCTCGCGCGCGGCCAACGTGCTCAGGGCCCGAATCAGATCGGGCGTCAGGCGCCGATACACGTATGGCCGGTCGATCGTCGCGTTGATCATAGGCTCGAGAAACTGATCGCCGCCGAACCCCCAGTTGAACATGAAGATCGTCAGCGTCTCGGCCGCGACCGCCGTGTAGAGCAGCAGCACGAACAGGAACCGCGCTCCCGCCGCCTGGCGCGGCCGCGAGACGTATCGATGCACGAGCCACGCGCACAGGACCGCCGCGAGCGCGAGCCCCACGAGTTCGGGCAACTGCTGCGCCAAGACCCGCCAATCGATGGCGGTCCAGGGTCCGTGAACCTGCGGCACGGCGGGAAACTTATGCGCTACGGCGTCGGCTCCACCACCGTCATCCAGACGTTGTACTTGCTCCCCGCCACCGTGTCACGACGCCACGGCCCCGCGCCGGCGAACGAGGCGCGAATGACGGCGCCCTTGCCTTGCCCCTCGAACATCGGCGGCAGGAGCACCGTGAGCCGAACGGGGGCCGTGGTGCGAAAATGCAACGTCGCGAGCTTCTCGAACTCGAGGTTGGTCTCGGTCCACACGCGCCCCGGGAAATCGAGCGCCGTCACGGCGTGCGCGATGTACCAGACATCGGTCGCCGGGCCGAAGCGCCCGATGAGATTCCGCTCGACGCCGGCCGGATCCGCCGTCGGCGTCACGAGCTCGTTGTAGAAGCCCGAAGGGCCCGGCGTGTACGTCCTCGGGATGCGCGTGATCTTCCCGGCGACGGCGCCGGCGCCGTAGACGACCGGGACGACGATGAAGAGGATCGCCAGTGTCGCGGGGAGCAGGCGACGACGCGCGTTGACCGCGCTCAGGTAGGCGACCGGGAGCACGGCGAGGCTCGCCGGCAACACGTGCCGCGCCTCGTAGTCGGCGGCGGCGCTGAACGTCCACGTGCCCACCATCGCCAGGAGCGTCACGCCGAACAGCGTGAGCGCGAGCCGCGCCGCGGGCGCGGCCACGATCGTGCTCTGGCGCATCGCCGCGACCACCAACCACAGCAACACCAGGCCTGGCAGAAGCCCGACGTACGCGGGCGCGAGCGGATCGCTCGTCAGTGGGTGCGGCGGTCTGCTCCGCGTTGTTCATCACGCCCACCATGCGCGCGCTGAGCGCCGTCAGCGCCACGATCGGGATCGCCGCGCCGCACGCCGCGGCGATGACCGACCACACCGATTGCCGGCGACGAAGGGCCTCGAACGCCAGGAACGCCCAACGCCCCGAGCGCGACGAACACGAGCGAGTACTTGACGACGTAGGTCATGCCCAATGCCAGACCCGGCCGCGGCGTAGATCGGCCACCCGACGCGACGGTCACGCGGGATCGTCAGCGCCTGCACCATCACGAGCAACCAGGGCGCCAGCGCAAAATTGAGGACGTCCTGCGTGAAGACGAACAAGGCGAGGTTTGCGGAGTGCAGCAGTGGCAGCGCGGCCGCGGCGGCGTAGCGACGGTGCGCGGCAGATCGAACCGCCTGAACCAGGTGAGCCAGCCGAGCGATCCGAGAACATCGCCAACGCGGCGACGATTCGCGCGCTCGTGCCGAGCGAAGCGCCGAGCGCGGCCCAGGGTTACGCGACGAGCTGCGGCCCGGGTGGCCACCAGGTGATCCATACGGCGCCGTCGTGCGCGAGATCCGTCGGCTGTGGCATGACGACGTGATTGAGCGATGGCGACTGCCCTGCCACATATTGTTGCAGCGCGCGGAGCTGCACGGCCGCGTCTCCGACGATGCCCTCCGGCACGCGCGCCGTCGCCAGCAGCACGAGCGCCGATATGGCGAGCACGAGCCCGAGCTCGACTCGACGGGACTGGACTGGGGTTTCGGACACGACCCGAAAACCTAGCACAGTTATCGCATAGGAACTCGGTATGCATCAGATCGGCCCGACTGCTATCGCGACCTGGATCTGTATCGCCCTCGTGGTCCTGGTTATCCTCGGCGTGCTGCGCACGCTCGTGCGGCCGCTCGTCGCCGTCGCGCTCATCGCGATCATCCTCATCGTGCTCGGCGTCCTGAGAGAGGAGACGGTCGCTCGCTTCGCTCGCGAGAGCGTGCACGCGGTGTACACGTTCATCGTCTCTCTGTTTAGCGCCGCCCACTAGCGGCGGACGACCGATAGGAACGAGACGGGCGGACAGAGTATTTATCAGATATGATAGGTACCCTACATCTCCGCGTCTCGAACCTCAGCCGCGCGATCTCGTTCTACCGCGATCTGCTCGGGTTCAAGGTCATCGCCCCCGGCGTACTGGCGGCCACTGACGGTGGGCCCGTGCTCTTGGTCCTGACTGAGCTCCCGGGTGCTACTAAGCCGGGACGCACGACAGGACTTTATCACGTCGCCATTCGCGTGCCGGAGGCGCCCGCGCTCGGCCGCCTGCTAGCGCGACTCCTCGCCGCCGACTATCCGCTCTCGGGCGCGAGCGATCACCCGACGAATAAGGCGATCTACTTGGCCGATCCCGACGGCAACGGGATCGAGCTCACCATCGACAATCCCAAGGCCGAATGGTTCGGCCCCGACGGTCAGCTGCGCCTCGAGTCGCCGCCACTCGACGGCCACGCGCTGCTCGCACTCGCGGGCCCCGCGCCATGGGCTGGGCTCGATTCCGCGACGGACATCGGGCACATCCATCTGCACGTCGCCGACCTCGAGCGGTCGATCGCATTTTATCGCGACGTCGTCGGGATGGACGTGAAGATCGCGATGCCCAGGCTCCGCGCCGCGTTCATGGCCTTCGGCGATTATCACCACCATCTGGGACTCAACACTTGGAACGGCGCGGGCGCGCCGCGCCCGGCTGCGGACGCGGTGGGTCTCCTCTCGTTCACCATCCAGGCCCCCGATACAACCGACGGCGACCGTGAGTTGATGGATCCCGACGGAAATCGCGTGCTGATTACGGCCGATATGACCGCCGCCCTCTAGCCCTTAACTCGCGCGGCCGCTACTGTATAAGACTACTCGGCCCTGGAGGGGTCCTGCGACGGTTGCGCATCGGCGTTCTTGATCTTGTTACGAGCGGTCCAGCCCACGGGCTGTATTCCAAGCTCATGAACGCCAATTTGGCGAGCATCATGCCGCAGGTCATCGGTGCGTGGTGCGAGGAAGCGGGCCATGAGGTCCGCTTCGTCTGCTATACAGGGTACGAGGATCTCTCCCGCGAGTTGCCTGCGGACACCGACCTGCTGTTCATCTCGTCGTTCACCGAGGCCGCACAACTCTCGTACGCGATCAGCGCGATGTATCGCGCCAAGGGCACCATCACCGCGCTCGGCGGTCCACACGCGCGGTGTTATCCCGAGGACTCGGCGCGGTACTTCGATTACGTCTTTGGGTTCACGGACAAGTCACTGGTCCTGAGTGTGCTCGCCGACTGCGAGCAACACCGGCCCGTCGGAATACAGCTCAACGCCGGCAAGCAGCCGCGCCAACTGCCGAGCGTCCGCGAACGATGGAAGTTCATCAAGGAGACGCTCGCCAAGGCGCCGACGATCAAGATCGTCCCGATGCTCGCCAGTCTGGGCTGCCCGTATACCTGCAGCTTCTGCATCGACTCGACGGTCGATTATCAGCCGTTCGAGCCCGAGCAAGTGCGGGACGACCTCCGGTTTTTGCTGGCGAACATGAAGCGGCCGCGGATCGGGTGGCACGATCCCAATTTCGGCGTGCGTTTCGATGAGACGCTCGGCGCCATCGAGAACGCGATCCCCCCGGGCAGCGCGGATTTTATCGCCGAGTCGAGTCTGTCGCTGCTGAACGAGGATCGACTGCCGCGCCTCAAGAAGAACGGGTTCGCCGCCATGTTGCCCGGCATCGAGTCGTGGTTCTCGTTGGGGAACAAGGCCAAGACCGGCAAGCACTACGGCATGGAGAAGGTCAAGCAGGTCTCCGAGCACGTGAACACGGTCATGCGCTTCATCCCGTACGTGCAGACGAACTTCGTGCTCGGCCTCGACACCGACGAGGGCGACGCGCCGTTCGAGTGCACCAAGGCGTTCATCGACATGACGCCGGGCGCGTTCCCGGGGTATTCGCTGCTCTCGGCGTTCGGTCGGGCGGCGCCGCTGAACTTGGAGTTGCAGCGCGCCGGGCGCGTGCTGCCGTTCCCGTTTCACTTCTTGAACAACAACCTGGCGATGAACGTCAAGCCCAAGAATTACTCATGGCAGACGTTCTACGATCACGTCATCGACCTGACGTCGTATTCGTTCTCCGGCCGGGCGATCTGGAATCGATTCAAGGCGACACGGGGCACCATCCCCAAGTGGATGAACGTCGTGCGCGCGGTGTCGAGCGAAGGGTGGGGGCGCATGCGGTACTACAAGCACGTTCGTAGCCTGCTCGAGACCGATAGTGGCGTCCGGAAATACTTCGCGGCCGAGACAGATACGTTGCCGCCGTTCTACGAGGATCGCGTCAAGCACGATCTGGGTCCGTTCTGGCCTATGCTACCGGCCGGCGCGTTGCGGCACGACCCGAATGCCTATCTCAACGCGGAGCGCGAGCGCGTGACGCGTGGGACCGAGGCTACGATCGAACTTCAGCGTTCCTCGCCGGCGTCGTGAACGAGGAGGACGCGCCGCCTTGGCCTGAGGCGGCGCGATACCACTCCGCCAGCTCCCGCCAGGCGCCCGCCGTCTCCTGAATCGGCGTGGCGCTGCGCCACGCGCAGAGGCCACTGCCACGGGTCGTCAGGCAGTCGCGCCGATAGGAGATCCCGAAGTGCACGAGGACCCAGTCCTCGTACACCGCGACGCCAGAGAGCGACTCGGCGAGTGCCGCGCACGCCTCCCGCCACTCGCCTGGGCTAATCGGCGACCGTTCCTTCGTCGCCTGCAGCGGCACGCAGGAGTTGGGATGGATCCTCACACCTTCCGTGCGCCGCGGCTCGAACCCCAGCCGCCGCACGTACACGCCCGACCCGGTGGGCAGGCTGGGAGCAGTCGACACAAACATCCCGCTCTCGCAGACGCGCATCAGCCGTCCACTCTCCATCCCGAGCGAGTAGGCGCTGGACGACAGCGTCCCACCGGCGACCGGCCCGCAGTCGCAGGTGAACCCGTACGCGAGGAGCAGGTTGCCGGACTGGTGCTTGACGTCGTGGTTCCAGAGCCAGAGCTGTTGGTCCAGCAGGCGTTCCGCCCGCGTGCGCATGGCACGCGGAAGTTGAAATGGCAGAAGGGTATGCGAGAACGCCACGAATGAATCTACCGCGAAATGTTGTCGATGTTCCGGGCCAACTCTTGAAGGTCCGCCGGGCTCACGTCGGATACGGCCCAGTAGGCCATTCCTCCGTGGGACCAGTGTAGCATGGAATATCCCAGGCGCAACTCACCAGTCGTCTTGCTATCAGCAAGACCGGATCCAACCGGCCATTCGTAGACGTTGATCAGGTGCTTGCGGCGGCCGTACACCAGAGCGGCCGCGCGCTTTCCGGCGATGAAGTCGACCCGGCCGCCGAGCAACGGGAAGCCCTCAGGGGCGAAATCGACTACAGACGGCGCGAAGTCGAGCTTGCCCTCGAACCACGGCTTGACCGTGTGCTGGTCGGTGGACTGCACATCGAACAAGTGCGCCTGATCGCCCGCCAGCGATCGAACGTGGCTATCAAGCACCTCGCGGGTCACGCCGTCATCGGCGCGGCCCCATCCGGTGAGGGCGACCCCAACCGCGAGGACCACCGCCGCCGCGGCCGCGAGCACTCCGGGGCTCCACGTCGGTCGGCGCCGGCGCACCCATGGGCTCGCCGCGGTCGCTTCGGCCGCATCCAGCGCGGCCGCGACCCGCTCCCTGAGCGCGGTGGGCGCACCCTCTTGGCGCGCCTGGCGGCGCAGCGAGTCGCCCACGGCTCGATACTCGGCGAGAAGCGCCGTGCACGAGGGGCACGTCGCGAGGTGCGCCTGGAGGTCGGATCCATCCGGGAGCTCGCCATCCAGATACGCGCTCAGCAGGTCTTCGTATTGCTCGTGTTCGTGCGTCATGAGGGCCTCTCGGCGACATCTCCAATGAGCTTCCGCAAGCGCTCGCGGGCCCGCGCGAGCCGCGACATCACGGTGCCGATCGGTGCGTTGATCGCTTGGGCGATCTCCTTGTACGAGAGCCCTTCGAGCTCGCGAAGGACAATGACCTCGCGCGCCTCGTACGGTAACAGCGCGAGCCCCTGTTCGATCGTTAACCGCTGATCCTCATCGACGCCCAGCGGGTTCGAGTGCAGGCGATCGTCGAACTCGATCGTCTCCGCGCGATCCATGCTCCGCCGCCGCGCCGAGTAGCACGTGTGCCGCACGATCGTGAGCAGCCACGCGCGGCTCTCCTGATCGGATGCGCCACCCGCACCACGAAACCCGTCGAAATACCTCAGTGCGCGCAGATAGGCCTCCTGCACGACATCCTCGGCGTCGTGCCGATTGCGCGTCAACTGCCGCGCCACGGCGTAAGCGGCATCGAGATGTGGCATCATGAGCTTGGCGAAGCGGCCGGAGCGCTCGTCCGCGTCTTCTTTCACCCTCTGATTATAGCGCACGGAGCCTTGGTGTATTCGGTCGGGAATAAAGTCGGCCGGGTGGGGGTCCACCCAGTATGCCAAAATTTATCAAAGACGACATGTCGCTCGACGGAATCGACCGTCGTGGCTTTCTCGAATGTATGGCGTGGGCGGGTACGGGCCTCGTGTGGTCGATGGTCGGCGGCGTGCCGCGCTCCTTCGCCATGGGTGATCCGAGAGCGCCGAAGGATCTCTTCTTCGTGCAGATCTCGGACAGCCACATGGGGTTCGACAAGGCGGCCAACGCCAACGTAGCCGGGACGTTCCAGGAGGCCATCAACCGCATCAACGCGCTGCCCAGTCAGCCGGCGTTCCTGCTGCATACGGGTGACATCAGTCACCTGTCGAAGCCGACCGAGTTCGATGCCGTCGACCAGATGATCAAGTCGGCGAAGACCAAGACCGGGTCGATCTTCTACGTGCCTGGCGAGCACGACGTCCTGAACGATCAGGGCGCGAGCTACCGGGATCGATACGGAAAGAAGACCCAAGGCAACGGGTGGTACTCGTTCGACCACAGCGGCGTGCACTTCATCGGGCTCGTGAACGTCATGGACCTCAAGCCCGGTGGGCTCGGGAGTCTGGGGTCAGAGCAGCTCGAGTGGCTGGAGAAAGACGTCAAGGGACTGCCGTCCAGCACGCCCATCGTCGTGTTCGCGCACGTGCCGCTTTGGGCTCTGTATCCCCAGTGGGGCTGGGGCACGGACGACGGCGCGCAGGCGCTCGCGTATCTCAAGCGATTCGGGTCGGTGACCGTGCTCAATGGGCACATCCATCAGACCGTGCAGAAGATCGAAGGGAACATGACGTTCCACACGGCGCTCTCGACCGCGTTCCCGCAGCCGGCACCTGGGACAGCGGCGGGACCTGGGCCGGTCGACGTGGGGGCTGATCGGCTGAGGAGCTTCCTCGGGCTATCCAGCGTGCGCTTCGCGGCGAGTGCCGGTACGCTCGCCATCGTTGACTCATCGCTGGCCGGTACGCCCGTCGCCGTGGCCGGTGCATCGTCGGCTCGTGGCAAGCCGAAGCCGCTCGCGCCGATCGCCGACAATGAGATCGCGATCGACAACTTCGTGTTCAATCCGCCGAATCGCACCGTGCCAGCCGGTACTACGGTCACCTGGATCAATCGCGACGACGTGCCGCATCGCATCGCGAGCTTTACGAGTGCGTTCCAACCCGGGCCGACCCTGGATACCGACGGCAAGTTCTCGCAGAAGTTCGATCAGCCCGGGGTGTACAAGTACTACTGCACCGTGCATCCGACGATGACCGGGATCATCACCGTACAGTAGCCGGCGGGATGGTTTGTCGGTCCAACGACTCCTTTACCGGCAAGCAAAGCGGCGAGGCTCTCCGGAAATGAGCCTCGGCCGATCGACTCGAGCTAGCAGGGCGTCGTTTGCCCTGCTAGCTAGCGCGATAGCGCAAACGCGACGAGCGCGTCGCCCTCACCCCACACATCGGCACCACCCGACGCCACGACGACGTACTGTCGCCCATTGCGGCCGCGGTACGTCATCGGCGTCGCGCGTCCTCCGGCCGGAAGGTCGCCCGCCCACAGCTCTTTGCCCGTCTCAATGTCGAACGCGCGCAGCTTGCGATCGATCGTGCCGGCGACGAAGACGAGACCGCTGGCGGTGACGATCGGACCGCCGAGGTTCGGGCTGCCTTTGCCGTCGTTGCCGAGCGGCACATCCCACACTTTCTGCCCGGTCTTCATGCTGACGGCCACGAGGCTGCCCCATGGCTGCGGGGTACAGGGCACGTGATTCGGCGCGATGATCCGCCGACGCATGACATACGGCGTGCCGTGCATCCGCGTGTACTCATAGCCATAGCGGGACCCGAAGCTATCGGCCGCCACGCGATCCAGCTTGTCTACGGGAATGAGTTGCACCTCGGCGGCGACTGTGTTGACGCCAACGACGGCGATCGCGCGCGTGGGATCGTAGGCGACGCCGCCCCAACTGGCGCCGCCGATGTTCGACGGGATCGCCAGCGTGCCCTCGAGGCTCGGGGGCGTGAAGATGCCCTCGTTCCGAAGATTCGCCATGAGCGCCCGGCAGTCCGCTGACACGCTGTCCAAGTTCAGGTGGTGCGGGCTAAGGACGATCGACGAGAATGGTTGCGTCGGCGATGCCTTTTCGCCGGGGACCGTGCTCGCGGGCACCGGTCGTTCCTCGACGGGGAATAATGGCTTGCCCGTCTCGCGGTCGAGCACGTACAGCATCCCTGTCTTGGTCGCCTGCAGAACTGCATCGCCACGAGGCGTAGTCACGAGGGCAGGTGGGGACGCGTTGTCATAGTCCCAGAGATCGTGGTGCACCGTCTGGAATGACCACAGCATCTTGCCCGTCACGGCGTGCAGCGCGACGACGGAGTTGCCGTACCGGTTATCGCCGAGACGCTCGCCGCCGTAGTAGTCGACGCTCGGACTCGTCGTCGGGAGAAACAAGAGGTAGAGCG
>Ga0210409_10003589_pt1 | contig 17179 bp, 17 predicted proteins | sample IncBWH17MmetaG_FD_161649 | JGI IMG/M metagenome (GOLD analysis project Ga0210409, IMG submission 161649) | Forest soil microbial communities from Barre Woods Harvard Forest LTER site, Petersham, Massachusetts, United States - Inc-BW-H-17-M | ecosystem: Environmental > Terrestrial > Soil >... | reverse complement strand
GTTGTCGAAAGGCATCCAGAACTCCGTTGAACCTGACGCTATGCAGACGACTGCTTAGCGCTTTAGGCGGCGCGAGCCCAGCCAAAGGAAGACGGCGCCCAGGATCAGCGTCGGCGAGCCGCAGAGCAGGGCAAGTTCGCCATCCTCGCCCCACAAATGACCGTCGGTCAGGGCAAGCATGCAGGCCAGGGTGAGCAGCACGATGACTGCACCGAACACGGCAAAAAACCAGCCGAGCGCCCGGTTCTTGGGCGGCGGCGGCGGAAAGACGGGAGGCAGGGTTGGCGGCGGCGGTGGGGGTGGCGTCGGCGTGCCAGCGGGATCGCTCATCGGCGGGCCTCCGCCAGGCGAGCCTCAGCCAGGCGGGCGTTCCCGGCGGCGCCCGGACGATAGAAGGTGTTGTAGGTGTCGAACGGGATGATGCTGCCCTCGGGCGTCACGAAATGGACACACGAGCGCTTGACGTTGGCCAGGCAGAAATTGAAGCGGTCCAGAAACTCCACGATGGTGACGCGAAAGACGTTCTCGTAGCCCGAGCCCTCGGGCATCGGCACGTCGGGCAGGCAGCACAGCAGCGAGCCCAGCCGCTCCGCCGTGTTGGTGTCGGCGGTCGACAGCGACAACAGATCGACGAAGCGCCGGCGCAGCTCGGGATATTTCTCGAACGAGATGGCGTTGGGCATGGCGGGCAGCAGCGCCTCGCGCGGCACCAGCGAGGTGAGCGGGATCACCGTCGGGCCGTTGCGCACGCCGTAGCCGATCGAGATCGACGCCGGATTGCAGGGCAGCGGAATCATGTCGCCGTCGGCGAAGATGCCAGAGTCCTCGACGATGCGGCGGCGGATCTCCGACAGCACGATGCGGTTCAGCTTGGGATCGAAGCCCTCGTTGCGGCCGGCATCCTGGACTGGCTGGAAGTTGACGCCGCGCACGCATTTGTAGGTGAGCGCGTGGCGCACGATGGCGCCGATCTCGCCGTCGTTGACGCCGCGCTTGACCGTGCAGACGAGGGTCGTCGAGATGCCGCGCGCCTCGAGGTTGGCCAGCGCCTGGCGGCGGATGCGCGACAGCGCCGCGCCGCGGATGTTCTTCAGCGCCTCGTCGTTCAGCGAATCGAACTGCAGGTAGACTTCGAAGCCCGGCCTGAATTCGGCCAGCGCATCGACGAAGGCGGGATCCTCGGCGATGCGGATGCCGTTGGTGTTCAGCATCACGTGCTTGATCGGCCGGCGGCGCGCGGCGGCGATGACGTCGAGGATCTCGGGATGGATGGTGGGCTCGCCGCCCGAGATCTGCACCAGGTCGGGCTCGCCTTCGCTTAGCACCAGCGCATCGAACATGCGCTCGACCTCGGCCAGGCTGCGCTGGGTGTTGCGCTTGGGCGAGGAGTCGGCGAAGCACACCGGGCAGGCGAGGTTGCAGGCCTCGTTGATCTCGACGATCGCCAGGCAGGAATGCTGCTCGTGGTCGGGGCAGAGGCCGCAATCCCACGGGCAGCCGCGCTCGGTGCTTGTGTGCGGCTGAAGCGGGCGGTCGCCGGGCTTCAGATATTCCAGCGTGCGCCGCCAATAGACCGGATCGTCCGACACCAGGGTCTTCATGAGGCCGTGCTCGGGACAGCGCTTGGCATAGTAGATGCCGCCGTCTTCCTCGACGATCTTGGCCGGCACCAGGCCGAGGCAGATCTCGCACAACGACGTGGTCTGGCCGAGGAAGAGATACGGCGCCGACTTACGCGCTATGCCATCGTACATCGCGGCCCCCGCTGCGGATCATGACGACAGCGTACAGGACCAGGCCCAGGCAGACCACATGGAAGAGGTTGAACGGGCCGATCACGGTTGCATAAGGTTTCAGGAATTCCCAGACGAAGCGCTGCAGCGCATACCAGCCGACCGTGAGGTAAAAGCCGTTCCGGAGCCAAAAGCCGTCGCGCGCGTAAAAGCGCTGGATCAGCACGACGAACATCGCGGCCATGGCGAAGGATTCGTAGAGCTGCACCGGATGGCGCGCGATGCCGTCGCCGAATTCGACGCCCCACGGCAGGTTCGTGGGCGTGCCGTAGGTGAAGTCGGCGAGGCCGGAGAAGAAGCAGCCCCAGCGGCCCACCGCCACGGTGGCGGCGAAGGGCGCGGCGAAGACGATGCCGGTCGAGCCAATCACACCGGTGAAGCGCTTGAAGGCTTCGATGGCCATGATCGCGCCGGCGATGCCGCCCACCATGGAGAAGCCCAGCGCATGCACGCCGGACAACAGCGCGTTCGCGGTGCCGAACAACATCGCACCGCAGAGCGCGCCCAAGCCCGCCGTGACGGCATAGGCGCCGGGATGCGACACGCGGTTGGCGGGCAGCGCGTCGGCCGGCAGGAGATGGCGCGTCACGAGCCAGAAGGCCGTCATCGAGGCGAGCCAGGCCGCGACGTCGAAGACGGCGTGGATGTAGGGCAGGCCGAAGTAGGTCATGCGGACCGCGGGCGTCCCGCCCGCTCATATCGGCGCATTCACATGCGCCTTGCTTGAGCGGGCGGGACGCCCGCGGTCCGGAAGAGCATGACGTCTACTTCTTCGGGCCGCCCTGGCCCAGGCCGCGCAGGCGCAGGCGGAGGGCGTTCAGCTTGATGAAGCCTTCGGCGTCGCGTTGATTGTAGGCGCCGGCGTCTTCCTCGAAGGTGACGTGCTGCATGGAGTAGAGCGACTTGGGCGACTTGCGCCCGACCACCGCGGTGTTGCCCTTGTAGAGTTTCAGCCGCACCGTGCCGCTCACATTCTCCTGGCTCTTGTCGATCAGCGCCTGCAGCATCTCGCGCTCGGGTGAATACCAGAAGCCGAAATAGATCAGCTCGGCATATTTCGGCATCAGCTCGTCCTTGAGATGGCCGGCGCCGCGATCGAGCGTGATCTGCTCGATGCCGCGATGGGCGGCGTGCAGGATGGTGCCGCCTGGCGTCTCGTAGATGCCGCGGCTCTTCATGCCGACGAAACGATTCTCGACCATGTCGAGGCGGCCAATGCCGTTGGCCTTGCCGAGCTCGTTCAGCTTTGTGAGCAGGGTCGCGGGCGACATCTTCACGCCGTCGACGGCGACGGCGTCGCCCCGCTCGAAATCGACCGTGATGTAGGTCGCCTTGTCGGGCGCGGCTTCGGGCGAGATGGTGCGCTGATAGACGGTCTCGTCGGCCTCCTTCCAGGGATCCTCCAGGATCTTGCCCTCGCTCGAGGAGTGCAGGAGGTTGGCGTCGACCGAGAACGGCGCCTCGCCGCGCTTGTCCTTGGCGATCGGGATCTGGTGCTTCTCGGCGAATTCGAGCAGCTTGGTGCGCGAGCTGAGCTCCCATTCGCGCCACGGCGCGATCACCTTGATGTCGGGCTTCAGCGCGTAGTAGCTGAGCTCGAAACGCACCTGGTCGTTGCCCTTGCCGGTGGCGCCATGACAGACCGCATCGGCGCCGACGTCGCGGGCGATCTCGATCTGGCGCTTGGCGATCAGCGGCCGGGCGATCGAGGAGCCGAGCAGGTACTCGCCCTCGTAGAGCGCGTTGGCGCGGAACATCGGGAAGACGAAGTCGCGCACGAACTCCTCGCGCACGTCGTCGATGTGGATATTTTCAGGCTTGATGCCCAGCATCTCGGCTTTTTTGCGCGCCGGACCGAGCTCTTCGCCCTGGCCGAGGTCGGCGGTGAAGGTCACGACCTCGCAGCCATAGGCCGTCTGCAGCCACTTCAGGATGACCGACGTGTCGAGCCCGCCGGAATAGGCCAGGACGACTTTCCTGATGTCGCCCTTCTTGTAGGGTCCGGTATAAGTAACGCTCATGGCTGACGGCTTTCGTGACGGTTCGATAAAGGCGCGCGAATATAGCGACCGACCCCGGCCGGGCAAGCTGCCGCAAAGCTGCTATAATGAATTCTCAAGTCCGCAAGACATGGTTTCCACCCTAGATCGTCTCACCTATGCCGCGCGCCAGACCGCGCGGGTCGCCTGGTATGCCGGCCACTACGCGGCGGGCCGGCGTCTCTTGAAGCCCATGCCCAAGCCCGAGTTCCCGATCGGGCCGACGCCCACGCGCGCCGAGATGACGGCTGAGATGCGGGCGCTGTTCGAGCGCGAATGGCAGGACATCGCGGCCGGCCTGTTTCCCGCACCCCGCGCGCGGGGACCGGAGCCGGTCGAGTTTTTACGCCGCAGCCTGCTCTATTTCCGCGACCTGCCGCAGGTCGATGCGCGGCGCCACGGCGCGCTCAACGGCGAGCTGCCGCCCGGCCAGCAGGGCGACGGGTTGCCCGAGTACTACCGGCAGAACTTCCACTTTCAGAGCGACGGCTGGCTCAGCGACCACTCCGCCGCGATCTACGACACCCAGGTCGAGGTGCTGTTCACCGGCGCCGCCGACGTCATGCGCCGCCGCGCCTTGCGGCCAATCGCGCAATGGATGGAAGGCCGCAACCAGCGCGACCTGCGCGGCCTCGATGTCGGCTGCGGCACCGGCCGCTTGCTCGCCTTCCTGCACGATGCCTGGCCCGGCCTGCGGCTCAGCGGTCTCGATCTCAGCGTGCCGTATCTCGAAGAAGCGCGTCGCCTGATCGGCCGTACCGCACGGGTCAAGCTGATCGAAGGCGCGGCGGAGAAGCTGCCGTTCGACGATGCCAGCCTCGACTTCGTCGTCTCGTCATTCCTGATGCACGAGCTACCGAAGGCGACGCGGGCCGCGGTCCTCGCCGAGATGGCGCGGGTGGTGAAAGCGGATGGCCTGGTGGTGATCGTCGATTCGATGCAGAGGGGCGATCTGCCGGCGTGGGATGGATTGCTCGATCTCTTTCCGCATTATTTCCACGAGCCGTACTACGCCGAGTACGCGAACGAGAATCTCGAAATCTCGTGCGGTGAAGCCGGCCTGGCACCCGTCGCCAGCGAACGCGCCTTCCTGTCGAAGGTGACGGCGTTCACGCCGTCATCCTGAGCGCAGCGAAGGATCTCATGCCGGTTGTAAGCGGCGATGAGATCCTTCGCTGCGCTCAGGACGACAGAACCTCTAAAGCACCACCTTCTCACCCCGGCGGCGCAGGCTCGCGCTCTTGAGCTGGCCGCAGGCGGCGAAGATGTCACGGCCGCGCGGCGTGCGAATGGGCGCGCTCAGCCCGCCGTCATTCACGATCTCGGCGAAGCGGTGCATGCGGTTGTTGGAGCTGCATTCGTAGGGCGCGCCCGGCCACGGGTTGAACGGGATCAGGTTCACCTTGGCGTGCAGCGGCGCGAGCAGCCGGACCAGTTCGCGCGCGTCGGCGTCGCTGTCGTTGACGCCCTTCAGCATGGCGTACTCGAAGGTGATGCGCCGGCTGTTGCGGGCACCGGGATAGTCGGCACAGGCCTTCAGGAGCTCGGCGATCGGCCATTTGCGGTTGATCGGCACGAGGGTGTCGCGCACCGCGTCGCTCACGGCATGCAGCGAGACCGCGAGATTGACGTCGAGCACCTCGCCCACCTTGGGGATCATCGGCACGACGCCCGAGGTCGAGAGCGTGATGCGCCGGCGGCTAAGCGCGATGCCCTGCTCGTCCATGACGATCTTGAGCGCCGTCGCCACATTGTCGAAATTGTAGAGCGGCTCGCCCATGCCCATCATGACGATGTTGCTCAGCATGCGCGTAGTCTCGGTCGGCGTCGGCCATTCGCCATAGCTGTCGCGCGCCACCATGAACTGGCCGACGATCTCGACCGGTGCCAGGTTGCGCACCAGCGCCTGGGTGCCGGTGTGGCAGAAGCTGCAGGTGAGCGTGCAACCGACCTGGCTCGAGATGCAGACCGAGCCGCGATCCTCCTCCGGGATGTTGACGGTCTCGGCCTCGTTGCCATCGGGGAAGCGCAGCAGCCATTTGCGCGTGCCGTCGGTCGAACGTTGCTCGGTCACGATCTCCGGCCGCTCGACCACGAACAGCTCGGCCAGGCGAAGCTGCGTCTTCCTGGCGATGTTGGTCATGCGGCCGAAGTCGGTGACGCCGTGCCAGTAGATCCACTGCCAGACCTGGCGGGCACGGAATGGCTCCAGCCCGGCCTCGACCAGGGTCGTCTTCAGGTCCTCGCGCGACAAGCCGACCAGATTGCGGCGCAGATCGTTACGGCCGCGCAGGGGGCGCGGTTCGACGATCTGCAGCGGCTCGGTCGGGAGGAGGGCCATGATGCGGCCCTCACATAAGTCATGCTCCTCTCCCCCGCTAGGGGGAGAGGTTGGGTGAGGGGGCGACGCCAGCTGTAACCCCCTCACCTAGCCTCTCCCCCGAGTGGGGGAGAGGAACATGAAAGGAGAGAGGAAGACGAGCACCCCTATTGTTTCAACCGGGCTTTTTGCCTAACCCGCTGGCGGCGCTTGTACATCGGTTCGCCGAACACCGGCAGCTCGACGGGCTCGGTCGGAGCGCCCTCGGCGACCGGCCGTGGCGCGTGGCGGCCGAGGCTCAGCAGCCGGTCGTACATGATGAGGGCGCCGGCGACACCGAGATTGACCGAAAAGCGGGTCGGGATCTTCACCACATAGTCGCACAGCGACTGTACATCGGCCGACAGGCCTTCGCGCTCGGCCCCCAGGATGTAAGCCGCCTGGCGCGGATGGCGGAAGCTCGGCAGCTCGATCGCTGAGTCGGTGATCTCCACGCCGACCAGCCGGCAGCCTTGCGGCAGGCGGAAGGCCTCCAGGTCGGCGAAATTGTAGGTCGGGACCGAGCGCGGGGTGTCGGAGGTGTCGCTCAAAAACCCTTCCCGGCTGTTGTACTGGGCCTTGAGCGTGAACACGAAGGCGGCGCCGAAGGCATGGGCGGTGCGGAACAAGGTGCCAACGTTCATGGCCTTGCTGACGCCTTCCACACCGACGCCGAAATAGCCTTTCATGGCCCCCTTTCATGGAGGTGGGATTTGTTGCACTAATCCCCCGGGTAGCCCCCTGCCCGCCGTGAAACAAGGCCAGAATGACCGTTTCTTCGCCGTTGGATAACGTTCGCGCCCAGTACGAGGCGCTGCCCTATCCGCCGCGCGACCCGCGCGACGAAGCCATCCGGCTGGTCACCGGCACGCCGAGCCATGTCCTCGAGGTCAACCACTACCTGTTCTCCGGGCGGCTGAATTTCATACGGCCGTTCCGCGCCCTGGTGGCGGGCGGCGGCACCGGCGATGCCTGCATCATGATCGCCCAGCAGCTGGTCGACCGGCGCTGTCCCGGCGAGGTCGTCTATCTCGACCTTTCGGCCGCCTCGCGCCAGATCTGCGAGGCCCGGGCCAAGGCGCGCGGGCTGCGCAACATCCAGTTCCTGACCGGCTCCCTCCTCGATCTGCCGTCGATGCCGATCGGCGAGTTCGACTACATCGACTGCACCGGCGTGCTGCATCACCTGCCCGATCCGGCCGCCGGCATGCGCGCCCTGGCCAGCGTCCTGCAGCCCGACGGCGGCATGGGCGTGATGCTCTACGGCGAATATGGCCGGAGCGGCGTCTATCCCCTGCAGGAGTTGCTGCGCACCCTGGCGCCGCTGTCGATGGCGGTGGAAGACCGGCTGGCGATGGCCAAGCGGCTGATCCGCTTCCTGCCGACCACCAACCTGTTCCGCCGCAACCCCTATCTCAACGATCACGTCACCGGCGGCGATGCCGGTCTCTACGATCTGCTGCTGCACAGCTGCGACCGCGCCTTCACCGTGCCCGATATCGGCACGATGGCGGCCGAGTCCGGCCTCCGGGTCGTGGCCTTCCTGGAACCGGTGCGCTACGAGCCCGCCACTTACATGAGCGATCCGATCATCGCCCGCCAGGCGAGCTCGCTGCCGCTGCTCGAGCGCGCGGCCTTCGCCGAGCGCCTGGCGGGCAATCTCCGCACCCATGTGTTCTACGCCACGCGCGCCGGCTTCGACACGGTGGCGCGGCCGGAGGATACCTCGGCCATTCCGGTGCTGCGCGAGATGGATGCGCAGAAGCTTGCCGCCGGCCTGCAGCCCGGCGCGCCGCTGATCGCCAATCTCGACGGCTTCCCGTGGCGCGCCCAGCTGCCGGCGCTGGCGCCGCGCATCATCGCGCAAATCGACGGCCGCAAGACCGTGGCCGAGATCTACACCTCGCTGGGCGCCCAGGGCGGCCTGCCGCAGTGGGAGGATTTTTACGCGCAGTTCGAGGATCTCTACGTCAAGCTGAACGGCGTCAACCACCTGCTGCTGCGCTTCAGGACGACCTGAGTCTTCGGACCGCGGGCCTCCAGGTCCGCTCATATCATCGTGTCGACGAGGAAGAGGCGGGCCTGGAGGCCCGCGGTCCGCATGAGCTCCGTCGCTAGTTCATGAGACGGCGCGCCATCAGGCGACGCTCGGGCTCGGTCCGAGCGAGCGCCATCGCCTTCTCGAAATGCTTGCGCGCCTCGTCGACGCGGCCGAGCTCCGACAGGAACACGCCGCGCGCCGCCTCGCCGTAGGGATTGCCCTCGATCGACGGCAACGCCACCAGCCCGGCCGCCGCCCCGCGGGCGCGTCCGATCGCGACGGCACGTGCCAGCTCGACCACCGGCGAGGGATCGAGGTCCAGCAGGTGATCGTAGATCGAGACGATGCGCGGCCAGTCGGTCTTGGCCGTGCTGGCTGCGGTGACGTGCAGAGAGGCGATCTCGGCGCGCAGATGCCATACCGTCAGCTCGGCGCCGTCGGCCGATCGTTCGAGATGGGCGAGGCCCAGCGCGATCAGGTTGCGATCCCATTGATCGCGCGGCTGGTCTTCCAGCAGTTGCGCCACGCCGTCCGGGCCAACCCGCGTCGGCAGGCGTGCCGCGGTGAGCGCCAGCAGCGCCGCCAAGGCGTCGCTCGCCGGGCCCATCGTCATGGGATGCTGCGCCAGCGCCCGCGCCAGCCGCACCGCCTCGACGCAGAATTCCGGCTGCACCAGCGCCTCGCCCGACGAGGCTGAATAGCCCTCGTTGAACATGAGATAGAGCGCGGTTCGCACCGTCTCGGCGCGCTCCGGCAGCGCCTCGGGCGGCGGCGCCTCGATGGCGACGCCGGCCGCCTCGAGCTGGCGGCGCGCCCGCACCAGGCGCTGGGCGATGGCCGTGGGCTCGCCCAGCATGCCGGCCGCGATCTGCGGCACGGTGAGGCCGCACACGGTCTTGAGTGCGAAGGTCACGCGCATCTCGGGCGACAGCGCGGGATGGCAAACCGCGAACAGCAGCGCCAGCTCGTCGTCGTTCAGCTCGCGGTCGAAGCGGCCTTCGCGTTCAACGGTCGGGGGTGACAAGGGGACAAGCTCCTCGGCGAGGGCCAGGCCGCGCGATTCGGTGCGCAACAAGTCCAGCGCGCGGTTGCGGGCGACGACCGCCAGCCAGGCTTCGGGCCGGGCCGGCACGCCCTTGAACGGCCACAACGACAGCGCCTGCAGGAGCGCGTGCTGGACGGCATCTTCGGCCGTCGCGATGCGGCCCGCGCCCAACCGCCTCGCCAGCGCGGCGACCAGGCGGTGGGTCGAGTCGCGCGCCAGCGAGGCGACGATTGTGTGGACCTGGTCGCTCAGCCGGCCGCCTTCGCCTGAGGCGCTTCTGCGGCCGTCATCAAGTCGATCGGCCGGAGTTCGACCCAGTTGGTGGCGTTCCACAGATGCGGGCAGTCGCGAGCCAGCGCGTCGGCTTCGGAGTCATCCTTGGCCTCGATCACGAAATAGCCGCCGATCACGTCCTTGGCCTCGGCATAGGGGCCGTCGCTCGAGAGCGGCGTGCCGTCTCGCATGCGGATATGGCGCACCCGGCCGACGGCGAGCTTCTCGCCGCCGACCAGCTTGCCCTTCTGGCGCATCGTCTCCGCCCACGCATAGTAACGACGCACCACGTCCGTCATGACCGCGGTTGGCAACGCCGCGTTGGTATCGGGGAGCTGGTGCAGCAACAGCATGTATTGAGCCATATCGACCTCCTGGTTGTGACGGCCCTTCGCGTTGCCGTCACCTGATCGACGCTGCCGCCCCTCTCGAATCGACAATTCATCGAGATCGGCTGCGGCCGGGTGCTCAGCCGGCGGCCGCCTTGCGCTGCTCCTGCATCGCCTCGATCGGCCGGATCTCGAGCCAGTTGGTGGCGGCGAGGGTGAGATGCGGGCAATCCCGGGCGATCGTCTCGGCTTCGGCCGCATCCTTGGCCTCGATCACGAAGTAGCCGCCGATCACGTCCTTGGCCTCGGCATAGGGACCGTCGCTGGCCAGCGGCTTGCCGTCCTTGACCTTGATATGGCGCACCCCGCCGGCCGCGAGCTTCTCGCCGCCGGCCAGCTTGCCCTTCTGGCGCAGCGTGTCGGCCCAGGTCATGTAGCGCTTGGTCATTTCCAGCATCTTCTCGCGCGGCAGGTCCATGTTGTAGTTGGGGACCTGATGCAGCAGCAGCATATATTGGGTCATGTCGATCTCCTTGGGTGATGACGGCGCATGCCGTCACCTCATCGACGTTCGAGCCTGGCCAGAATCGACATTACGAAAGATTCTCCTCCCTGCGCGCAGCGCGGGGAGGAGTCACTTACGAGCGAACGCCTCCTGGTTGATCACGTTGATCGGCTTGCCGTCGAGCCAGGCTTCGACGTCCTCGATCGTGCCGGCATAGAAATGGCGATAGCTGTCCTCGACGACGTAGCCGAGATGCGGCACCAGGGTGACATTGTCGAGTTGGGTGAGCGGATGGCCCTTGGGCAGCGGCTCCTTGTCGTACACGTCGAGGCCGGCATGGGCGATCGTGCCAGCCTTGAGGGCTGCGATCAGGGCGGCCTCGTCGACGATCGGCCCGCGCGAGGTGTTCACCAGGATCGCGGTCTTCTTCATCTTGGCGAGGTCAGCCGCGCCTAAAAGGCCGCGCGTGCGCTCCGACAGCACGAGATGAATGGTGACGAAGTCGGAGGTCTTTAGAAGCTCGTCCTTGCTCACCAGCTTGGCGCCGCCCTTGGCCGCCTTTTCCTCCGTGAGGTTCTGGCTCCAGGCCACGACATCCATGCCGAAGGCCTTGGCATACCCTGCCACGCGGCTGCCCAGCCGGCCCAGTCCTAGAACGCCCAGCCGTTTGCCCTCGAGGACCTGCATCTGCTTGATGCCGTCGTGCCAACCGCCGGTGCGCATCAGGCGCTCGCCCTTGGCGAGGTCGCGCGCGCACGACATCAAGAGCGCCCAGCAGAGCTCGGCCGTCGAAGCGTTTGAGCCGCCGCCCGGCGTGTTGCTGATCGGGATGCCGCGCTCGCTCGCCGCCTTGTCGTCGAGGCTCGAGGCGCGGGCGCCGGTCAGGACCATGAATTTGAGGTTGGTTAGCTTCTCGATCAGGGCACGCGGAAAGGCCGTGCGCTCGCGCAGCAGGCCCAGGACCTGGAACGGCGCGAGCTTCTTGGCCGCATCCTCGACCGAGGAGAAGGGTTCGTGAAAGACCGTGATCTCGACGCCGCGTTTCTTCAGCCGATCCCAATCGGCCATGCGCAGGGCTACTTTCTGATAATCGTCGAGCAGGGCGAGCTTGATCGTTTGCGGCATGGCGTTTCCTAGGGGACAATGGTTGGTCCGATACTATAGCCGCAGGAGGCGGTTATGAGCATCACCGTCAAGCCGATGCATCTCGATTTCGTGACCGAGATTTCCGGCGTCGACCTTGCCCGTCCGCTGAAGCCCGCCGACCGCGATGCCATCGAGGACGCGATCAACCGCTATGCGATCGTGGTCTTTCACGACCAGACGCTCACCGGCGACCAGCAGATCGACTTCGCCCGTCATTTCGGCCCGATCCATTCGTCGGCGCAGAAGGCGCGGCATACCGGCATCAAGCATCGTATCGCCTCGAACGATATCGCCGACATCTCCAACCTCGACGGCGACGGCAACGTGCTGGCGCCCGACAACAAGCGCCGGCTCGACGGGCTGGCCAATCGCCTGTGGCACACCGACGCCTCGTTCCGCGCCGTGCCGGGGGCGCTGTCGATGCTCTACGCCCATATCGTGCCCGACGAAGGCGGCGACACGGAATTCGCCGACCTGCGCGCCGCCTACGATGCGCTGCCGGACAAGACCAAGAAGCAGCTCGAAGGGCTGATCGCCGAGCATTCGATCTGGCATTCGCGCGGCCAGCTTGCCGTCACCACCTATACGCCGGAAGAGCGCGCCAGCCTGCCGCCGGCGCCGCAGCGGGTGGTGCGCACGCATCCCGGCTCGGGCCGCAAGACGCTCTACCTCGCCGCGCACGCCTCGCACATCATCGGCATGCCGATCGCCGACGGCCGGCTGCTGCTGATGGACCTGATCGAGCACGCCACGCAGCGCCGGTTCGTCCATGCCCACACCTGGCAGCAGGGCGACCTGGTGATCTGGGACAATCGCTGCACCATGCATCGCGCCCGGCCGTTCGACACGACCAAGGTGCGCGATCTCCGGCGCGTCACCACGCGCGACGTCGCCTCGACGCTCGAGCAGGCGGCCTAGGAGAAGACGATGCCGCGGCCCGTCGATGTCTGGCTGGCGGCGGGCCTGCGCACGCCGTTCGCCAAGGTCGATGGCGCGCTGGCGGCGTTCGACGCCATCGAGCTCTCCGTGCCGGTGGCACGCCACATGGTCGATCAACTAAAGGGCGGCAAGCCCGACTTCGCGGTGTGGGGCGTCGTGGTGCCCAGCCTCACTTTCAGCAACATCGCCCGCGAGGTGCTGATGGATGCCGGCATCGACGCCACGGTGCCCGCCTTCTCGACCGTCATGGCCTGCTCGACCAGCATGATGGGCGCCATCGAGGCTGCCGGGATGATCGACGGCGCGAGTTACAATCTCGCGCTGGTGGGTGGCGTCGACAGCCTGAGCCGCGTGCAGATCGGGCTCGGCCAGCGCCTGTCGGACTGGCTGCGCAAATTCCAGCAGGCGCGCTCGCTCGGCCAGAAGATCGACCAGGTCACGCACGTGCAGCTTCAGGACATCCGGCTGTTCATCCCGGCGATCGTCAACCGCACGACCGGCCTCAGCATGGGCGAGCATACCGAGATCACCGCCAAGGACTGGCAGATCGGCCGGCCGGAGCAGGACGAGATTGCGCTTTTAAGCCACCAGCGCGCGGTCGCCGGATGGGACAAGGGCTTCTTCGACGATCTCGTGATCCCGATGGGCGGTGTGAAACGCGACACCATTCCGCGCAAGGACACATCGCTGGAGAAGCTCGCGCGCCTGCCGCCGACGTTCGATCGGACCAGCGGCAAGGGCAGCCTGACCGCCGGCAACTCGTCGCCCCTCACCGACGGCGCGGCTGCCGTCTGGGTCGCTTCGTCGAAGGGCCTGGAGCGGCTTCCGGCAAACACACCGCGCGTAAGATTGATCGATTGGGAGATCGGTTCGGTCGATTTCCGCGTCGAGGGCCTGTTGATGGCGCCGGCCTTCGCCATCCCACGCCTGTTGGCGCGTCACGATCTCACCTATGCCGCCATCCATCTGTGGGAGATCCACGAGGCGTTCGCCGCCCAGGTGGCATTCCATCTGAAGGCGCTGCAAAACGCCGACTTCCTGCGCGACAAGGCCAAGGTGTCGCGGGATTTCGGCGCGTTCCCGAAGGAGCGCATGAACCCCAATGGCGGCAGCACCGCCATCGGCCATCCGTTCGGCGCCACCGGCGCCCGCATCATCAGCCAGGCGGTGAAGGAGCTCGCCGCGATGCCGAAGGGCCGGCGCGCCATTGTCAGCATCTGCGCCGACGGCGGCCAGGGTAGTGTCTTGCTGTTGGAGGCGGCGTGATGAGCATCGACTTTCTGGTGACGTCCTTGATCGTAGTCGTCTCGCCGGGCATCGGCGTTCTGTTTACCCTGGCCACTGGCCTGTCGCGTGGCGGGCGCGCCAGCGTCGTCGCGGCTTTCGGCTGCACGCTGGGCATCGTGCCGCATATGGCGGCGGCCATCATGGGCCTGGCGGCGCTGCTGCACACCAGCGCGATCGCCTTCCAGACCCTGAAGTATCTTGGTGTGGCCTATCTCCTCTACATGGCCTGGATGACGTTGAAGGAGCACGGCGCGCTCCAGGTCGAGAAGGAGGTCGGCGCCAAGTCGGCGACCCAAGTGATCGTCCAGGCCATCCTGATCAACATTCTCAATCCCAAGCTCTCGATCTTCTTTTTCGCCTTCCTGCCGCAGTTCGTGAGCGCCGACGAGGCCAACCCGCTGTTGCGCATGTCCGAGCTGAGTGGCGTCTTCATGGCGCTGACCTTCGTCGTCTTCGTGGGCTATGGCCTGTTCGCCGCCTCGATCCGCAACCACGTGATCTCGCGCCCAAGAGTGCTGACCTGGATGCGCCGCACCTTCGCCGGCGCCTTTGCGGCGCTGGGCGCCAAGCTTGCCTTCGCCGATCGCTGACGCGATGAACCCGCATGGGCGATGGGAGAGTGAATGACCCGTACCAGGTACCGGTGGTTCATCATCTTCCTTTTGTTCGCGATCTCCGCCGTCAACTATATCGACCGGGCCGCCATTGCCTACGCCATCCCGGCAATGCAGCGTGACCTCGGCCTCTCGCCGGCGGACACCGGCATCATTCTCGGGGCCTTCGGTATCGGCTATGCCATCACCACCTTGGTCGGCGGCTTCGCCGTGGACCGTTACGGGGCGCGCACGGTGCTGGCCCTCGCCGCCATTTCGTGGAGCCTGTCGATTGGCGCAACCGCGCTCGCCAGCGGGTTCGCCGCGCTCTACGCGGCGCGCGTGCTGCTGGGCGTGTCGGAAGGGCCGAGCTTTCCCGCCCTCACCGGCGCGGTCAGCCACTGGCTTTCCCCGCACGAGCGGGCAACCGCGCTGGGCAACGCGCTGTTGGCCGTGCCGCTGGCGCTCGCTGTCGGCGGGCCTATCGTCACTGAGCTCCTCGGCTGGCTCGACTGGCGCCTCACTTTCGCGGCCTTGTTCATCCTGTCCATCGCCTGGGTGCCGCTGTGGCATTTCCTGTTCCGCGACGATCCGGTGGATTCCCGCTTCGTCAATGCCGCCGAGCTCGCCCATATCCGCACTAGCGATCCAACGGTCTCCGCCGCACCGAAGGCCGTCCCGAAATCCTGGCCCGAGCCCGGCGTACTGAAGGCGCTGCTGGCCAACCAGACGCTGCTCGCCAACTTCTGGGCCTACTTCGTCTACGGCTATTTCCTGTTTTTCTTCATGACCTGGCTGCCGAGCTACCTGGAGCAGGCCTATGGGCTCGACCTCAGAACCGTGGGCCTGTTCACGGTGCTGCCCTGGCTCGCGGCCGTGGTCGTGACGTGGCTGCTCGGGCGCTGGTCGGACCATCTGCTGAAGACGACGGGCCGGCTGCGCATCGCCCGCTCCTATCTCATCGCCGGCAGCCAGTTCGTCGCCGCCCTGGCGGTCATTCCCGTGGCGCTCACCAACAGCCTCGCGGTGGCCATTGCGGGGATCACCGTGGCGGTCGCGGCCTCGATGGGCACCGCCGCGGTCTACTATGCGATCAATGTCGACATCGCCCCGCAGCGGGCGGCGACGGCGCTGGGCATCATGAATTTCGCCTTCGCCATCGCCGGCTTCCTGGCGCCCGCCGTCACCGGCTGGGTGCTCGACCTGCGCGGCTCGTTCGCCGACGGCTTTTTGCTGATGACGGCGCTCGCCCTGTCCTCGGTACTGGTCGTGCTCTTGTTCCACCATCCCGACAGGGATCGACAACTGAGCCCTTGACCTTGCTGAGCACGGAATGCCGCTGGCTCCCACGATGCGCAGGAACATCGCCCGAATCGCGCGCGACTTGCGTATGCTGAGAGCAAGAGAGAGGGCTACGTCGGAATGAAACTGTTTTATGCACCTGGCACGATATCGCTCATGCCGCATGTCGCTTTGCTCGAGAGCGGTCTGCCGTTCATCGCCATCAGGGTCGATGAAATCAGCAAGACGATGCAGGGCGGTGGGAATTTCAGGTCCATCAACCCGCTCGGTTATGTCCCGGCCTTGGCTCTGGATGATGGCACTCTGCTTCTCGAGGCGGCCGCAATCGCCTAGTACGTCGCCGATCGAGATCCGCATGCAAGGCTCGCTCCACCGAACGGAACAATCGAACGGGCTCAGCTGCAAGCCTGGCTGAATTTCCTCTCCAGCGAGCTGCATAAGGGAGGTCTCGGCCCGCTCTTCTATAAGCAGCTTCCGGAGCCAGGGAAGGATGTCTTTCGGGAGCGTCTGAGGGCCCGCTTCGCCGTTGTCGAGGGGCACCTCTCCACGCGTACATACCTGTTGGGCAGCAGCTATTCGATTGCCGACGCCGGCCTGTACGCGATCACAAGCTGGGCGCCACGCGTCGAATTCGACATTCACGCCTACCCGAACTTGATTGCGCATCACACCCGAGTTGGCCAACGCGATTCTGTCCGCGAGGTTCATCGCATCGAGGGTCCCGTTCCGGCCGGATGACCGCTGAGACCATACAGATCGGCAGCGAGTACGCGACCGGCGCGCAACTGCGGCCAAGCCAAGTCAATCAACGGCACCGCGATGGCCGCGCGAAACACCGACAGAACGGGGAGAAAGATTGGAGCGGGCGAAGGGATTCGAACCCTCGACCCCGACCTTGGCAAGGTCGTGCTCTACCCCTGAGCTACGCCCGCGCTCCGATCCGGCTGGGTAGGACGCCGGAAGCCGGCGTTGATAGGGCTTTTCGGCCCCCTTTGCAAGCGCCGGAAGCCTGGGCTTGCGGAGTCCTGATCAAGGCCCGAAAGGCCGTGCGGAGGGGACCCCGACGTCTCAGCCGCGCGCCAGAAGGCGCTGCAGATACTTGCCGTATTCGCTTTCCCGGATCGGCTCGATCAGCCGGGCAAGACCCGCATCGTCGATATAACCCTTGCGCCAGGCGACCTCCTCGGGACTGCCGATCTGCAGGCCCTGGCGGTCCTCGACGGTCTCGACGAACTGGGCGGCGCGCAGCAGGCTGGATGGCGTCCCGGTGTCGAGCCAGGCATAGCCGCGACCGAGTTTCTCGACGGTCAGGCGTCCCTGCCTGAGGTAATGCGCATTGACGTCGGAGATTTCGAGTTCGCCGCGCGCCGAACGCGGAATCTGCCGGGCGACGTCGCAAACATCCGGATCGTAGAAATAAAGCCCGGTCACCGCCCAGTTCGACTTGGGCTCCCTAGGCTTCTCGACGATGCTGACCGCCCGCCCGGCAGAATCGAACTCGACCACGCCGTAGGCAGCAGGATCGGAC
>Ga0210409_10003588_pt1 | contig 17184 bp, 17 predicted proteins | sample IncBWH17MmetaG_FD_161649 | JGI IMG/M metagenome (GOLD analysis project Ga0210409, IMG submission 161649) | Forest soil microbial communities from Barre Woods Harvard Forest LTER site, Petersham, Massachusetts, United States - Inc-BW-H-17-M | ecosystem: Environmental > Terrestrial > Soil >... | reverse complement strand
GTCACGGTAAAACGTCTACGAGCGGGCGACATCGGTAACGATGAGCGTCATGGTGACCACAAACGATGGCATATCACCTCCTGATGTGGGAGCACGATGGCACGCAAGACCGCGGGAATAGATCCGAGTGTCCGACCGAGTGGCGACGGCTGCGTCGAGTGCCTGGCCGCGGGCGGTTGGTGGTTGCACCTCAGGCGTTGTGCGGAGTGCGGGCACATCGGCTGCTGCGACACATCGCCGAGCCAACATGCGACCGCACACCATCACGAGACCGGCCATCCGGTGATCGCGAGTTTTGAACCAGGCGAGGACTGGTTCTACGATTACCGCACGCAGGCCACCGTCGCCGGCCCTTCCCTCGCGCCACCGCGTTGGCACCCGGCGAACCAGCCAGTGCCGGGGCCGCAGGGTAAAGTCCCCCGCGACTGGGAGTCGCGCCTCCACTAATACGCTTGAGCTTGCCTTCCCACCACCACTTTGGGCAACGTAAAAGCGTGAACACCCCACTCTCTCGCCGCCAGTTCCTCAGCCGCTCCGGCCTCGCCGCCGGAGGCTCCGCGCTTGGCGGTCTCGTCGCTCTCGGACTTGATCCAGAGCCCCTTCGCGCGTCGACGGTGCAACTCGGCTACAAGCTCGCCAATACCAAGACAGTCGTTGGCGTCTGCCCGTATTGCGCAGTGGGCTGCAGCCAGCTGCTCTCCTCGCGCGACGGAAAACTCGTCAACGTGGAAGGCAACCCCGACTCGCCGATCAACCATGGGACGCTCTGCCCGAAGGGAGCCGCGAGCTTCCAGCTCACGGTCAACCCCGAACGACAGAAAAAAGTGCTCTATCGCCGCCCCGGCGGCACCGCGTGGGAATCGCTGGATCTCGAAAAAGCGATGGACATGATCGCCGACCGCGTGAAGAAGACCCGCGACGCGACGTTCCACCGCACCGCGCAGATCGGTGGTCGCACCGTCACCATCAACAATACGCTCGGCATCGCCTCACTCGGCGGCGCCACGCTCGAGAACGAATGGAACTACGCGCACTTGAAGCTCTGGCGCGGACTGGGTGGCGTCTTCCTCGAAAACCAGGCGCGAATATGACACTCGGCCACAGTCCCCGGTCTGGGGGCAACGTTCGGCCGCGGCGGCGCCACGATGTTCCAGCAGGACCTGCAGAACGCGGACTGCATCGTCATCATGGGATCCAACATGGCCGAGTGCCATCCGGTTGGATTCCGGTGGGTGATGAAGGCGCGCGAGCGCGGCGCGAAGATCATTCACATTGATCCACGCTTCACGCGCACGAGCGCGAACGCCAATTTGCACGTCGGCGTCCGCTCCGGATCGGATATCGCGTTCCTGGGCGGTCTCATCAACTACATCATAAAACACGATCGCTGGTTCAAGGAGTACGTGCTGGCGTACACGAACGCCTCCACGATCATCTCCGCCGACTTCAAGGACACGGAAGATCTGGACGGCCTGTTCTCGGGTTTCGACGCGCCGGGCCGCAAGTACGATAACCGGTCATGGGCATACGACGGCGCACCGGGGTCAGCGCCGCACACCGACCCGACACTGCAGCATCCGCGGTGCGTGCTCCGTATCCTCGAGCGCCATTACGCGCGCTATACGCCGGAGATGGTCTCGCGCGTCTGTGGCTGCACGCCGCAAGAGTTCGAGACGGTCGCGAAGACGCTCTGCGACAACTCGGGACCCGAGCGGACATCGGCGATCTGCTACGCGGTCGGGTGGACGCAGCACACGGTCGGCGTGCAGATGATCCGGTGCGCGGCGATCGTCCAAGCGCTACTCGGCAACATGGGCCGTCCGGGCGGCGGCATCCTCGCCCTGCGCGGACACGCATCGATCCAAGGGTCGACGGACGTGCCGACGCTCTATCACCTGCTGCCGGGCTATCTCCCGGCGCCGAGCGCCGCGAATCCGCAGCACGACACCCTGGACGGGTGGGTCGACGCGACGATGCCCAAGACGGGATGGTGGGCGAACGGTCGCGCCTACATGATTTCGCTACTGAAGATGTGGTATGGGGACGCCGCGACCGCCGAGAACCAGTGGGGGTACGAGTATCTCCCCAAGAACGTCGGCGACCACTCGCACATTCCGATGTTCAAGGCGATGGCCGATGGCGTGATCAAAGGCTTTATGTGCATCGGGCAGAATCCGGCGGCGGGCGGCCAGAACGCCATATACAATCGAATGGCGATGGCCAACCTCGACTGGCTCGTCATCCGTGATCTGTTCCGGATCGAGACGGCCGAGTTCTGGAAAGCACCAGATGTACCGGATCCGTCCGTAATCAGAACGGAAGTCTTCTTCTTGCCCTCCACGTCGGTCACCGAAAGCGAAGGGTCTTTCACAAACACCCAACGCCTTCTTCAGTGGCACGACAAGGGAGCCGAGCCCCAGGAAGACTGCCGCTCAGACCTCTGGTTCTCGCACCATCTCTACAAGCGCCTGCGTCAGCGCTATGAGGGTTCGACCGATCCCAGAGATGCGGGATTCCTGGCGATGACCTGGTATACCAACGAGGAACCGGGTCCGCTCAAAGAGCCGAACGCGATCGATGTCTTGCGCGAGATCAACGGATGGCACGCACCCGATCGCACGCCACTCAAGACGTTCGTCGACATCAAAGCCGATGGGTCGACGCCATGCGGGGTATGGATCTATACGGGAGTGTATCCAGCCGAGGGCGTGAACAAGGCGCAAGCGCGCGTCGCGGATGCCTACACGTCACTCGGCTGGGGATGGGCGTGGCCGGCGAATCGCCGCACGCTCTACAACCGGGCCAGTGCCGACCCACAAGGCAAGCCGTGGTCCGAGCGCAAGCGCTACGTCTGGTGGGATGAGACGCAGAAGAAGTGGGTCGGGTACGATATCCCGGACTATCCAGCGACGAAGGCGCCGTATTCGAAAGGCGTGTGGTCCAAGGGCGGCATGGATGCGCTCGATGGAACCATTGCGTTCATCATGCAACGCGATGGGAAGGCCTCGCTGTTCGCGGCGAGTGGGATCGTCGATGGGCCGTTGCCGACGCACTACGAGCCGTGGGAATCCGCGGTCAAGAATCCGCTCTACAGCATCCAGCGGAGTCCGATCGCGAAAGTCTGGGACATGGTCGGCAACAAGTACATCGACGTCGGGGATCCGAGCTACCCGATCATTATCACGACCTATCGACTGACCGAGCATCATCTCAGTGGGCCAATGAGCCGTTGGTCACCGTGGCTGACGGAGCTCCAGCCCGAGATGTTCATCGAGATCTCGCCCGAGCTCGCGGCCGACAGGCATATCGAGAATGCAGGTTGGTGTACCGTGTATACGCCACGCGCGGCGATCGAGTGCAAGGCGCTCGTGACGCGCCGCATGAAGCCCTTTACGATCAACGGCCAGGTGATGCATCAGGCCGGCGCACCATTCCACTGGTCGTGGAACGGCGTCGTCTCCGGGGGCAACGCGAATGATCTCATCTGCCTCGTGGCCGATCCCAACGTCTCGATTCACGAAGGGAAGGCCTTCATGTGTCAGATCGTCGCGGGCCGGCAACGCGAGTCGATCCTGGTGAAGTTGCCGGACCGGACGGTGCCCGTGCCCAAGGTCGGCCGCCGCGAGCAGCGGGCGGCCGAGGCCGCGATCGAAGAAGGGATCGCGTATACGCTGGATCACCCCGAGGGCGTGTACCATGGCTAAAGGGTTCTATACCGATACGACCGTCTGTATCGGCTGCAAGGCCTGCCAGGTCGCGTGCCACCAGTGGAACGAGCTCCCGGCGGCCGACGGCGGGCGGACGGAGTTGTCGGGCAACTCGTACGACAATACCGAGAGCCTGTCGGCCGTGAACTGGCGCCACGTCAAGTTCATTGAGCAGATCACGGAAGACCGACAGAGCACGGGGTTCTTGCAGGGATCCCGCTGGCTCATGATGTCGGACGTCTGCAAGCACTGCGTCCGCGCCGGTTGCCTCGAGGTCTGCCCGACTGGGGCCATCATTCGGACGGAATTCGACACCGTTTTCATTCAACAGGATGTCTGCAACGGCTGTCGGGCGTGCATCTCGGCCTGTCCCTTCGGCGTGGTCGACATTGGGCATGACGGCAAAGCCCACAAGTGCACGCTGTGCTACGATCGTCTTCAACAAGGCCGGGAGCCGGCCTGCGCGCAGGCCTGCCCGACCGAGTCGATCCGATTCGGCGAAGTCACGGACCTCATGCAGCTCGCCGAGCAGCGCACCTCACAGCTCAAGGCCGAGGGCATCGATGCGTATATCTACGGGAAAGAGGAGATCGTCGGCGGCCTCAACTCCTTCTATCTCCTGGTCGACAAGCCCGAGGTCTACGGCTTGCCCTCGAAGCCCGAGCTCCCATCGCACAACGTGGACGCGGCATTCGAGTTGAGCGGGCTCGCGGCCGCGGCAATCGCGGTCACGGGGCTCGCCGCGTTCCGGAAAGGGCGCATGGACGAAATGGCCCGCGCCGAAACGGCGGAGGGGAACGACTGATGTGGGCCACGAACCCTGGTTCCGGAGTAGCGCTCCCGCCGCAGTGGGGATGGTATGTCATTCTCTACTTCTTCCTCGGCGGCTTGGCCGGCGGCCTGATGGTGATCGCGGCAGGACTCGAGCTCGTCGGCGACGAACGCGATCGAGATGCCATTCGCGTCGCCCACCGACTGACGTTCCCGCTCATCATCGCCTGCGCGTTGTTGCTGATCATCGACTTGGGCACGCCGACTCGCTTCTGGCATATGGTCTTCAAGTCCGAGCGATTTCCCGAGCTGATCGTCAAGCCTTGGTCGCCGATCTCCATCGGCTCGTGGATCTTGAGCCTCTATGGTGGCGTGGCCTTTGTCAATTACTTCTTCGCGGATCGCGTCCGAGGCAACCGGGCATGGATGATCCTCGAGGGCCTCGCTGGTTTCGCGCTCGCCGGGTACACCGGCGTGCTCGTCGCGGGAACCAGCAACGCCGTCTGGCACAACGCGCGACTCATGGGCGCGCTGTTCTTGTTGTCCGGTGTGTCGACGGCTTACGCAGTCTTGATGTTGCTCCTCCCGGCGACGAGCAGTACGCAGCGCAAGCTGAGCGACGGTGATTTCTGGGCTGTGATGCTCGAAGCGTTCGTCCTCCTGCTCATGCTCGTCGGGCTCGGCTCGCTCGGGCGCGTATTCTGGAGCGGCTGGTTCGGCGTGATCTTCTGGCTCGGCGTGGTCGGACTCGGCCTCGTTGCTCCGCTCGCGCGACACTGGAACCTCTTCGACGCGCGTCGCGCCGCCATGTGCGTACTCGCCGGTGGGCTGTTACTCCGGTTCGTCATCGTCATGTCGCCCCAGTTCCCACGAGTGGCATTGTGGCATTTGTAATCGCTTTCGTGCTCCTGCTCGCCGCCTGCTCGCCAGAGGCCGTCCGCACTCGCGATGGCGGCCCGGGCGCTGATCCCGGCAACACACCGCGCCTTGCGGTCCAACCTCCGCGCGCGAACCCGCAGCCGGCCGATACGTCGCTGTGGCCGGGGAAAGCCATGGCGCCCGTCGACCGCCTCGCGCGCGGTGATACCTTGCCGCACTCATAACTAACGCAGAGCAATGGACGCCGAGCTCGCCGTTATCCGGGCGCTGGCCCGAGAAATCAGCCGCATCGCGGCGGCAACGCCCACGTCGGTCGATGTCGACGTGGCGAGGACGCGAGTGTCCGCACGAATGCCGGCACTCGCCGGCTTGCCGCTCCTGACCACCGATCAACTCCTGGCCAACGCCCGCGCGCTCGCCGCCGCGGTACCGGATGTTGGCGATGCGATACGCGCCATCGCCGCCGCGTTAGCACCGGTAGCGAGCGACGACCTCGCGAACATGGCGCTCGCCGGCGACTGGTCTGACTTGCAGCCACTGGCCGCGCGAATCGACGTCGATGACTCCGCCTTGATGACGGTACTCGACTACGCCGCACGCCCGGCCCTGCTCGCCGCCGCCAACCGCCTCGGGGACATATTCGACGACGACGTCCCGAGTCGCTCCACGCATTGCCCGATCTGTGGTGCCCCACCACTCATCGCCGAGCTCTCCGGCAAGGACGGCGCGCGCTCCCTCCGGTGCGGCCGCTGCGGCGCCCGTTGGCGATTCCCACGAATCGCCTGCGCCACGTGCGGCGCCCAGAACGCTGGGGCCCTCCATGCCGACGGTGACGCCGGCATCAAGCAAGCGGACTACTGCGATCACTGCCACGGCTATCTCAAAGCGGTGTCCGTTCTCTCGCCACTCGACTACGTCGCACTCTTGGAGACGGACCTGAGGACGGCGGCGCTCGACTTGGCCGCGATCGATCGCGGCTACGCGCGCGTCGTCTGACGTTCACTCTCCCGCTCTTAGTCGCGGCCTTCCTGTTGACCGGATGCCTCGAAGCACAGGCGGCAACCGGGACCGATCATATCGTTGTCATCGAGCTTGGCGGCGCCGCGGAGTGGCCACTCGAGGGCGAGCAGCCCAATTACGGCGGCACACTCGCGGCTGAGGCGACCCCGATTGAGCATTGGCTGGAAGTCGAGGCCGGCGCGACCCTGCTTGGCACGAGCCGTCGGCGCGAGATCGCGGCCGATTTCATCGTCAAGAAACCCTTCGAGATCTCATCGACCGTCGAGCTCATGACGGGCGTTGGACCCGAGCTTTCGTGGCAATTGACCCGAGGATCGTCCGGCGCGGAGTCTGGCAACGGAATGCGCGCTCGACCTCATGGTCTGGCCCACGAAAAATGTCGGGTGGTATCTCGAGCCGACGTATAACTTCACGAGCTTTCGTGCGGCGAGCGGCCGGTCGCTTGCGCTCGCCACCGGTCTGATTATCGGGCTTCCGTGGCTTCGATGAGTTGCTGCGCATCGTGCTCGGGGATGAATGCCCAATTTGATCGCCGACGCGCCGACCGGGATCTCGCCCGCTATCGCCGCGAGGGGCCGCTGGCATCGACGCGACAGCTGATCGAGACCCTGCGCTCCATCAACACCGGCATTGCGAGCGTGCTCGATATCGGCTGCGGCGTCGGCGCCGTTGGGCACGAGTTTCTCGACCGAGGCGTTGGACGTGTTACCTTCGTCGACTTCAGCGAGGCGTACCTCGCGGCGGCGCGGGCCGAGTCAGAACGTCGGCACACCGTCGGGCGCGTCACGTATCACCAGGGCGACTTCGTCGCGCGAGCCGACGACATCAGCCAGGCGGACGCGGTCGTCCTCGATCGGGTGATTTGCTGTTATCCGGACATGGAGCGCCTCGTGTCGCGGGCGGCCGATCGGGCGGCATCACTGGTCGGCGCGGTCTATCCGCGCGGCGACTGGTGGATACGAGCCGTGATCGCGGCGGAGAACGCCGTGCGGCGGGTCCGTGGCACCGCGTTCCGGGCGTTCGTCCACTCGCCTGCCGCGATAGATGCCGCGTTTCAGCGAGCCGGTCTCAGGCGGAAGAGCGTCGCAAGCGGCGCCATCTGGACGGTCGCCGTATATGAACGGGCCGTTGGGGCATGATGGTATCGTCGAACGCAATGATCGTCGGTCAAGTGACTGTCGCCGGCGTCCGCGTGCCGTCAAGCTCCCCGGTCTTCTTGGGGTTGCTGGGCATCCACATTCTCTGTGGGCTCGCCTGCGTGATCTCCGGCGTGCTCGCGATGCTCAGCGACAAGCGTCCCGGCCGTCACCCGAGGTTCGGAACGGTTTACTACTGGTGTCTCGCCGTCGTCTCAGTGACCGCGGCCGCGCTCTCCGCTCGCACCGCGCGGCGCCGGCGCTGGCGTAACTGGCCCACGCTGCACATCAGCGGCATGGGCATGTCGTACGTCCTGCTTCTGACCGCCTTCTACGTCGACAACGGCAAGAACCTCCCGCTGTGGCGGTTATCTCCCGACACTTGCCTATTGGCTCCTGTCGAGTGCGGTTGGACTGCCGGTGATCACGTGGGCGCTCGCGCGACATCCGATTGCTCGGCAATCGGACTGACAGGGCGTTAGGATACCCGGCATCGTGTGGAATGTGTTGCTGACGTGAGCGCAGAACTCGGTGAGACGGGACGCATCGAGGCGTTCAGCGATGGCGTGTTCTCCATCGCCATCACGCTTTTGGTTCTCGAAATCAAAGTCCCCCAGCCAACGCCGTCTGGGGTACCGCTCGCCGCGGCCTTGTGGCGCCAGTGGCCCGCATTTGCCGGGTACGTGTTGAGTTTCGTGACGATCGGCATCATGTGGACCAGCCACCACAAGATGTTCACGCTCATCAGGAAGTCCGACCACAATTTCCGGATGCTCAACGTGCTGTGCCTGATGTTCGTGTCTTTTCTCCCGTACCCTACGGCGCTCGTGGCTCAATACCTTCGCGAGCCCGCTGGGAGAAAGACGGCGGTCGTGCTCTACGCCGCGACGTTCTTGGCGATTGCGCTCATGTGGTATGGCACCTGGCGCTACGCCATCCGGAACGGCCGGCTTCTTGGAGACCATGTGGAAGCGGCCCGCGTGAACGCGCTGTCGCGCCAGTACGCCGTGGGACCGGCGGCATATGCCATCGGCTTCGCGCTCTCGTTCGTCAGTCCGGCGGCCTGTTTGGTATGGCTCGGCACCCTGGCGTTGTTCTACGCATTACCAGAGCGTCGATCCACGCGAGTCTGACTCCGCTCAGGGCACGAGGTCGGCCGGAGACACGTCGAACTCCAGTGGCCGTCCATCACGGCGCACGCTGAAGTGGATCACCCTGCCGCGCTGGACGAGCGCCGGTAGCGCTTCGGGAGCGAGAAACTCGGCCGCGGGGCGCTCGGCGATCCGGATGACGTCGTCACCGGCGCGGAGACCGGCCGCGGCCGCCGGGCCGCCGGCCCGCGCATCGGCAATGACGACACCCCCAGTGGCGCCCGGCGCGAGCGCCACGCCGATCACGCGCACACCGTGCGGGGGAGGAACGACGGGGTCGGACCGACTCAGTCGCACGCGACCGTTGCGTTGATCGAGCGAGACGGCGAACTGCATGAGGAATTGGCTGCCGAGCAAGCATTTGCGCGGGAACCCCGGTGGCGGGGACACGATGTTGATGATCGGGCGCTGGATCGTGAACGCGCCGAGCCGGATGTCGCCGTCGAGCCTCGCCGACGCCATGGAGACGGGTGGCTGTCCACCGATCGCGACGCGGCCGGTGACGACCGGCGCGGAAACGAATCGCAAACTGTCGGCAACGTCGGGCGCGCAATCGATCGCCGAGCTGCTCTGCGTATCGAGCACCGCCGGTTGGTGCCGATTGCCCACGTCGAACGTGACACCAATGAACGGTCCGAGCGCGACCGTCGGCAGGACATCGCGACCGTTCGGCGCGGGGAGCGCCCGACGCGCGCACGCCACGCGCCGCGCCGGATAGTCGATCGTCAGCACGAGATCGGCATAGGCGGTCAGCCCCAGCAGTCCGTCGACGCCGGGGAGGTACTCGGGCCCGGTGGCCGCGGGCACGTCGCGCAGCACCAGGTCGCCGACACGCAGCGAGTCGAGGCGAATCAGCTCGTGACCCGATGAGGGCGCCGCCGACGTCGCCAGGTGCAGGTCCGCGGCCAACTTATCCGTCAGCACGATGACGGGTGCGCCGGTCTCAATAGCGAACACATAAGGACCGCGCCCGTTCACTATCACGTCAACGGTGGCGCGACTCCCCATCAAGAGATGCAGCGGTACGGTGACGCCTTCGGCCGGCAGATCGAGCTGACGCGGCGCGAGGGATACTGACTGGCCACGCGCGCTGAGCGCGGCGAGACCGAACAGGAGGATGAGTCGAGCCGTCATCGGGCGCGCACCCCATCGAGCAGCAACGCGCTCAGTCGTTTCGCGCGCTGCGCCACGATCGTTCTGCGTCCGAGCTCGTGGGGCGCGAGGTTGGACGGCACGAGCGCATTGGTCGCGGTCATGAGGAGCCGGGCTACGGCGAGCGGCGCCGCGGCCGCGAATATGCCCGCGCGGTTCCCCGCGGCGAGAACGCGCGCCAGCACGGCCGCCTCCCGATCCCCGTGCCGCCGCCACCGCTCAGCGAGCGCCGGCCGTATCGCCGTGAGCAGCTCGTCCAGGCCCTCGCGATAGCGGCTCACGCCATCGAGCCGGACGAGCGAGCGAGCGACGAGCATCCGCCGCAGCCGGTCGTCCGCCGGGCCCGATTCGGCCGCGATCTGCTCGAGGGCCTGGACCACGCGATCGAACAAGCGGTCCATCAGCGCGAGGACGAGATCCCTCTTGCTGGCAAAATGGAGGTACACCGACCCCTTGCCGATGCCGGCGGCGCGGGCGATATCGTCGATCGTCATACGCGAGTACCCGTAGCGGGCCAGCAACTCGTCGGCGTGCTCGAGAATGCGATCGCGCGTGGCCAGGGTGGAACGCGGCAAGGCGGTGGGCATCGGCGGTATCCTGGGTTGACCATTGACCAATATCGTCTTTTGGTCAATTCGTCAAGGCCCGCTACCCCGGAGACTGGCTGCGTCAGTCGCGTGAGAAGGGCAATCGCAATCTCGTCAGCAATCAATGTCACAGCTTTGACTCGCATACGGTCGAGCGTCGCCAGACTTGACTTACACTGTCCACCGCTCTAGTCTCCCTCCACCATGCCACGCCACACCCGCGCTCTCCTCTGTTGTCGCGCTCCACGCCCGCCGCGTGCCGCGCGTCTGAGCGCTCGTCGTCACTGGTCCAGATGTAAGTAGACCAGTCCCACCAAGCTCCCTCGCCACGCACGCCGGCCGTCCCGGGCCGCCCCTGCGTGGCTTTTTGTTGCGCCCGTCATAACCCGACGCGCATCGCCCCACCGCAAGGCACCGGCCCTCGCCCTCCACCACCACGCGAGCCAAGCCGTTGCGCACGATAGTCGTCGTCACCTCGTTCACCATCGCCACGTCCTTCGCGATCGCCCTCGCCGCTTGCCACTCGGCCCATACCCCCGAGTCCGGCGGCAGTCCTCACCTGCTCAACGTCTCATACGACGCCACGCGTGAGTTCTATCGCGCCTACGACTCCCTGTTCGCCACCCACTGGCGCGAACGCACCGGCCAATTCCTCACCATCGAGCAATCCCACGCCGGCTCGGGATCTCAAGCCCGCGCCGTCATCGAAGGCCTCCCCGCCGATGTCGTGACACTCGCGCTGGCGAGCGACATTGACGCGATCGCCGACGCCGGCCTCACCGACACCGCCTGGTCCACGCACTTCCCCCACAAGAGCGCCCCGTTCACCACCACGATCGTCTTCCTCGTTCGCGCTGGAAACCCCAAATCGATCCACGACTGGCCGGACCTGACCCGCCCCGGCATCACCGTGATCACCGCCAACCCCAAGACATCGGGCGGCGGACGCTGGGCCTACCTGGCCGCATGGGGCGCGGCCATCGAGCGCACCCACGGCGACTCGCTCGCCGCCCGCGCCTACGTCGCCCAGCTCTACGCACGCGTCTCTACGCTCGCCCCCAGCACTCGCGCCGCCACCACCACGTTCGTCGAACGTGTAACCGGCGACGTCCTCCTCACGTGGGAGACCGACGCGCTCCTCGCCGCGCGCGTTCTCGCTCCCGGCGCCGTCGAAATCGTCGCCCCATCCGTGAGTATCGTCGCCGACCCACCCGTCGCGATCGTCGACAAGAATATCGATGCTCACGGCACGCGGCAGCTCGCGACCGCCTACCTCGAGGGTCTCTACACCCCGGACGCCCAAGCCCTCGCCGCACGGTCGTTCTACCGGCCGACCGACACCACCGTGCTCGCCACGGTCGCGTCTCGATTCCCCGCTCTGCCACGCTTCACCGTCGACAGCGTCTTCCACGGCTGGCGCGACGCCCAACGCGCCCACTTCGCCGACGGCGGCACGTTCGACCAGATCGAATCCGCTGCCCACGTCGCGCCATGACTCCGCACCGGCGCCGACGCCGCGCGCTTCCAGGCCTCCCGCTCGCGCTCTCGATCACCGCAACCGGCGCCCTGCTCTTCATCATCGTGCCGCTCGCGACCATACTCGTCACCGCCGCCCGGCTCTCGCGCGGCCGCTTCGCCGCCGTCGCCTTGAACGCGCGCGCCCTCGCCGCCTACCGCCTCTCGCTCGTGACCGCGCTCAGCGCCACCGCGCTGGCCGCTCCCTTAGGCCTCCTCCTCGCGTGGGTCATTACCCGCTATCGCTTCCCTGGCCGCCGGCTCGTCGACGCGCTCATCGATCTCCCCGTCGCCCTGCCCACCGCCGTCCTCGGCCTCGCCTTGGGCGCCGCCTACACCACGACCGGCTGGCTCGGCGCCCCCCTCGCCAACCTCGGACTGCACGTCGCGTTCACCCCTTTCGGCATCACGCTGGCGCTGACCGCGCTCGGCCTCCCACTCGTCGTCCGCGCCCTCACACCCATCCTCACCACACGGCCGTTCGATACCGAGGAAGCCAGTGCCGTCCTGGGCGCTACCCGCTGGCAGACCTTCACACGCGTCACACTACCCACGATCACGCCCGCGCTGCTGACGGGCGCGGCTCTCACCTTCGCGCGCGGCATTGGCGAGTACGGCTCCGTCGTCTTCATCGCCGGCAACATGCCGTTCCGCACCGAAGTCGCTCCGCTTCTCATTATGACCCGCATCGAGGAATTCGACGACGGCGCCGCTACCGCGATCGCCACCACGCTGCTCGCGGTGTCACTGGCGCTCCTTTTCGTGATCGCCCGACTCGAACGCCACGCCGCCGTCCGCGCCGGCCTCAGACCGCGCACAACGCAATGATGTCCACAACGCGCACGACCGCCCGCCGCCGCCCCACGGACGACGCTCCCGTCATTCGCGCCGCGCTGATCGCGCTCGCCATCGCCACCTTCGCGCTCCTCATTGCCGCCCCGGCCGCGATCGTGCTCGTCGGCGCATTCCGTCTCGGCATCGCCCACTTCGCCCACGCGATCGCCGACCCATCGGCGCTCGCCGCCGCGCGCCTCACGCTCGTCGTCCTGGCCTACGCGATCCCCGTGAACGTCGTCTTCGGCATCGGTGCCGCCTGGTCGATCGCCCGGTTCGATTTCCCCGGACGCCCCGCCCTGCTCGCTGCGCTCGACCTCCCGCTCGCCGTCTCGCCCGTCATCTCCGGCCTCGTCTTCGTCCTCCTCTTCGGCGCCCGCGCCCCACTCGGCGCCTGGCTCATCGCCCACCACACCCCGATCGTCTTCGCCACTCCCGGGATCGTCCTCGCCACCGTCTTCGTCACCTTCCCGTTCGTCGCCCGCGAGCTCATCCCTGCATTCGCGTCACTCGAGATCTCGGTCGACGAGGCCGCCCTCGTCTCCGGCGCCACCGGCTGGCAGCTCCTCATACGGGTCACACTTCCCAGCGTCCGTGCCGCTTTGATCTCCGGCGTCGCCCTGGCCACCGCCCGCGCCGCCGGTGAGTTCGGCGCCGTTGCCATCGTCTCCGGCAACATCGCCGGCCGCACGAATACCCTGCCGCTCCACATCGCCTCGCTGTACAACGCCGGCGACACAACCGGCGCCTTCGCCGTCGCCTCGCTGCTCGTCGCCGTCGCGTTGATCACACTGGCCATCCCTACCCGATGGGCCTCCGACCGATGACGAGCACGCCACTCGTCCCGCGCTCCGTCACGCTCCGCAACGTCACGCGCGTGTTCTCGCCCGCCACCCCGGCGGTCGCCGGCGTCTCGCTCCACGTCGACCCCGGCGCCCTCCTCGCGATGGTCGGACGCTCGGGCGCCGGCAAGACGACCCTGCTCCGTCTCATCGCGGGCCTCGACTATGCCGATGCCGGCAGCATCCACTTGGGCGCCGACGACATCACCGACCTCCCCGCACGCCAGCGCGGACTTGGGGTCGTCTTCCAGCAGTACGCGCTCTTCCAACACCTGAACGTGTTCGAGAACATCGCGTTCCCCCTGCGCGTCCGCCATCGCCCGCGCGCCGAGATCGCCAGGCGCGTCGACGAGCTCCTTGCCCTGATGCAGCTCGACGGCTTTGCCGCGCGCCGCGTCGCGCAGCTCTCGGGCGGCCAGGCCCAGCGCGTTGCGTTGGCCCGCGCGCTCGCTCCGCGCCCGTCGGTGCTCTTGCTCGACGAGCCCTTCGGCGCCCTCGACACCCAGGTCCGCCACGAGCTCCGCCGCTGGCTCGCCGCGCTCCACGACGAGCTCCACGTCACCACCATCTTGATCACCCACGACCAGGATGAAGCCTTCGACCTCGCCGATCAGATCGCGGTGTTGCGCGACGGCCATCTCGAGCAGATCGGCGCTCCGGCCGATCTCCTCACCCATCCCGCCACGCCGTTCGTGGAGGCGTTCCTGTCTCCCTCTGCGCGCACCAACGCCCGCTCCCATGCCCGCCGTCTCGCAAGTCGTCGCTGATCTCGCGCCGACGCTCTTCTCGCTCGCGTCTCTCACCGCTCTGACACTGCCCACCAGTGCCGTTGCCCAGCAGGACACGACTGTGGCCTCACCTGTCTCGCTCATCGCCGGCCAGGTGCCGCTCCGCATCCATATCGGCGGCCTCCTCGAGACCGAGTCCCGCGACTTCCTGCATGATGACGCCAAGCTTTATACAACCGACCTCGTCCTCCGCCGCGCCCGCCTCGACATCAACGGCACGGTCGCCAACTGGGTCGACTTCCGCATCCTCCCCGACTTCGGCCTCGGTGCCACGGTGATCCAGGACGCGTGGATCGACGTGCACTACCACACGGACGCCATCCGCCTCCAGGTCGGCAAGTTCAAGGAGCCCGTCGGCCTCGAGCTGATCCAATACGATCCCGAGATGTCCTTCATCGAACGCTCGCTCGCCTCGGACCTGGTGCCGAATCGCGATGTCGGCGCCGAGCTCCACGGCACCCTCGGTCGCGGGACGCTCGCCTGGAACGCCGGTCTCTTCGACGGCGTTCCCGATGGTGGCTCGACCGACCGCGCCGCAGGCAACAACAAGGACGCGAGCGGCCGCGTGCTCGTCCGTCCCTTCGCGCTCACCAATCTCCCAGCGCTTACCGAGCTCGCGTTCGGAGCCGGCGGCACGATCGGCACCAAGATCGGGACGTCCGCGTCGCCACTCCTGCCGACGTACAACACGTCCGGTCAGGAGACCGCGTTCTTCTCGTATCGCAAGGGCCCGCTCAAGACCGACACGGCTACTGCCAACGGCCACGCGACGCGCGCCACCGCGAACGGCTACTGGTACGTGAGCCGCCTCGGTCTCTTGTCGGAGTACGTCGCGAGCTGGCAGACCGTTACCCGCGACGCCAAGACCGCCGCGCTCCGCAACAACGCCTGGCAAGCGTCGGGCTCACTCGCTCTCACCAATGACCACCCGACCTACACTGGCATCAGCCCGCGGCACCCATTCGATCCCGCGCACGGCCAGTGGGGCGCGCTCGAACTACTCGGCCGCTACTCGCTCTTACAGGTCGACCCCACAGCATTCACCAAGAGCTTCGCCGACTCCACGAAATCGGCCCACCAGGCCAGCGCCACGGCCATTGGTATCAACTGGACTTGGAACCGCGCCGTGCGCTACCAGGTGAACTACGAGCGCACGTTCTTTCGCGGCGGCGCGAAAGCCGGCAACCGCGAACCGGAGAACGCCCTACTCGCGGAGGCTCAACTCGTCTTCTAATGAAGGGATGGTGCCGTAGCCAAGGTGGTAAGGCAGCGAGGGCACGAATTGACTCAAACGTGCCGCGCCTTAGGGCTGGTGCGATGACACGCCCTGCGCGCTCCCTACGCTTGCGCTCGCCGGATAGACGTAGATCGCCACCGCCTTGCCCTTCCGATCGGCGCTCGTTCCAATCAACGCATGCGCGATCTTCGCACCGGTACCTGCCTCACTCTCCGATGCCAGGATGATCCCGTTAGCGCCGACACCACCCGCCTTCTTGCGCATGGACTCGAGCATGCCATGATAACTCGTCAGCGCATCGTCTCCGTGCGAATCAATGAGCGCGACTTCATCGTACTTGCCCGGCACCTTGTCGGCGGACGTGTAGATCACGACGGCCGATGGTTCGACCGCGGGACGCGGCGCCGTCGACAGCATCGTCGCACTGGTTTGGACACAGGCGACGGACAGCGGCAAGATGGCGAGCGAAAGAACGCGGCGAAGAGACATGGCGCGGCTCCGTGCAAGGGTTACGCACACGTCACTCCTCGTGCGCGTGCTCACCTAAACACGCGGCAGAGACCTCCACGCAACGCGTGCTCTCGATCGGAGCGGACGTCGCAGCGTTTGCGCTCCACGTCGCGCCAACATCATGAGCGAGCGCTCACAATCGTCGCCCGTGCGCGTGCCGCGGAATCCAACTGCGCGACTATTGATTGCCTCATCCAAGCCGCGAGACAACGATCGCGCGACCGTCGGCGCCAACGTTCGCCCGCCCATACCCCTCCGCGAGCACCGCCGCCACCTCCGGCCGCGAGAACTCAGCGGGCGGCAGCTCCCCCCGCGACAACATCGCCCGCACTTGCGTCCCACTCAACACCACGTGCGCACTCTCAGCGTGCGGGCACGTCTTCGCCGACGCTACGCCTCCGCACTTTCTGCAGTAGAACGTATGCTCGAACTTGACCGGCACGATCCCCAGCTCGTCCGCCGCGAAACGCTCGAACAGTCGCTGGGCATCATACGTCCCATAGTAGTTGCCGACCCCCGCGTGATCCCGCCCCACGATGAAGTGCGAGCAACCATAGTTCTTCCGCGCGATCGCGTGGAAGATCGCCTCTTTTGGACCCGCATATCGCATCGCCGCCGGAAACGCCGCCAACACCACGCGGTCCGCTGGATAGTACTCGTCGATCAACACCCGATAACTCTTGACGCGAACGTCCGCCGGGACATCATCCCCTTTTGTCGCGCCCACGAGCGGATGCAGCAACAATCCGTCGACCGTCTCGAGCGCCGCTTTCTGGATGTACTCGTGCGCCCGATGCACCGGGTTCCGCGTCTGAAATCCCACGATCGTGCTCCACCCCCGGTCTTGGAACGCACGCCGCGTATCGGCCGGGTCGAGCGCCAGCGCCGGAAACGCCGCCAGCCACCGCTCCACCAACCACACGTCACCCGCCACCACGATGTCGGTCTCGCCCAAGAGCCGCGCGACACCGGGATGCGCCGGATCCTTCGTCCCGTACACCGCCAGCGCCTCGTCCCCCGCGCACGCCGTGTAGATCTCCGACACTTCCAGGATG
>Ga0210409_10003585_pt1 | contig 17192 bp, 12 predicted proteins | sample IncBWH17MmetaG_FD_161649 | JGI IMG/M metagenome (GOLD analysis project Ga0210409, IMG submission 161649) | Forest soil microbial communities from Barre Woods Harvard Forest LTER site, Petersham, Massachusetts, United States - Inc-BW-H-17-M | ecosystem: Environmental > Terrestrial > Soil >... | reverse complement strand
CAACTCGCCGATTTGATTGGTGAAATTCAGGGCCTCGCGAAAATCCTTGAACTTGAATTCACCCTCCAGGTGATGATCTTTGATGATTTGCCAGCCAGGCTTGAGCTCGCTGCGTAATTTGGCCAGATCATTGCCCTTGAGCGGAGGAACTCCTCCTTTGCACGGCACACATTCTTTTTCAGCTAATGCAACCATACCTCGTAGTCCTTTCGTTACCTTGTTGAGCAAATTTAGCACGAATTGCGATTCTTCACAGCATATCTGCCGCGACGACCCGGATGATTTCCTCCAGAGTGCTCTGTCCGCCCAGTGCGCGGGATAGTCCATTTTGCCACAGCGTGCGCATCCCCTGCTGCGTGGCGATCTCTTCCAAGGCGGAAGTGGGCATTTTTTTCAGAACCGCCTCGCGGAACGGCTCATTGGCAACCAGCAACTCGCTGACCGGTAAACGGCCCGCGTAGCCAGTCTGATTGCACTGGTCGCAGCCAACACCCCGTCGGAACTGGGCTTCCGGCAGAAGCGGCTCCGGCACCAGCTTGAGCTGGCTCGGGGGCGGCTCATACGGCTGGAGGCAGTTGGCGCAGTTGCTGCGCACCAGGCGCAGACCCATCACCGCCAGAATGCTTGATGCGAGCATGAATGGCTCGATTTCCATGTTGATCAGCCGGGTAAACGCTCCCGCCGAAACGCCGGAGTGAATCGTGCTGATCACCAGGTGCCCTGTCAGCCCCGCTTGCACCGCAATGGCCGCTGTCTCGGCATCCCGTATTTCTCCCACCATGACGACCTGTGGGTCCTGACGCATGATGCTGCGCAGCGCCATGGCATAGGTAAAGCTCTGGGCGGGGTTAATCTGGGTCTGGCTCACCATGGGCAGATTGAACTCGACCGGATCCTCCACTGTGCTGATGCTCACGCTGGTGCCTTCACGCTGCATCACGTGGCACAGAGCCGAGTACATGGTGCTGGTCTTTCCCGAGCCGGTCGGACCGGTGAAAAGCAACAGACCGCTGGTTCGCTTGAGGACCCGCAGCAATCCTTCCCGGGTTGAATCTTCAAACCCCAGCGCGCCGAGATCGAATCGCCGATCCCGCGGGTCGAATAGCCGCACGACGATCTTCTCTCCTCGTGTGGTCGGAAAAATGGAAATGCGCAACTGAACGCCATCCAGTTCCGGGCCGCCTACAGCCGTGCCATCCTGGGGCATCCCAGCCTGGTAAGTCACCAGGTTGGACATGACCTTGAAGCGCATGGAGATCTTATCCAATAGATCCAACGGCAGATGGGCTACCTCGGTGAGTACTCCATTGACCCGGGCTCGAACAGCGATGGAGTCCTCCCACGGTTCGATGTGCAAGTCGCTGGCCTTTAGATTCGTCGCATCCTGAACCAGGCAGTTTACCAGGACACTGACTTCGACTCCCTGGGCAGCCATTTCAGACTGCAAATATTGAATCGTGTAACTCATGGCGGTTCGCAATCCTTGCCGTTCCCAATGTCCCCAACCGGCAAGCCAGAGCATGAGCCGAGAGGCCGCAAACCGAAAGCAAATTCGCGGCAGGGGCATCCCAATCTTGTCCAGGTTTTCTAGTTCTCAGGAAAGTAGCGCAGATTTGGAATCTGCTGAGAGAGGTCATGGGAAAGTGACGCCCTTCCAGGGCTCGAACGGAAAAAGGGGGCCTTTACCCGGGTCGGCGCTCGCTTCGCTCGCTCCAGCCCGGGCTATAACATTTGGGGCTTTCAGCCCCCCCGAATGAGGGTCACCGCGTCGCTACGCATTTGGCAAATTTGGGACTCGCCCTAAATCGCCCTAAACCGATTCTTATGGACATTCCTTGTCGAAACTTGCTAAAAAAGGCGGATATTAGGGGTGAAATGGCCAAGCTACTAATCAAATCCCCGGGGTTTAACAACCAGGTGATTAATCTCAACCTGGGCGTGAATCGTTTCGGTCGCAGCCCGGGGAACGACTTTATCATCGAACACGCCACTATCTCTGCGAAACACTGCGAAATCGCCCTGGGCGAAGCTGAAGTGACTGTTCGCGACTCTGGATCGACCAACGGAACCTACATTAACGGCGAACCCGTCATGGAAGCGAAACTCTCTCCCGGCCAGATTCTGCGACTGGGCGACGTTGACTTGCTGGTCGAGAGCACGGACGTGACCATAGCGATCCCAAAATTCGAACTCGCTCGGCCCGCACCGCCCATCGTGCTGAGCGACGGCGGCCTGGTTTGTCCGCGTCACAAAGATGCCCGCGCGACGTACCAATGCACCAACTGCCACGAGGTGCTCTGCGACAAATGTGTCCACCGGCTGCGGCGCCGCGGTGGCAAGGTTCTCAAGCTATGCCCACTTTGCAGCCACGCCTGCGAATCCATCGGCGGCGAAAAGAAGAAAAAGAAGAGTTTTCTGGGCTTCCTGCAACGCACCGTCAAGCTGCCCTTCCTGCACAGCGATGACGACTAACGTGTGCCGGCCCGCGGGCCATCCCATCCCAACGCCACTGCGCTCTAAACGCCTGGCTAGTTAAAGGCTGTTGCAGAAGTATGCCGCGGTCGAAACCCGAAATCCGAAGACCGAACTCCGAAAGAAGAAATCCGAAAAACACTTCCTCCAATTCGGGCTTCGGATTTCGGCCTTCTTTCGGTCTTCGGCCTTCGGATTTCGGATTTGTGGTGTTGGTGGCTTTTGCAACACCATTTGGCTAGAGCCTACTCCGGTGCGCTTCAGCCCAGGCTTTACATCCAGGGCCTGCCGCCCTGACTGATTTGCTCGTTGCAACTCCCCCGTTTTATCGTAGATATTGCCCTCCCGCTCTGGCGGTTGATTTGCTATGAAACCCGAAATCGAGCTCTATGACACAACCCTGCGCGACGGCAGCCAGGGCGAAGGCATCAATTTTTCCGCCCTCGATAAACTGCGCATTGCCGAGAAGCTCGACAGCTTCGGGATTCACTACATTGAAGGCGGCTGGCCGGGGTCCAATCCAAAAGATATGGAGTTTTTCACACAGGCGTCCCGGCGCAAGTGGAAGCATGCGCTGATCGCGGCGTTCAGCATGACCCGCAGGAAAGGCCTCTCGGTGGAGGAGGACGAACTGATGCGCCAGATCCTTCAGGCCGAAACTCCGGCAGTGGCAATCGTCGGCAAAAGCTGGCTCTTGCATGTGCATGAGGTGCTCCGGGCCAAGCCCGATGAGAATTTGTTGATGATCGCCGATACCGTCCGCTACCTCAAAGACCACGGAAAACAGGTCATTTACGATGCCGAGCACGCTTTCGATGGTTACAAAGATGAGCCTGAATACGCAATGGCTACCTGGCAAGCGGCCGAAAAAGCCGGCGCCGATTGCATCGCGCTTTGCGATACCAACGGCGGCTGTCTGCCGCAGGAGATCTTCAATATTGTGACGGCGGCGCGCAAAAGGCTTAACGTAAGGCTCGGCATTCACACCCATAATGATGCCGGCGTCGGTGTGGCCAATGGACTGGCCGGCATCGAGGCCGGCGCCAGGCAGATTCAGGGCACCATCAACGGCTACGGTGAGCGCACGGGCAATTGTAATCTAACGACAGTGATCCCCCTGCTGCAGCTCAAACTCAAGAAAAAGGTCTTGCCGGACAAATCCCTGCCCAAGCTCAAGGACCTCTCCGAATTTGTCGACGAAATCGCCAATGTCCGTCACGATCCCCGTCAACCATGGGTCGGCCAGACCGCGTTTGCCCACAAAGGCGGCATGCACGTGCACGCCATCGATCGTGTCGCTCGCAGTTACGAGCACATCAACCCTGAAGCCATCGGTAACCAGCGGCGCGTCCTGGTCAGCGACATGTCCGGGCGCACCAACATCCTCATGAAAGCCACCGAGCTCGGATTCCAGCTCCGACCCGATGCTCCGGAAACCCGCGCTATCACTTCCGAAGTCAAGCGTCTTGAAAGCGAAGGCTACGAATATGAAGCGGCTGAGGGCTCCTTGGCACTGCTCATCCGCAAGTGCCTAAAGCACCAGGAACCGCCTTTCAAAATCGAAGGCTACCACGTCTCCGTTCGCCGCGACCGCTCTATTTCGGCGTGCCAGGCCAGCGTCAAAGTGCAGGTCGACGGTGTCAGCGAACACGCCATCGCCGAGGGCGACGGGCCGGTCAACGCCCTGGACGGTGCGTTACGGCGAGCGCTGGTAAAGTTCTTCCCGCAGCTCAAGAAAGTGCAGCTCGAGGATTACAAGGTGCGCATCCTGGATTCCACCGCGGGCACGGGCGCCCGGACCCGCGTCCTCATCGAGTCCACCGACGGCAAAGAGGAGTGGGGCACCGTCGGCGTCCACGACAACATCATCGAAGCCAGCGTCCAGGCCCTCTCCGACAGCTTCGAGTACCGCCTGACCAAGCGTTGAATTCGTGTCTATGGCAGAAATTCCTAAAGCCTACGAGCCCCAGGCAGTCGAGGAGCGCTGGTACGACTTCTGGCTGAAGCAGAATTGCTTCGTCGCCGATGCCCGCTCCCCTAAGCCCGCCTACTCCATTGTCATTCCGCCGCCGAACGTTACCGGGATGCTCCACATGGGCCATGTCCTGAATAATACCATCCAAGACATTCTTTCCCGCAAAGCGCGCATGGAAGGCAAGGAAGTGCTCTGGTTGCCAGGGACGGACCACGCCGGCATCGCTACCCAAACAGTGGTTGAGAAGGCTCTGCGCAAACAGGGGGTCATGAAACACCGCGACGACCTAGGCCGCGAGAAATTCCTCGAGCATGTCTGGGCCTGGAAAGAGAAGCACGGCGGGATCATTATCCAGCAGCTAAAAAAGCTTGGCTGCTCCTGCGATTGGACCCGCGAGCGCTTTACCATGGATCCGGCCTACTCCCGATGCGTGCAAAAAGTCTTTGCGGAGCTCTATAAGAAAGGGCTGATTTATCGCGGCAAGCGCATGGTCAATTGGGATCCTGCTGCCCGCACCGCGCTCTCGGATGAGGAAGTCGAGATGACTGAAGAAAAAGGCCAGCTTTGGCACCTCAAATACCCGCTGCTCGACCAGCGCGGACAGCCTCAAGCCGGACAATTTGTCATCGTTGCCACGACTCGCCCCGAAACAATGCTCGGGGACGAAGCGGTCGCTGTTAACCCCGGCGATCCACGCTACACGAACCTTGTTGGCCGCCGCTGCCTATTACCGCTCCAGAACAAACCCATTCCGATCATTGCCGATGATTTTGTCGATCCCAAGTTCGGCACCGGGTGTGTGAAGGTCACGCCCGCGCACGATCCCAACGATTACGAAATGGGCTTGCGACATAAACTACCCATTACCGTCGTCATTGGTCCCGATGGCGCCATGACTCAAGCCGCCGGTGAGGATTTCGATGGGATGGACCGAATGGAGGCTCGTCAGGCGGTGATCGAACAACTTACCCAGCAAGGCCTGCTGCTCAAGACCGAAGATTACGTTCACAACGTCGGTTACAGCCAGCGCAGTCACGTGCCCATCGAGCCGTATCTAAGCGAGCAGTGGTTTTTGAAGTACCCCTGCCTCGAAGCCTCTACCAAAGCCGTCGAGGAAGGCCGCATCACCTTTCATCCCGAGCGTTGGAGCAAGACCTACTCGCACTGGATGCACAATATAAAGGACTGGTGCATCAGCCGCCAACTCTGGTGGGGCCACCAGGTGCCAGTCTGGAGTATCAACCTCACTGGAGAGACTAGCACCACCAGCCCTCATTCACAGGTTAGTCCGCTGACGATGATTCCCCCTCTCCCCTTGGGAAGGGGAGAAGGCCGGGGTCAGGGGCCCCGCTCCGTACTCAATCCAACCGACCCCTCCTTAACCTCCCTCGAAGGCATCAGAAAAGCGCTTTCCTCGAGGTCCGACGTTAGCTGTCGGCTCACGCTGACCAATGGAGCTAGCGTTGATCTTGCATCAGAAACTTCCCTGCCTGCCAGCGCGGAAATCTCCCGAATCGAAGTTTGCCTCGGCCCGGAATCCGCCGACGTCGGCAAAGAAATCGAGGGACTTGGCTATGTCCAATCCTCCGACGTTCTCGACACCTGGTGCAGTTCCTGGCTCTGGCCTTTCGCAACCATGGGCTGGCCGGAACAAACCGAAACGCTCAAAAAATTCTATCCCACGACCGATTTGATCACCGCCCCGGACATCATTTTCTTCTGGGTCGCGCGCATGATCATGGCCGGCTACGAGTTCATGGGCGACCTGCCTTTCCGCGACGTTTACTTCACCGGCATCATTCGCGACAAGCTCGGACGCAAAATGAGCAAGAGCCTGGGCAACTCGCCCGACCCGCTCGAACTCATCGCCAGGTATGGCGCCGATGCGCTCCGCTTCGGCACCATGCGTAGCGCTCCGCTGGGCCAGGATGTGCTCTTCGACGAAAAGGACGTCGAGCTCGGACGCAATTTTTGCAACAAACTTTGGAATGCCTGCCGGTTCCGCCAGCTCCAGGGCGGTGAGGTCCAGGGCGAAATTGCCCCCGAACTTCTGACTAGTTACGAGAAATGGATCCTTTTGAAACTGGACCAGGCTATCCGCGAAATCGAAACTGCCTTCGCCGAATACCGGTTCAATGAAGTGACCCAGACGCTCTATCGTTTTTTCTGGAACGAGTATTGCGATTGGTACGTTGAGGCCAGCAAAGCCATCCTCGCGCGCCCGACGGAGGCGTTGCAGCCTCAAAACGTTGAACCGACAGACCCTGAAACGCCCGGCACGTCCACCCATTTTAACGCTTCAACGCTTCAACGTTCTAACGGCGCAGCCGCCGCCGCGCGCCGCGCCAACACGCTCGCCGTCCTCGACTTCATCCTCTCCCACACTCTGCGCCTCTTTCATCCGTTTCTGCCGTTCATCAGCGAGGAACTCTGGCACGGCATGGGCTACCACCAGGAGATGCCTCCCAACCAGGGCGGTACCAGCATCATGTTCGCGCCCTGGCCCAAACCGCTCGACGAAGATTTCCGCGCCCACTATGGCCTCGACGGTTGCTACGTGGAAATCGTCGATTCAAAATTTGCCCTGGTTACTCAAGGGCGCAATCTCCGACGTGAAGCCAACGTGCCCGCCGGCAAAAAGGTGAAGTTTGTTCTCAAGCCCACCGGAGCAATTCCCCCGCACGACGTGGAGGTGTTCAAACTCCTGCTCAACGCCGAATCTCTGGAAATCGATCCCAATTACCAGCCGAAACAGGGCACGCCCTCGGTTCACTCCGAGATTGGCGATCTCTTCCTCCCACTCGAAGGTGTCCAGGATGTCGCCGCCGAAATAGCGCGCCAGACCAAAGAACTGGAAAAAATCGAGACCGAGATCGCCCGGGTCGAACAAAAACTGAATAACCCGAACTTCACGACCAAGGCTCCAGCGCACGTGCTGCTCGAACACCAGCAACGCCTAGCCGAATGGCAAGCCAAACGTGACCGCGTCAAAGCCGCGCTCGACAGGCTCAAGGGCTCCCCTCTGGAATCATGAGCTTGCTTTCTTTCGTGGTCCCTCCCTGGGAGCGCCGGCGTCCCGCCGGCGAGTTCCCAACGAAAGGTCCGCACGACCCAAGCCTCTCCATGAACCGGAAAACGCACTCGTTGATTTCCAGCCTCTTATGCGTTTCAGGTTCATGGTCCCAAGGCATGCGCGAAAGCGAAAGGAGGCTTTCCATGAACCGTAAAACGCACTCGTTGATTTCCAGCCTCTTATGCGTTTCAGGTTCATGGTCCCAAGGCATGCGCGAAGCGAAAGGAGGCTCTCCATGAACCGGAAAACGCGCTCATTGAATTGCAATGACTTATGTGTTTCGGGTTCATGGTCCCAATGCATGCGAAAAATCGAAAGGAGGCTTTACATGAATCCAATTTGCAATTTGCAATTTGCAATTCTCAATTTTCAATCACCGAGTCTCCCACCGCGACGCTCCAGAAATTCAGGCTCCGGAAAATCCGGCCCGCTTTTACCCTCAACCAGAGTCAAATCCTTCATTTGTTTATTCTGGCTATGCGTTTTTGCGTGCCGCGCCTGCTTCGGCCAGGACATTATCGCCCGCGCCGGCCTCCTCGAAACCCAGGGTCATTTCACTGAAGCTTCCGTGGTGCTCAGCGCTGCCCTGAACCGAACAGACCTGCCACCCGGGCAGCGCGAACAGCTCGCCTTCGAGCTCGACCGGCTTCGCCGCATCAGACTGGATTTTCCCTACACGGAATCCGCTCTGTTCGCTTTGCTTAAGAAGTCCGTCAGTAATCTCACCCCGCAGGAATATAAGAAATGGCTTCAGGAGGGCCGTTTCGACAGCCGCGAGATCGATGGCCAACGCTTTTTCATGGCGGCCAGCGTCAGCAATCTTTTTTTTCGCTATCCTGAACTCTATGCGCGCCGCTTGCCGCCCAGGAACAGCGCCGCACTCGAAGCCCGCCACTGGCAGACGTGCATGGCCATCAAAAAGCAGGCCCTGGCTGAACAGAAGCCTTACGTGCTTCCCAAACGTTTCCAGACGACCATGACCGTTACAGCCGAGGCCGATGTCGCTCCCGACGGGCAACCCATCGGGGCGTGGCTCCCGATCCCGCGCTGTTACCCCTTCCAAGGTGATTTTGAGCTGCTCTCGTCCAGTTCCACACCACGCCACGTGGATAGTGAAGCAAGCCCGGCCCGATCCATTTATCTCGAACAAACCGCGCGCAAAGACAAACCCACCGAGTTCGCGATTCACTATGCTTACACCACCCATGGCGTCTGGTTCGATATCGACCCCAACAAAGTTCACCCTGCTGACAGGGCCGACCCAGCTCTGGAGCCCTTCACCCAGGAAGCGCCTCACGTCTTATTCACTTCGCAAATACGCGCTCTCTCGCAGCAAATCGCCGGCGACGAACCCAATCCCTATCTCAAGGCCAGGAAGTTCTACGATTGGATCGCGGACAATATCAAATACAGTTTTGCCATCGAATATTCGACCATCCGCAACATCAGCGAATATTGCCGTTCACGGGGCTATGGCGATTGCGGTCAGGAAGCCCTGCTGTTCATCACTCTGTGCCGCCTCAACGGCATCCCCGCCCGTTGGCAATCCGGCTGGACGATTTTCCCCGGCGGCAAATCCAACCATGATTGGACCGAGATTTACTTGTCTCCGTACGGCTGGATCCCGGTCGATCCCTATATGGGCATTTACGCCGCGCGTTACGCGACCTCTCTCACTCCGCAGCAGCGCCGTGACATTCGCGATTTCTATTTCGGCGGCCTGGACCAATACCGCATGATCGCCAACAGCGACCATGACCAGCCCCTAACCCCGCCCAAACAAACCATGCGTTCCGACAACGTCGATTTCCAGCGCGGCGAGCTCGAATGGGGCCAGCACAATATCTACTTCGACCAGTTCAATTACGAGCTCACCGCCAAAGAGGTGCCCTTGCCTTCCGGGAAGATCGAATAGTCCCAGGCATGAACCTCCACGCCGCCCAACTCAGCGCCGTCCGCGCCGCTCAAGCCGTCGGCCGGCTCATGCGCCGCCACTTGCACGCCGCCAAACGAGCTAATTCCGTCACGCAACACGACATCAAGCTCGAGCTGGATGTCCGCTCCCAGCACCTGATCGAAAAATCCTTGCGCGCCGGCTTTGCCCACGTCGCGCTCCTGGGCGAAGAGGGCATCGTCGGTGACCCACACGCGGAGTACCGCTGGGTCGTCGATCCGATCGATGGCACCGTAAACTTTGCCTACACCATTCCTCATGCCTGTGTCTCCATCGCGCTGCAGCGGCGCGCGTCAAAAGCCGGTCGTTCCGTCTACGAAGATGGATACGAAACCGTTGTTGGGGTGGTGTACGATCCTTTCTGCGATGAACTCTGGACAGCCACCCTTGGCGGCCGCGCCAGGCTCAATGGAAAAGTGGTTCACGTCAGCCGCCGCCGCCGCCTCAACGAAGCCATCGTCTCGATCGGGTTTGCCAAATCCAAAGAAAGCCTCAAAGCAACCTTGCCGTACTTCGTGAAACTGGTGCACCGAGTGCGCAAAGTGCGCATGATGGGCGCAGCGGCGCTTGCTTTAACCTATGTTGCCACCGGCCGGTTCGATGGCTACATCGAGCGGGGTATCCGCATCTGGGACATCGCCGCCGGCGGCCTCATCATTGAATGCGCCGGCGGCGAGTTCTGGCGCAAAGCTGCCGGGTCCGATCACACTTACCGCATGGTTGCCAGTAATGGTCTTCTGCGCAAATCTCTCGCCGTTCCTTGGGCTCGGTAACGCTAAGTTGAAGCACTCGCTAAGGACTCTGCCGCTCCTCGCGTAACGCCGACTGTTAGTCGGCCGTATCGCCGGTTGTTAACCGGCGAGGCGGGCGTTGGTTCGAGCGTGCGGGAGTCTTGCGGATTGCCAATCCGCGATACGGCCGACTGCCAGTCGGCGCTACTCACGGACTGAGAGTAAACGTCCCGTAAACCGAAAAAGATGGGGTGCTGTACACGGTTCCGGTAAACGAACCGCCGGTGGCACTGCTAAAGGTTAACTGCAGCGTCATTAAAATACCGCCGTACTCGATTGGATAGAACTGCCCGCTGTACGGGCCCTGGGACCAAATATAAAAGCTCAAACTGCCTGTGGTTGTAGCGATCGTTGTAACGATCTTGTAGGTGCCTCCGCCCGATTGGTCGAAGACGATCGTATGAGTCCCTCGCCCCTGGGCAAAATTGAGCACCAGAGTTTTGCCGTACACGTTCTGGGGGGCAAACGTTGAAGAGGCATACTGCACCTGGGCAAACCGGAAAAACTTCTGTGGCGAATCCATGGAAACTGGAAAACTGTTAGTACCTGGACCGTTCACCTCGATTCCAAGCTCACCCGAGGTCCATGTACTGAAATCGGTCGTCCAGTACAAGCGATTATCCGCATAGAGCCGGTTACTGAAAGTGAGCCAAGCCTGCTGGGAGCCTACCTTAAGCGCGACCGGGATATTGGTCACGGTGGGCAAGCCATGGACGTTGATGTCGAAAGCCTCCGCGGCCGTGCCTACGCGGCGGATGCTCAGGTGCTGAATCACCACGTTGGTCAGCGGCTTATTGTTGGCATCGGTTGCCACGTGGTTAATCGCGGCGACCACGTTGGTGCCGGAAATCACACGGCCAAAGATTGCATAGGTATTGTTTCCGGACGTGTAAGGCTCAACAGTCACGAAGAATTGCGACCCGTTGGAATCCGGCCCGGAATTTGCCATGGCCAGTACCCACGGAGAGCCAAAGGTCAGCTGGGGAGAGAACTCATCCACAAAGGCATATCCAGGGCCGTCGGCGCCTAGGCCGTTGGGTGCGCCGCCCTGGATCATGAACCCACTAATGATGCGATGAAAAATCACGCCATCATAGAATGCGTTGGTGCGGACTTGCCCGGTGACGAGGTCCAGCCAGGCGCGTTGGCCCGTCGCCAGCCCAATAAAATTGGCGACCGTTTCGGGGGCATTCGAATAACTCAGCTGGCAAGTGAAGTTGCCCATGCTGGTTGTGAAATCGGCAAAGATGCCGTTGGTCTGCGCCGATGCTGCCAACCCCCATAGCAGAAGAATGCAGGGTCCTAACCGCCGCCAAAATCCAGATCTCATGATGTCTCGAGTTTAATTGCCTCCTCGCCGGCGCACTGCCGCTTCTGAGCGCAAGCCGCCACGATTGGAGACTTCGGCCATCATATCACAACCTCACCTCCCTGCAATCATAGAGCACCGGTTCAAAAGTCCCGATCGGTTGGAATGGCGAGTCCGGGATGTTGGGGGATTGGAGTGATGGAGAAGTGGAGTGTTGGGTTTTCCAGCACTCTATCTCTCCACTACTCCAACATCCCAGGCTACGGATTCTGCGCCTCGTTCCAGCGGATGGCGTAGCGCACTAATTCTGCACCGGTGGCCAGCTCGAGCTTTTTGCGGATATTGGCCCGATGGACTTCGACAGTCTTGATGCTCAGGTGCAGTCGATTAGCGATTTGCCGGGTCCCCTCGCCTTGGCCGAGGAGTTGGAAGACTTCAAATTCGCGATCGGAAAGCTTTTCAACTGGCGAATGTGAATCGGCGCGGTGCCCGGAAAAGCGTTCGAGGATTCTTGCGGAAATACGTTCGCTAACGTAAATTTGGCCGCCGAGAACCTGGCGGATGGCCTGCATGAGCTTCTGGCCGCCTTCTTGTTTCATGATATAACCCCGCCCGCCGGCACGCAAGACACGCTCAGCGTACAGCGATTCGTCATGCATCGAGACGACCAGGATGGGCAAGGACGCGTGTAGGGTTTGGATATCCTTGATCAATTCAACCCCACTTTTATCCGGAAGGGAGATATCCAGCAGGAGCAAATCCGGAAGCTCGACGGCCATCAACTCCAAGGCATGGGCTCCTGAATCGGCTTGCGCAGCGGTCTGGAGATCGGGTTCGTGGTCGATCAATTGAGCGAGACCTTCTCGCATCATCGGGTGATCATCCACGATCAGGATGCGTTTCTTTTTGGGCGCAGCTCTTCTCATCGCTCGTCGTCCAGACTTCAGGCGGCCGAGGCCGCAAGCCTGGGCACCGAGGCAACCGGGACCGAGCAGGACACCAGGGTACCGCCTGACGGGTTCTGTTCGATCGAAAGCAAGCCGCCGATCATGCCGGCGCGATAGCGCATAATGCTCAGCCCCATCCCATCATGGCGAGGCAAGGTGCCAGGAAAGCCGCGCCCGTTGTCCGCAATCGTGAGCACCAGGCGTTCACCAGACAGTTGCAAACGAATCAGCACCTCGGTGGCTTTGCCATGCTTAATGCCATTGGAGACCGCCTCCTGGGCGATGCGGTAGAGATGTGTCGCGGGACCCGCCGCACCCGGGACGGACTCAGCAGCTTCAACGCGGCAAACAATGCCGAACATCTTCTCAGTATTCTCGGCCAACTCGCGCAAGGCCGAAGAGAGTCCCTCTGACTCGAGGGTCACCGGCGACAATCCGCGAGCCAGGGAACGGGTCTGGCTGATGGCCTCGCGGACGTGCCGGGCAATCTCACCCGCGCGTGTGGCGTCGGCTTTTGACCGGGAGGCGAGTTTCTGTTGCAACACCTGGCTCATGAGCTCGATGCCGGCCAGGTGCTGGCATAAATCGTCATGCAAATCCTGGCCGATTCTCCGTCGCTCTTGATCGCTGATCTCCAGGATTTCCCGCTCCAGGCGTTTTCGCTCCGTGATATCCCGCACAAAGCCGGTGAAGAGCCGGCGGTCGGCCAGGCGCACTTCGCTCACCGCCAGGTCCATCGGGAAGACGCTGCCATCTTTCCGTTGTCCAACGACTTCACGCCCAATGCCGATGATTTTCGCGTGGCCCGAATGCATGTAATTGGCGAGATACCCGTCATGTTCCTCGCGATAGGGGGAAGGCATCAGCACGCTGACATTTCTACCAACCACTTCTTCGGCTTTATAGCCGAAAGTATTTTCCGCGGCGGGATTCATCGATTCGATGATACCTCGCTCATCGATGGTAATAATGCCCTCCACGGCGGTCTGGAGGATGGCACGCAAGCGCTCCTCGGTGTCACCTTGGCGGCCCGCGGCCTTCGACGAAGTTTTCGAGCCTTTAGTGCTCAAGGAAAGCCTCAATTTGCATTCGCACCATGCATTGCGACCATGAACGACGAATGCGCCAAAATGCTTCTCCCTCTCCCCGGGGGAGAGGGCCGGGCCTTCGCCGCGCCGAAGCGGCTTCGGCCGCGCAGGCGGGGTGAGGGCGGACTTTCCGTTCGCGGTTCAAGGAAAGAGAGCATCGGCGGCCTGCTCAGGGGGAGGTTCGGGCATTCTTGGCGCCGGCGAGAGATTTCCTCAAATTTTCCAGCAGCTCATGAGCCTGGCGCCCTTCGTCTTCGGGAACCAGTTCCTGGTACCGGGTGAGTGCCACAATGGCCGGTGCCAGGTCATTGTTGATTGCGCGAACCAAAGCCAGGTTGAAATAGACGTTCGGAAACAAGGGATCGATTTCAACTGCCATCTCGTAATGCGCCTGGGCCAGGCGCAAATCGTTTATGTCGAAATAGAGGTTCCCCAGATTGTAATGAGCCTCGGAATGGCGCGGATTGTACTTTAACGAAGTCGTGAAGCAGTCGAAGGCTTTGGCCGTGTTGCCTTGCTTGGATTCGATGATACCCAGATTGCAATGGGCGTCCGCGACGCAATCCTGCTCGTCGATAGCGATTCGATAGAGCTCGCCAGCGTTTGAGTCCCCCAGCTCGTCCCCCATGAGCGCCTGCTCAAACGGAGTTAGCGCGGAGGCAAAACTCAAGATCTGGGCGGTGGGCGGCGGAAAAAGAGTGAGCTGATCAGGATTCTCTGCGGTCTTGGCGCGCTTGCGGACACGTTTATACCCGAACTTGGAAGCGCAGACCGGGAACTTTAGGATTTGTGCCATTCCAATTTAAAGGCCGACAGAGCAGGGCAACGCCCAAGTTCAGGCGACTTGTTTGCGCTGCTTGACCGGTTTGGCTTCGACGGCGGGTTTCTTTTCGCCTTTGGCTTTTTCCATCGGCTTCTTTTGGGCCTTAGTCCGATCAATGCTTTGCCGCAGCGCGGTCATGATGTCCACCACCGGCTTTTCCTCCTCAGGAACACTGACCACCTCCCGGCCCGCGATCTTGGCTTCAATCAACTCGCGCAAGGCGTCACGATAATGGTCCGTCAAATCAAGGTCTTTCAGGTTTGAAGCCATCGACTCTACCAAACTGATCGAAAGCTTTAGCTCGTCCTTATTGACTTCCTTTGATTCGAGCTGAGGAACATCGCCCATTTTTCGCAGTTCGTCGGGGTTGCGCAGTTTATAGAGAACCAGACCCCCATCCAATGGGGCGATCATCACCACTTCCTCGCGGTCGCGTAAAACGACCTTGCCGACCCCGACCTTTCCGCTCGCCTGCAGCGCTTGAGTCAAAAGCGAATAAGTCTTGGCGGCAACCAATCCGTCCGGACCGGCGAAATAGGGAGATTCGTAAAGCGTAGGATGGACTTCGGCGGCGTCGATGAAGCCTTCGATTTCAATGACCTTCGTGCTCTTGAGCTTGATTTTTTCCAGGTCTTCCGGCGAAACAATCACGTACTGTTCCGGCTCAAACTGATACCCCTTGACGATTTGCTCCGTCGTCAGGGATTTCCCGCATTTTTTACACTTCTTCTCGTAGCCGACCGGCCCGTTGTCCTCTTTGTGCAGTTGGTTGAATCGGATGGTCTCCTCCGTGTCAACTGCGGTATAAATGCGGATGGGAATGGTAACCAAGGAAAACCGAATGTGACCTTTCCAGATCGATCTCATAATTGACCTTTCGGGGCGATGACTTTGCGGCAGATGGTTGTGTTCATTGGGGCGAACGAGAGCATAACACTTGCCAAAGAAATTGCGGAAAAAGGCAATAGGAAAGCCCGCTCGTGTGGCTTCACCAGGCTCGACTGCTGTTTAGCGATCATGAAAGCTCGACTTATTGGTTAAACGTCAAGACGCCAAGTCCGGCCTGAGCCGGATAAACACAGGTTCGCGCAAAAGGCCATCTTTGGTCAACGACGCAAATTGGACCTCGCAGATGAGCTTCGGCTCGACCCAGACCGACCGGGCATCATCCAAAGGCTTTTCTTTAACGGGTCTTTTAATAATTGTCAATTTCTCTAATTGGCTGGAAATGCTGCTCAGGGCGTCCTCGTCGAAGCCCCCGCCGACCTTCCCGAGGTATTTGAACCCGTCGCCCGCCGCCTGGGCCAAATGCAAGGCCCCGAAGGATCTGTGGCGGTCGCCTTTGCCACGGGTGTAGCCGATGATGATACACTCAAGGGTCTGGCGGGTTTTAATCTTCAGCCAGGAGTCACTTCGTTTGCCGGGCAAATAGGGGCTGTTTCGCTGCTTGGCCATAATTCCTTCGAGTCCCATTTGCCTGGCCGCTTCGAAGAAAGACGGGCCCTCCTCCACGAGTTGACTTACACGATAGGGGGAATCGGGCCGCAGAGCATCTTCAAGCCACTCGCGACGACGCGCCAGAGGTTCATTGATAATCGCCCGCCCATCGAGGTACAGACAGTCGAAGACATAGCACACGGCCGGGTGCTTGGCCTTGGCCCGTTCTATGCCGCTTTGAGTTTTTTGCTGCATGCGGTGAATGACGGCGCTGAAATCGGGCTTTCCTTGTGCGTCAAGACAGACAATTTCGCCATCAAACAGGGCGGAGGTGGCGCGGAAAGCCTGGTCTGGAACGAGCAGCTCGGGAAATTGCCCGGCGAGGTCCAGGCGGTTGCGTCCGTGGATTCTGAGCTGTCCTTCATCCAAAGCGATCAGGGCGCGGAGGCCGTCCCATTTGAGCTCGTAAACGTAGTCGGGAGAATCCGGCGGTTGCAGGGCCGGACGCGCCAGCATAGGTTCTATGGCGTCACGCAGCCAATCGGTCTGGGGGTTATCCACGCGCTCCAGCAGCCACTGATTGTCCTTGGTTTGATGCGTGCGATATTCGGCATTCAATTGGGGTGACTGCAAGCGGAAGTAAAATCCGCCCTTTTTCTCCTTGGTAATTTCGTAGCGGCCCTGGGCAAATTTCCACATCATGCCCCCGCCATATTCGCCTTTTGGGATGGCGCCTTCAAAGTGGATATATTCCAACGGGTGGTCCTCCACATTCACAGCCAGGCGCATAATGCCGGGACGCGGGGGCAAGCCTTTAGGAACAGCCCACGATTTAAGAACTCCATTCTTTTCCAGGCGCAAATCATAGTGCAGCCGGGAGGCGTGATGCCGATGGACGACGAACGCGTTTCCCTGTCCGCTAACTTCCATAGCGGGTGGTTCGGGCGTTATTGAAAAGCTTCGCTTGCGGGAATAAGCCTCAAGCTGTTGAGGCGTTTTGTAGGAGCGTGCCGGTGGGACGGTCTTTTTGACGAGTTTCGCGGGTTTTCTTTCCGTGTGAATGGGCGTTGCGTACGCGGCGAGAGCCTCCCAGGGATCGCCATTTCCCGCCACGCGTTGCGGAACGTTGAGAAGATCGAATTGCCTCGGACTGTCGATCGCATCCAATTCTTCCCAGTGCAAGGGAGTCGACACCGGGGCGCCAGGAAGTCCCCGGACGCTGTACGGAGAGACAATGGTTTGTGAGGGCCGATTGCGGTAGATATCCAGCAGGACCCTGCCTTTTCGGTGTTCTTTCTTGATTTGGAGGGTCAGGACCGAAGC
>Ga0210409_10003583_pt1 | contig 17195 bp, 17 predicted proteins | sample IncBWH17MmetaG_FD_161649 | JGI IMG/M metagenome (GOLD analysis project Ga0210409, IMG submission 161649) | Forest soil microbial communities from Barre Woods Harvard Forest LTER site, Petersham, Massachusetts, United States - Inc-BW-H-17-M | ecosystem: Environmental > Terrestrial > Soil >... | reverse complement strand
GAAAGCGCCGTTCTTTTGCGCGCAAGCCGCCGCGCCGCTCCTGAAGCAGTCGCACGGAGTCATCATCAATTTTGCCGACATCGGCGGCATCCTCCCGTGGCCGGGCTACATTCCACACTGCGCCTCAAAAGCCGGCGTCATCATGCTGACAAAATGCTTGGCGAAAGCCCTCGCGCCGGAAGTCCGCGTCAACGCCATCGCCCCCGGCACAATTACAATGTCCGACGATCCCAGCGAGTGGGAAGCCGATTTCATCGGCCGCGCCCCGCTGCATCGCACAGGCACCACCGACGACGTAGCCGACGCCGTATCCTTCCTCATCCATTCCGAGTTCATCACCGGCCATATCTTGGTCGTCGACGGCGGCCGCACTCTGTAAAGTGCAAGCCTGCAATACCTTCGTGCAGAGTTTTGCGCCTCGGTGTATTCTATATACTAATGAGCGGAATAAATTTTAGCGTGCTTGCGTCGACGCCATGCCACAGGTCGATAAAATGAACAGGGACCAGTCGGACGTTATGAATAACGAAACATCGACCGTGAACAACGGGATTACGGAGAACAACGGCGCTGCCGCCGACACCGCGACGCGGATTCCGGTACCTCACGGACTCGACGACCTGGAGGTGCAGGAGTGGCTCGAATCGCTGGACTCCCTCCTGGAATCCAGCGGACCCGAAGTCGCCACGGAAATTCTGGAGCGCCTTCGCGCCCACGCCACCGTCTCCGGCATCGATCTTCCGTTCAGCGCCAACACGCCCTATGCCAACACCATTCCCGCGCGCCTCGAGCCGCTTTTCCCCGGCGACCAGGAACTCGAGCGCCGCATCAAGAGCCTGATTCGCTGGAACGCGCTGGCGATGGTCGTGCGTGCCAACCGCGTCGAGCACAACATCGGCGGCCACATCTCCACCTACGCCAGCGCCGCTACGCTCTATGAAGTCGGCTTCAACCATTTCTTCCGCGCGCGCACGCCCGAGTTCGAGGGCGACACCGTCTACTTCCAGGGGCACGCCTCGCCCGGCATGTACGCGCGCGCGTTCCTCGAAGGCCGCCTCTCCGTGCAAAAGCTGGAAAATTTTCGCCGCGAACTGAAACCCGGCGGCGGCCTCTCCTCCTATCCGCACCCGTGGCTCATGCCCGATTTCTGGGAATTTCCCACCGTCTCGATGGGACTCAGCCCGCTGATGGCCATCTATCAAGCGCGCTTCAGCCGCTATCTGGAAGACCGCGGCCTCAAGCCCGTCACGGACGCGAAAATTTGGGCCTTCCTCGGCGACGGCGAAACCGATGAGCCGGAATCCCTTGGCGCCATCACGCTCGCTTCGCGCGAGAAGCTCGACAATTTGATTTTCGTCGTCAACTGCAACTTGCAGCGCCTCGACGGTCCAGTTCGCGGCAACGGCCAAATCATCCAGGAGCTCGAGTCGGCGTTCCGGGGCGCGGGCTGGAACGTCATCAAGGTTTTGTGGGGCAGCGAGTGGGATCCCATTCTCGAACGCGACACGGAAGGCTTGCTGGTCAAGCGCATGGGCGAGCTGGTCGACGGCGAATACCAGAAGCTCGTCGTCGAATCGGGCGCGTACGTGCGCCAGCATTTTTTTGGCAGCGACCCGCGCCTGCTGCAGCTCGTCGAACCGCTACCCGACGAAGCGTTGCGCCGCCTGCGTCTCGGCGGCCACGATCCGCGCAAGGTCTACGCCGCGTACAAAGCCGCGGTCGAACACAAGGGCCGGCCCACCGTCATCCTGGCGCGCACTATTAAAGGATACGGACTCGGCGAAGCCGGCGAAGGCAAAAACGTCACGCACCAGCAGAAAAAACTGAACGAAGACGAGCTGCAGGTTTTCCGCTCGCGCTTCGGCATTCCCCTGAACGACCAGGACTGCATCGAGGTCCCGTTCTACCGTCCCGCCGAAGACAGCATCGAAATCCAGTACCTGCGCGCACGCCGGGAAGCCCTGGGCGGCTACGTCCCCAAGCGGAGCGTGCGTTCGCAGCCGTTCGTTGCCGATCACGACGAGCTCTTCAAGGAGTTCCACGAAGGCAGCGAGGGCAGGGAAGTCTCCACCACGATGGCTTACGTCGGCATGCTGCGCAAAATGTTGCGCGATCCGGAAATGGGCAAGCTCATCGTGCCCATCGTCCCGGATGAAGCGCGCACCTTCGGCATGGAGTCGCTGTTCCGCACGGCCGGCATTTATTCCAGCGTCGGCCAGCGCTACCAACCCGTCGATGTCAACACCTTGATGTATTACAAGGAAGCGAAAGACGGCCAGATTCTGGAAGAGGGAATTACCGAAGCGGGCTCCATGGCCTCCTTCATCGCCGCGGGCACCGCGTACGCCACGCACGGCATCAACACCATTCCGTTCTTCATTTACTACTCGATGTTCGGATTCCAGCGCATCGCCGATTTCATCTGGGCCGCTGCCGACATGCGCGTACGCGGCTTCTTGCTCGGCGGCACTGCCGGGCGCACCACGCTTTCCGGCGAAGGTTTGCAGCACCAGGACGGCAACAGCCACGTCCTCGCATTGCCCGTGCCCAATCTGCGCGCCTACGATCCCGCGTTCGCCTACGAGATCGCCGTCATCATCCAGGACGGCATTCGCCGCATGTACAAAGACGGCGAAAACATTTTTTACTACATCACTTTGATGAACGAGCCGTACGCCATGCCGGCGATGCCCGGCGACGTGAAAGAAGGGATCCTGCGCGGCATGTACAAATTCCGGTCCAGCGAGAACAAGAAATCCAAGCTGCGCGCGCAACTTTTTGGCAGCGGCTCGATTTTGCGCGAAGCCCTGCAAGCGCAAGATATTCTGGAGCAGAAGTACGGGGTCGCCGCAGACGTCTGGAGCGTCACCAGCTACAAAGCTCTGTACACCGATGCGGTGGAAGCCGAGCGCTGGAATCGCCTACACCCGGGCGAAAAGCCGCGCGTCCCATACGTGACGCAAATCCTGGCCGACGCGCCCGGCGCGCTGGTCGCCGCCACCGATTACATCAAGACGCTGCCCAGTATGGTCAGCAAGTGGATGCCGAGTCGCCTCGCCACCCTCGGCACCGACGGCTTCGGCCGCAGCGAAGGGCGGCAATCCCTGCGCGAATTCTTCGAAGTCGACCACCGCTTCATCGCTCTCGCCGCCCTGCACGAATTGCAGCAAGACGGCAAAATCGAGCCCAGCGTAGTAACCAAAGCCATCAAAGACCTCGGCATCGACCCCGAAAAATCCAACCCCGTCATTTCGTAATCTTTGCCCTTATGCAGGGCACAGCCCGCCTGCGGCAGGCAGGCCGCGCCCCATTCAAGTTGGATGTCAACCACAGAGAGCCATGTCATCCTGATGCTATCCGATGAGGATAGCCGAAGGACCTCAGCGTACTGTGTCTGCGCAACCCAACACGAACGGCTAGGGACGATCCAACACTTCTGCGGGCTTGATTTTCCCCGTCGCTAGATTCGCCACCAACTCCTGATTCGCCGCCAAGAAATCGTAATCTCCCAACTCCCTCGGCAATACCCACGCGATCTGTTCAAAACACAACGGCCTCGCTTCTCCCTCCACGTTCGCCGCAAAAAATCGAATCTCCATCTCTTCCGGCGTGCCAGCATATTGGTGACGCACGCTCCCGATTTCCACGCATTGCGTGAGCGTGACGCCCAGCTCCTCGTGCAACTCCCGCGCCAGCGCCACCTCGGCAGCCTCGCCCTCTCGCACCTTTCCGCCAGGGAATTCCCATTTCAGAGGCGAAGAATCATCCCTGCGCCGCTGCCCAATCAGCAGCCGCCGATCGTCTCTTTCGATCACTGCAGCAACAACCGTCCTCATCACATCTCTTCTCTGCGTCCTCTGTGTTCCTAACTCTGCGAACTCTGTATTAAATCCCTTTCCTTCTTTCCTGATGCAGCACCCTCGACAATTCTCGCGCTCCCTCCATCAATGGCGGCCCAGGCGTATTCAACAACTCATCCCGCACCACAAAAACGCGCCGCTCCCGTATCGCCGGCACATCCTTCCAGGCCTCCACCTTATAGGCTTGTTCGGGATCCGATTTCCCGCCTGTCGCCGCCCAAGCCAACACAATCACTTCCGGCCGTGCCTCTGCCACTTGCGCGTCGGTCACCTTTTCCCCCGCCGCAACAATCATCTCTCCCCCGGAAATCTTCACCAACTCCGCCACCCACGGCGGCGAACTAATCCGCGGATTCGGCCAAGCCTCGCAATATACTCGCACGCGCCGCTTCATTCTCCTTGCCGAGCGGGCAATCACCGCAAATTCCGAACGCATCCTCCGAATCAGTGTCTCCGCCTGCGCGGCCCGCCGCGCAATTCCTCCCAACAACCGAATGTCCGCGTAAACGTCGTCCAGCAATCGCGGGTTCATCGCCAAGAAATTCAGCTGCTGCTCCAGCAATTTCCCGACAGTCTCCTGTTTGTACGGCACCGACCCAATGACCAGCGTCGGCCGCAGCGCCACAATGTCCGCCACCGACTCCATGTGCCAGCAATCCCCCACCCGCGGCAATCCCGCTACGGGCGCCACGTCGCAGCACCATTTCGTGACGCCCACCAAAAGCCGCCGCGCCCCCATCGCACACAAAATGGAAGTAGCGCTGGGCGCCAGGGAAACAATCCGCAGTTCGGGCTTTTTCGGCGAGGCCATGGAAGCAGTGTAGCGGAGTGCGTCCCTGGTTGTTTACCCGAGCCTCCTTTCAGTGGGACAGGCATTTCTGGCTGTCCTCCTTTCGAAGCCTTCGGCCTCTTCCACATTGACTTCGCCGCATCCGTGTGTTGCACTTTCGCGACGAAATCTCTGCGAGGTGTTTCGAATGCGCCGCATAAAGTTGCCTGTAGTGCTTATTCTGGTTGCCGTTTCCCTTGTCTGGCCGGCGCAAACCGCCGCCAACCCGCAATCCGCCGACGCGCAAGTCGTCCGCTACAAAGCCACCATCGACACCGTAAAATACGTTTACGGCGTTGCGGCGCCAGTCGCGCGGCTGAAGCCCGGAAATATCCTCGAAGCCAATTCCCTCGATTGTTTCGGCAACGCGCTGCAAAAGCCCGGAGACTCTTTGTCCCTGGTGAAAGGCGACAACCCTCTCACCGGGCCTTTCTTCATCGAAGGCGCGGAGCCCGATGACACCCTTGTCGTGCACATTCTCGATCTGCAAGTCGACAGCAACCAGGGCGTTGGCGCGCTCTCGCCGGGCTTTGGCGCCGCGAATTCCACGCACTACACTCCGATGTTGGAGACAAAGCCGCTGCCCGAGAAAATGTGGTTCTATCCCATCGACCACGAGAAAAATACCGCGACGTTTCAAGCGCTTGATTCCAACTTCAAAGTGAAATTTCCGCTGCGTCCGTTTCTTGGCTGCATCGGCGTGTGCCCCGCTAATGGGGAAGCGCGCAGCTCCATCGTGCCGGCGGAATTTGGCGGCAATATGGATGCGCCGGAAGTTTCCGCGGGCAACACGTTGTATTTGCCGGTGAATGTTTCCGGCGCGCTGCTTTATTTTGGCGATGGCCACGCCGCGATGGGTGACGGCGAAGTAGCGGGCAGCGCGGTCGAAGTGCCCATGCGCGCGCGCCTCAAAATTGACGTCATCAAGGGGCAGCGCATCGAGTGGCCACGGTTCGAAAATGAAAGCGAAATCATGACCACCGGCATCTACCGCCCGGTCGACGACGCTGCGCGCATCGCCGTCACCGAATTAATGCACTGGATTCACGCCGGTTACGGCTTGTCCGAGCTCGACGCCTACGAACTGTTTTCCAAAGTTGGCAAACTCCATCTCACCGAAATGGTCGATCCCAATTACGTGATCGTCGCCGCGATCGACAAGAAATATCTGCCGCCGAAAAAATAAACCACCGTTGCTATACTCTTGCCGATGTTCAGCGATGCCGTTCTCGATCACTTTCAAAATCCGCGCAACGCCGGCGAGCTTCCCGGCGCGGACGCCAGGGTGGAAGTCAGCAATCCCGTTTGCGGCGACGTTCTGCAACTCGCGGTGCGCATCGAGAGCGACCGCATCGTCGAAGCGCGTTTTCTGTGCCGGGGCTGCACCACGTCGATCGCCTGCGCTTCGCTGCTCACCGAACAACTCCGCGGCCGAACGCTCGCCGAGGCGCGCTCGCTCACGGCGCAATCTCTTTCGCAAGCGCTTGGCACGCTTCCCGCAGCGACATTTCACGGCGCCGAACTTGCTGCCGACGCGGTGGAAACGACGTTGCGAAATATCGCCGCGAAATATCGATAGCTACTCAGCGCGGCCGGTCGCGCGGAGCAGCGTTTCCGGATCGTTCAGATTCAAAACGCAGCCCTCCTCATTGGTTGGTACTTCCAAAACGTCGGCGGCATGAGCCCAGACGACGGCGCGCGCGCCTTTGTCGGCCGGCGCGCGCAACAATTCGTCGTAGAGCGCGGCGGGGAAAATCACCGGATGGCCGCGGCGGCCGTCGTATTTCGGCAGGACAATTTTCGCCCGCGTTGCGTAGAACTGTTCGATCAGCCCGTCCACCAAATCGCCGCTGATCAGTGGATGATCAATCAGGCATAAAAGGAGGCCGTCCGTACCGCGCTCCGCTCCATCCTTGGTTACTCCGCCGGTCGCGGGGGGCACACCCGGTAAACTCCGAATGGCGGCTTGAATCGAGCTGAGCTGGCCTTTTTCCCAGTCGTCGTTGATGACGATTTCGTCGACGTCGAGCACGATGTTCTTCGCGATGGCCTCGGCGTGCGCGCCGAGGACGATCCGGCGTACGCCGATTTTCGGGTGCACGGTGATTTCCAGCAAGTGCTCGAGGAACGGGCGTCCCTGGTAGGCGAGGAGCGCCTTGGGCGAGCCCATGCGGCTAGAAGAGCCGCCCGAGAGGATGACGGCGGCCAACATATCGTTGTCTGTCCCGCCTCTTTGTTCTGCCTCTTTCGATGGGCTTCTCAGACCGCCGAAACGAGGCGCGATTCGATTCCCGCTTTCTTATGTGCCGCTGACGCAGCATTGCGGCGTACGGCAATCAGCTCGGCGACGATACTGATGGCGATTTCTTCCGGCGACAGCGCGCCGATCTCCAGGCCCATGGGTGCGTAGATGCGCTCGAATTCTTCGGGCCGGTAGCCTTCTTTTTCCAAAGCTTTGTACACGGACAACACTTTGCGTTTGCTGCCAATCATGCCGACGTAGCGCGCTTGCGTGCGCACCGCCCAGGCCAGCACGCGCATGTCCTCCTTGTGGCCGCGGGTGACGATGACGAGGTAAGTCGATGCGTTGGGATGGATTTTCTGGAAGGCTTGCTCGTAAGTGGTGAAGACCTCTTGCGCCATGGGAAAGCGCTGGAGATTGGCGAAGGCTTCGCGGTCGTCGACCACGCCGACGGCGAACCCGGCGGCGCTGGCCGCTTTGGCCATGGCCATGGAGACGTGGCCGGCCCCGAACACGTAGACAATAGGTTGCGGGAGAATCGGCTCGACGAAAATTTCCACAGTGCCCCCGCAGATCAGTCCATTGTCGTAGCTGGCTTCGTTATTGAGATTGAAAACCATTTTGCGCGGCGATTCCTTTTGCATCACTTCTTTGGCCGCGGCCCAGACGTCGGCTTCGACGCAGCCGCCGCCGACGGTGCCGACCAGCGAACCGTCTTCGCGAACGAGCATGCGCGAGCTTTCGAAGCTGGGGATCGAGCCGTTGGTGTGCACGATAGTAGCCAGCGCCCCACGCTGCCCAGCCCGTCGCATCTTCACGATTTCTTCAAACAGGTCCATGTCGTTTTCCGTAATTTACGCTACGCCGCGCCGTTGACGGTGTCAAATCTAATGGCGCGACAGGGTCTCATGCGTTGCGCGACAAGCGTGGAAATTCGCCCTTGCTCGCCGCCGGATAGTGATCCTGCCCCAAAAAGGGCAACAAAAAGGTTGCCTTATTTACCGCACCGCGCTAATCTGCAACCTGGAGGTTGCGTAACGATGGATCATCGAATCGAGAAGCGTATCGAACTCAAGGCGCCAGTTTCGCGCGTCTGGCGCGCCCTGACGGATCACCATGAGTTCGGCGAGTGGTTTCGCGTGAAACTGGATGGCCCGTTCGTGCCCGGCCAGGTCTCGCGCGGCCATATTACCTATCCTGGCTACGAACATGTCAAATGGGAGGCCGTCGTGCAGAAGATGGACCCCGAACGGCTCTTTTCCTTCACCTGGCACCCTTATTCCGTCGATCCCAAAATCGATTACTCGAAAGAGACGCCCACGCTCGTCGAGTTCCGGCTGGAGAAGACTGCCAGCGGCACACTGCTTCTGCTCACGGAATCCGGTTTCGACAAAATCCCCACCGACCGCCGCATCGAAGCATTTCGCATGAATGACGGCGGCTGGACAGAGCAAATGAAGAATATTGCAAGCCATGTCGCGCAAAAGTCGTAGCAGCATGACCGCCAAGCGGCGGGCTCATGCACCCGTCTTCGCCGCACTGGGCGACGCGACGCGGCTATCGCTGGTTGCGAAGCTTTGCGCCGGCCAGCCGCGTTCCATCTCTCAGCTAACAGAGGGCTCCCATCTTACGCGGCAGGCGATCACCAAGCATCTTCGAGTACTGGAGAGGGCAGAAATCGTCCGCAGCGTCCGTGCGGGTCGCGAGAGCCTATTCGAGTTCGATCCGGAGCCGATGGAAGAAATCAAGAATTACCTCGATTCCGTCTCCGAGCAGTGGGACCAAGCGCTCTCCAGGCTAAAGGCGTTCGTCGAACGTTGAGTGCCTTAGATGCGGGCTAAGCTTGGGCGGCTTTGCGGGCTTGCGCATCGTCGAAGCTTTCGCCGTAAATCGAGGGAACTTTCGCGCCCATGCAGCGCAGGTAGCTGGAGAGCTGGCCGCGATGGTGGATGCTGTGGTTCATGCCGACCTGCACGAAGGCGACGGCGGGAAGCTTGAAGATGCCGCGGAAGTCCGTGATTTTTACGAGCTGATCGCCTTTGAGTTGCGCGAGCTTTTCGAAATTGCGCGCGAAGTTTTCGGAATACCAGGCCGCGACTTCGGCCGGAGTTTTTACAGTGTCCGGTATGCCGGCGGCGGTGGCGGGGAATTCTCCGTTGATGGTGGTTTCGAGGAAGCGCATTTCGGCGCCGGCGATGTGGCGCACCAGGTCGATTGCGGTCCTGGAACACGGATCGGGGCGGTAGTCGGCTTTGCCGGCGGGGACGGCTTCGAGAATTCTTTTCGTCGTGCGGCTTTCGTTTTTGAGGGTGCCGAGCAGGAGATCTTGCAGCCAGAATTCGGCAAGGTCGGGGGTAAGCGGGCGTGGCATATGGGCCTCCTTTTCGAGTCGGTGGAGGAGAGTATACCGTTTTTGTGGGCCACGGCTAAAGCCGCGCCTGCCTCCGCAGGCAGGCTGAAGCGCGCCCCCACAACTTCTGTTACTAGGTGCGGAAGAGGAAATGCCAGGTGGCGTCGACACCGGCGTGGACCAGCGCGGAGGCGAAGATGGAATTCGTGCGGCGCCAGGTCCAGCCATAGAAGAAACCGGCAATCGAAGCGAGGAGGACATAGCGCCAATTGGGAAACCCGAGGTTGGTGATGTGCGAGAAGCCGAAGAGCACCGAAGCCGTCCACCATGCGGCGACATCGCTTTTGCAGGAGCGCGCGAGCATATTTTGCAGCAGGCCGCGGAAGAGAAACTCTTCGGGCCAGGCGGTGAAGAAAAGGATGGCGATGGAGAGAAGCGGGAGCGAGATCCCGGCGTGCCACTGCGGCGCGAAGTGAATGAAATGCATGCCGGTGCCGAGAGGGATCGCGATGGCGCCGAAGACGAGGAAGCTGGCGAGGACGAAAAAGCTCCAGCGGCGGCCCCAGCCAATGTTGTAGCCGATGCTAGGAATTTTGCGGATAAGGACGAAAGCGGCGAGAGCGACATTGAGGCAGAGCAGCACGGTGAAGACGTAGGCGAGGCGCTCGTTGGGGTAGGGCCAAAGCCAGTGAGATGGCGGGGTGTCACCCATCCAATGCGAAGAGGAAAATTTCACAGTGACCCAGATTCCCGCGAGGGTGAGGTAATCCTGCCAGGCGCCGGGGGGCTGGCGTTCGGCGGTCGCGACGAGCGCAAGCGGAATAAAGACGATCGCGGCGATGGCCCCAGCTCGCGAGAATGCGAACGTGCTTGTTCCTACGGCGTAAATCAGATATGCAAGCAGCGTGGTGCCGCCGAGAAGGTAGCCCGCGCCAGTGCCGAAGCGGGCGGAGAGGAATTCCGGGACGCCGCGGGCAGCGAAGAGAAGCATCACGCCAAAGTAAAAAGAAAACACGGTAAGCGTTGCCGCGAAGGCGCGGCCGCCGTAGCCTTGCCAGGAGGCGTACAGGCCGCCGGCGAAACAGAGAGCAGCCCAGAGGCCGAGCATGGGGAAGAAGCCGAGTTGGCGCGTGGCGGGCAAGGAGTCTGCGCGTTCCGTGAAAAAGCCGCACTCCGAAAAAGAAGGAAGATTGTAGCGCATCGAGATGGCAGACCAAATTCAGATTGCTAGAGCAGCCGGGGCCGCGGGGAAGCTCGGGCGGCTCGCGTATATCGACTGGATGCGCGGGTTGGCTTGCGTCCTGATGTTTCAGACGCATTGCTACAGCGCGTGGCTTACTCCGCAGGCCCGGAGCACCGAATTTTACCGGTGGTCGCAAGCGGGTGGAACGTTACCGGCGCCTTTATTTATTTTTCTGGCGGGCGTTTCGTCCGCGATGGTGACGCAGCGGCTGCGCGAGAAAGGCGTGGCACGCAACGCGATTGCGCGAACGGCGATTTTGCGCGGGGCGGAGATTTTTGGGTTGGGACTGCTGTTTCGCGGGCAGGAATTTATTTTGGGGTATCCGAAGTCGCCGTGGACGGATTTGCTGCGCGTGGATGTGCTGAACATCTTGGGGATGTCGATCGTGTTGATGGGGGTGATGTGTTGGGCGACGTCTTCCGGCACCTTGGAGAAGTCGCGGAGAAACGCGATTGGCGCAGGTCTGGCGGCGGCCACCTTGGTTGCCCTGGCGACGCCCTGGTTGTGGACGACGTACCGGCCGCGGTGGCTGCCTTGGCCGCTCGAGTCTTACATCGACGGCGTACATACGTTTGGGCAGCCGCAGACTTGGTTGTTTCCGATTTTTCCGTGGGCGGCATTTGCGTTTGTAGGGTTGGCGCTGGGCTTCCTGTTGTTCTCTGATTTCGCGAAGGAGAAAGAAGCTTGGTTTTTTGTCGCCGTCGGCGTCGGCGGGGCGGTCGCTTGTGCGGCGTCGCAACTGCTGGACGCTGCGCCGGCTCGACTGTATCCGGCGGCGATTTACGATTACTGGCACACCAGTCCGGAGTTTTTTCTGATGCGCTGCGGGGTTTTGTTCCTCCTGCTCTTTTTGGTGTACGCGTGGTGCCGTTGGGGATGGGCTCAGAAGGGATTCAGCCCGATTATTCAGCTCGGGAATACATCGTTGCTGGTCTATTGGGTGCACATCGAGTTTGTATACGGCCGCTTTTCGATTTTGCGGAAAGGGAAGTGCAGCATCTTAACCGCGACGGCGGGGCTGCTGGTTATCTTTCTGGCCATGGTCGCGCTTTCCCTTCTGCGCACGCGATCGAAGAAGCGCAAGGCTAAGGCTTTGCGCCCGGCTCCGGCGGCTGCGAGGGCGGAATCCGGATGATGACTTCGCCGGGTTTGGCGCGCTGCAGATCTTCGCGGGCGATTTTTTCGATGAGCCGGGGATCGGTTTTCAGGGCGCGGACTTGATCGCCGAGCTCCAAATTTTCCTTACTCAGGCGGTCCAAATCCTTTTTCACTTTATCGATTTCGTTTTGCGTGCGGCGCATGGCGATAAAGCCGTGCGGGCCGAAGACGTCGTGTACCATGAGCGCCAGAACGAAGAGGCCCAGGATAGTGCGGCCATGGCGCTCGAGAAATGCGCCGAATCCGGTCTTCGGTTCGGGCTTCTTCAGTTTTTTAGTACCCACTCGGTCGCCTCTCGGGCCAGGCGCGCCGATGCGGCGGCGCTGTCCGCTTCGACGTAGAGCCGGAGCAGCGGCTCGGTGCCGGAAAGCCGCATGAGCATCCAGGTGCCGTCATCGAAGCAGAATTTTGCGCCATCCGTGCGGTCGATGGAAACCACTTTTCGTCCGAGCAGTGTCGAAGCGTCCACGGCAACCTTCCTGACGGCGTTTGCTTTCTGTTCGTCGCTGAGGTGCAGGTTTTCGCGCAGGGGCCAGAACTCGCGGCCGATTTTCTTGAAGAGCTGCTGAATTTGTTCCTTGATCGAGGCGCCGCGGGCCGCGATGGCTTCCGCGACCAGGAGGCAGGCGAGGATGCCGTCCTTTTCTGGCACGTGGCCGCGAATGGTGAGGCCCGCGCTTTCTTCACCGCCCAGCGCGATTTTGTCCGCGCGAATCAGCTGGCCGATATATTTGAAGCCGACCGGAGTCTGAAACGTGGACTGCCCGCGAACCTTGGCCGCAGCGTCAATCATCTGCGAAGTAGCGACGCTGCGCGCGGCGGGCATGTTCCAGTTGCGCGTTTCGACCAGATAATCGTAGACCAGCGCGAGGATTTGGTTGGGAGAAATCCACGTTCCGTCGCTGTCGATGATGCCGAAACGGTCGGCGTCCCCGTCGGTGGCCAGGCCTGCGGCGGCGCCGGAGTCCGTCACTGCTTTGCGAAGCGGCGCGAGATTTTCTTCGGAGACGTCCGGACCGGTGCCGTCAAAGAGGCAATCGCGGTTGGTGCGCATAGCCTGCACCTGGACGCCATGATCGGAGAGCGCGCGGTCGAGATAGCCGGCGCCGCAGCCATGCAGCACGTCGACGACGAATTTGGACTTGGCTTTGCCCAGGACATCGAAGCGAACCAATTCTTCGATGCGCTTGAGATAGGTTTCGCGTAAATTCACGGTTTCGCCCAGGCCGTCTTTTCCGAAGTGGGAAGGTGCGGCGTGCGCGAAAGGTTGGGGGTGTTCTCTTTCGATGATTCTTGCGACGCGGGCTTCGATGTCTTTTGTGATTTCGGGGAGAGCGGGGCCGGCGTCGGAGGAGGAAAACTTCAGTCCATGATACTGCGCAGGGTTGTGGCTAGCGGTGAAATTAACGGCGCCGTCGAGCTTGCGCCGCAAGATTTCGTAGGCAATGGCGGGTGTGGGCGTGAAGGTCTCGCAGAGCAAAGTGCGAATCTTGTGTTGCTGTAGAATTTCGACGGCAAGCTGCGAGAATTCTTCAGAGTAAAAGCGCGTGTCGTAGCCGACCAATACCGTTGGATTCTTCGCTTTCGCATTGATGTGGTCGGCGATAGCGGTTACCGCCAGGCGAACGGTTGCGAAGGTGAAGTCGTCGGCGATAAGGCCGCGCCAGCCGGAAGTACCAAACTTGATGGGCGAGGCGGCCGTTTGCGGGGAAGCGCTCATGGCTGGGTATTCTACTCGCGCAGCCATCGTACTCAAAGGCGAAGATGGAACAGAAAAGTGTGCGGTTGCGATTTCCGTCTTCTCTGCGAAACTCGGCGCACTCTGCGTCTCAGCGTTATCCTTTAGCCTTCTTGCTTACTGTAGAAGTCATGGAGAATAGTCATGATTCAGGCGCGTGGACGATATCGGATTGTGCTGGTCACATGTGCGTCAATGGTCGAGGCGCGGAGGATTGGGCGGAGCGTCGTGGAGAAGAAGTTGGCGGCTTGCGCGAATATAGTGGCCCGGGTCGAGTCAATTTACCGCTGGAAGGGCAAAGTGGAGCGCGCGCGAGAGGTGCTGGTCGTGATCAAGACTACGGCGAAACGTTTGCGACAACTCGAGAGGGACGTAAAGCGCGTGCACAGTTACGAAGTTCCGGAGTTTGTAGTGCTGCCGATCGTGGCGGGATCGCGGGAGTATTTTAAGTGGATTCAGCAGAACGCGGGCTAGACGTAGAGCAGGGCTTGGTCGAGGTCGGCGATGATGTCTTCGACGTCTTCGATGCCGACGGAGAGACGGACGAGGCCTTCGGTGATGCCGACGCGCTCGCGCACTTCGACCGGCATGGAGGCGTGCGTCATCAATGCGGGAAGGGAAATCAACGTTTCGACGCCGCCCAGGCTTTCGGCTAGGGAGCAGAGTTTGACCTGATTCAGGAAGCGGCGTGCGGCATCGAGAGAGCCGAGATCGAAGGAGAGCATGGCGCCGGGGCCGCGTTGCTGCTTGCGCGCGATGTCGTGTTGCGGATGCGTGGGAAGGCCGGGGTAGTGCACTTTGCGGATTTTCGGATGCGCGTCGAGATGGCGGGCCACGGCGATTCCGTTGGCGTTGTGCTGCAGCATGCGGATCGCCAGCGTTTTCAGGCCGCGCGAGATAAGAAAGCAGTCCATGGGAGCCAGGCCGCTACCGGCCGAGCGTTGGATAAAGTAAATTTTCTCGGCGTCTTCCGGGCGCGTCAAGACAGCGGCGCCGCCGGTGGAGTCGCTGTGGCCGTTGAGATATTTAGTCATGGAGTGGACGACGATATGCGCCCCCAGTTCGATGGGGCGCTGGAGGTACGGGCTGAGGAATGTGTTATCCACGACGAGCGTGATGCTGCGTTCGGTCGCGAGCTTGCCGAGCGCAGCAAGGTCAGAGACCCGCAGGGTCGGGTTCGTGGGAGTTTCGACATACAGCATCTTCGTGTTCGGGCGCAGCGCCCCGAGCACGGCGTCCCGCGACGCGGTGTCCACAAAAGTAAACTCGAGGCCGAAATGCACCAGCAGCTGCGTGGACAACCGGAAAACTCCGCCGTAAACGGCTTCCGAGACTACTGCGTGATCGCCGGGGCGCAGCAGCCGGAAGACCGCGTCAATGGCCGCCATGCCGGAAGAAAACACGTACGCACTTTGGCCGCCCTCGAGTTTGGCCACGGTGCGCTCCAGAGCTTTGCGATTCGGATGATTGGTTCGCGCATAGTCGTAGCCTTTGTCCTTGCCGAGCTCGGTTTGGACGTAGGTCGAAGTCTGGTAGATCGGCGCGACGATCGCGCCAGTAGCGGGATCAGGTTCCTGTCCCACATGAATCGCGTTGGTGGCGAAACCCATTATGCTCTCCTGCTCGTTTGCTGGCTGCGGGACGGCCAAGGCCGCGCGGTGCTGACGCGTTGCACCCTTGTCGCTCCGGAGAAAAATGTACGCAATCTCGCGGACGCGGCTGCAAGCGGCCGAAATAGATTCTTGAGAAGGTACAGGAGCAAAGAGACTCAGTCAATGCGAGCAGTCGGGAAATGCTCTCGAGCAGGCGGAAGAGGGCAAATGGGACGGCATCGCACCAGGAAAAATTGGCATCAAAAAGAGCAGAGAGAGACTTGACCTGCGGTTGCCATGCGTAGAGGATAGATTGCGTTCCAAAATGAAACTACGAGCCGAAGCAGCTTTGCAGATTTCAGTCGTGGCGCTTGCCCTTTGCGGAGGGATCTGGGCACAGAGTGCTCAGGAACCCGACGCCAAGGCGCACACCGGGAAGTCGGACGCGATGTCGCGCGTGACGATTGAAGTGTCTGGCGGCGACAAAGAGAGTCCGGTGGAGAACGCCAGCGTCTATTTGAAATACGTGGAAGAACACAAGCTGAAGAAAAACAAGAGCGTAGAGCTGAACGTGAAGACCAACCGCGAGGGGACGGCGCACGTTCCCGATGCACCGACGGGAAGAGTATTGATTCAAGTCGTGGCGGACGGCTGGAAGACGTACGGGCGGTGGTACGACATCACGGACCCGAAGCAGACCATCAAAGTGCACCTGGAGAAACCGAAGCGCTGGTACTGAGCCGGCGAATTTAATCGCATTTGCGTCACGATTGAGGACATTCAAGAGAATTCTAGGTCTGATTCGTAGGGATTCGCGCGATCGAGCGGTTCGCTCTGAAATATTTTCCTGCCCGCAAATAAGGAGTTGCACAGAAATAGTGCAAACCGCGCCAGAGTACTGAGAATCGTGCAGTTAGCCTTGGAACTCAGGCGCTTTTCCACAAACTTATCAACACTTGTGTTGAAAACTTCATGCGGCAGAAATATTTTCCAGGAAATTCGGCACGACTGTTGCTCCGCAAAAAAATCTCGTGGCGTTTGACGTGTGAGACGGCAGTGATAGAGTTAGAGTCCGGAACAAAATGAACGAGACTTTCGATGGTCCTTTCTCCCTGATGCAAATGTTCTGGGGCAATATCGCGGCGCGGCGCCTGCGATCTTTTCTCAGCGTGATTGCCATCGCCATCCAGGTGATTCTGGTCCTGATGATTGTCGGTCTCACTTCGGGAGTGATCTCCGAGTGGGGCAAGCGCGTCGAAGGAGTAGGGGCGGATATTCTTGTGCAGCCGCCGAACTCGCCTATTTTCTTTGCGTTTTCGAGCGCGGTGATGCAAGAGAGTCTCGGCGACCAGTTGCAAGCACTCCCGGACGTCGATGTTGTCGCACCCACCGTCATTCTCACCGAACCTAAGAATTTAATAATGATTTACGGCATCGATTACAAGCTCTTCAACGCCCTGAGCCGGGGATTTTTGTACCGTTCCGGGAGGGCGCCCCAGGGGCCCGACGAAGCGCTGGCCGACGATATCATCGCGCAATCAAAGCACTTAAAGGCGGGCGATCACATCACGTTGCTGAACCACGGATTTGTGATCAGCGGCATCGTCGCGCACGGGAAAGGCGCGCGGTTTTTTGTTCCGTTGCGAACGGCACAGGAGATCGCCGGAGTGGAAAATCGTGTTTCCATGTTTTACGTGCGCAGCAAGGGAGATACGGAGAAAGCCCGCGCGGAGATTTTGCGGCTGAATCCGCAAAACCGCGTGAGGTCCACCTCCGAGTACGTGACGCTGATGAGTTCGTCGAACCTGCCTGAGTTGCGGCCGTTTATCCGTTCCATGGTGGGACTGGGAGTTGTGATCAGTTTTCTCGTAGTGCTGTTGAACATGCACACCATGGTGCTAGAACGGACGCGGGAAGTAGGAATTCTGAAAGCGCTGGGATTTTCGCGGCTCGATATTGTGCAGATGCTGCTTGGCGAGATGTTGCTGCTCACATTGCTCGGCAGCGGGCTGGGCATCGCGCTGACGTTTCTGACCCAGGCGGTTCTGAAGGAGACGAGCCCCAGCTTGATGATTCTGATCACCGGACGATGGATTTTCATGTCTATCCTCCTGGCTTTGGTTGGCGCCGCTCTCGGCGCTGCATATCCGGCGTTTCGCGCGGCGAGTTACGACCCCGTGGTG
>Ga0210409_10003582_pt1 | contig 17195 bp, 13 predicted proteins | sample IncBWH17MmetaG_FD_161649 | JGI IMG/M metagenome (GOLD analysis project Ga0210409, IMG submission 161649) | Forest soil microbial communities from Barre Woods Harvard Forest LTER site, Petersham, Massachusetts, United States - Inc-BW-H-17-M | ecosystem: Environmental > Terrestrial > Soil >... | reverse complement strand
CAGGCCGGTGGTCTTGGCCGCTGCTTGCAGCCGGGTGGTGGTTTCACCGGCGTGGGCATGGGATTGAAACAGGAGGAGGCCGATGGCGGCGATTACGGCGGTGCTGGCGGCATCGAAAAGGCGCTCCAGAACGTAAATTCCAAACATGTCGGAGACGGGAAGCTTCTCTTTGCGGGCCAGGAGGAGGGGGCGGAGGGGTTCGCCTGCGCGACCTAGCAGGAAGACCGCGGAGAATCCGGCCAGAGTCATCGCGTAAATCGCCCAGAAGCGCGAGGGGCCGAGATTCTGCTGGAAGACTTGCCAGCGCAGAGCGCGCAGGGCATAGCAGGTGTAAATGGCTATAACCGAGATGGCGAGAAGGAAGAGATTGGCGTCGCGCAAGGCGTGAAGAAGCTTGCCGCCGCTGAAGTCGCCAAAATGAAAGAGGCCGCGGGCACGATATGCGACGAATCCCAGGACACCGAGACCGATAATCGCGAGTAGAAGTTTCCTCGACGAAGCACGCATGAGCCTGCCAGCCTACTGGCGGAGGTTACGCGCGTCAAGGCAGGCATTGGGGAAAGGCAGCGCGTTGCTTGGGGAAAGGCGCCGTTTCAATCGAGGAGGAGATCGCGGAGTTGCGCTTGCGTGGCGCGTAATGCGGGGAACAGGCAGGCGGCCAGAGTGACCGAGGAAAGAATGAAGAGCGTCATGGCCATCGAAATGAAGTCGACGCTTGGGGCGCGATAGAGGAAATGGCCATAGGCCTGAAAGGCAGCCAGAGAGAGCGTCAACCCGATGCATTCGCCAAGGAACACGGAAGTCATCTCGCCTCTGGCTAAAAAGAACAGGACATTGCGTGACTGCGCGCCTAAGGCCATGCGAATGCCGATTTCGCGTCTACGCTGCAGGATGGAATCCGATACGAGGCCGTAAACTCCCAGAGCGGCGAGGAACGCAGCGAAGACCGCGAACACGCTCAGCAGCAAAATCGAGAGTCGCGGGCCAGCTTTGGCGCCGTCAACGAGCTGCTGCATGGTGCGAACCTTCGAGACCGGTTGATTTTTGTCTAAGGAGGCAACTTCTTGTCTCACCACCGACACAAAGGAATCAGGATTCGTTTTCGTGCGTATCAGAACGTAGCGAAGGGGAACATTGGTTTGCAGAAAGGGCAGAAAAATATCGTGGCGAACCGTCCCTAGCTGCCGGTATTGGGCGTCAGCGACAACGCCAATCACTGTGTGCCATTCCCCCTCGTCGGTAGGGTCGCCCATCTTGATCTGTTTACCGATGGCTTCGCTGAGGCTTCCGAACCTTTGTTGGGCCAAAGATTGACTCACAATCATCACCGGCTGGCCGACTTCATTGTCGTGCGCTGTAAAATCGCGACCCGCTAAGAATGGCGTCCCAAGAGCCGCAAAATAGCCAGGCGTGACAACCTCAAAATTGGAGATGGGATTTCGCTTTGCGTCGTATACATCCTGGCCGCGGGCCTGGTATTCCGAGTCCCAGCCGACGGTTCCTTCCAAGGGACGCAGTAAGACCGCGCCCGCTGCGCGCACCTCGCCGTGGCTGCGGAGTCGGTCTAACAATTCGATGAAAAAGGCCTTGCGCTTTGCGGAATCCAGATTCGCCAAGGGAATATGCGCGGTAAGCGTGTTCTGCGGCGTAAACCCGAGCGGGATTTGCTGGAGGTTGTGAAAGCCATGGACGGCCGCGCCAGCACATACGAGGAGGAGCACGGTGACCGCTACCTCGGCAACGATGAAGAGCTTGCGAAGGAAGGTGCCGCGGCGGCTGACGGCAATTCGGCTGGTGCCCTCGTTGAGTAAATCTCGAAGGTCCCTCTTCATAGTGAGGAGTGCGGGAGCGAGGCCGAAGGTGAAGGCCATTCCGAGGCTAATGGCGCAGGCGAAGAGTAAGGCGAATACATTTAGTTCCACAGAATCCAACCTGGGGATATCCGCAGGCGCAATACGGATCGTCACGGCAAGGAGAATACGCGCGAGCAAACATCCCCCTACGGCGCTGACCAGTGCCAAAATCAATCCTTCGGCAAGGAATTGCCTGAGCAGATTTCCGCTTGTGGCTCCCAGGGCCACCCTCAAGGCAACTTCCTTTTCGCGGACTATGGCGCGGGCGAGCAGCAGGCTGGTGATATTGGCGCAGGCGATGACCAGCAACAGAATGGAGGCGGCCCAGAGCAGGAAAATGGCGGGCTTGCTGTCTCCGAAGATGTAGTCGGAGATGGGGCCGAGCACCGGAAATTGCAGGTTGTCGGAAACTTCTGGATGCTGGGAGCGGACCAGCACCATCATGGCGGTGAGATCCGTCCTCGCCTGCTCGAGCGACACTCCGGGTCTCAGCCGGCCAACCACCTGCAGGAATGTTGCGTCCCGGTTGTCCCAGAACCGTGCGTCTAAGCCGAGCGGCGTCCAGAGCTCGGCGCCGGTGGGGAAATCGAAGCCGGAAGGCATAACACCGATTACGGTGTAGGCCTCGCCACTCAGAGCGATGGCCCTGCCAACGATCGAGGCGTCGGAGTGAAAGCGATTTTTCCAGAGCGAGTAATGCAGGACGACTACTGGGGCTGCGGAGGGATTGTCATCGGAAGGTGCGAATGTCCGGCCCAGTGCGGGCTGTACGCCGAGAAGAGAGAAAAAGTCCGCTGTGACGGTGCTGCGTTCTAACTGCAGCGGGTCTCCGAATCCAGTTAGGGCGACGGAATATCCGTAAACGGTGGTGGGCATGGCGGCCAGTTTCTCGAAGGCGTGCGAGTGCGCTTGCCAATCTCGAAACTCGGGAGCCGACAATTCTCCGATGTAGCCGGGATCTTTGAAGTCGCCTTTCCAAACAATGAGCAGGCGGTCTTGCTGCGGGAATGGGAGGGGCTTCAGCAGGACTCCATAGGTGAGGCTGAAGAGCGCGGTGGTCATCCCGATGCCAAGGGAAAGGACGAGAGCTGCGAAGAGAGAAAATCTGGGATGACGGACTAACGCGCGGGCAGCCTGGGAGAGATCCTCGGTGATCGTGGTCGAGATGCGCATTAGGCCGCCAGCGTACTGATTGTAGAGGTCAGCGTCAACGCAGTGGGAAGGGACTCGCCTGCTGGGTGCGTATGCTCAAATACATCACCAGACCTCTTTCCCTGCGGCGTCACCCCAGTCGGTTTCACCGTGGTAATTCTCACTGGTAATGCGGGAGACGAGTTCCTCAAGAGTTGGTTTAGCCGTTGGCTTGAGCACCCGGACAGTGCCGGGGCCATCCACATCAAGATCCAAGGTATCGCGGACGCACAACTCGGCGGCTTCTGCGACAGGTTTAGGGATTCGGAGTGCGAGGCTATTGCCCCATTTCAAGAGTTGGGTTTTCATTGGACGCTCGTATTTACAGTGTATCTACTCTCGCGGACTTCCATTAAGCAACTGCCTCGCGAGGCCGACAGCCCCCTCCCCCTGGGTTTTGCATAAGTGCTCATTCTAAAGGAACTTAAACTTGTTTGTTTTGATACACTTTTGCAAGTGTTGATTCTAAAAGGATTTATGCTCGGCAAGAATTGTGCGCTGCGACACTGGTGAGCTGTCGCTCGTGTCGGGTGGAAGCGGAAATTGCATCGGTACCCCATACCCCGATACCTTTTGCGTAAATGCGGTAGATAAAGGGGTTAGCGAGCGATTTGGCGTAAAAGCGACAAATAATGGACTTACGGCACGAGTCGGCGTACCCCTCGGCTTGGTAGCTTGAACGCCAGCGAGCAGAATGGGTTCCTGAGGGACTAGAACACAAAACGCCAGCAGGATGCTGGCGAAGACGCGGTATTACCCACTGCTTACGATACGCTGCGACAAACGTTTTGTCAAGGAAAATACGACCGAGAGGTCAGGCCGGTCCTTGGCTGGCCTTACCAGCAGACAAACGCCTCCAGAGTGGGAGAATTTCACGATTGATACTCGGCCACCGGTCGAGAGTCTGATTTTAGTCTTTGGCTCTGGAACTAGGGTATTCACCGGTCAATAATTTCGAGAATTTCCCGGATGGTATTTCCCTTCGGCCGTCCATAGTCTCTCGGCGAGATGAGTGTCAGGCCCCGCGCACAACGTTCTTGAAGTTATGTTCGCAATTCTGAAGCAGCGCTCGACGCACGTCGCACGTCGTTTCAAGAGCTTCCCAGGTGTCGTTTCCCAGGTCTTTTCCAGCCTCGATAACACTTCTAAGGAGACGCCATGTCCGCAAGTACTCTCGAATGTCCGTCGGCCCTTGGCTTGCGAGCGCTCGCCCTCGTTGCTATTTCGGGTATCTCGCTGGCCGTGATCACCGCGCAAGCATCAGCAGCGACGAATCAAAAACACTTCTTTTGGGCTCCAGGACAGGCACCGAACCCCAGTTCCGTCGCGAATGACCTGATTTATCACGGTGGCAATGCCGGGGCGGGAGCCATCGGCGTCGAGACCACGCCGGGGATCTATTTGATCTTCTGGGGACCTGAGTGGGGGAACGGGTTCACGACCACGGACGCGAGCGGAAAGCAGTACACCAGCCAGCAATTACAGAACTACGTGACATCGTTCTTGAGCAATCTCGGCGGCACATCCTGGGCAGCGATCCAAACGGAGTACTGTAACAACGTCCCGGCCGGGACCACCAGTTGTGCGACCGTCAGTGGGGGCGGGTACGTCACCGATCCGAGGAAACAACTCAAGGGCGCGTGGACGGACACGACGGCGGTGCCTAGCGACATCGTCGCGCTGGGCTTGGCTGAAAACGTGGCGGATGATCCGCTGGCTATGGAAGCGATACGCGCATCGGCTCACTTCAAGTACGATCCGCAAGCGACATATATCATCCTTACGCCGCCGACAACCATTGCCACTGGGCAGCCAGTCTATTGTGGATACCACACGCAGACGAGCAGCGTCGATGGCCTTGGCAATCCATACCGGCTGCAATACGCCTTCATCCCGTTCCTCAATATGAACTGGCCGGGGCTCGGCACCGGCGGCTGCGGAATGAACTCGGTGAACGTGGCCAGCGATAGCTTTGGCCACGGGGTCTTCGACGGCTACAGCATCGTCACTGGGCACGAGTACGCCGAGGCGGTCACTGACCCCGACAATTTTGCCAGCGTCCAGGACGGCTGGAACGACGCGCAGGGGAGCGAAAACGGCGACAAGTGTGCGTGGAAGGGCCTTGGCAATGTTCCCATGGATAGCCACACCTCGTTCGCGGTGCAGCCGCTGTGGAGCAACAAAGCATTCGATGTGACCGGCGACGGCTGCGTGCGCTCCGCCCCGACCAATCCACATGCTATGCCCGCGGTCGGCATCACGCCGCCGGCGATTGACATCTGCATGACTCTTCCCACCTGCCCGCCGGGCGTGGCAGCGGGACAGCCAATGCCGGTGAACATGGCGTATTTCGGCGGGCATGTCCAGGTGAGCCCTAAGATCTACCTCGTCTTCTGGGGGTGGGGACAGGCGAATGCATTCGATCACACCGGCGTGGGTAATCCGGCAAGCGATCCGGATGGCGCCGGGGCGCTGATGACCAGGTTCGTCTCCGCCATGGGCGGCACGACATGGGGAGATGTTGCCACGCAGTATTATCAATCGAATTACAACGGCAACTATTCGACGATCGGGAACCCGCGGCAGCAGTTAGTAGGCGTGTGGCACGACGACACTAATCCCATTCACGACAATATCGGCCCCATCGACCTTGCGCGCGAAGCAGCGCGGGCGGTGCAGTTCTTCCACGCGACGGACCTCGCCGATTCCAATTTCGTGATCGCGACACCGCAAAAGTTCAACGATGCGGGCTTCAATCAAAGCCAATACTGTGCGTGGCACGATTACACGACGCCGACGGGTTATCCGGGGGTGCAGCAAGGCATCGCATTCACGAATATGCCTTATGTGCTGAGTGCGGGCGGCGGATGCGGGAAGGACTTTGTCAATCCAGCGCCGACGGGAGATCTTGACGGCGTAACGATCGTGCTGGGTCACGAGATCGCGGAAACTCTCACGGACCCGGGCGCGGAGTCGTCCACCGGCCTGGTGCAGAACGGGGGCTGGTTCGACTACCAGGGATGGGAGATCGGCGACAAATGCGCGTGGGTGGGAGACGGTCTGCAGGTCCCGGGCGCGCCGTTCAATATGATCGGAAACGACGGCCGGGCATACCCGGTGCAGACGTTGTGGAGCAACAAGAGCCTAAGCGGAGTTGGCGCCTGCTCGCAGGGATTCTAGAACGCGTCTCTGCGATAACCCCGTCCGTTCAAGAGTTCAAAAAATGTCGGCAAGAACGCTGGCCTTCGCATTCGGCTCGTCACTGGGCGTTAGTCGGCTAGCCGGAAGCAGGGAGCAGACTTGCCTGCCGATAAGCTGGCAGCCTCTGATTATTCCGCTAATCGAACCGAGGCGTAGACTTCATCAAGCGGGGTTCCGCAATGAACGAGGTAAAGCATCGTGTCGTGGAGACAAACGGGATTCGCATGCACATCGCTGAGAGCGGAGCAGGTCCGCTGGTTCTGCTGTGTCATGGTTTTCCCGAGTCATGGTATTCCTGGCGCCATCAGTTGCAGGCGCTCGCAGAAGCTGGATTCCACGCGGTGGCGCCTGATATGCGAGGCTATGGCCAGACTCAGCGTCCAGAAGAAATCGATCAGTACACCCTCCTTCATTTGGTCGGCGACATCGTCGGCCTGCTTGACACACTAGGATCAGAGACGGCCGTGATTGTCGGGCACGATTGGGGCGCTCCCGTCGCGTGGTACGCTGCGCTTCTTCGGCCCGATCGCTTCCGTGGCGTGATCGGCTTGAGCGTGCCGTTCATTCCGCGACGACCCGCTCGTCCCACCAGCACAATGCCGCAGACCGAGGACGCGCTCTTCTATCAGCTCTACTTCCAATCCCCGGGGATCGCGGAGGCGGAGTTCGAACGCGATGTCCGTCTGAGCATCCGCAGCTTCCTCTATTCGGCTTCAGGGGATGCGCGGCGCCCGGAAGGGGGTGAAGGGACTAGCGGCGGGGTCGGTATGGTGCCGCGCGGAGGTGGCTTTCTGTCGCGCTTGACGAATCCGGCAGCGTTGCCCCATTGGCTCACCGAAGCGGATGTGGACTTCTACACAAGCGAGTTTACGCGCACGGGATTTCGCGGGGGGCTGAACTGGTACCGCAACATCGACCGGAATTGGGAGCTCCTGGCGCCCTTATCTGGAGCGCGGGTGACAATCCCGGCGCTCTACATCGCCGGAGACCGCGATCTCGTGTTGGCGTTTCGCGGGATCGACCAAGTCATCGCCAACCTGTCGAAGTTTGTTCCGCAGCTTCGGGGAACACTCTTGCTGCCAGGTTGCGGCCATTGGACCCAGCAGGAGCGGGCTGAAGAGGTCAACCACGCTGTGCTTGACTTTGTCCGGCGACTGTAGGCCACCATCATCGAAACGCCTTACCAGTCCCCAAGGACAACCATCTAAAGCTAATCGATCAACTAAGGCCCGAACAATCGAAAACTGGCCCACCACTCACGCGCGGACATTCGTTGTGTTTCTTCCTACGGGTGAGTAAGATGCGGCCATTGGTTCCGGCCACGGGTTGGGGTGCCTAGGGGAACATTTTGGGGGCACTTTTCGTTCCATAGTATGGCAGGCCGAGATAGGCTGCTCACGGTTTACAAGAAATTGACCGAGGGTAGTCGCGCATGTCACCGTACCAGGATTCGAGGCTGATGAGACGTTGGAGCAGGATGCCCAACTGGTCCAGCAATGCCTCCAGGGCGACGGTTCGGCCTGGGAGGAGCTTGTGCGCCGCCATTCGCGGCGCATCTTCAATATTTGCTATAGGTTCACGGGGAATGGCACGGAGGCGGAAGACCTCTCGCAGGACGTTTTTCTGAGGGTCTACCGGACGCTGGCGAGTTACCGATCGGCGCATGGCGGATTCGCGACTTGGGTGACGAGCGTGACGCGCAACTTACTGATCGACCATTACCGGCGGAGCAAGCGGGATCGGGTGACCGATTCGCTGGACGATGCCATGCCGGCGGTCGAAAACAAGGAATCGACGGCGCGGCGGCCGGATGAACTGGCGCTGCTGGGCGAGTTGAGCGGGCAGGTGCAGACGGCGTTGACCAAGCTTTCGCCGGAATTGCGGGAGGCAGTGATTTTGCGGGACTTGCAACAATTGGAATACGGTGAGATACAACGGGTACTGTCGGTGCCCGAAGGCACGGTAAAATCAAGAATTAACCGCGGGCGGATTGAATTGGCGCGCATTCTGCAACAGATGGGAGTGCGGCCATCGTGAACGGTTCCGCGGCAGGGCTCTGGAGTGCGGTATGACTTGGACTTGCGAACAAACCGAAGCGCGGCTTAGCGATTATCTCGACGGAGTGCTGAACCCCGTTGAGCTTGCGGAGTTTACTGCGCACGTGCCTTCTTGTGCGCGCTGCGCGCCGCTGGTGGCCAGCGTTTCCGATTTAGTGACCGGGCTGCATGGGATGGAGCAGATCGAGGCGCCGCCTCGATTGGTGTACTCGATTCTGGACAAGACATTGGGCCCGCGCGAGACGCTCACCGGCTGGCGCGCGATTTTGGGCTGGGTGCGCGGAGTAGCATCCGTCCGGTTTGCGTATGGCGCGCTTTCCGTGGCAGCTACGCTGATTATCTTCGCAACTGCCGCGGGATTGAATTGGCGGCATCCGAAGCTGGCGGACCTGCGGCCAGCGACGATTTATCGCAAAGCGGACCGCTCGGCGAATTTGGCGTACGCGAGCAGCGTGAAGTTCGTGAACGATTTGCGCGTGGTGAACGAAATTCAATCGCGTTTGCGCGAAGAGAATGATCTCCGCGCGAATCCGGAGAGCACCATTCCGGAATCGTCTCCGCAGAAGCAGCCTGGGCGCACGGATGGGTCAAAGCCTGCAACGCCGCGGCAGCAGAACCGCGCGAATGACTTGGCCCGGCATATAGAAGTGTTGGCGATGGGGTTGCCGGCGGTTTGCGGCGGGCCTGGCGCAATATGATTTTGAGGAGCGTGCTATGAAGTGTGCGGTTCATCCCGAAGCGGATGCCGTAGGGTACTGCCGGAATTGCGGCAAGGCGATGTGCGCAGTGTGCGTGCGACCGGTACGCGACTTGCTATATTGCGAAGATTGCCTCGCGAACGTGATGGGTATTCCGGCGACGCCATCTTCTGTTCCTGGCGCTTCTGTGCCAAGCATGGGAGGGCCGGTGACACCGGTTGCTTCCGGCCTTGGACCTAGCCCGGTGCTGGCATTTTTCCTGGGATTCTTGCCAGGGCTCGGCGCTTTCTACAACGAGCAATACGGCAAAGGAATTATTCACCTGGCGCTGTTCCTGCTTCTCTTCATCATGGGTGTGGACGGAGCGGTAAGCGGCGGCGCCGAGGCGGCGCTATGGATCTGCATCGCGGCGCTGTGGGTTTATATGCCGGTCGACGCGTATCGCACGGCAAAAGCGCGGCTCGCCGGCCAGCGTTTGGATGATCCTCTGGAAACCTTCAGCAAGGGAAAGCCCGTCGGGCCTTTCCTCATCATCGGCATCGGGATTTTACTGCTGTTGCACAACTTTGACTGGTTCCCGTGGTGGAGAATTCAGCAGTTCTGGCCGGTGCTCCTGATTATCGTGGGGGTCTTGATGTTCCGAAACCGGCTTGGGAATCGGTAGAAGCGCATGGCTAATGGAATTCGCTGCCGGTGTCCACGCTGCACGATTCGCGGACTGATGGGTCCGGCGGTGCTCATTACGATCGGCATATTGTTTCTGCTGCATGAAGTTCGCGGCGATACGTTCGATTTTTCCAATACCTGGCCGTTTATTTTAATCGTGATCGGCGTGATACAACTGGGCTCCTCGCTGGCGCCGATGGATGGCCATGTCGATTCGACCATGGCGCCGCCCCCTCCCGTTCCACCGGCAACGCCCGGCCCCGCGCAGAACTCGCTGCCGGGTCAGGGACAATAACTGCTCATGTCCAGACTTCGCCCTCGCGGCAGCAGCGTTTTCAGCGGACTGCTTCTCATCTTCGTCGGTTTGCTGCTGCTACTCCATAACTACCGGGGCTTCGACCTGACTGATATTTTCCTCCGTTGGTGGCCGCTGATTTTGATTTTCTGGGGGGCCATCAAGATTTATGAACGTACCGCGGGCGCGCGAACATCGCCGCCGGGCGCGGCGCGCATTACGAGCGGCGAAGTCTTTCTTGTGCTAGGAGTGCTGTCTCTGGTCGGCGTCGTCGTCGCGGTCGATCAGGGGCGAAGGCACTTGTCGGGAATGGACATCGAGCTTCCCGGCGAAACCTTTGCCAGCAGCATCGATGTGGCGCCAAAGCCGGTTCCGCCGAATGCGCGGATCACCGTGCGCGGTGCGCGTGGCAATATCACCGTTCGCGCCTCGGATGAGCCAGAAATTCGCGTGGCCGGCAAAGTGAATGTGAAGAGCTGGAGCGAGGGTGCGGCGAAGCGGCTGAGCGAGCAGGTTTCCGCGGAGATCGTGCAGAACGGCGACGGCTATGAAGTGCGGCCGACCGGTGGGGGGAATGCTCGTGTGAGCGTCGATTTGGACATCACTGTTCCCAAGAAATCCCTGCTGACGATTCACAGCGAAAAGGGCGACGTAAGCGTTTCCGACATGGCTTCGCAAGTGAGCATTGATAACGGCAATGGCGACATCGAAGTCCGCGGCGCCGGTGGCGACGTTAGCGTGGATATGCGCAAGGGCGACGCCAAGATTTCGGACACCAAGGGCGACGTGAAGATTTCCGGGCACGGCGGGAGCATTGAAGCAGTGAATGCCAGCGGCAGCTTCACCATCAACGGCGAATTCGTCGGGCCGGTGCGCGCGGACAAAGTGGCCAAAGGCGTGCGCTTTGTATCGCATCGCACGGATTTGACGTTGACGCAGCTTTCCGGGCACATGGAAGCCGGTTCGGGGAGCCTGGAAGTGGTGGACGCACCGGGGAACCTGATTGTGCGCTCGCGCGACGAAGACATCAGCATCGAAAATGCCGGCGGCAAAATCAAGATTGACGATCGCAACGGGAATATTCAAGTGCGCTTTTCTTCGCCCCCGAAGGAGGCTATTGAAATCGCGAACGCGTCCGCACCTATAACACTGACGCTGCCGGAGTCGTCGAGTTTTGAGATTGTGGCGGACTGCCACTCCGGGGATATCGAGTCCGAATTTGAATCCGATACGTTGAAGAAAACCTCGACGGAGTCCGGCGACTCACACTTGGAAGGCAAGTACGGGCGAGGGCGTGGGCCGAAAATCACACTGAAGACTACTTACGGTTCGATTTCCATCCACAAAACCAGCTAGGCTGATAGGATCGACTGCGCGACTTCTCACTACGATGCGCCACCCGGTCTTCATCGTCTTTCTTGTCCTCATACTGGTCCCTTCTCTTGCGTTGGCGCAACAACCGCCGGCAGTTTCTCCACAGCAGAAATTTCTTCAGAAATTGGTCGAGGCTGCGATAGAACGTACGCACCTCACCGTTCGCTATGATCCTTCTTACGTGCGCATTCCCTACCCAAACGGTGACGTCCCAGCGGAAACCGGAGTTTGTACCGACGAAATTATTCGCGCATACCGAGCTGTTGGCGTCGATCTGCAAAAAGAAGTTCATGAGGATATGCTGCACAATTTTTCGGCGTATCCGAATCAACGCCGATGGCTGCTTGCGCACACCGATACCAATATCGATCACCGGCGAGTTCCTAACTTAATGGCTTTCTTCACACGAAAAGGCGAGTCTCTGCCAGTCACGGCACGGAACGAGGATTATTCTGCGGGCGATCTCGTGACCTGGGATCTCGGCGGCAATGTGCCGCACATCGGTATTGTGGTGAACCGCAAATCAGCGCGAACGGGACGCTACCTGATTGTGCATAACATCGGGCGCGGACCGCAGATGGAAGACGTCCTGTTCAGCTGGAAAATCACCGGCCATTACCGCTACTTCGGACCCTCACACTGATCCAGGCGCCGTGTTATCGCTCGGCAACCCGTTCTAGATCATCGAAGAACTTTGGGTACGAGACGCCGGCGCAATCGGCATCACGAATTACTGTAGCGCCGCTGGCGCCGAGCGCTGCGATAGCGAACGCCATGGCGATGCGGTGGTCGGCGTATGGCTCGATTTCCGCACCGCGCAGCTTTCCCGCGGCGCGGCCTTCGACGCGCAAGCCATCGGGGCGTTCTTCTACTTTGGCGCCCATGCGGCGCAAATTTTCCGCGAGCGCGGCGATGCGATCACTTTCCTTTACGCGAAGTTCCGCGGCGTTGCGAATCTCAATTCCCTGCTCCGTGTAGGGACCGAGCGCGGCGAGCATCGGCAATTCGTCGATCACCAAAGGAATTTGGTCGCCTTCAATCACTCCCCCTTTGAGCGCGGCGCCCTTCACGGCTAAATCGCCGACGATCTCTCCGTGCGCGGTGCGCACCGAGAGCATCTGGAGTGAAGCGCCCATGGACGCGAATACGTCGAGAATCGCGGTGCGCGTGGGATTCAGGCCCACGTTATGGATGAGCAGGTTCGAGTCCGGAAAAAGGGACGCGGCAGCGATGAAGAAAACGGCCGATGAGAGATCGCCTGGAATGTCCAGCGAGCGCGCCTGAAGTTTCGCGCTGCCATTTCCGGCGGCGAGTCCTTGAATGCGGATGGTCTTGCCGACTTTTTCGATGGGCGCGCCGAATTCTTCGAGGGCTAGCTCAGTGTGATCGCGCGTCCGCGCCGGCTCCGTGACAATGGTTTCGCCTTCGGCGAATAGTCCGGCGAGCAACACGGCGGACTTCACTTGCGCACTGGCCATGGGCATCTGGAAATTGATGGCGTGCAAGTGCCCGCCGCGGATTTCGAGTGGCGCGAAATTATCGTCGCGTGCGCGTATGTCCGCTCCCATTTGGCGAAGCGGGCCGACGACGCGCTTCATCGGGCGCTTCTGCAGCGAGGCATCGCCGGTCAGCTGCGAAGCAAATTCCTGGCCGGCGAGAATGCCCGCGAGCAAGCGCATGGTGGTGCCGGAGTTCCCGGCGTCTAGAGCGCGGCGGGTGGCTTTTAATCCGCGCAAGCCACGAGCCGTGATGCGCACCGTTTCCTTGTCAATTTTTACTTCAGCCCCGAGCGATTTCATGCAAGTGAGTGTGCTGTGGCAATCGGCGGCGGCTGCGAAATGGCGCAGTTCGCTGGCGCCATCGGCGATGGCCGCAATCATTGCATAGCGGTGGGAAATGGATTTGTCGCCGGGAGGTTCGACGCCGCCAGTGAGCTGTTTGGCGGGCTGGATCGTGCGCTTTTTCACTCGGCGATTTTAGCATGGAGGATAAAAAGGAAGAATTTCACCGCAGAGGTCACAGAGTGCACAGAGTTCCGGACAGAGCGAACCTGTCCGGTTGTACAGTTTTTGCGGCGCAACAACACGGTAGACCCTGCAATCTTTTCCTGAGCGATTACGTATCATCTAGTGCAGGAGAAACTCTGATGTTCGCACGCGGCACGGTCGTTCAAATCGCGGTAAAAGCTGGAATGCTAGTTGGCGTGCTTTTTGTCTTCACGCTTTTGTTGGCGGCGCTGCCGGCACATCGCGCACCGGCACAGCAAGCGTCCACGCAACGATCAGCCGCGCAGACGCCCGAACCCGATCACAGCAGCATGCCGGGCATGGACATGAGCGACGAGCATGCGAATGAGAAGGCCGCGGTGCACGAGATGACGCCGGGCCATCAGGACGGGCATAGTCAGCACATGACCATGACGGCGATGCGCGCGCAGACTCCGCAAGACGTGCAACGCGCCAACGATATTGTTGCGCAGCTTCGCGCCGGAATCGAGAAGTATCGCGATTATCGTGTCGCATTGAACGATGGCTTCAAGATTTTCATGCCAAATGTCCCGCAACCGGAATATCACTTTACGAGCTATCGCAACGGTTTTCTGGAAGCATTCACGTTCGACCCCGCGCGGCCAACATCCTTGCTGTATCGGAAGACTTCAACAGGGTACGAACTGGCCGGCGCGATGTACACCATGCCCAAACGCGCGAGCGAAGAACAGCTGGATGCGCGCGTGCCGCTGAGCGTGGCCATGTGGCACCTGCATACAAATCTGTGCATGCCGCCGCGCGCCCAATTGCGTAACGCGGACTGGAGCAAGTTTGGCTTGAAGGGCGCAATCGCCACTGAGGACGCTTGCGATGCCGCGGGTGGGCGCTTTCGGCCGTCTATTTTTGGATGGATGGTGCACGTCTATCCTTATGAGGACTCGCTGGACAAGATCTTCGCCATGCATCACCACATGGACTAATCCTCTGGCTAACAGCTAGTAATCGCCGAGGCACAACTCGCCCTGCCACGCCGATTATTTCGACCGCACGATTCAAAGGATTGTCTTTCTAGCGTCCGCCATCTAACCAGTCGCTTCATCGCGACGTCTCTATACTACCGCTTGCAGTAGATCATCTATGGGAGTATAAACGAGGCATGCCAAAGCGAGGCACACCTCCGCTACAGGGTGAAGTCCTGCAGGGCACGCTGGACCTGCTTATTTTGCAAACGCTGGTGCTTGGCGCTGCGCACGGACACACGATCGCGCACGCCATTGAGCACCGCTCAGAAGATGTTCTACAGGTCGAGCACGGCTCGCTTTATCCCGCGCTGCACCGCCTGGAAGACCGCGGCTGGATTGCATCTTTCTGGGGCACTTCCGAAAACAACCGCAAGGCGCGCTATTACCGGCTGACACGCGCAGGTCGCAAAGAGTTGACCCAACAGACGGGCCGCTGGGAGCAACTAGTGCGTGCCATCAACCGTGTGCTGAGGCCCGCTGAGGAGTACAAACATGGGCTGGAAACGCTTTTTCCGTCGCGATACGTGGGACGAAGAACGCGCGCGCGAGCTCGATGCCTATCTTCAGATTGAAACAGACGAAAACGTCGCTCGCGGGATGTCATCGGAAGAAGCACGCTATGCAGCGCGACGAAAGCTCGGGAACCCTACCTTGATTCGCGAGGACATCTATCGCATGAACACCATCGGTGTGCTGGAAACGATTTGGCAAGACGCAAAGTATGCGGCGCGCGGTTTGCGCAAGAGCCCGGGATTCACCTTCTTTGCCATAACGGTCCTCGCGTTGGGAATCGCGGCGAGCACCGCGATCTTTAGCATCGGAGACGCTGTCCTCCTGCGTCCGCTTCCTTATCGGGACGCAAGCCGACTAATGACCGTCTGGGAAGACGCATCGTCATATGGGTTCCCTGCCGACACGCCGGCTCCCGGCAACTTCTCGGATTGGAGAGCGCGTAACCATGTGTTTGAAGATATGGCCGCTGTCGCGGGCCGCGCCTTCGACCTGACAGGTGATGGAAATCCGGAGCTCCTCGATGGCCAGCGCGTCTCGTCAAATCTATTTTCCGTTCTCGGCGTCAACCCGGCTTTAGGCCGCGATTTTCGGCCGGACGACAACATCCCAGGCGCCGCGCCGGTGGCGATCCTAAGTCACGGAACATGGCTTCGCAGATTCGGAGCAGAGCCAGGAATCATCGGCCGAGGAATCCGCTTAGACGGTGAAACGTACACAGTAGCCGGAGTGATGCCGCGGGGATTTCTGTACCCCGACCGCGGGACCGAAATCTGGGTCCCGTGGCAGCTCACCAAGGAAGAGCTAGCCGACCACGGCAGTCATTTCCTGGAGGTTGTGGCGCGACTCAAACCAGGAGTCTCGCTGCAGCAGGCTAATGCGGAACTCGCCACGATTGCCAAGCAAATCGAACGCGAACACCCCTCCGACAACGCTAAAGTCGGCGCATTTGCGTTGCCGTTGCGCGAGCATTTGGCGGGGGACGTCCGACCGGCGATATTGATGCTCTTCGGAGCGGTCTGTTTCGTGTTGCTTATTGCTTGCGCCAATATCGCCAACCTTCTGCTTGCGCGCGCGAGCGGCAAGCGCCGCGAACTCGCTATGCGACTGACGCTCGGTGCCAGCCGGGCGCGCATCATAGGGCAAATGCTTACGGAGAGTTTGCTGCTCGCGATCATCGCCGGATCGATCGGGTTGGCCCTCTCCGTATGGGCCACGCAGTTCTTAGCCAGCCTTGTGCCCGTAGGAATCGCGCCCCTAGCCGGTTCCTCGTTCGATGGGCGCGCATTTCTTTTTACCGCGGCGATTACAATTCTCACTGGCATTCTCTTTGGTGCCATCCCCTCGCTTCGCGTGTCCAGCCTCGATCTCGCAACGTCTCTCAAAGATGGCGGAGGTCGGAGCGGCGTGGGTGCAGGTGGGCAACGTTTGCGCAACGTGCTAGTGGTCGCCGAAGTTGCGCTGGCCATTGTGTTGCTGGCGGGCGCAATGTTGATGATTCGCAGCTTTGAGAACCTGGTTCATCTGGACCCAGGATTCCGCGCCGACCACGTTCTCGTTTTGCGAACACCCCTGCGGATACAAAATTACAATTCGCAGTCTCAGAGGAGCGCATTTTACGACCAGGTCTTGGAGAAGGTGGCGCATCTTCCGGGCGTCCTTGCCGCGGGATATACCACTTGGATCCCTCTGACGAATGAAGGCGGAGCTACCGGCATCACCATCGAAGGACATCCGGAGCCCGCGCCGGGACAGAAACCTGTTCCCAACGTACGAATTGTCAGCCGGAATTATATGGCCGCGCTGCGCGTAAGACTCGTGCAGGGCCGGCTCTTCGATGAGCGCGACGGAAGCACCTCGCCTCCGGTAGCTTTGATCAATCAGACCATGGCCAGGAATCTCTGGCCCGGAGAAGATCCTGAAGGCAAGCGATTCAAAAGGCGCGAAAACACACCGTGGATCACCATTGTCGGCATCGTTGGCGACATGCACCAGGCTGGTCTCGCGGTGCCCGCACGGGCGGAGATGTATCTGCCCTATCAACAACAAGAATTCTTCTCGCCGGATTATTTGGCGGTAAGGACCTCAGGAGATCCTCTGCTGCTGGCCGAATCAGCTCGACAACAGATCTGGTCGGTGGATAGGCAGCAACCCGTTTCCGGCGTGATGCCGCTCGAGCAATTAGTCGACGCAAATCTCGCGCCCCGACGCATGCAGGCCTCCCTGCTCGGCGGATTTGCGGGATTGGCGCTGCTGCTCGCGTCGCTTGGGATTTACGCTGTCCTCGCATTCATTGTGACGCAACGCACGCAGGAGATCGGCGTTCGCGTAGCGCTGGGC
>Ga0210409_10003580_pt1 | contig 17202 bp, 11 predicted proteins | sample IncBWH17MmetaG_FD_161649 | JGI IMG/M metagenome (GOLD analysis project Ga0210409, IMG submission 161649) | Forest soil microbial communities from Barre Woods Harvard Forest LTER site, Petersham, Massachusetts, United States - Inc-BW-H-17-M | ecosystem: Environmental > Terrestrial > Soil >... | reverse complement strand
CTTGTAGCCGCGGCGGTACTCGAACTTGTCGACCGCCTTCATCAGGCCGATGTTGCCTTCCTGGATGAGGTCGAGGAACTGCAGGCCGCGGTTGGTGTATTTCTTGGCGATGGAGATGACGAGGCGGAGATTCGCTTCCACCATCTCCTTCTTCGCCTGGCGCGCCTCGCGCTCGCCCTTCTGCACCATGTGCACGATCTTGCGGAACTCGCCGATCTCGAGCCCGGTTTCGGTGGCGAGCGTGTGGATGAGCCCGCGCAGCTCCTTGATGCGGTCCTTGTCGCGGGCGACAAAGCCCTTCCAGCCCTTGGCGGAGAGCTTCGACACGCGGTTGAGCCAGCGCGGGTCGAGCTCGGAGCCCTGGTAGTTCTTGAGAAAATCCTCGCGGATGACGCCGTGGCTCTCGGAGAGCCGCATCAGCCGGCCCTCGTGGCTGACGAGGCGCTTGTTGATGTCGTAGAGGTGCTCGACCAGCGTGTCGATGCGCGCCTGGTTCAGCCGCAGCGATTTCACCTCCTGGACGATCTCCTCCTTGAGCTTCTTCGACTTGCGCTCCTGCGCCGGGGAGAGCGTCTCGTTCTTGAGCTTGTTCTGGATGTCCAGCTCCTGCAGGCGGCGCAGGCGCTTGAACGAGTCGGCGATCTTGTCGAAGGTCTCGAGCACCTTGGGCTTGAGCTCGGCTTCGATCGCGGCGAGCGACATCGAGTTCTCGAGGTCGTCCTCGTCGAGGTCGGGCTCGCCCAGCGGCGGCTCCTCGGGCATCTCCTCGCCGTCGGCGTCGCCGCGCGCAGCGCCGGCCGGCTGCGGCTTGAACGGGGTGGCGCCGGGCGGCGCCGAAGGCGGCGCCACGGTCTGCGGCGGCTGCGGGGCGAAGGCGGCGGGTCCCGCGGCCACGGCGCCGGCGGTCGCGGCAGCGGCCGGATCGCCGGCGGCTCCGACCGGAGGAGCCACCTGCTTGGCGTCGGGGCCGGCATAGGTCGCTTCGAGGTCGATGATGTCGCGCAGGAAGACCTTGCCCTCGTTGAGCTCGTCGCGCCAGATGATGACGGCCTGGAAGGTGAGCGGGCTTTCGCACAGGCCGGCGATCATCGCCTCGCGGCCGGCCTCGATGCGCTTGGCAATCGCAATCTCGCCCTCGCGGGAGAGGAGTTCCACCGACCCCATCTCACGCAGATACATCCGCACCGGGTCGTCGGTGCGCTCGGCCGGCTCCTTCGCCTCGGATTTCGCCGGCGGCTTGGCCGTGACCTCGACGAGCTCCCCGGCCTCGGTCTCCTCCTCCTCGGGCTCCTCGCGGGCCTCGCCTTCCTCGTCGGCCTCGGCTTCCTCGGTCTCCACCACGTTGATGCCCATCTCGCTCATCATTGCCAGAACGTCCTCGATCTGCTCCGAGGTCACCTCCTCCGACGGCATCACCGAATTGAGCTGCTCGTAGGTCACATAGCCGCGCTTCTTGGCCTGCTTGATCATCTTCTTGACGGCGGCGTCGGACAGATCGAGGAGCGGCAGCGGGGCATCGGGGGTCTCGGGCGCCTCCTTCTCCGGCGCCTCGCCTTCCTTCTGCGGCGCGGCCTTCATCTTGGCCGCGATCGTCTTGATGCCCACACTCTTTGTTGCCATGTCCGTCTCCACCGACGCCTGTCCCACCAGCTAAATTCTTCGGCCGGCACCCTCAGGGGAACAACGCGGCACCTTTGCGGCCCCGCCGCCCGCCCCTGCGACTGTCTCCCTACCCTATGGCTGTTGCCGCGATCGGCGCGGACGCCTGGGCAAAAACCCGACCAAACGGCCAAAACGGGCAGCGCCGCCCGGCACCACCCGATTCGGGCTCAGTGTTGACGGAACCCGTTAAGCTCCGACTAACCCTGTCAACAGCGCCAGCGACCTCTATTCTTCCGCCAGCGAAGCGTCCAGCACCGGTGCAGCGTTTCGTGCGATCGGTCGCCTAGAGCGACCGGGCCGGCCGGCCCGAATGGGCGCCGAAGCCTTCGATCAGAGCCTCGGTTCCATCGAGCGCCGAAAGCCTCGCCTTGATGTCGCGCAACCGGGCGTAGTTCGTCTCGGTGGTCTCCTGACCGAGCACCAACTCCGCCTCTTTCAGTTCCCTAGTTAGGGAATGCCACTGCCGATGCAAGGCAAGAAGCTGCTTCCAGGTGTGCAAAACGTCGGAGGCCGCCGCCTGCTGACGCGCGCCCCAGACCGAAGGCGTGGTGATGTTGCGCTCGATGCGGGCGAGGAGCTCGGCGAAGCCGAGGCGGCCGAGTTCCGCGGCAAGTTCCAGGCGCGCGGCTTCCTCGTCGGCGCCGAAGCGCCGGCCGCCCTCCTCGCCCGCCTCGTCGGCAAAACGGTGGGCGATGGCATCGATCAGCACCGCCTTGAGCCGGCGGGTGTCGGCATGGCGGAATTCGGCTTCGGCGAATTCCTCAAGGCGGTCATGCAGCAGCCAAGGGTGGTTGAGCGCCGTCTGCAGGATCAACGCTTCACGGCGCGGTATCGACGCCCGATGACCGCGATGCAGCGGGCTCGCGGCCAACTGGGGACTTGCCGCCACGTAGCGTTCGTCGCCGGCAAAACGGCTGGCTGGCGCGCCTCCCCGGCCGCGTGCGGTGCGCCGCTGCCCCGCTCCGGCCCAGGTGCTCCGGCGGCTTGCGATATCGGCCGGCGCAAACAGCCGGCGCAAGCGGACGGAGAAATCCTGCCGGTAGTAGCGGCGCACGGCTTCGTCGCCAATCGCCGCCGTGACTTCGGCGACGCGCGCTTCCAGGGCGGCGCGCCGTTCCGGCGTATCGAAGGGGCCGGCCTCGCTCTCGCGCGCCCACAACACCTCGGCGAGCGGCCGCGCCGCCGCGAGCACGTCCTCGACCGCCTCGCGGCCGCCGGAGCGCACGAGATCGTCCGGGTCCTGCCCGTCCGGCAGCGCCGCGAGCTTGAGGCTCTTGCCCGGCCGGATCAGCGGCAGCGCGAGATCGAGCGCGCGATAGGCGGCGCGGCGCCCGGCGTCGTCGCCGTCGAAGCAAAGGATCGGTTCGTCGGCCATGCGCCAAAGGAGCGCCAGCTGATCGGCGGTCAGCGCCGTGCCGAGCGGTGCGACCGTCGCCTCGAAGCCGGCCGCCACCATGGCGATGACGTCGATGTAGCCCTCGACGGCGATCACGCGCGCGGAAAAGTTTTCCGACGAAGGCAGCGCCGACGTCATCGACCGCGCGGCATTGTTGGCGGCCTGATTGGCGGCTTGGCGGGCGGCGGCGAGATTGTAGAGCGTCGCGCCCTTGTGGAAGAGCGGCGTCTCCGGCGAGTTGAGGTATTTGGCCGCGACCTCCTTGTCGAGCGCGCGGCCGCCGAACGCGATGATGCGACCGCGCCAATCGCCGATCGGAAACATGACGCGGTCGCGGAAGCGGTCGTAGGGGACCGCAATGTCTTCGCCAGCGACCAGAAGTCCCGCCGCCACCATGTCCTCGACCGAAATTTTCGCGGCGCCGAGGTGCTCCTTGAGGGCGTATTGCTCCGCCGGCGCATAGCCGAGCCGGAACTTGATCTGGATCGACGGATGGATGCCGCGGTCGGCGAGGTAGCCGCGGCCGCGCGCTCCGGCGCGCGCAGCGAGCGTCGCCTCGAAGAATTTTGCGGCAAGCTCGACGATGTCGTGCAGGGTCTTGCGGCGCTCTTCCTGCGCCTGCGCCTCGCGCGTGAGCACCGGCACGGCGATGCCGGCCTCGCCGGCCAGACGCTCGACCGCCTCGGTGAAGCTCACGCCCTCGGTCAGCATGACAAAGTCGAAGATGTTGCCGTTCTTGCCCGAGGAGAAGTCGAACCACATCGCCTTGTTGTCATTGACGAAGAACGACGGCGTCTTCTCCTTGTTGAAGGGCGACAGCCCCTTCCATTCGCGCCCGGCCTTGCGCAGCCGTACGCGGCGGCCGACGACCTCCGAGACCGGAAGCCGCGCCCGCAGCTCGTCGAGGAATTGCGGCGAGAATCGCATGGTGATTCGGCAAACTTAGCGCGGCAGCGGCGCGAAGATAGGGCGGCCGGGCACGGCGGCGTGGGCCGCCGTCATTGTCCCGGTTATCCACAGGGCGTTGTGATCAGGCCGGCTCTTCGGCCTCTCGCTTCATTCCACCCGCCCATGACTGACCCCGCGGCGCTGCCATCACAATTATTAATTTCTTCCAACCGATTCTTAACGCTTCGTTGCTAACTCTCGCGCCGTCGCTGTTCCAGTTGAGCGTGGTCTTTCCGCGAGATCGGTTGCCGCTCTTGCGGATCATGCTCGGGTTGCGCCTGCGGCGGCGCTGAGGTTGTTTGTGGCATCGATCGGTTCCGAGCACGCGCCGCGTTCCTATTGGCGCATGCCGACGCGCCTGTCCTGGCGCGCGGACCTGAGCGACACGATCTCGCGCCTGCGCGCGCTGTTTGCCGACGGCAGCGACTCCTCCCTGGCGCGCCGCCTCGCCGGCGCCGCCTTCCTTATCCGCGTCGTCAGCGCGCTGCTCGCCTTCATCTCGCAGATCCTGCTGGCGCGCTGGATGGGCGGCTTCGACTTCGGCATCTACATCTACGCCTGGACCTGGGTGCTGCTGATCGGCGGCATGGTCGACCTCGGCCTCGGCTCCGCCTCGCAGCGCCTCATTCCCGAATACACCGAGCACCGGCAGTTCGCGCTGCTGCGCGGCTACCTCCGCGGCAGCCGCTTTCTGGCCACCGCGATCGCGTGCGCCGTCGCGCTTGCCGGCGCCGCCGCCGTCACGCTGCTCAAGCCCTATCTCGGCCCCGAGACCACCGTGCCGCTCTACCTCTCCTGCGCGGCGCTGCCGATGTTCGGGCTCGGGCAGGTGTTGAGCGGCATCGCGCGCTCCTACGACTGGGTCAATCTCGGGCTGGCGCCGACCTACGTGCTGCGCCAGATCGCGCTGCTCGCGCTGATGGGGCTTGCCTATGCGCTCGGCCTGCCGACCGACGCCACCACCGCGACGCTCCTCGGCGTCGCCGCGCTGTGGAGCGTCACCATCGGCCAGCTCGTGGTGCTCGACCGGCGGCTGGCGCGGACGGTGGCGAAGGGGCCGCAGGCCTACGCGGTGCGGTCGTGGCTTGCCACCTCGGCGCCGATCTTCGTGGTCGAGGCCTTCTACCTGCTGCTCACCTATTCCGACGTCATCGTGCTCAAGCAGTTCCGCCCGCCGGACGAGGTCGCGATCTACTATGCCGCCGCCAAGACCCTAGCGCTGGTCGCCTTCATCTACTTCTCGGTGGCGCAGACGATCGCCCACAAATTCGCCGGCTATCACGTCAGCGGCGACCGCAAGGGGCTCACCGATTTTCTCAAGCTTTCGATCCGGCTGACATTCTGGCCGTCGCTCGTATTGATCCTCATCCTCCTCGCGCTCGGCAAGCCGATGCTGCGGCTGTTCGGCAACGATTTCGTCTCCGGCTATTATCTGATGTTCATCATCGCCGTCGGGCTTCTGGCGCGCGCCGCCGTCGGCCCGGCCGAGCGGCTGCTCAACATGCTCGGCGAGCGGCGCTCGTGTGCGCTCGTCTATGCCGGCTCCTTCTTCATCGATCTCGTGCTGTGCCTCGCGCTCATCCCCTGGCTGGGGATCGCCGGTGCCGCGATCGCCAGCGCCGTGGCGCTCATCTTCGAGTCGGCGAGCCTGTTCTTCGTCGCCAAATACCGGCTGGGTTTGCACTGCCTGATTTTCGGGCAGTGGGAGCGTTGAGGCCCGGTCATGGCGGTCAGAGCGTCGGCCGATCAGGCGCCGGTTGTCGCGCTCGGTGGCGCCGCGTCGGCGATCACGAGTGCGCGCCGCGCCGCGCTCGCCGACCGCTACGCGGCCAGTTCGCTCGATGTCGAATGGCGCAGCCTGGCGGAGCTTGAATCGATCGGCGGCGAGTGGCGCGAGCTCGCCGCGCGCGCTCTCGAGCCCAACGTCTTCTACGAGCCGGCCTTCGCGCTCGCGGCCGCGCCGGTGTTCGGGCGCGGTGTCGGCGCGCTGCTCGTCTGGTCGGGGGCGGACCCGCGCCGGCTGCTCGGATTTTTTCCGGCGCGGATCGAGACGCGGCGCTACGGCATCAAGCTGCCGGTCCTGGTCGGCTGGAGCTATCCCTATGCGCCGTTCGGCGTGCCGCTCATCGAGCGCGAGGCGGCCGAGCCGGTGATTGCCGCCTGCCTCGCCCATCTCGCCGCCACCGAGACGCTGCCGGGGCTGCTGCTGCTGCCGCTGCTGCCGGAGACCGGTCCGTTTGCAACCGCGCTCGATGCGATCACGCGGCGCGCGCAGATGCCCGCCGCCGACTTCAACCGCCATCGCCGGGCGCTGCTGGCGCCGAGCGACGACCGATCGCACTACCTCGAGCAGGCGCTGAGCGCACGCAAGCACAAGGAGCTGCGCCGCATCGGCAGGCGGCTTGCCGACGTTGGCGCGCTGCTGTTCAGCGTCGCCACGGACCCCGCGTCGGTCACCGCGGCGATCGACGATTTCCCCGCCGTGGAGGCGAGCGGGTGGAAGGGCCGCGCCGGCACGGCGGCGACCGGCGACGACGCGCTGCGCCGCTTCTTCCGCGCGGCGATCGGCGGCCTGGCGGCCGAAGGCAAAGTGGCAATCAACCGCATCATGGTCGATGGGCGGGCGATCGCGGCGGCGGTGCGGCTGCGCAGCGGGCGCGCCGCCTGGTTCTGGAAGATCGCCTACGACGAGAGCTTTGCGCGCTTTTCGCCGGGGGTGTTGCTGACCCTCGCGCTCACCGAGGAACTGCTCGAAGACGCGGCAGTCGCGCACGCCGACTCCTGCGCAACGGCCGATCATCCCATGATCGATCACGTCTGGCGCGAGCGCCTCCCTCTCTGCGACCGCCTGATCGCGGTGCGGCCGCAGGCGCCGTTCGCGCGCGCCCGCTATCTGGAGGCGGTCCGTTCGCTGGCCATCGCCCAGGCCAAGAGCCTGCGCGACCGGCTCCGCCGTTAGCCGTCATAAAGTGCCCTCGTCGATCCGACCGCGCCGCTTGCGTCTTCCTGCCCCTGAAAGGGGGAGGATTGAGGTGGGGGTCGCGGGCCGCTCGGGGAATGCCGGAGATCGTGCCGCCGCGTACCGTTTTGTGATTGTTATTCCACGTACTGGGCGCTTCGGCTGGCATCCTTCGAGGCCCGCGCTACGCGCGGGCGCCTCAGGATGACGGTCAACACTGAGCGTCCTTGGTATCACTCCGCCCTCTTTGCGTGCTTCGCTGCTAATCAGCACGCCGATCGCGAAGATTCACGGCTCGTTAACGGCAAAACAACCGTCTCCGCTTAGGTTTGAGCGCCGACCAGGGGGCGGGGGACATGGTTCGCGGTCAAATTCTCCGGAAGACGACACGCCACTGGGGCCCGGTCATTCTCGCCGGTGCCGCGGGGCTTGCCGCCGGCATCGCGGGCCTCGCCGCCTTCGGCCGCGACGAACTGGTCCGTGCGTTGGCCGAACTTCCCGCGCCAGTCGCCGGCGCCGTCATCTGCGCCTTGCTGGCGCTCGCGGGGGTGGCGCCCGCCGCGCCTTTCGTCATCGTCCGCCTGCGCGCGCACATCCGGCTGATGAAATCCGCGCTCAACAACATGAAGCAGGGCCTGTGCATGTTCGACAACGCAGCGCGGCTCATCCTCTGCAACGAGCGCTATATTACGATGTACCGCATGCGGCCCGAGCATGCGCGGGCCGGCACGCCGATGCGCGAGCTTGTCGCCCATCGCATCGAGCTCGGCACGCTGATGGGCGATCCCGACGCTTATGTCGAATCCCGCCTGAAGGACGTCGCCGAAGGCCGCGCCGCGACACGGATGACCGCGACCGCAGACGGGCGCTTCATCGCGGTCGACTGCCAGCCGATGCCCGGCGGCGGCTGGGTGGACACGCATTCCGATATCACGCGGCAACTCGTCACCGAGCAGGAACGCGACGCGCTGCGCGACCGCGAGGAGCGGCGCGCCATGATCGACGCGCAGACCGCCTCGTTCCGCGCCCGCGTCGAAACCGTGCTCAAGACCGTCAGCGGCAGCGCCATGGCGATGAAGGAGGCCGCCCGGACGCTGCTCGCCACGTCCGACCACAGCCTCGAGCGCACCGAGGGTGCGGTGCACGATTCGAACGCCGCCTCGCTCAACGTCGAGACCGCGGCGACGGCCGCCTCCGAGCTTTCCGCTTCGATCCAGGAGATCAGCCGCCGGCTGCTGCGGGCGAACGAGATCGTGCACGGCGCCACCGCGGACGCCACGGCGACCAATGAGGACATCGCCGCGCTCGCCCAGGCCGCGCAGCGGATCGGCGACGTGGTCCGGCTCATCCAGGACATCGCCGGCCAGACCAATCTCCTGGCGCTCAACGCCACCATCGAGGCGGCGCGCGCCGGCGAGGCCGGGCGCGGTTTTGCCGTGGTCGCCTCGGAGGTGAAGTCGCTCGCCGTGCAGACCGCGAAGGCGACGGGCGAGATCACCCGCGAGATCCTCTCGGTGCAGAGCGGCACCAACGACGCCGTGCTGGCGATCGGCACCATCACGGAGCGGATGCAGGAGATCAACCGTCACACCTCGGAGGTCGCCGGCGCCGTCGAGCAGCAGGACGCCGCCACCGTGGAAATTTCCCAGAGCGTCGCCAGCGCCGCCACCGACACCCGGGCCGTGGTCACGGCGCTCGCCGAAGTCGCAAGCGGCGTCACGCGGACGCGCAGCTCCGCGGCCACCGTGCTCGCCGCCTCCGACGAGGTCGAGAAGGCGGCCGCGCGGCTGCGCAGCGAAGTCGAGGAATTTCTCGGCACCGTCGCGGCGTAGGTCTTGGCGATGAAATTTCGTCGAATCGTCATGCCCGCGCTCGTCGCGGGCATCCACCGCGCCTAAAACAACGGCGTGACTCGCTGGAAAGGTGATGCGTCGCTGCTGATACCACCTCCTCCCTCACCCGGATGAAAAAAGCGCGCGCAGCCTCTCACGCCCTCAACGGTTGCGCTAGCGGCCAATTAGGCTACATTCTCTAGTTGCCTGCCCCCAGCCAGCATTTGTCCTGAGCCGTTGTTATGAGGAAGCGTCTTCAATCGTTAGGTTTCTCGTTCACGTCGGATTTCGATAGTCTGATCGGAAAGTTCGCCGCTGCTCAGGACTACCGCGAAAAAACTGGAAAATCGGAGAGTCACCAGCTTACGCGCACAACCGCGTTAGCCGTTGTGCTTTTTGAGGCGCCAGAGATACAGCGCGCGCTATTATCTTTAGGACTCTCATATGAGAAGTTTCTTGCAAAAGTTGGACTCATTGACTTTTCGTTTTCGCAAGGATCGCAAACCGATGTTGACCTATTTTCCAGCTTGGATGATGCGGTCATCAGATACGTCCGTTCCGATGATCGGGTCCTTCAGACTTGAAAGGACGTTTTTGCCATTCTCATTTTGGAAGACGTCCTCGCTACCCCAGCTACCTACGGCGAACTGGGAAAAGCATTGAGGTCTTGTGGTCTTGGTTTCAAGAGACTCTCGGCTGCATTGCAATCACGATCTCTGCCATTTGATCCTCGAAGACCATCACTACGGATCGACAGCCCTGCACGTCCTACGGATTCTGTATCGCCGCCTTTCGGAGAAAACAAGCCGTCACCCGGCGTTGATGAGCTGCCGCCGCAACATGTAACTGAGCCAGCAGCAACGACGTCGTTCTATTCCGACCATCCCGCGCATCGCGATCTTTTGAATCGAAAAGCTGTCGCAGAAACTATTGCGACAATGATAGAAAGCGTTTGGCGGGAAGACGATAGGGAAAAAACAAATGATCGGTCTTTTATCGTGCATCTGCACGGCCGCTGGGGTTCGGGCAAAACATCAATTCTGAATTTTCTGTCTGAGTCATTGCATCGGAACCGCATAGGCGACGACCTCTCAACCGAAGCGCACAGTCCGGCTTGGGTGATAGTCAACTATAATGCGTGGCGAAATCAGAACCTTGGGCCGGCCTGGTGGACTCTGATGGAGGCCGTCTACACGCAGGCACGAGATCAATTTGGGGGGTGGCGTTCGGCAAAAGGCAAAACATTGATTGGGCGCGACCGCTGGTGGCGAATTCGTTCTAGCCATGCTCCGCTTGCCCTAACGACAATTGCCATCGTTGTCATCGTGCTTTGGTTAAGTTGGGCTTTGAAAACCGATTTATTTGGGAAGGACGGATCATCATGGTTCAGTGGGGGGTTAGCAGCCATCGCCTCATCTATTGGAATAGTCGTCGCCATTTTTACGTTCGGGCAAACGTATCGAATTGGCTCTGCACGCACCGCCAAGTCATATCTCGAATTGTCGCGCGATCCGCTTAGTCCATTGATTAAAAGATACGGTGAGCTTATTGACGATATTGGAAGCCCGGTCGCGGTTTTCATTGATGATCTTGATCGCTGTAATGGCGAGTTTGTCGTAGAGCTGCTGCAAACAATTCAGACGTTGTTTCGAAATGCAAAAGTGCTTTACGTCGTGGCAGGCGATCGGGACTGGATATGCTCGTCATATCAACAGCAATACGCCAAATTCAGTGACAGTCTTGGCGAGCCAGGCAAGTCGTTGGGGCATTTGTTTGTCGAAAAGGTATTTCAGCTATCAGTCGAGGTGCCTCGCCTCGGCGAGACTGAACGGGACGCTTATTGGGATCAACTGATCAATGCGCGCCAGCAGGCGGCTCCTAAGGAGACCGAGGCGATCACTGCGCAAATAAGTGCTGAATTGGAGAACGCGAATACTGAGGCGGCAATCGTCGACGTGATCGACCGCTATCGCAATGATCCTGACCGCGCTGACATCGCGGCCGCACAAGCCTTCAAGCGACTGCACGCCGCGCCGTTGGTGAAGGCGCGCGAGCATTTCTTACTCCGCTACAGGAATTTGATTGAGCCAAATCCGAGGGCTATGAAACGCCTGCTCAACGCCTACGGCTTTCGACGTGGTTTTGACCTGCAATCGGGTCGGAGAAGTGATCCCGATGCTTTGGTTCGATGGACGATCCTCGAGAACCGATGGCCCATTTTGGCCGACTACCTCGAAGGGCGATCAAGTGGGCTCAAACAGTCAGAGATCATCGAGGCGCTCAAGAAAGATGCAGAGGTACTGAAAGTCGCTGAGGGCCTTACCTGGGACAAATTGCGTCCGGTACCGAGCGCACCCGACCAGCCGCCGTCTCCTGAAATCACGCCGGGACCCGCGTCAGGGGGTGATCCCTCCGCCACTGCCGTCAGCCAAGCGTCCAATGTAGACAAAGCAAACAAACGGTCTAGGGTCTAGCGCTTGCCGTCCAAGCCCAACTAACCGACGCCATGAGCTTGCTGTTCCGGATTCATCAACCTGCGAATAGCCGTGTCTATCTCTGCCCCGTCTTTCAACGCCTGCCCGAGGCGTTCGGCAAGCTCCACGAGCACGATTCGGACATCGTGGGCAATCTGCAGGCATTGCTCATCACTAATTCATGGACGCCCACGCTCAGCGCTCTATGCAGCAATGTCAGCGGATTGCGACCGTTCACCAGCAAGCGTAGCCCGGATGGAGCGTAGCGAAATCCGGCACGGGCCTCGCCGCCCAATCCCGCATTACGCTACGCTCCATGCGGGCTACTTCCTGCGTGAAACAAAGACGTGGAAGCCGGCGCGAGTCCGGCCATGGCGACTTAGCGGCCCTCACCGCCCTGCGGCGTAGCCCTGCATGCCGCGCGGGTTGGCGGCGGCGCGGCGGCGGACGCCGTCGCGGGCGGCGGCGGTCAGGCGGCCTTCCGACCAGTCGGGGCCGACTTCGACGCGGTGGCCGCGGCGTTCGAGCTCGGCGACGGTCGCTTTCGGCACGCGGCCTTCGACCACCAGCACGCCGGGCCGCGCGGTGCGCGGCCAGAACGAGCTCGGAAAATGCTCGGAGTGCCACGCCGGCGCGTCGATCGCCTCCTGCAGGTTGAAGCCGGCATGGACGTGGCGCAGGAACATCTGCGTGATCCACTGGTCCTGCTGGTCGCCGCCGGGCGTGCCCCAGGCGAGGTAGGGCTCGCCGTCGCGCAGCGCCAGCGTTGGCGTGAGCGTGGTGCGCGGCCGCTTGCCGGGCGCGAGCGCCGCCGGATGGCCTTCCTCGAGCCAGAACATCTGCGCGCGCGTGCCGAGACAGAAGCCGAGCTCGGGAATGACCGGCGAGGATTGCAGCCAGCCGCCCGACGGTGTGGCCGATACCATGTTGCCGGCCTGATCGACGATGTCGAAGTGCACGGTGTCGCCGCGCACGCCGCCGAGCTTGCCGACGGTGGGCTCGCCGGCCCCGGCCGCAGCAGCGGCGGCCGCCCCCGCTGCCGCCGGCGCGCGGTCAGGGAATTTTACGACGGCGCCAAAACCTTCGATCGATCCGGGGCGCAGATCGAGTGAAGCGGTGGGCCCGACGAGCTTGCGGCGGGCGGCATTGTAGGCGTCGGAAAGCAGCGTCGCCATCGGCACCGGCACGAAATCGGGATCGCCGTAGAAGGACTCCCGGTCGGCATAGGCGAGCTTCGCGCACTCGACCTGCAGGTGGATCAGCTCCGGCCCCGCCGGGTCGAGCCCGTCGAGACCAAAACCCTTGAGCAGCGCGAGCTGCTGCAGCATCACCGGGCCCTGCCCCCAGGGGCCGGTCTTGCACACCGTGTAGCGGCAGTAATCGTAGGTCAGCGGCGCTTCGACCGGCGGCGTCCAGCGCGCCATGTCGCCGGCGGTGAGCACGCCGCGGTGCCGCGCGCCGCTCGAGTCCATCACTTCCTGGGTGCGGCAGAAGCGGCCGATCGCTTCGGCGACGAAGCCCTGCGACCAGGTTTCGCGCGCCCGTTCGATCTGGGCCGTGCGGTCGCCGCCGGCGCTCTCGGCTTCCTTGAGGATGCGCAGATAAGTCGCCGCGAGCTGTTTGTTGGCGAACAGCGTTCCCGCCGGCGGCACCGCGCCGTTTTGAAGATAGACCGCGGCCGACGTCGGCCAATGCTCGCGGAAAAGTGCGGCGACCGTGGCGATGGTGGCGTTGGCGCGCTCAAGCAGCGGATGGCCGTTCTGCGCATAGCCGATCGCGGGCGCGAGCACCTCGGCGAGCGAGAGCGTGCCGTAGTCGCGCAGCAGCAGCATCCAGGTCTCGAAGGTGCCGGGCACGCAGGCGGCAAGGAGCCCTGTGCCGGGGACGAGGTCGAGACCCTCGCGGCGGTAGTGCGCGATCGTGGCGCCGGCCGGCGCCGGGCCCTGGCCGCAGATCACTTCCGGCTTGCCGCGCCGTACGTCGTAGACGATGACCGGCGCGTCGCCGCCCGGGCCGTTGAGATGCGGCTCGACCACCTGCAGGGTGAACGCGGTCGCCACGGCGGCGTCGAAGGCGTTGCCGCCCTTCTCCAAGGTCGCCATGCCGACCGCGGTGGCGATCCAGTGCGTCGAGGTGACGACGCCGAAGGTGCCTTCGATCTCCGGACGGGTGGTGAACGGGTTCGGGTTGACGAAGCTCATGCCAGCGCATGTAGCACGTTGCCGGCGGGGCGCGTAGCCGCCGGCGGCAGGAATCCGTAAGGCGCGGGCGCCACGGCGCCCGGCCCCCGGCAGAGCGTCAGCTCGACTTCGCGTCGCCCGGCGCGAACTTGAGCGCGACGCCGTTCATGCAGTAGCGCAGCCCGGTCGGCTTAGGGCCGTCGTTGAAGACATGGCCGAGATGGCCGCCGCAGCGCCGGCAGGAAACGGCCGTGCGCGTCATGCCGAAGGAGTGATCCTGCGTCTCCTCGACGGCGTGCTCGAGCGGCGCCCAGAAGCTCGGCCAGCCGGTGCCGCTTTCGAATTTCGTCTTCGACGAATAGACCGGCAGGTCGCAGCCGGCGCAGGCGAAAGTGCCGGCGCCATGCTCGTTCAAGAGCGCGCTCGAGAACGGCCGCTCTGTCCCCTCATGGCGCAGGACCTGATAGGCTTCCGGGCTCAGGAGCTTGCGCCACTCGTCGTCGGTATGCGTGATCTCGTACTTGGCCGCCTTGTTGACGGAGCCGGCCCCCGCCAGGCGGGCGACGGACAGCGCGCCGATGGCGGCGGCGCCCGCCAAGAAAACATGCCTGCGTGTGAACATCTTCGTTCTCCCTGCGCGAGGCCGTCTATAGACCACGTCGCGGTAACAACCACGGCAATATTTGGTGATCGCGGATCAGTTCGCCGAGGGAGGGTCGGCGTGTCGCCTTGCGCCTTTGCCTCTCATCCGTCCGCCGCCGGCCGCACAAAAAGAAACCGGGCCCGCAAGGGCCCGGCCCAGTTCGCCGGCGTGGGGGTACCGACGAGCACCTTCCAGAGGGGAACGGCCGAGCAGCATCACGGCGGCGCAAAACTCGGGCGCCGAGACAACCGTGCGCTTCGCAGCGCCGCCCACTATGCGATTCGCATTCGCTCCGGACAATGCAGCGGCGGGCATGCCAGCCATGCAGTGCCGGCAAGGTTGCGCGTTGATACGTGCGCGCCCGCAGGCGGCACGCGGCGCGGTGCGGCGACCCCTCCGCGCCTGCATGGAGGGCAACCGACTTAGAAATTCCAGCGCTGCGCGTTGACGACGAGAAAATCGCGGAAGGCCTGCACGCGCGCGACGCTCTTGAGCTCTTCCGGATAGACGAAGTAGGCGTCGAGCGCGATCGGATCGGCGTCGGAGAACATCTGCACCAGGCCGCCGTCCTCTTCGACCAGATAGTCCGGCAGCATGGCGATGCCGAGGCCCCGCTGGCAGGCGCGCAGGATGCCGAGGATATTGTTGATCACGAGGTGCGGCGTGCGCGGCCCCTTGCCGTCGCGCCCCACCTCGACCAGCCAGCGCGAGCGCTGCAGATAGGTGGGTATGGTGCCGCCGAGCACCAGCAGGCGGTGATTGTCGAGATCCTCGAAGGTCCGCGGCGTGCCGAAGCGCTTGAGGTACTCCGGCGAGGCGTAGATGTGGAAGTGCACGGAGAAGAGCTTGCGCTGGATGAGGTCCGGCTGCGTCGGCTGGCGCAGGCGAATAGCGACGTCGGCCTCGCGCATGGCGAGGTCGAGCTCCTCCTCGGTGGTCAGCAAGGTGACGTGGATTTCCGGATAGAGATCGACGAATTCGCCGAGCCGCGGCGTGAGCCAGTGCACGCCGATGCCCGGCGTCGTGGTCACGCGCAGATCGCCGTTCGGCCGCTCGCGGCTGTCGGTGAGCTTGGCGCGTGCGGCTTCGAGCTTCATGAACACGTCGTGCGCGGTGCGGTAGAGCAGATCGCCCTGCTCGGTCAGGATCAGTCCGCGCGCGTGGCGGTGGAACAGCGAGACCGCAAGCTCGTGCTCGAGCGCGCTCACCTGGCGCGACACCGCCGACTGCGAAAGTCCGAGCTGCTCGCCGGCATGCGTGAAACTGCCCGCCTCGGCGGCGGCGTGAAAGACCTTGAGCTTGTCCCAATCCATCAGGTTGTGCTTTCTGCCTGTCCGCGGCGCGGAAGAGTTGAAAATCATTCCGCCGCCATGCGCGGCTCGGCCTCGCCGTGCGCCGCGAGAAATTTCTCCGCTTCGAGCGCCGCCATGCAGCCCAGCCCCGCGGCGGTGACCGCCTGCCGGTAGACGTCGTCGGCGACGTCGCCGGCGGCGAAAACGCCGGGCACCGATGTCGCGGTGGAATGCGGAGCGATCTTGACGTAGCCGGAGGGCTTCATCTCGATCTGGCCGGCGACGAGCTGCGAAGCCGGGGCGTGGCCGATGGCGATGAAGATGCCGTCGATCGGGCGCTCGCTGATGTCGCCGGTCTTGACGTTGCGCAGCACCGCCGCGCGGACCTTGGGCGGCTGCTCGTCGCCGAGCACGTCCTCGAGCACGGTGTCCCAGAGCACGGAGATCTTCGGATTGGCGAAGAGCCGCTCTTGCAGGATGCGTTCGGAGCGCAGGCGGTCGCGCCGGTGCACCAGCGTGACCTTGGTGGCGAAGTTGGTGAGAAACAGCGCCTCTTCGACCGCGGTATTGCCGCCGCCGATCACAAGCACCTCCTTGTCGCGATAGAAGAACCCGTCGCAGGTGGCGCAGGCGGAGACGCCGTAACCGCGGAATTTGCGTTCCGAAGGCAGGTCGAGCCAGCGCGCCTGGGCGCCGGTCGCGAGCACGAGCGCGTCGGCGAAGTAGACGTCGCCGGAATCGCATTCGAGCCGGAACGGCCGCCGCGCAAGCTGCACCTTGGTGACATGGTCGGCGACGAGGCGCGTGCCGACATGGGCAGCCTGTTTCGCCATCTGCTCCATCAGCCAGGGACCCTGGATGACGTCGGCAAAGCCCGGATAGTTCTCGACGTCGGTGGTGATGGTGAGCTGGCCGCCGGGTTCGATGCCCTGGATAAGGATGGGGTCAAGCATGGCGCGCGCCGCATAGATCGCCGCGGTGTACCCCGCCGGTCCCGATCCGATGATGACGAGCTTGGCATGGGTGGTATTGGTCACCGGCTCATCCATACTTTGCGGCGCCGGGTGGTTGCCGCGCAAATCGGCCCGCCCTAAAGCCCCCGAAGGCAATACGCACGCCCTTGCTGACTGCGGCCGCGAGCTGAGCCGGAAAACACCCCGATTCGGCCCGCCTGCGGCTGTTCGCAGGGCGAAAATAGGGATTCCCCGGAGCCATGCAAGATATGCAAAGCCCCATGGCGCCGAAATGAGAAATAGGCGTGGGTCAGGCCGGCGGAAAAATTACTTCCACTCGACCTTAACGATCTCGTAAGCCTTGGCGCCGCCCGGCGTGACCACCTCGACCTGAACGCCCTTCTTCTTGCCGACGAGGGCCCGCGCCAGCGGCGAGGTGATGGAAATCTTGCCCTTCTTGGCGTCCGCCTCGGGCTCGCCGACGAGCTGCCACACCGCCTTCTTGTCGGTGTCCTCGTCGATCAGCGTGACGGTCGCGCCGAACGTGATGGTATCCCCGGAAAGCTTCGATACATCAATCACTTCCGCGCGCGCGAGCTTGTCCTCCAGCTCGGCGATCCGCCCCTCGTTGAGCGACTGGGATTCCTTCGCCGCGTGGTATTCGGCATTCTCCGAGAGATCGCCGTGGGTACGCGCGTCGGTGATCTGCTGGATGATGCGCGGGCGCTCGACCTGCTGGCAATGCTTGAGTTCGGCCTCAAGCGCCGAGTAGCCCTCCGCCGTCATAGGAATCTTTTCCATCGGTCCTGAACCTCCAATCCCGGTAGAGGCAAAATTCAGGTCGCGGGCCGGAGCGTCGCCCG
>Ga0210409_10003578_pt1 | contig 17211 bp, 13 predicted proteins | sample IncBWH17MmetaG_FD_161649 | JGI IMG/M metagenome (GOLD analysis project Ga0210409, IMG submission 161649) | Forest soil microbial communities from Barre Woods Harvard Forest LTER site, Petersham, Massachusetts, United States - Inc-BW-H-17-M | ecosystem: Environmental > Terrestrial > Soil >... | reverse complement strand
GACCAGGTCGGGCACCTCGCGCATCTGAACGCGCGCGACACCACCCTGGCGTATGCCTCGCGTGCGCCGCAGGCAGACATCCAGCGCCTGAAGGCCCGAATGGGCTGGACGATGCCCTGGTACACCATCACCGACAGCTTCGACAAAGACTTTGGCGTGGACGAGTGGCACGGCAACAACGCGTTCATCCGCGATGGCGAACGCGTGTTTCGCACCTACTTCATCAACAGCCGCGGCGACGAGGCCATGGGGAGCACCTGGAGCTACCTTGATATGACTGCGCTCGGACGCCAGGAGCAGTGGGAAGACTCGCCGGAGGGTTACCCGCAGACTCCACCTTATAAATGGTGGAACTGGCACGACGAGTACGCCGCCGGCGCCTCGCAAGACCCCAGGTGGGTCAAAGTGGTGGACAACGCAAAGGTGACGTTGAACCTCAACGACTAGTACGCTGGCGTGCGCGATCGCTCACGTCGGAGGCGCGCACGCATTACAATCCTGGCGACACAAACTTGTCGGCCCACTCGATGAACCACTTCATGTTGGGTGCGTCGGTGTGCCCGCCATCATGTTGCCGCCAGGCCAGCTGCCCGTCGAGCAGCCCCTGGTTCACCGGCGGCATCTTCGCAGCGCGGTAATCTTGCTCGACTCCAATTCCTTTTGCGCCCAACAGCATAAACACGCGACTGCCGTCCACCGTCGCCAGGAAGCTGCCTTGCTGGTCCAGCCACTTCGCGTCCCCCTTTTCGGGGATTCCGTAGCTGATAAATGTAAGTCTCGGCGCGCACAACGCGATCAGTTCATTCGAATCAACAGGAATATCCCCCGCGTTCATGCTCCCGAACGTCCCTTCGGACGCTCCATATTTCATGAAATTGCCCGCCATCCAGTAGTATTCCCCGCCTGTAAGGTTCTCCACAGCTTCGCCCCAGTTGCGCCGCAATAGCGTGGCCCCTCCTTTCCCGGATGATCCCACCAGTGCCATGGCGAATCGCTGATCGAAAGCCATCGTGACCAGCGTGGCTTTGCCGTAGCGCGATACGCCCTCGATTCCGACGTGTTTCGCGTCAACCGCCGCATCGGTCTCCAGATAATCGAGCCCGCGTCCTGCTCCCCACGCCCATGCGCGCAGTGCCCCCCAATCTTCTGGTTTACGCGGCTGTCCTTTGTTCACCAGTCCGATGATTCCCCGCGTGATGCCCGCACCGTCATCCGCTTGTATGCTCGCAGGATCGAGCAGCGCGAAACCCCAGCCGGCCGCAACCAATTGCCATGTGTTTGGCGGATCTCCGTCTTCATTCAACTGTGGAAGCTGGAACGGTGTCTCCCTCACCGGGTTCCATGCCGGATGCTTCGCGAACACCTCCTTCAGCGAAGGATCCTGCTCAACCATCAGCGCCTTCCACGCCCTGTTGATACGGTCCATCTCCTCGCCGCGAGGTTCGTTGGGATTCGGAAAACCCGCGCGTCCAAACATCATCAGCACCGGCACCGGCGCTTTTGCATTCGCCGGCGTCACCAGCGTCATGTGAATCTTCACGCTGATCGCTGGATATGCGGAGTTGTCCACCTCTCCAATCAGATCCTTGGCGATCACCGGTGTGAAGCCAATCATCTCGTGATCCACGGTTGTCACCGTCCACGATACCTTCGGCACATTTTCCGGCACTCGCCCATACACATATTTCGAAAACATTTCGATCAGTTCGGGACGCCGGATGTTCCTCCACATCTCGGGCGTATTCACTCTCTGGCCGTTGTTCAGCATCAGTGGATCGGGAAGATTGGGAAATGGATTCGCTTTTGACTCGTCGTAGTTTGCATGGTTAGGTGCCTTGTCGTTTCCACTGTAGCCCGGTCGAACTGTCTTAATCCCCAGCTGATCCAACATGTTCTGTCGATCTTGTTCGGCGGAGAAAGTAACCGGTGGCGGTGTCGCGGAAGTTTGCCCGATTGCACCTGACGACGCGCACAAAATTATCATCAAGCAGTTGCATACAACGGAAGACTTTGGCCAAAAGGGCATCCGAACCCTCCAGGGTGATATGCCGAAGTGAAATATGAATTTGGATTGAATTATTTTCAATCCGATCATAATGCCGATTCAGCCCTCGGACTAACCCCGTCACCTGCCAGGCTATCGAGCCACGGCTAGCGGCGGTACCGTCGCCGGAGGGTGGCGGTGCTTGGTCGCTTGTTCGTAACCGTAGCCAATCTCGATCAACAGCTTCTCGGACCATGGCCTGCCGAGGAATTCGATGCCCACCGGGACGCCGAGCGTGGCCGTTGGAGTTGCCGAAGAAAATCCGCCCGGTACCACGATGGAAGGAAAGCCGGTCACCGCTCCAAGAGCGCCGTTGCGCTCCACCTGGGTCTCTCCAATGGGCACCACAAGCCGCTGTTGATGCGGGAACACAATCGCATCGAGTCGCTCGTCAGCCATGATCTTCATGACACGCTGCCGCAACTCGGAGCGCTTCTGAAGACGCAGGCGATAGCTGTCGTCCATCTCGAGTCCTTGTGCTTTCTTGATGTTGTCCCCGATATTTGGATGAAACTTGCCGGAAGAGATGATCTCCTCAAGCGATTTAACCGGCGCGTTGCCCGCGGCAAGATAAGCGTTGATTGCCGCCTTGAATTCGTACAGATGAACGCTGATTTCGGAGGTAATCTTTCCGCTATCGAGATCTGGGGTGTTCAGCTCCACTACCGTTGCGCCAGACCTCTTCAGATCCTCGACCGCCTGGTTCGCGATTCGATTCACCTCATCGTTGACGGGCGCAGTACCGAAGAAACTGCGTAATACCCCGATGCGCTTGCCCTGTACACCATTGGCCTTCAGGAATTTTGTGTAGTCCTCCTCGCTATTCCCGACGCTCCACGCCGTCGCCGGATCGTTAGGGTCATAGCCGGCGAGTACGTTCAACATCTTCGCCGCGTCCGTAACCGTGCGGGCCAGCGGACCAGCGGCATCCTGCGTGAATGAGACCGGGATAATACCGGCTCGGCTGACCAGACCCAGCGTCGGGCGAATACCCACGATGCTGTTCGCCGATGCGGGCGATCGGATGGAGTTGACGGTGTCAGTGCCAATGCCCGCCATCGCGAAATTGGCAGCCACACCCGCGCCGGTACCACCACTCGACCCGCCAGGCGTGCGCGTCAGGTCGTAGGGATTGAGGGTCTGCCCTCGAATCGAGCTAACCGTTTCGCCCCAGATCGCGAACTCATGCAGGTTGACCTTAGCCAGGATGATCGCGCCCGCGCTGCGCAATTTCTGAGTGATTGCCGCATCGCTCGCGGGAGTGTATCCCGCCAGGCTGAGCGAGCCGCCCGTCGTCGGCATGTCCTTGGTGTTGACATTGTCCTTCAGTAGCACCGGGATTCCATGCAGCGGACCCACGAACTTCCCGGTCTTGTGGAAATGTTCATCTAGCGCGGCCGCCTCTTCCAGGGCTTGAGGATTGAGAAAGATCACCACATTGAGCTTCGGGCCCGCCTGGTCGTAGGCTCGGATGCGCTCCAGATAAGCCTGCACCAACCTTACGGATGTGAGAGCGCCGGACTTGTACGCCGCGTGTACATCGCTGATCGTGGCCTCATCAAGAGGAAATGTTTTGACTGAATTCTGCGCACCGGCGCCGTTCGCCATCACCAGGACCGTCCCAGATATCAAAAGGCGCATGAATTTCACGGGAACCCCCGTCGCGGGTAATTTGTAATCCAAGCTGGGCTGGAAACGCTCTTCCTCTTTATTTTGCATGAAAGTGATATACCAAAGTGATATGATCGGCGCGTTTTCGAAAAACTATCTACTTCGGGCATTCATGCTAAACCTTTCGTAATGAAGCGTGCACGCAGTTTCTTCGCCGCCATCGGACTTTTAATTTGTTCGGGCTTTTTGCCGCTCCGATCGCCGTCGGCGGCTTCCTCCGCTCCGGAAATCTGGGTTGCCACCTGGGGTTCTTCCCAGCAGATCCCAGAGCCTCAGAATGAATTGCCGATCGATGACCTGCGTGATGCCACCGTCCGCCAGATCTTTCACCTGTCGGTCGGCGGCGCCGCTTTGCGTGTTCACCTGTCCAACGCGTTTGGAACCGAGGCGCTGCGCTTTACCTCCGTCCACATTGCACATCCACTCTCGACATCCTCGCCGGCCATCGATCCCTCGACTGATCAGCAACTAACCTTCGCGGCCAAACCCGACGTACTCATTCCCCCGGGCGCGGAGTTCATCTCCGATCCCGTGAATTTCAAAGTCGCGCCACTTTCCGATCTTGCGGTCACGTTTCATTTCGACAACCCGCCAGTGCGCCAGACCGCTCACCCCGGATCGCGCGCCACAACGTACTACGTCCACGGCGACTCCGTCGCCGCTGCAACTCTGCTTGAGACCAAGCGCGTTGATCACTGGTTCCAGATTTCGGCAATCGATGTGCAAGTTCCACCCGGATCAGCTGCGCTAGTCGTGCTCGGTGACTCCATCACCGATGGACACGGCGCCACAACCAACGGCAACGACCGTTGGACGGATATACTCGCGGCGAGACTCCAAGGCTCCCCTCAGACACGAAATATCGGCGTTTCCAATCAGGGTATCGGCGGAAACCACTTGTTGACCGATGGCCTCGGTCCCAACGCGTTGTCACGTTTCGATCGTGACGTGCTTGCGCCCGCGGGCGTTCGCTGGCTCGTCGTTTTTGAAGGTGTGAACGATCTCGGCGGACTGGCGAGAACCGGCGAGGTGCCGCCAGCCGACCATGCCGCACTCGTCGAACGCGTTCTCTCCGCGTACCGGCAACTGGTCGTACGCGCGCACGCGCATGGCCTCCAGGTGTTCGGCGCTACCATCACACCTTTTGTAGGCTCAGACTATTACCATCCGGGCCCGTTGAGCGAAGCCGATCGCCAAGCCGTGAATCAATGGATTCGCGTCGCAGGCCATTTCGACGCTGTAATCGATTTCGACGCCGTCGTTCGCGATCCGAATCATCCCGATCAACTATTGCCCGCCTTCGATTGCGGCGATCATCTGCATCCCTCGCCCGCCGGATACAAAGCCATGGGCGAAGCCGTCCCACTCACCCTTTTCGCAAACTAGCCCGCCTATTTAAGATCCCTTGGCAGATCTATCTCCAGGCAGCCAAGCGTGAACGCGAACGGGAATGGCCCCGGATCGCTCGTTCGATACGCCCCGTCAAAGAACACCAGCGCGCGCTCTTCAGTTTTCCCTTGAAATTGAAACGATGGTTTCCACGGTCCGGAGTGCCACCCACGGTCTTCAGCCGTCATGATTTGTATCGGCTGGCTCCAGTCGGACAACCTGCCCGAGGGCTTGTGCCCTCTGCACCACCACAATCCGGTCTCAGGTGTCGCCGTTCTTTCCCCAACCCAAACGCGTGCGAAGATGGCATCGAACTCATTTCCTCGCTGACGAACGCAGAAATCAAACATCTTCATTTCCGGCGGCGCAAAGATCGCATGCTTATTCCAGTCGATCCCGTCTTCGCTTTCCGCGTAACCCTGCACCAGATAATCCGCCTGGTTTGATCCGCCGACATACCACATCTTCCATTTGCCATCGTGATAGACCAGGTTTGGTTCGTAAACGCTGCCACGCTCCCACTCTTCCTTCGCAACGAAGACGGGTTCAGGCTGATCTATCCACTTCTTCCCATCCCACTGCAGAAAGCCAATTGTGTACGGCCCCCACAGGTTCTCCGCCGCACCGGCATAGTAGATGCGTTCTACCCATCCGTCTTTGCGAGGGTCCCATCCCTTTACGTACGAGGGGCAGTGCCGTCCGCCGTTGCCGTCCCAGGTCCCGCTAAATTTCCGCCCTGCAACCGGCTCAAGTTCTCCCGCCGCTCCGCGAGTGAGGTTCCAGCCAGTAGCGGAGAGCGGCGCCCCTTTAGGCAATGACGCGCTGAAGATGTCTGTAGCTCCGTATCCACCGGCCTGACCTGCAAGGTACATCCACCATTGCTCGCCCTGTTGTACTACACTCGGGTCCAGCAATTCCGCCCCACCTGAATCTGTAGACGCGTCGCCAGGGTCGAAGACCTTTCGTTCCGTTCCCCATACAAATTTTCTGGGGTTATCCATTCCCGCTCCCGCTGTGCCACGGATATTATTCCACCCCCGCCGCAGAGCGGCCATGGGAGAAGCGATCCCACTCACCGCCTTCTCAAACTAGGCCGCCTGTTTGATGGAGGAGTGAAGGAATCCCGCGAAGACTCATCGCGGCCGAAACCTACGGGCTCAATCAAGGTCCTAAGCGGCGGTTTGTAAGGATTCCCCAACAACCCAAATCCATTGCAAAGTCCTCTCCTGCGCCAAAGGACAGTTCGCGCCCTGCCCGACCGTTCAGTTGCAGCGCCCACTTAGCTTTGATACTTCTTATCCCGCTGGAAGCTTCCCCCCTCGTCTTCCTGGCATCCGATTTCCGCTCGTCCATTTTTTTTGGCTAAGCGGGTGGCTTGTGGGGGCACAGGTGATCTGGACAAGAACCTCTATTCGTCGATCTCTCGACGCTCGAACCGTCGATGCACCACCCGGTTCCGATTTTATTGTCGCTAACGCGCCGTGTTTCTCCCCGCCTCCAGCACGATTCTCCAACCTCGAATCTTTTTGCAATCGCGCACGCGCGAAAATGCCGCGGCCTTCGCTCCAGTTCCTTCCGCCCGGCAGTTCCATGCGCAAGTTGGCTTCCCTCCTGCTAATTCTGGCAGGACTTCTCATTCCGTTCCAGAATCTTTGCGCGCAGCAGCCCACGCAACCGCACTCCGGAGCGGAGGCCGCGTCCGTCATCGCCGTCAAAAGCCCCGTGGACAACTCCGGCGTCGAACATCCCGCGCCCGCCGAAAGATATCCTCGCTACCGCATTAACCGCAGCGACGTCTTGTCTCTTTCCTTCGCCCTTTCGCCGGAGTTCAACCAGAACGTCACCGTGCAACCCGACGGTTTCATCACCTTGCAAGGAGTCGGCAGCCTCAACATTCTCGGTCTTACCTTGCCGGAAGCGGTTGTGGCCATCAAAAACGCCTATTCGAAAATTCTCCGTGATCCCATTATCGATATCGACCTCACCGACTTTCAGAAGGCCTATTTCATCGTCACCGGGCAGGTCGGTAAGCCTGGCCAGTACGATCTCCGCTATGACCTCACCGTATCCGAAGCTATCGCCGTCGCTGGAGGCTTCCTTCCAACCGCAAAAACCCAGGTCTTCCTCTATCGCCGCGCCCAAACCGGCTGGGTCGAAGCCAAGGAACTCAAAATGAAAGATTTTCTTCACGGCAAAAACGTCAACGAGGACGTCGACATGCACCCCGGCGACATGATCTTTGTTCCTGAAAAAACCATCACAAAGATTCGCAAATATATTCCCTATTCCATCGGCATACCGCTCAGCACAACGCCGGGGGTCTACTGATCGCCATTAGTCGGAGTACCAAGGAAAGAGCAATGACCCACTCACATCAAAATGCTGCTGCCAACAATTCGATGGGCGCCCTCTCTTTGCGAGACGCGCTCTCCCCCATCTTTCGTCACCGGCGTCTGGTCATCGCCGTATTCGCTGCCGTCTTCATCTGCTCGGTTTTGGTCGCCTGGTTCTGGGTCTCGAAATACTACGTCGCTAAAATGCAAGTGCTCGTTGAGCAAAACCGCTCCGACCCAACCATCAGTGCTGGTCAAGATGCCGCCGTGGTCACCAACCGGGCGCCATCTTCCGACGTTGTCAGCTCGGAAATTGCGCTGCTCCAGGGGCAAGACATGATGCGCCAGGTCGCGCAGACCTGCGGCTTTGCCGAGCGCTCGTCCTGGATGTCGGACATTTTCCTTCCCAGAGATCCTGAGCGTCGCCGCGCCGTTAAATTGGAAAAGGCCGCCCTCAGCGTCGGCAAAGCGGTCAAAGCCGAAGCGGAAAAAGGTTCCGCCGTCATCAACGTAAAATTCGGCTCCATCGGCAGCCCTGAAACTCCCGCTTGTGTTTTGCAGAATCTCGGCAAACTCTATCTTTCCAAACGCCTGCTTCTTCGCCGGCCCGTTGGCACCTCCACCTTCTTCGCCGAACAAGCCGAAAAGTACAACCACGATCTTGGCGAAGTCGAAAACAAGCTCGCCAATTTTGGCCACGATCAAGGTGTAGCCGCTCCCGACGCCATGCGCCCCTTCCTTGCCCAACAAGTCGCCATGTCCGGCGCTGCTCTTCACACCGCTCAGCAGGGCATTGCCGCCGACGAGGCGCGTCTTGCCGGCCTGGAAAAACAATTACGGGAAACGCCGGAACGTATCGTCACTCAGCAAACCACCAACGCCGCGAACAGTCTGCTGCAGAATCTCGAAGCTGGTCTCCTCGAGTCTCAGGTCAAACGCACCCAACTCCTCGCCAAATTCAACGACTCCTATCCTCTGGTCCGTGAAGCCGACGAAGAAATCGCGCAGACCCAGGCCGCCATTGCCCAGGCCAAGCAGATGATTTACAAAAATGAGACCACCGATCGTGACCCCACCCGCGAATTTCTGCGCCAGGACTATGCGCGCACCCAAGCCGATTTAGCCAGTCAGAAAGCCACCGCCGTCGCCACGGCCAACAGTCTCAGGAGTCTCCGTTTGCAAATGGACGATCTGGAAATGAAGACCGTCAAACAAGGTGCGCTGCTTCGTCAGGCCAAGGCCGATGAAACCAACTATCTTCTCTATCTCACCAAGCGCGAGCAGGAGCGTACTTCCGATGCCCTCGACGAACGCAGCATCGCTGACGTAGCCATTGCCGTGCCTCCCGTCGTCCCGGCTTTACCCGCGATCAATCCGTTCACCTTCGGCATGCTCGGCTTTCTCTTCGCGCTCATTGCGGGTGCTTCCAGCGCGTTCATCGTTGAATACATCGACTCTTCCTTCCGCTCTCCGGAAGAAGTCACTAACACCCTGAAAATTCCTGTACTGGCCTCAGTACCTAGACGGGCGGCTTAGAAAAACATGTTCGAAGAATTCTACAAACTCGCGGAGCAACCCTTCGGCGTCACGCCGGACCCGCGTTATCTCTATCTAAGCCCAGCGCACTCGGAGGCTAGGGCCAGTGTTATGCTTGGCGTCCTCCAGAATCGCGGATTCACCGCGCTCATCGCGCACCCTGGAATGGGCAAAACCAGTTTGCTCTTCGACCTGCTCGAGAAAATCCACATTTCCGCGCGCACCGTTTTCCTCTTTCAGCCACAACTTACCCCGCAAGAGCTGATGCGTAGCCTGCTTGCCGATCTCGGCATTCCCGATGGCGGCAACGACGTTGCCGCCATGCAACTGAAACTCAACGACGTCTTGCTGCGCGAAACCGCATCCGGAAAAAAAGTCGTCATCGTCATCGATGAGGCCCAGGCTCTCAGCGAAGAAGTCCTCGAAGTTCTTCGCATGCTCTCCAATTTCGAAACCTCCCGCGAAAAGTTGGTTCACATTGTCCTCGCGGGCCAGCCGCAACTCGCCGACCGTCTCGCTTCTTCTTCCATGATTCAATTCCGTCAGCGTATTTCCATCGTTGCCCGGTTGAACCCTTTCGACGCCGCGGAAACGCGCGCCTACATTGAGCACCGTCTCCGCGTCGCGGGCCACAAAGGCTGGCGCGCGATTTTCACCGATCATGCCTACGCCTTGATCGCCAAACACTCGCAAGGCATACCTCGTAACATCAACAATCTTTGTTTCAACGCCATGTCCCTTGGTTGCGCCCTGGGGCAGAGAAGTATCGGTCCCTCCGTGATCTACGAAGTATTGAGCGATCTTGATTTGCGGCCGCGCGCCATCGAACCAACCGACGGCCCGACAGACCACCTCGCGTCCTCAACACCAATCCAATCGCCCTGGCACTTTCTTGACTCGTTCCGCCGGAGGCTTGTGGCCTTCACTCTCTTCGCCCTCGTCGCGGCCATCCTGTGCTGGCCACTTCCTTTAACCAGGATCGATTCGAATCGCACCGCCGCCGTCGCGGATCCCGGGACGCCAACCTCCAAGGTGGCGAACGTCCCTTCTCAGAACGATTCCCAGGAACTCAATTCATCCGCCCAGGTCCAGCAACCGCAGAAAACAAAAACCAAACCGCGCCAAAACCCAAAAAGGAATCCACAATGAGCAGGAACTACGAACTGTTGCGGCAGGCGCAACGCAACATTCCCGGCGCCGCTCCAGATAGCCCAACGCCGCTACTGACAGTGGTCAGTCCGCGTCCCACTCGCAACACCAATCTTCCACCCGCTGCCGGTATCGACGTCGACAGGATCACTCGGGAAGAATCTCTTAAGCTCGTCCAAAGCTTATTCCTCCTGAACGGTGCTCCTCACCGGATGGTTCTCTTTGCCGGCGTCGATTCCCGTAGTGGCTGCAGTCTCCTTTGTGTCGGTGCCGCGGATACCTTGGCGCACAATACTTCCGGCTCCGTGTGTCTCGTCGACGCAAACTTCCGTGCGCCTTCGCTTCCCGAAGCCTTTGGCACCACCAATCACTATGGCCTCGCCGATTCTCTTCGCAACGAAGGGCCCGTGCGTCATTTCGCCAAGCCCTTGCTGCCCAGAAATCTCTGGCTCCTCTCGTGCGGTTCCGCGGCAAACGAATCCGCCGCTCTGCTCAATTCCGAGCGAATGAAGTCCCGCATTACCGAGCTGCGCAACGAATTTGATTACGTTCTACTGGATGCACCGCCGCTCAGCACTTATGCGGACGCTGTCGCCCTCGGCCAGCTCGCCGATGGCGTCGTCCTGGTGCTCGAAGCTAATTCCACAAAACGCGAAGCCGCCGTCCGGGTGGTTGAGAATCTTCGCGCGGCGAACGTAAACATTTTGGGTGCGGTCTTCAACAAGAGGACCTTTCCCATTCCCGAGTCTTTGTACCAGCTTTTGTAAGCGCCTCCTCCAGTCCGTCCATCCGGAGGCGTTGGGGGTTCCACAGCAGTTGGGGGTTACATTGGCGGAGCTCTATCCAAATGACACTCACTGAACAATCGGTTTTACTCACAGCGCCACCGCGGGTCGCACAAGACGCTGCACAGGATTTGGCTTGGTACGCTGTTCAGACCATGCCCCGCCACGAACGAAAAGTTGCCGCCGAGCTCCAGCGCAAAGGCCTGCGTACCTTTCTGCCTCTGTTTCCCTCTGAGCGCCAATGGAGCGATCGCGTCCGCGTCCTGGATATGCCGCTGTTTCCCGGTTACGTCTTCGTCCAGATGAGCCCAGCTCCCGACATTCGCATCTCCGTTCTCCGCTCCAACGGTGTCACTAGCTTCGTCGGCATTCGCGGCGTCGGTGTTTCCATTCCCGAAACTCAAATCGCTGCCGTGCAATCCATCCTGGATCAGAAATTGCCCTTCAGCCCTTATCCATTTCTCAATATCGGCCAGCGCGTTTGCATTCGTGGCGGAAGCCTGGACGGCCTGCAAGGCATTCTCACCGAAATCAAAGGTGATCTCAGTTTGGTCATTTCCGTCGATCTGATTCACAGATCACTCGCCATTCGTGTCGCCGGATACCGCATCGAGCCTGTCTAACACACTTCTCAAAAACTCATGACCGTCAATTACCGCCGTACTCTGCTGGCGTTACTAAAAGTGTTTGATCTCGTTCTGGCCATCCTCTCCTATGGCCTCGCCACCTTCATCATCGTCCACGTCCACTACAGCGTAAGGTTTCAGCAATTCTTGTCCCTGCGCATCAAGCTGTCCAACTTCGCCATCATGGCCGTCACCGTGTACCTCTGGCACTTCGTCTTCACTATGTGCGGCCTCTACCAATCCAAGCGCCTCTCCACTCGCCGCGAAGAAACCGTCGGTGAATTGAAAGCCACCACGCTTTCCACCATGTGCCTCCTGCTCGTCTCCGCGGCCCTCTCCATTCGCATGATGACCCCATCCTTCCTCGCTCTCTTCTGGGCCATCAGTTCTTGCGGCATGTTGGTCGGCCGCGCCGTCCTTCGCCGCTTCCTCACCGGCCTTCGCCTCCGCGGGCGCAATCTCCGCAACATCCTCATCCTCGGCACGAATCCCCGCGCCATGGATTTCGCCCGCCGCATCGAAGAAAAACCCGAATGGGGTTACCGCACGCTCGGCTTCGTCGACAATTACTGGCACGGCATGCCCGAGTTCGCTATCGAAGGCTATGAACTCATCTGCGATTTCGAAGCTCTCCCCGAATTCCTCCGCAACAATGTTGTCGACGAAGTTGCCATCTACCTCCCGCTGCGTTCCTGCTACGAATACGCCGCCCAGGTCGCGTCCATGTGCGAACAGCACGGCATCATCGTGCGTTTCGATCCTGACATTTTCGGTCTGCAAAACGCCATGCCTCGCGCCGAAGCCTTCGGTGGCGATCATCACATTCAGGTTAATACCGGAGCGCAGTACGGCTGGCCGCAAATGGTCAAGCGCGCCCTCGATTTCCTCGTCGCCTTGATCCTCCTCGCCGTGTTCTCTCCGCTTCTCGCCGTCGTCGCCATCCTCACAAAACTCACTTCCGACGGCCCCGTATTTTTCCTCCAGGAGCGCATCGGTTTCAACAAGCGTCGCTTCTTGATCTACAAATTCCGCACCATGATTCCCGGCGCCGAATCTATGGTCAACCAACTCGAAGGACTCAACGAAATGTCCGGCCCGGTCTTCAAAATCAAGAACGATCCGCGCATCACCCCGCTTGGACAATTTCTCCGCCGCACCAGCATCGATGAACTGCCCCAGCTCTGGAACGTCCTCAAAGGCGACATGAGTCTGGTTGGCCCGCGCCCTCTTCCTGTCCGCGATTATCAGGGTTTCAACGAAGACTGGCAGCGCCGCCGCTTCAGTACTCGTCCCGGCATCACCTGCTTGTGGCAAATCAGCGGCAGAAATTCCATCAGCTTCGACCAATGGATGAAGCTCGATCTTCAGTATCTCGACGAATGGTCTCTCTGGCTCGACTTCAAGATCCTGGCTCGCACCATTCCCGCTGTTCTGAAAGGCACCGGCGCCGCCTGACCGAATGAAAATCCTCGTGATTCACAACGCCTACCAACAGCCCGGCGGGGAAGATACAGTCGTCGCTGCCGAAACTACTTTGCTACGCGAACGCGGCCACCAGGTCGTCACCTACTTGCGCAGCAATCACGAACTTGACCAACTCTCCAAGCCCCGCCAACTGCTCCTGGTCAAGGACATCATCCATTCCGAACACAGCAAGCGCGACGTTCGCGAACTCCTCGGAAGGGAAGAGCCCGATCTCGTCCACGTTCACAACACCTTCATGATGATTTCCCCTTCCATCTACACGGCATGCCGCGAACTCGACGTGCCAGTGGTGCAGACGCTGCACAATTTCCGCCTCCTTTGCCCCGGCTGGACTCTCGCGCGCAATGGCCAAGTCTGCGAGGAGTGCATCGATCACGGCCTCTCGCGCAGCGTTCTCCACGGCTGCTACCGCGATTCTCGTCTCATGTCCGCCGCCGTGGCTCTGATGCTGCAGGTTCATCGTTATCGCGGTACCTGGGATGATCAGGTCGACGCCTACATCACCCTCAGCGATTTCGCGCGCCGTAAATTCATTCAGGGTGGACTTCCCGCAAGCAAGCTCCACGTCAAACCCAACTTCGTTGCTCCCGATCCCGGTGAACGCGAACAGCCCGGCGACTACGCTCTCTTCGTGGGCCGTCTCTCCCACGAAAAAGGCATCGCCACCCTTCTCGCCGCTTGGGAAAAACTACGAACGCAAATCCCGCTGCTCTTGGTTGGCGACGGGCCCTTGCGCGAATCGCTTCAGGCCGAAGTCACCGCGCGCAACCTGACCAACGTCACCTTCAAAGGTTGGCTTCCCGCCGCGGAAACACGCACCGCCATCAAAAACGCCGCCTTCACTATTCTTCCCAGCATTTGCTACGAGGGTTTTCCCATGAGCATCGCCGAGTCTTTCGCTTGTGGCACTCCGGTTGTCTGCTCCGGCCTCGGCGGTATGCGGGAAATTGTCGACCATCACCGCACCGGTCTGCATTTCGCTCCCGGCAACGCCGGCGAACTCGCTTCCCGCGTCGAATGGGCCTGGGCGCATCCTTCTCGCCTCGCCGCCATGGGCAAGGAAGCGCGCCGCCAGTACGAAACGTCCTACACCGCCGAAACAAACTACGACGCGCTGATGCACATCTACCGTTCGACCATGACCGCCTGCGGCACGCGCGCCACTTTATCCATCTCCACAAAACAGCCAGCCACGGAGGTTCACGCATGAGTGTCGCCATCATCACCGGATCCGCCGGACTCGTCGGTTCCGAAGCCGTTCTGTACTTCTCCAACTTGGGTTTCGATGTCGTTGGCATCGACAACGGCATGCGCGCCGATTTCTTCGGCCCCGAAGCTTCTACACATTGGGTGCGCGACCGCCTTCGCAGCCAGGTCCCAAGCTACATCCATCGCGATGTCGACATTCGCAACGACGCCGCCATCTCCGAAATTTTCGCGCGTTTCGGCGAAGACATCTCTCTCGTGATTCACGCCGCCGCTCAGCCGTCTCACGACTGGGCCGCCACCAATCCTCCAGTCGACTTCTCCGTCAACGCCAACGGCACCTCTGTCTTGCTCGAAGCCACTCGCCGCTTCGCCCCCGACGCTGTCTTCATCTACATGTCCACCAACAAAGTCTACGGTGACACCCCCAATCGTCTCCCACTCGTCGAACTCAAGTCGCGCTGGGAGCTGCCTCCTTCTCACTCGTACGGCCCTCACGGAATTTCCGAATCCATGTCCGTCGACCACACCATGCACAGCCTCTTCGGTGTTTCGAAACTCGCTGCCGATCTTCTTGTCCAGGAATACGGCCGCTACTTCGGCATGAAAACCGCCTGCTTTCGCGGCGGTTGCCTCACTGGCCCCAATCACTCCGGCACGCAACTCCACGGCTTTCTCGCCTACCTCATGAAGTGCGCCGTCACGGAAACTCCGTACACCATTTTCGGCTACAAGAAAAAACAGGTTCGCGACAATATCCACAGCGCCGATCTCATCCGCGCTTTCCACCAGTTCTTCGAACACCCGCGTTCCGCGGAGGTCTACAACATCGGCGGTGGTCGCGGCAGCAACTGCTCCATGCTCGAAGCCATCGCCCTCTGCGAACACATCACCGGCAAAAAATTCAACACCAACTACGTCGAGGAAAACCGCCGCGGCGACCACATCTGGTGGATCAGCGATCTCTCGCATTTCCAGAAGCACTATCCCACTTGGCAACTGCAGTATGACGTTCCTCGCATCCTCAAGGAAATTTACGAACTCAATGTCGAACGCTGGAGTGCGCAATGCTCAACGCCGGTAAGCGTAACGTCCTAGGCATCCTGATGAACGTCGCCGATTACGAAGGCGCGGTCGATTTTATTGTCCGCGCCGCTCACGCTCGCCGCGGCGCGGCCATCTCCGCACTCGCCGTTCACGGCTTGATGACCGGCGTCTTCGATCGCCAACAAAAATTCCGCCTTAACCATTTTGATTTGCTGGTGCCCGATGGTCAGCCCATTCGCTGGGTCTTGAATTGGCTTCACCGTGCCGGACTTCGCGATCGCGTCTACGGCCCTAATTTGACCCGCGAAGTCTGCGCCCGCGCTGCAGCCGGAAAACTTCCTGTCTATTTTTACGGCAGCACTCCCGAAGTTCTCGCGGCCCTCCGTGCACATCTCGAAGTGACGTATCCGGGTCTGATCATTGCCGGGATGCAGCCTTCCAAATTCCGCCGTCTCCGCCCCGAGGAAAAAATCGAGCTGGCCCAGGAGATTCGCGCCTCGGGAGCCGCCATCGCCTTCGTCGGCCTCGGTTGCCCTCGCCAGGAAGCATTCGCCTACGAGTTTCGTGATCACCTGCGGATGCCCATTCTTGCTGTCGGCGCCGCTTTCCCGTTCCTCGCGGGCATCACTCCGCAAGCTCCCCGATGGATGCAAGATGCAGGCCTCGAATGGCTCTTCCGTCTGCAATCCGAACCACGCCGGCTCTGGCGCCGTTATCTCCTCCTGAATCCCGCTTACCTGGTCTGCGTGGCCATGCAAGCCTTACGTATTTCGCGCTTCTCCACCGATGGCCAGTCGCCCACTCACGAACTTCTCTACGGCTAAAGCCCAGCTCCCATCAAAAATGCTCAAAAAATTCTCCAACTCCCCGTTAGCTCGCAACACCGCCTGGATGATCTTTGGCCAGGGCTTTCGCCTGCTCATCCAAGCCTTCTATTTCATCGAAATCGCCCGCTCGCTCGGCGTCCGCAACTACGGCGCCTTCGTCGGCGTCGTCGCTCTCGTCGCCATCGTCTACCCCTTCGGCGCTCTGGGCAGCGGCAATCTCCTGGTCAAAAACGTTTCTCGCGACAAAACTCTTTTTCCTACCTACTGGGGTAGGGCTATCGTCACGACTGCCATCTGCGGCTCCATCCTTCTTCTTCTTGTACTGGGCGTCTCGCATTTTGCTCTGCCTCCGCAAGTCCCGCTCTTCTTGGTCGCTCTCGTCGGTGCCTCCGACCTTTTCGGCCTCAACATCGTCACCACCTCCGGTCAAGCCTTCCAGTCCTTCGATCGCCTCAGCTACACCGCCATTATTAATGTCCTCATGAGCGCCGGCCGTCTTCTTGGCGCCATCGTCCTCATTACGTTTCAGCCGCACCCCTCTCCGCTCCAGTGGGGCTACATCTACTTTGCCTGCACCGCAACCGTCGCTGTCGTTGCATCCATCATGGTCTGCACTTGCCTCGGACGCCCACTGTTCCGTCATCCGTTCTCTCATGTTGAAATGCGCGAGGGCTTCTATTTTTCTGCCGGCCAGACCGCCCAAACCGTCTACAACGACATCGACAAAACCATGCTCGCTCGTCTCGGTACCCTCGAAGCCACCGGCATCTATGGCGCCGCCTATCGCCTCATCGACGTCAGTTTTGTCCCCATCTCCTCGCTTCTTTCGGCCTCCTATCCCAATTTCTTTCGCGCCGGTAACGCAGGCATCTCCGCCGCCCTGAAATACGCCAAGCCCTTGCTTCTGCGCTCCCTCGCCTACGCCGCCGCCATCTGCGCCGTCGTGCTTGTCTCCGCAAATCTCGTGCCCCGCATTCTGGGGCCAGACTATGCGCCCACCGCCGAGGCCCTCCGCTGGCTCGCAGTCCTCCCCATCTTTAAGTCGTTGCATTATTTTCTCTCAGACACGCTTACCGGCTCCGGCTATCAGGCCGTGCGTACTTCGCTCCAGGC
>Ga0210409_10003577_pt1 | contig 17216 bp, 16 predicted proteins | sample IncBWH17MmetaG_FD_161649 | JGI IMG/M metagenome (GOLD analysis project Ga0210409, IMG submission 161649) | Forest soil microbial communities from Barre Woods Harvard Forest LTER site, Petersham, Massachusetts, United States - Inc-BW-H-17-M | ecosystem: Environmental > Terrestrial > Soil >... | reverse complement strand
CTTGATATGTTCTACTTTGAGCGGGTCGCGCAGCAGCGGATTCGCCCGAAGATAAATCATGCCGGCGGCCAGGTAATTGCACGCTCGCCAATACGCGTCAATTTTGCTGAGCTCATCCCTGGACAACGTGGGTGCCGGCACCTGGTTCTCTTCGTTGTGCGAAACTCCTTTTCGATCATTTAGTACGACTGCGGTCTCTATCATATTCATAGTATTCGTGATTACCGTCCGGATCATGGGTCCGGGCGGTGGTTTAGATTAAACGGTTTCGGATGTTGCTGATAATTGTCTCCATGAGACATGTTCCTGCGCTCCTGCTTCCGAGCAGATCACTCGCTTGGTTTCGCGCACAATCGTCAAATCCTCCCGGGTCGTGATGACCAGGATCCGCCCTGGGGAGACGCGCTCGGATATGTCCGCGTCGGGCTTGCAGCGCACGTTGGCCGTGGAATCGAGTTTCAACCCCAGATGGTCAAGGTTTTCGCAGACGAGCGCCCGGACTTGCGCCGAATTTTCGCCGACGCCGGCGGTGAAGACCAAGCCATCGACTCCTCCGAGCGTTGCGGCCATGCCTCCAATAGTTTGTACCAATCGGTGGACATAAACTTTCAAGGCCAGCCGAGCATCGGGGTTTTTCGGCGCCTCTTTGAGAATTTGGCGCATGTCTGAGGAAATCCCGGAAATACCGAGCAGGCCGGACTCGTGGTTCAACGCATCATCCAGTTGTTCAGCGGTCAGACCCGCGTGACGCAGCATGTAGAGCAGCAGGCCCGGGTCGAGGCTGCCGCTGCGAGTGCCCATGACCAGGCCGTCCATCGGTGTAAAACCCATTGAAGTATCTATGCAAATGCCGCCGCGAACGGCTGAGACGGACGCACCGTTTCCCAAATGAGCTATGATGAGCCGGCACCCGTTGTGCCCCAATATTTGCCCCGCACGCCGGGCGCAGTAGGCGTGACTCAATCCATGAAACCCGTAACGGTGAACTCCCCACTGTGTTGTCCAGGACCGTGGGACGGCATAAGTCCGCGCAGCCGCTGGAAGGGTGGAGTGGAACGCGGTGTCGAACACTGCCACTTGCGGAACTGAGGGCAGAACTTGCTCGATGGCCCGAATGGCTTCCAGGCTCGCCGGATTGTGGAGCGGGGCCAGCTCGCTTAACTCAATTATGGCCTCCTGAACCTCGGACGTAATCCGCACGGCAGTGGTGAACCGCCTTCCACCATGCACCACGCGATGACCAACCGCGTGAATCTCGTCATCGGCTAGTAACGCGGCCGAGGGTCCCGCCTGCAGATTTGTGAGAATTCGCGCGAGAGCCTCGCTGTGCTCGCACAAATCCAGTTCTTCCACAAGCATCGGTTGGCCTGCACACTGAAAAGCCAGCCGTGTCGGTTTGGTGGTCCAATCAACGTGTCCCTCGGCTAGAAGCAGTTCGCGGTCCGCTTCGAATAGACTGACTTTGAGACTGCTGGACCCGGAGTTGCAAACGAGGATTTTCATTTTCCGAAAAACCAAGTCAGGCCGATCATCCCGACGACCCCGTTGGCGCCAAGATTCGGGCTGTGAATTCCTCCACAGGAGATGTGGAGATACTTTAACTCACTCGTCAGAGCCAGGTTATCGCGCAGGAACCATTGCACGCCGATGGCAGGCTGCAGGTTAAATTCGAATGTCCCACTAAGGTCGGGCGCGCCAATCCCCGTTGCCGTGACCCCGGCGCCGGCGTCGCAAAATGGGATCCAGCGAGTCCCGGTCGCAAAGTTGTAGCGCAGGTGCGGCGTAAGGCCGATCAACCACTCCTTTGACGGCGAGTACTGGCCGCCTCCAAAAAGCTCCGCGCGAAACTCGAAATTGCCGCGATACCAGTGGCCCTCGCCCCGCACAGCCCCCAGCATGTGGCCATACGAAAGACTGGCCAGAGCGAAGTCATGCACTTGGCGCCCCCCGAAGATCACAACTCCCCGATCAACTCCAAGCTCAGCGCTGAAAGTCTGCACCGTCGAGCGGAAGCCTTCGCCGACTCCGTCCTGCCAGATGCTTGCGGCTGGGGCTTGAAACTTGATCGCAGGTTGAACGTTGGAATTCGTGTCTGTCGGCTGCGATAGCACGTCCGCAGCGTTCGTCGGTGATAATGTGCCTGCCCAAAGCGTTAGCAGAATCGGTGCGAGTCTGTGCTGTGTATTCATATTTTGGCCTCAGAACGATCGATCAATTCGTGTCAGACGGCCCATCCCAGCTTGCGAGGAACACGTGCAGATAAATGGCCAGAAACCAGAATAGGATGAGCATGGATGTTCCTCCGTGGGTTCATTTCCATTGTGAGATCGCGAGGCGATTTGCTGCGGTTCTGATACGTCTCTGGCGATTGGAATGTGTGCGGAAGCCGCAACTGTCGGAAGGAAGCGCGGCCGGACGACTTTCCGGCCGCGCCCCTGAGTGTAAGCGCATCAAACCAAGTCCCTGGAGCGAGGTCGACGGCAAGAGATCATTCGCGCGTTGAGCGGCATCAATCGGTTTGGGGACGGTTTTGAATTGTTTCAGCGGGAGAGGAATCTTCGTCGTCCTCAAAGGAGCTCCAATCGAAAGCGGTTTGTGGTGGGCCGCCCGTCGTATGCGAACCTCGAAGTTCTCGAATTCAAAGGAAGCTATTGGCAAAAGGAACCGCTGTGGTTTCTTTGTGGCGCAAATCAGAGTCTTCATAGGATTGGGTCGTTTACCGGTCGAGTGTATGAATGTGAGGCCGGGATTCTCCCTCACTCACCAAGTGGTGCGCGGGCCAGGCATCACTGGGCGTAACATCGGGGCCGGGATTAAGTGTGAACCGGACGAGGTTTTTAAGATTAAGGATCGAGGTTCCCCTCTCATGCATACGAAAGTGGACCGCGGTCGCGGAGAAAAGCGTGCGCAATCGCTGCAGGCGTTCCGCCGGCAACCCCACTCTGATTCTGGCAGCGAGAAATATTCGGGTCCCGCCGACCATCTCCACTGCCACAAAGACGAGGGTGGATTCGCCTGTCTGTTTTGGGATCCGCCGTCGCTCCAGCTGCGCCGGGTCATTCAGATGGCTTCGCTCTCGAAACTCATCCTGGGAGAGTTCGACCACGTCCAGGATGTCGGCGGGATGTTTCCAGCCAGGGAGATCTTCGTCGACAAGGTCAACGCGATTCACCCGAGAACTGGCGAAGGTCGTTACCGAATAGTCGCCGGCAATGGTAATAACGTTGTTGGCGAATACTTTCGTGGATTGGATGGCCTTCAATATCGAAGCTACCAGGGCGGGGTTGTCCTGAAAAAAAGTCTCGACCGAACCTGACTCAGTATAAATTCGAATTTCCATGTGGTGCCTTTTTCAATGCTGAAATCCCGTGTCCATTCACCGTTGTAATGCGATAGATGGCTCCCGAACTTCGCCAAAATTCTGTGTCATTTTGGGGGCAACCAAATCTCTCGGTTGAACTAGGGATGTTTTTCATAATTGTTCTAAACGGATCGCAAACGAAGCGTCGCTTATGCAGTTATGAGGCCAAGCATCTCGGGAAAGCAGAAGATGCTGAACCACACAGGATAACTGCTTTGAAGCGAGTCGTGGATGCAGTTCGAAATTTCGAAGACTCGAAAAACAATCGTGCCTTAGAGCGTGTTTACAAATGGCCCAGGGGGGGACGGCTCGTCGACGGCTCGTCCCCGGGCTCGGCGGTCGGCAATGAAATTGCGGGGACGGGCCGTCCCCGCCCCTTTTCGAAGGCGAAAACTGAGTTGCTCCTATCGCCGTCCGGCGGGCTATGAGAGACTTCCCTTTGAGGACTGCGTAATCCCTGACGGTGAGAACAGGGGCGACTTGCGCGCGTTAGCTTTGGGGTCTATGCGCCTGGCTAGTTCAGCCCGGCGGATGTCGTTGACGATCACGACACACTGCTCATCTACGGCGCTGGCGATACGGATCAGTTCGTTTGCCTCACGCCGCGCGATTTCCACGCAGAGTATCGTCAGAACCCCATCTCGGGTCTGTCCTTTGAGTTCGGCCACACGGTATTCCCCTGCACGCAAAACTTCGGCCAGGGACGGTCCTCTGGGGGTAAGGAGAAACACCAATTGCTTGCCAAAGGCCAGCCGTTGCTCGATGAGCATTCCCAGGTAAGTTCCCGTTGCGAATCCCAACCCGTAGGCCAGAGCATAAACGGGCTGTTTCATGTTCAGCAGGACCTTGGCGACGACGCTAATAAAAACAAGCGCCTCGAAGAACCCCAGAACTGCGGCGAACGCCCGCCGGCCTTGGACGACAGAGACCATGCGGATGGTGCCCAGGGAAACGTCTGTGATCCGAGCCAGGACAATCAGGCAGAAGGTGGCGAATACGGTGAGATTCATGTACCAGTTGATCCAGGCCATGGAATTCTCATTTCGATGTTTTTTCGGAAAGACTCACGGCTGCTGGCGGTCTTCCTAACAGGAAGCCTGCCGGGTACTGCTTGAGCTTCCGTAACGTCTCATCCAACTCCTTGGTCGCCACGCGGACGTAGGCCAGCGCATCGTTTAGCGATCCCGCGTCCAGGTTTGCCACCACCAGGTCCAGGTGGCGAATGGTTCCGTTCACATTGCCCAGCACTTCATCGGCATCATTAGACAGTTTGGCCAGGCGCATCTGCCTTAGATCGCCGCGCAACTGGCCAATGAGCCCGGTGGCGTTGGTCGCCAGCTCCGTGTAGTTCACCTCATCGAGGTGATCGATGAGCTTTTCCGCTCCGCCAAGGGTGCATTCCAGCCGACCCATCAATTTGTCAGCGGTGTCCAAGTCACGGTCCAGCGAGGTGACGACAGAGCCGAGGTCAAGTTGTGCCGTCTGTTTCAGGGTCTTTTGGAGTGAGGCGAGCACTTCGCCAAATTGACTGGGCGCTGAAGGGATGCACAGATGCCTGGGGGTCCAAGGGAAAGCAGGGGCAGGATATTCGGTGGGATTCACATACTCCAGGGAGAGCAGGCTGGTACCCGTGAATCCTTGCGTGTTGACCCGGGCCCGCAACCCTTTTTGGACCTGCTTATCGATTCGTTGAGCGATGTCTTGCCCGAATGCGGCTGGCGCGATGCTCCTCCGGACCTCGAACTCAATGATGACGTAACGCGGTTCGGACTCGGAGTACAGGTTCCAACTGAAGTCTATTTTCGTCACCTTGCCGACTTTCACGCCCCACAAGGTAACCGGTGCGCCGACCGAAAGGCCGTCCACGTTCCCGCTGACATAGGTTTCAGCCCGGATAATTCGCTGGAAATAACTCACCGCGCCAAAGGCAAAGAGGCCCGCGCAGAGCACACCGAAGCTGACCAGCACGAAAACCCCTAATTTGAGGTCATTGGGTTTGGCTTCCATAGAATATTACGTGGTTGGAATAAATTGAAAGGCCTGTGGTTCGCGGTTGAAAAAGCGCTGGACCGCCGGGATGCTCGTTTGGCGCCGCAATTCGGCCGGACTGCCCTCGGCGATGATAGACCTCGTCTGCTCATCGAGCATGATCACGCGATCCGCGATGGCGTTGATGCTGTGCAGCTCATGCGTCACTATCACGAAGGTGATGCCGAAGTACCGCGATAACTCCTGGATCAGCGCATCAAGCCCCGCCGAGGTTACCGGGTCCAATCCCGCGGAAGGCTCATCCAGAAAGAGGATATGCGGATCCAATGCCAAGGCCCGCGCAATGGCCGCGCGCTTCTGCATTCCGCCGCTCAGTTCAGCGGGCATCCGGTGGACCGCCCCGCTCAGCCCGACGACTTTCAAGATCGAGCCTGCGACGTATTGCCGGGCCACCTCAGGAAGATTTGTGAATTCGGCGAGCGGCAACTCCACGTTTTTGGACACGGTTAGGGAGCCAAAGAGCGCGCCGCTTTGGAACACTACCCCAAAGTGGCGCAGGAGCCGCGTCCGAGCCTCCCCTTCGGCCGCAATCAGGTTCTCGCCTTCGATCCACACCTCGCCTTGTTGCGGCGGAAAGAGCCCGATCATGTGCTTGAGGAGCGTACTCTTGCCGCTGCCAGAACTGCCGATGATCACGAATATTTCGCCACGGCGCACCTCGAAGTTGATGTCGTTCAGGATCTGGCGGTCGCCATAGGCCGCCGCCAGGTGTCTGACTGAGATTATGACGTCAGCTTTTGCGCTCATGGGCTTAGGAAGAACGTCGCCCCGGCGAAAACGGTGTCGGCCAAGATGATGAGGAAAATGCTGCTCACGACTGCTCGCGTTGCGGCGACGCCTACAGCGATCGGACCTTGCCCGGTCTGGAAGCCGCGCAAACAGCCTACGGCCGAGAAGATGGCGCCGAATACGACACTCTTGCCCAGTCCGATCCCGATATCCTCCAGCTGGACCCGTGCTGCCATTTCATGATAAATCGCGGGCACAGAGAACCCTAGCGACACCATGACCAACGTGCCCCCCAGCACGCCGGTGAACATCGTATAGACCGTCAGCAGCGGTGTGAGGAGAATCCCGGCGGCGACCCGCTGCAGGGCCAGGAATCGCAATGGGTTGAGGCCCATCGAGGAGAGTGCGGCCAATTCCTCGTCTATCTTCATCGTGCCGATTTCCGCAGCAAAGGCAGCCCCCGAGCGGCCGGCTAGCAAGATGGCGGTCATCATCGGCCCCAGTTCGCGTATTGCGCTGAAACCGACCATGTCCGCAATGAAGATCTGCGCGCCGAATTGGGCTAAGGGCTTGGAACCCTCGAAACCGATGATGAGACCGACCAGGAAGCTGAGCAACGAGACAATCGGCAAGGCGTTCACCCCGGCGGCGATGAACACTCGTTTCACTTCCATCCAACGCAGGCGTTCCGGATGAACAAGAGTCGCCGCCAGTTCCCCGGCCATACAACCCACGAACGCAACCTGCTCGCGCAAATCTCGCGCTAATTCACGGGCCGCCGTTCCAATCTTCTGTGCGACCGATGCCCGCTGGCGCTGGCCTGCCTGATGGCGCTCCTGGCCCTGACCCGCGAACAGGTTTAGGATTTGATCCACTTCGGGCTTCAAGTCGTGGAGTGTTACGACCGCCCCCGGGGTAAAGCCACCCGTCTTTAAATAGCGCAACAGGGCCAGTCCTCCCCCGCCACGCACCTCAAGGTCGCCCGCCTGCACTGCCAGCGCCTCGACTCGCACCGGCCGGAGTTGCGTTTCCAGCTCGCGCCATAACTCACCCATCGTATGCACGTCCAAGCCCCCGCCCAATCGCACCGTCACGTGGCCGTTTACCGAGGGGCGCACCTCGGCTTCAACTCGAGGTTTGATGCCTTTAATCACGCGTATCCTTGGTTAAGCCTGAGTAGGCAGGGGCCAAATCCAGCCGACCGACTTGTGAGCCAAGTTGAACAAGAATTTGCTCGAGCGCCTCGTTCCAACCCGCCATCAAGGCTTTGGCGTTGCGCGCCTTCAAGAGAACTCGACGCGAGTATTCCCCCTGGAACTCAAGCTTTCCAGGGATCCCGTTGGGAGACTCGAGCAAGACGAATCGAAGCGTCAGTACCGCCTCTGGCTTCGTCCCTGGGCGAAAATCACCATAAAGCTCCAGCACCGTGATCTCGACCATGGTGTTGGGTTTGAGTGCGCTGCCCGCTTCAACCACGTCCTGGAATAGATCGCTTTGCACCATCCAGCTGCGGATAGGCGGGCGCAGACTTTCGGACGGGGACACTAAAAATTCGGCGTACGGATCTTCGACGTAGGAGAAATCGCCCGTGCGATAAACCAGAGAGCGGTCATCAAACGGCGCGGCAACTCGTAGCGACCGGATACTGACCACCCGTGCGCTCTGGGCAGCACTTTTCCAGATCGAATCGGCGGGCGGGTCAAACGCGAAAGTTTGAGTATGGAGTTGAGGCCGTGAAAGACAGCCGGAGAGCAGGCCGAGAAGGGCGAGCAATAGTAACCGACTCGCGGTGCGCGGCACGGAAGCTGATAGGTTGATCTTTTTCACGCGATTTAAAAACAAGAGTTTCTGTTCATTCTCTGTGTCCTTCCCTAATGCGACAGATGACACCCTGGGTTCGCCACGATCGCCGCTTTGCCGCTGGTGACTCGGTTCTTGTTCATATTATTGAAGGCAATTCCCAAACAATCGCGAGGTATGCAGGTGGCAAGCCAACTGCCTCCTATAAACCGAAAGTGCTGAGTTCTATAAGGAAACGGCTTAGAAGTGACCTTGAGGGCCGAGCTCGAATTTTTGAAGATTCGAAAAACGATCGTTTATGCTGGGCACCTGTGAATTAGTATTTAGGCCGAGGTAAGAATTCGGCCCTGGCTCAGGCTGTTGAGCTTACTGCAGACTCGCCCCTTCCTCTTTCGGGCAAATGCAGCTTTGCAAGAATGGCGCGGCAAATGCCGCGCCAGTGGAAGGTGAAGTGGATTGGGCGGTGGCGCAAACACGCCCGCGTCATACCGCCAAGATGAGCCACAATCTGCCTGAAACAACCAAATCCGTCCGGTTCTCTAATCGGCCAGGTTGAACTTTTCATACTTTTTCAAGGTTTCTGGTCCTGTTAAATCCGATAATGACCTGCATTGTTTTGCGTCATTCATCTTCTAATGCGTTAGGGGCCCCTAAAATTCGCCAGGTTCTTGCCCTGCATTTGCGGCAAACATTTTGGCGCCGATTGAATCCCTATTCTCGTTCATAGCTCTGAGGGAAATGCTTTGGTTGTAAAGGAGGCGCAAAGAGTTGGCGGTGGGCAGCGGGCCCTTGGGAGATCAAGGTCTCAAGCGTCGCGTCTGGTAATAGCAACCGAGCGGATTGGTGCTCAGTCGTTCATCTCCCGGTATCCTTGAATTCCACGAAAAAATCGTGGCGAGCACGAATTTTGGCGAACCTCGGAGAACTTGTGGCGCATTACGGAGGGAATGGACACGGAAAAGCAATTGTTTGTTTTTCGAAGACTCGAAATTTCGAACCGAACCCGTCGAATCGCCGCCAAGCCGTTAATCTCTGGGATTAAGCAGGTTCGGGATTCTGCGGGGAGTTGGCGCGCCACCTGCGAAACTCGGCTTCTGTATGCCAATTGCATTCAACAATGTGAACGGAAGCCGCGACTTCAAGGCCGGGAGGCACTTCGTCAAAGCTCGAAAAAACTTCTCGCTGCGATGAAAACGATATCCCGACAGAGGACTGAAGGAGAGAGGACGAACATGGTACCAGGATGCGCTTTGCCGCCTCGCGACCGCGTTCTCGAGGTTGCTTGCGAACTGTTCGCTGAGGCTGGTTTTCACGGAGCGCATTTCCGGGAAATCTGCAAACGCGCCGGTACTAACGTCGCGGGGATTTGCTATCACTTTGAGAGCAAAGAGGGACTTTACCGGGCGGTGTTGATGGAGGCTGGTCGGGAGGTTTCCGATCGCCACGGGGGCTTCGCCCCATGTTGTGCCGATTTGTCGCCTGACCAGAGACTCCTAAGACTCACCGAATCTCTGCTGCAAAAACTTAGCGAACGACGGGCCTGGATTGCCAAGCTTCTGGCCCGCGAACTGTTGGAACCAGTGTGCGGAGCCCACACCTACGTGGCCTCCGGCCTGGAGCGGGATTGCGTTCTGTTTCAGTCCGTAATGAGAGATTTGTTTGGCGCCAATCCCAGCCGCGAAGCTGTCCGGCTTCATGCGCTGCGTTTGATTGGCGAATGCGTTTTCTACTGCTTAGCCGCGGAGAACCCGAATCACCCCTTAACTCAGTTATCCGCGGCTTTCCCAAATCGAGCGGGTTTGGCCAGGTTTCTCGCCGAACGTTCGTTGGCCGCTCTTCAAACAGGATCGGAGGAATTCAAGATTTCCAATCTATGAAAAGACAACCATCCATCTCGGCTGACTCGCGATCAGTGAACCAGACAGGGATAACAAATTCGTGGACGAAATGGCCAGTGCAGCTTCGCGTCAGCCGCTGGCAGCACGAAAGATTCGTCCCCTTAATCACTCGCGTGCGGGCAAAAGTGTCCGGTGGCGAATTGTTTCAAGTCGTTAGTGGGAATTGACCATGAAAATTCAAAGAGAGCTTATGATCCAAAATATTAGTTCAAGGACCGGACTGGTGAGCGTCGGAGCCAAAGTGCTGACTTTCTTGGGCGCGGCCTTAGCGCTGGGCGGCTGCGGCAAACCCGTTGCCAGGCCACCCGAAAAGGTTCTAGTGCGCACAGCCGTGGTCCGACCGATGGACAGTCTTCGCTCCGACGGGGAGGCTTCGTACCTGGCGCAAGTGAAGTTCGACCACGAAACGGACCTGAGCTTTAAAGTAGGTGGGATTCTGGTGAGCGTCGGACCGACCGCTGGCACGGATTGGGATGAGGGAACCCCGGTGAAAGCCGGGACGGTGCTCGCGGAGTTGAAGCAGGCTGACTTCACTAATGCGTTGAACTCGGCTCGCGCACACGCGGACCTCGCGAGTAAGACTCTCGAACGTTTTCGCAGACTGCGCGCCACCGATGCAATTTCGCAACAGGAACTCGACAGTACTGAGGCGGACTGGCGTACCGCGCAGTCCCAACTGGACCAGGCTGAGCAGAACCTTCGCGATTCGCGATTGTTTGCTCCGAAAGATGGGGTGGTATTGATGCGCTACGTGAACTCGCGCGTCACTGTGGCGCCAGGCCAGCGCGTGCTGCGTTTTGCCGACACCAGCCTCATGTCCGTCGAGTTGGGATTGCCGGACCGGTTGATCGCCCGATTGACACCGGGCAAGGAAGTGCCGGTCGAAGTGTCAGGGCTCGAGGGCCTGCCACCCTTTCATGGCCGCGTTTCAGAGGTGGGAGTGGCGGCCAGTACCGAAGGCCGGCTATTTCGCGTCGTCATTAAAGTCCCCAACCCTAATGGTCTGCTGCGTTCCGGGATGACGGCGCGCATTCACGTCGGCGACACGCCAGGGGAAAAAACGGACACGGTCTGTGTTCCGCTCTCGGCCTTGGTCACGCTGGTTCCCAGTGGGCGTTCGGCGGGAAGCGGCCAGGCCTCCACCCTCCGCAGTGCTGCTACGGAGGACGGGCAGTTGGGTGTCTTTGTGGCCCAGGATGGCAAAGCAGTAACTCGAGCTGTGAAGACCGGCGACATCCTTAACAGCTCCATTCTTATTACCGACGGGTTGCGAGCAGGTGAGCAGGTAGTGACCTCGGGCGCGAGTTTTCTATATGACGGCGCTCCGATCGAGGTCGCTACGGACGCTTTGGCTTCAAAGTAAACCACGAAAGAAGGAAGATTCGGATGTCAAAACAAGCTGGAAATGAAGTTGAGAAGGGCGGTCTCGCACAGTTTTGCGTCGAGCACCGGGAAGTGAGCTGGCTGGCGCTGATTGCCGTGCTGGTGTGCGGCGGTATGGCCTACACGAAGCTAGGCCAGCAGGAGGATCCCACGATTCCGCAGCGAACCGCCATGCTCGTGACGCAGTTCCCGGGCGCGACGGCCTCGAAGGTGGAGGAGTTGGTGTCCAAGCCCATCGAGCGCAAAATCAGCGAGCTCAAATCGATCGAGGAGATCAAGACCACCTCTCGGCCCGGCATCTCCACAATGACGATTAAGCAGCTTCCCTCATCCACCGCCACCATTGACCAGGAGTGGGACAAGGTCAGGGCCAAGATCCAGGAGGTGCAGTTGCCCGAGGGAACGCGCACGCCGTGGCTGAACACGGATTTCGGCAATACGATCACGCTATTGTTTGGCTTGGTCAGCCCCCCCATAACCGATGCCGAGTGCGTCGCGCGGGCCAATCTGCTGCGGGGACGCCTGGCCGAGCTCCGAAAAGGAGCACCGGCCACAAATCGTGCTGCCGTGGCCGCGTTCTTGCCGTCAATGGATGCGAATTCCATCGAGGTGCTTCGCGGTCGCTTCGAGGTGGCGGCCCGCGCAGCCGGGTTGGCCAAAGAGGTGCGCACAACTCAAGGAAACTCTTTCATGCTGGCTGACCTGGACACTGCAGCGTGCCGAGCCGACCTAGAACACTTTGTGGACACATTCACCAGAACCATCATGGGCTCAGACCGTGAACTGTACCACCCGGATTTCACCCGGCCAATATTGCTGATGGGAGATGAGGATCCTCTCCAGCAAATCCGAGCCTCGGCCCCGCCGCGTTACAGTTATCGCACTCTCGAGTTGCTGGCACGCGATTTTGAGGATGACCTCAAGCAAGTCGAGAGCGTCGGGAAAGTCACCAAGGTGGCGATCGTGCAGGAAACGGTCTACCTGCTGTTTTCGGATGCCAATCTGGCCGGTTACGGCCTGACTCCTGAAATGGTCATGAGCTCCATCAGCGCGCGCAACGCGGTGATTCCCGGCGGCACGATGCGAACCGAGGGACGCAATTTCCCGGTGCAGCTCTCCGGCGAATACAAAACCGAACGGGACATGCTGGGCACCGTGGTGGGGATGGGGCGCGGAGGCGCGCCGGTGTATCTGCGCGACGTCTTCGACGTCCGCCGCATGTATGAGTCGCCCATTCCTTACAAGGCGGATGTGGTAGGGCGGTCGGGCAAGGACGCGTCCTTGGATACGCGCCGGGCGGTGATGGTGGCTGTCGAGATGCGCGACGGCAAAATCATCCGGCACTTCAACGAAGACGTGAAGAAAGTAGTGGACTCAATGAAGGCCCGCATGCCCGAAGGCATCGAGTTTCGCGTGCTGTCTGACCAACCCACGGCGGTCGAACATCGGATTCATCATTTCGTTAGATGCTTTGTCGAGGCGGTCGTGATTGTAATTATTGTGGGCTTGTTCCTGATGGATTGGCGTTCAGCACTGGTGCTGGCTACCGCCGTTCCGCTGACGGTCGCCATGACCTTGGTCGGGATGCAAATGCTGCATATCCCCCTGCAACAGATCTCCATAGCCGCGCTCATCATCGCCCTGGGTATGCTGGTGGATGTGCCCGTAGTGGCTTCGGATGGCATCAACCGTGAACTGCATCTGGGCGAGCCGCGCTTGCGCGCAGCCTGGCTTGGGCCGCTTCACCTGCGGCACCCAATGGTGTTCGGCACGCTGATCAACATCTTCGCGTTCCTGCCATTGCTGTTGCTCACGGGTGACAAGGGTGAGTTTATGAAGAGCCTTCCTATGGTAGTCACCCTGGCCCTGGGGGCCGCATTCCTCGTCTCGATTACCTTCACCCCGCTGATTAGCTATTACGTGCTGCGCGGTCAAAAAGGGTTTGATGAGGGCGGCGAAGTCCGGTCGTTTTTCCTATTTCGATATGTGGACCAGGGATTGGCCGCGGTTTTGCCATACTATCGCGCCGCGCTCCAAAGTTCTCTTAGGCGCCCTTGGTTGGTCCTGGGCATAGGCTACTCGGTGCTTGCCCTGAGTTGCCTCCTGGTCCCGCTGTTGGGTGACCAGTTCTTCCCGCCGGCCGAGCGTAACCAGTTATTGGTGGATATCGAGTCGCCTTCAACCGACTCACTGACCAGCATCAGGGCGACGGTGGACCAGGCGGTAGAACTGATCAAACGCCAGGAGGAGGTCGTCAGCGCGGCGGTGTTTACCGGTGGCACTGCTCCCCGGTTCTACTACAACGTCGAGCCCAAAGAACCGGCGAATTATTTGGCCCAGATTTTAATCAATACCCGGGACGACAAGGATGTGGCAGGTCTGCTCATCAAATTGCGAGGGGAGCTCGACCACTCAGTGCCTGGGGTGCGTTGCGTCGTCAAACAACTGGAACAGGGGCCGCCGGTGAAGGAACCGATTCAAATCCGCCTCAGCGGCGACAATCTCGACAAGTTGCGGCAATTGGCCGACCTGACTGCGGCCGAGCTGCGGGCGGCCGGTGGGTACCACGTGTTCGACGACCTGGGGCTGCGCATGCCCAATATTCAGATCGATATCGACCAGGATCGCGCCAATTCGTTGGGTTTAAATAATCAACAAATCGGCGGCGTAGCCCAATCCTCCTTCACCGGCTTAAAACTGTCCGAGTTGCGTGAGGGCGATCGCCTCATCCCAATTCTGGCACGAGGCCGGATCGAGGATCGGAGCGAGGCCGAAAAAATTCGAGGCCTTTACGCCCCTACGCCGGACGGCAAATCCGTTCCCTTTGAGAGTTTCTCAACCATCAAAGTCCAGCCCGAGTTTGTCACCATCCCGCACTACAACCAACTTCGCACCGTTACTGTAAAAGCCTATGCACCTTTCGGGGAGCTGCCTTCACAGATATTGGACCGTGCTCGACCAGGTCTGGCCAAAATTCACTTGGAACCGGGTTACGAAATGAAGTTTGCCGGTGAGGACGAGGAGCTGCGCAAGAACCGAGCCGAAATGACGCTGGTGATGGAGATGTCCCTGGCTCTCATTTGCATGACCATGGTCCTGCAATTCAAATCGGTCATCAAATCTTTGGTGGTCATGCTGACAGTGCCGCTAGGACTCATTGGTGCGCTGCTGGGATTAGCAGTGACACACTCGCCGCTCGGGTTCATGGCCCTGCTGGCGATGGTCAGCCTGGCGGGCGTCATGGTGAGCCATATCATCGTGCTTAGTGACTTCATCGAGCATGCACGGGCTAAAGGTCTTCCCCTGGAACAGGCACTGGTCCAGGCCGGGTTGGCACGTTTGCGTCCGGTGCTCGTGACTGTGCTTGCCACCGTAGGCGGCCTTATTCCGCTATTTCTTACCGGCGGCGCGCTCTGGCATCCCCTGACAGCGGTCCACATCTTCGGCCTGCTCCTTGCCACAGTGATGACCCTGGTCATGCTGCCGACCCTATATTACGTGTTCTGCGCCAAGCTGAAATTCATCAAATAACCACGATGCTTATGCTCTTCAATCGTCCAATTTTGAGCCCCAAACGGAATAATAGAGTGACGCAGTCTCGGGACTCCAGCGCTCGCGCCCGGAGACTTCATACGCAAAGTGGGCCAACGCAGGCTGCTAATATTCTCATCCCGCTGAATCGAAATTTTAATGAGAAATGGCGATCAGGCATAAGGCGGGCGTTCGGTTTTGCATTGCTGATAACGCTGGTTGGCTGTGCCGTTGGCCCGAACTACAAGCGCCCCGAGGTGAACTCGCCCACCGGGTTCCGCGACGCCACCAATCCTCTTTCGACCAACTCATTCGCCGACCTCCCGTGGTGGGGTGTATTTAAGGACCCAGCGCTCCAGGAACTTGTTCGCGTCGCGCTCACCAACAACTACGACCTGCGGATCATCCTCACTCGGATGGACCAGGCTCGTGCGCTCCAGATGCAAGCGCGCTCACAATTCTTGCCACAAGTCGACTATCAAGGCGATGCCAGCCGCGGCCGGAATTCGTTTCTGAATGTTCCTACCCCGAACGGGGGTCAGACTATGAATGGGTTCCTGGGCGGGTTTGAAGCGGTCTGGGAAATTGACCTCTGGGGTCGGGTCCGTCGGATGAACGAGGCGGCGCGCGCGAACTTTATGGCGACGCAAGAGGGGCGCCGAACCGTCATGATCTCCGTGGTCAGCGATGTCGCGAAGGCCTATTTCGAGTTGCTGGAATTGGATGACCAGCTCACGATCTCCAAGCGCACCCGCGATTCCTACGAGCGGACCTTCAGGCTCTTTGACGACCAGCACGCAGCGGGCCTGGCCTCAAACCTGGAGTTGTCGCGCGCCAAACTCGCCCTGCGCACAGTTTCAGCAAACATCCCGGAGCTCGAGCGGCAAATCGCCCTCAAGGAAAACGAGATCAACACGCTGCTGGGACGCAATCCGGGCCCCATTCCCAGGACTTCCACGCTCGTTGCTCAAGAGCTACCGCTTGAAATCCCCGTGGGACTTCCTTCCACTCTGCTTGAGCGAAGGCCCGACGTTCGGATGGCAGAGCAAAAAGTCCGTGCCGCCAATGCCGAAATTGGCGTTGCGGTTGGAGACTTTTTCCCACGCATCGGTCTGACGGCATTTTACGGCGGTACTAGTACCGAGCTGCATAATCTGGTATCATCGGGCGCAAACGTATGGTCGGCTGCTGCAAGCGCTGCTGGACCATTATTCACAGGAGGACGGTTGACTGGGCGTTACCGCCAGAACAAAGCCGCTTGGGAGGAAGCTAAGCTCCAATACCAGGATACTGCTCTTGGCGCCTTCCGCGAGGTTTCCGACGCCCTCATATCCCACCGTAGATTTGACGAGGAGCGCGTTGAGCAAGCTGAAGCCGTTAACGCCGGTCGCGACGCCGTGGCGGTAGCCACCGATCGCTACAAGGAAGGTAAAGCAAGCTACTACGAGGTGCTGGAAGCTCAGCAGCAACTCTATCCGGCGGAAAATGCCTTGTCGCAGATCGAGGCGAGCCGACGTATCGCGGTCGTTCAACTTTACAAGGCCCTGGGTGGTGGCTGGTCACTAAAGGACTCCGAGTGGTCTGGAGTAAGCGTCCAGATATCATCCTCTCGAAATCCGGGCAACACCGGCAATCACTGAGGTTCCATGAGCACGCGATAGTCGGGTTGATCCTAATCGCTGGGCCGCGGAGCTTGCCGCCACGTACTCCTTCCGCAGGTATCATTTCTTCGACCGGGAATGGTCGCGTCACGATCCGTTTCTCCGCTCGTCCAGGTTCGCTCGCGGGCGGCGTCTTCGACGTGCGCCTGATGCGACTAGACTGTGAAACGTAGGATCACGGTGAGCGCACTGGCCCGCTTCTGTGTGATATTGGATGTCCAAAACTCGTGGTTTGCCGAGCGGAGTTTCTTTCTAGCGCGGGCGGCTGGAACTTGGTTCGCGGTCAATGTTGTTCCGCACCCCTACCTCGCCACGTCCGGTAAGTTTTCTTCGCAGTGAACCGAAAGCAGCCAATTAATGAGCTTCTTAAGTCACTTGTTTCATCGCCAAAAGCAACCTGACATCGCATCCTCGTCTTCCATCAACTGGGTTGGGCAGTCGGGCACTCAATACCCCTACGAGATCCGCTCCTTCGACGCGCAGTTCCAGGCAGTGCCGGCCAACTATATTTATGCCGGACAAGCCGAGGACGGGACCTGGGTGCCAATCTATATCGCCCATGCCCACGGCATTGCAGCACCATGCGTCCGACCGATGTGAAGTGAATGCCGACGTTTGTGCCGTCAATCTTCTCCTCCACAATCGGCGACGGGTCAGCGATAAACGCCTCGGATTCCTTTTGGCCCAAGTGTTTGTCGTCATCGGTCCCCTTCGAGCCGAACAAATGCGGCGTGCGCGGGTATTTGATGAAATTGTCGCGGGTCGCGCCCATGATTCTTGGCTCCGTGTACATTATTCAAAGAA
>Ga0210409_10003576_pt1 | contig 17218 bp, 14 predicted proteins | sample IncBWH17MmetaG_FD_161649 | JGI IMG/M metagenome (GOLD analysis project Ga0210409, IMG submission 161649) | Forest soil microbial communities from Barre Woods Harvard Forest LTER site, Petersham, Massachusetts, United States - Inc-BW-H-17-M | ecosystem: Environmental > Terrestrial > Soil >... | reverse complement strand
GGCGCCGGTGTCAACGTCGGACTCCATGCTGAATAAAATCTCGGCTCAACTTTTCCTTCTACTCGAAAGAAATTGACCCGCCAGCTCCGCTTCGGATCAAACGCCGGCGTCAAGCTCCGCATCGGCACGGCCAGTTCCGCTATCCAGGTTCGCGCCGTTGCATGCTGCACAACGCGCCGTCGCAACCCGCTGTGCAGCTCTTCTTTTTCACCGCGTACAATATTCAAATCAATCCAATATCCGTTCGGGCTTACTTCCAGTTCCTTGTACGCACGCGCGTCGCCCGCATCCGGCTGCAGAAACGCTTCGGCCACGTCACGCTCCCACAGCTCGCCGCGCCATCCGTCCGCCCGCGCATCGGGAAAGACATGCAGGTCCCGGTATCGCGCCAAGAACCGCAGAAACAGCGTCTGCTCACTCCACAGCAGCCGCACTTCCGTCGCGCGTTGCGGGTCCGCCTGCTCACCTCGCCAATCACGATCAAATCGAATCGCCGGTGTCCGCTTCCACCAAGCCTTCTCCGGAAATCCGGCCTCCTCCACACGTTCTTCCAGCAGTAAGGCATAAGCCGTAGGCAACTCACCGAATTGCGAATCCGTTCCGCTATTCATCGCCCAAATAGTGTAGTCCACGACGCGCCCGTTCTTCCCATCCTTCCCGTTGCAAAGCTCGGGCCGTTCACTACGTTATCCTCCCGCCTATTCGGCCAGCAAACTCTTTGCGCACTTCGCCACACTACCGCCCAGCCGCACCGAGCCCTGCATGCTAACATCCGCTCTGGAGCTATTCCCGAAGGAGAAAACCTGTGGAAACCCGTCGCACCACCGTTGCCGATCGCAACGTCCAGGTTCGCACCGATCCCACGCGCCGCAATCCGGCCGATTTTCAATTTGTACAATTTCATCTCGAAGCCGGCGTCGCCAGAATGACCCTCAATCGTCCCGAGCACAATCTCCTCAACGAAAGCATGCTCCGCGAATTGATCGACGGCATCGCCCACGCCGGCGAGCGCCCCGATGTGAAACTCATCGTTCTTGATTCCGCTTGCAAGGTTTTCTGCGGCGGCATTGACGTCGGCGAGTACACCACCGATCGCGTATTTCAAATGCTCGATGCTTTTCACTCCGTATTCGTCGGCATCCTCGAGACCTCGAAGCCCGTCGTCTGTGTGATCAACGGCCCGGCTATCGGCGGCGGCGCGGAGCTTGCCGCGTTCGGCGATCTGGTTATCGCCACGCCGAAAGCCCGCTTTGCTCAGCCCGAAATCACCATCGGTGTTTTTCCTCCGCTCGCGTCCACGATTCTTCCGTTCCTCGTCGGCCCCAAAGTCGCGCTTGAACTCGTTCTTCTCGGCGAGCCCGTCACCGCCGAACGCGCCCTCGATCTCGGCATCGTCAATCGCCTCGTTCCCGAAGCGCAGCTCGAAGCCACAGTCAGCGATCTCTGCGCGCGCATCGCAGGCCACTCCGGCCCTGTGCTCACCATGGCCAAGAAAGCCATCCTCGGCGGCATGGGTCTCTCTCTCCGCGACGGCCTCCGCAATTCCATGAACATCTTCCTCAACGAACTCTACCGCCTCGAAGATTCCCAGGAAGGCCTGCGCGCCCTCAGCGAAAAGCGAAAACCCAACTGGAAAAATCGCTAGCCACGCTACGCAAATTTGTGGCTGTCCGGGGCAACTCTAAAAGATGGCAAATTGCAGTTTCCCTTTCGGATCGCCGGAAAGATTGATAACCCGGTATTCTCCAAGGGCAAGGGCGGTCAGGACGTAGACGCTGTACAAAACCTCATTGAGGGAAGATGCCCGGCAGCTCCGGACGAGTGCTCGGCAAATCGGAGCGATCACTAAAGCAATTCAAAGTGTGCGGGATTTAACATCGCCAACGAAAGAGCGGCTCGCTTCAGGCAAACCTGACCCGCCTTCTCAATAAACCTTATAAGGCCGCAAAAAGATTCAGGTATTTTCCGGTAGCCATCCCCGGTATTCACCCGATAGACATCTGCCATGCCTCAGCTATCGTTCAGGCCGACCAACAGGTCGGCTGTCAGCTTGTGAGGATGCTTCTGCCGTACCCGGCCGCGAATTCTTCACAGCGCACGCAGGCTTGCGCACGTCGTTGTGAGGCCCCCTTTAGCTTCGGTAACAAATTCGGGGAATTCCCCGCGGAGATGGCTATGTCTACACCAACTCTCAAACATCTACCGGCCCTAGGCCTGCGAGTGCTCGCGCTCCTCACCATCTCGCTGGCCGTAATCACCACTCAAGCATCAGGCGCGACTAATCAAAAGCACTTCTTCTGGGCTGCAGGGCAGGCACCCAACCCCAGTTCGGTTTCGAACGACCTCATTTACCACGGCGGAAATGCCGGGGCGGGCGCCATCGGCGTCGAGACCACGCCGGCGATCTATCTGATCTTCTGGGGGCCCGATTGGGCGAACGGTTTCACGACCACGGACGCCAACGGTAAGCAGTACACCAGCCAGCAATTACAAAACTACGTGACCTCGTTTTTGACCAATCTTGGCGGCACGTCCTGGGCGGCCATCCAAATGGAATACTGCAACATCGCTGCCGCAGGGACCACCAGTTGCGCCAGCGCCAACGGCAGTGGGTATGTCACCAACCCAAGAAAACAACTCAAGGGTGTATGGACCGACTCGACGCCGGTTCCGAGCGACATCATCGCCCTGGGCTTGGCTGAAAATGTTGCCGATGATCCGCTCGCCATGGAAGCGATCCGCGCCTCCGGACACTTCGGCTACAATCCGCAGGCGACGTACATCATCCTCACGCCGCCAACGTCCATTGCCACCGGGCAGCCGGTCTATTGCGGCTACCACACGCAGACGAACAGCGTGGATGGCCTCGGCAATCCCTATCGGCTGCAATACGCCTTCATCCCATTTCTCAACATGAACTGGCCGGGCCTCGGCACCAGCGGTTGTGGGATGAACTCCGTGAACGCGATCAGCGATGACTTCGGCCATGGAATCTTCGATGGCTACAGCATCGTCACCGGGCATGAGTACGCGGAAGCGGTCACCGACCCGGACAATTTTGCAACCGTTCAGGACGGCTGGAACGACGCCCAGGGGAACGAGAACGGCGACAAGTGCGCGTGGAAGGGCCTCGGCAATGTGCCGATGGATAATCATACCTCGTTCGCCGTGCAACCCCTGTGGAGCAATAAAGCCTTCGACGTGACCGGCGACGGTTGCGTGCGCTCTGCCCCGACCAATCCGCACGCGATGCCTGCTGCAGGCATCGTGCCGCCTGCGGTTGATATCTGCATGACGCTCGGCGTTTGCCCGCCGGGTGTCGCAGCGGGGCAGCCCATGCCCATCAACATGACCTATTTCGGCGGACGCGTTCAGGTGAACCCGAAGATCTACCTCGTCCTTTGGGGATGGGGACAGCCGAACGCCTTCGACCACACATCCGTGGGTAACCCGGCTAGCGATCCGGACGGCGCAGGGGCGCTGATGACCAGATTCGTTTCAGCCATGGGCGGAACGACGTGGGGAGATATTGCCACGCAATACTACCAATCCAATTACAATGGCAACTATTCGAACATCGGCAACCCGAAGCAGCAACTCGCCGGGGTGTGGCACGATAACACCAACCCGATTCACGACAATCTGGCCCCCATTGACCTTGCGCACGAAGCCGCCCGAGCGGTTCAATTCTTCCACGCGACCGACTTGGCCGATTCCAATTTCGTCATCGCTACACCGCAGAAGTTCAACGACGCAGGCTTCAATCAAAGCCAATACTGCGCCTGGCACGACTACACGACACCGACGGGTTATCCCGGCGTGCAACAGGGCATCGCGTTCACCAACATGCCCTATGTGCTGAACGCGGGCGGCAGCTGCGGAAAGGACTTCGTCAATCCTGCGCCCACGGGAGATGTGGACGGCGTCACCATCGTGCTCGGCCACGAGATCGCGGAAACTCTTACCGATCCGGGCGCCGAGTCGTCAACCGGCTTGGTGCAAAACGGCGGCTGGTTCGATTACCAGAGCTGGGAGATCGGCGACAAGTGCGCGTGGGTCGGCGACGGTTTGCAGATTCCCGGCGCGGCGTTCAACATGATCGGCAACGACGGTCGCGCGTACCCGGTGCAGACTTTGTGGAGCAATAAGAGCCTAAGCGGAATCGGTTACTGCTCCCAGGGCTTCTGAAACGCATTTCTGCGATCACCCGGTCTTGTCCTGAGCGAAGTCGAATGTTCCGCTCAAGCGATCGGACCGGGTTGAATCCCACCCTGCGTTTTCGGCGCGGTGCAAGTGTCACGCTGCCACGCCTCTTTTCGCCAAGGACTTCGGGCAGTTGCCCGGCGCATCAATCCCCCGCCAGAACGCGGGGGCCAATCACTCAGTAGTTTTTTGCGAGGTGCTCGCGCAGACGGCTGATCCGGAAAGTGGCATCGGCGGTCTCGATTTGCAGAAGGAGTTGAGTGGCGGCCAATTGGTTGTGGAAGTCGAACGCCGCGGAAGTGTCCGGCGCCGCAACCAGTTGAAGATTCTTGTCGATCTGTTTGTTTTCTTCTTCGAGGGACTTGAGTTTAGCCTCCTGCACCATGACACAATCCACCAACTGCTGCCGAAGGATCTCCATCTGCCGCACGACGTCGTTCTCCTCCACTTTCTTCCATTCGTCGTGCGCTTCGACGGCGCGATCCAGATGCCTGTTGATGGCCCGGCTGGCGAGATTGTAGCTGACGGAGACCTGCCCATACGGCTGCGCACCCTGGGCAACCGGATTCACCTGCTGATGGACGCCAACGGTGAGGGCGACATCCCAATTATTCTGCCGGCTCAGTTTATCCAGGACTCTCTGCGCGCCCTCCTCGCTGCTCTGTTTTTGCGCGACCAGTTCTTTCAACGGTTGATCGCTCAGCGGCGGAACATAGATTGCCGACACCTTCAAGCGAGTGTCGGCGCGGTCGGCCTCCAGCTTGATCTTTGTGGTCTGCAAGGTGAAGAGCATGAGTTGCGTGGTATTCTGGGCCTCCAGCATCTTCACGGTCTGCGCGATCAGCGTGTCCAGTGATTTCGAAGCCTGTTCGATCAGCGTGAGCCGGTTGAGGAGGGCTACTTTCTCCAGGCTGGGCAGCGCGTATTGGATCTCCTGCTGGGCTCCCGTGGTGGCCTTGTAGAGTTCGCAGTTTTTGCGGGCGACATCCATGGTCAACTCGGCTTTCCTGACATCGGAAAGACCCAGCGTGGCGCCCCCAACCAGTTGCATGGGCAGCCCGGTTTCGGGTTGCGTGAAGCCTGCCGTGGCTGTCGGCGTGCGCAGCAGATTTCGTTGCGCTTGCGCCTCTTCCATCACGTACGTGCAGTAGGCCTGCTGATCTTGTTGGCCTCTCGCGATCGCGGGGGCGGCACAGAGCAAACCTGCAGCCAGTATGGATTTCCAGGGATTCCTGATCATTGGGTTCTCCTCAGAACAATAGCGGCTTGCGGCCGAGGAACACGGTCTTGGACTTCGCGGATTCCGGGCGGTCGAGATTCATCTGCATCAGGAATCCTCGAATATTGGTCTTGAAGATGGGATGAATGGCCGTCTCTTCGCCGGCGAATACGTGGTTCACCGTGCCGACTTTGCGGCACGCGAACATATTGAGGTAGCAGTCGTAAACCGGACGCCCGGCTTCCGCGCTGGCCTGATTGTCATAAGGAACGAAAGCGAAGTATAGCGTCTGACCCCCGGCTGCGTTGAGATAGTAAGGGCTTTGTTTGGCGGTTTGAATGGCTTCCCGTAACCGGTCGATCTGGCGCGACTCTTCCTGCAATTGCTTATCGGCGACGTTGATGGCCACGTCGAGCTGGGCGGCTTCGGAGCGCAGTTCCGCCTGCTTTTCGAGCACGTCGAGCGAATCCGTGCCCGTCGTGTTCTTCTGCAGGACGCTATCCGTCAGTAGCACCTCGGCTATTTTGCTGTCCGTGTAGGCGTTCTCTGCCTGGTTCAGCGCGGACAACTGGGTGGCTGCGTCGCCTTTTGTGATCAAGCCGGCGGCCAGGTCTTTGTTGATGTGCGACTCGACTTCCTTGAGCTGCTTGAGGACTGTTAGCGTTTTCACGTTGTCGGCCTGCTTCTGCGTGTCGAGTGCGGCGAGTTGGGGGCCGATGGCGTGGTTGTGCGTCCGCTCGCGGGCGATCGCCGCTTGAAGCTGAGGCTCAAGCGCCAACAGCGCCGCCCGGTGCTTCTTCATCTCGGCAATGCTGCTTTCCAGTTTCTGCGAATCTACCTTCAGGTCTTCGATGGTCTGCTGGCTGGTCACCAGCTTTTGCCGGAAGTCGAGGCTTTTCTCGTCGACCGCGGAAAGGATGATCGGCGCGGCCCAAGAGTTGCTCACCGCATAAAAGCCCATCACAAAGGCATAAGCAAGGATCCCGCCGAGCACCAGATACAGCACGGTTATGGCAAAGACGCGGTAAAGCGAAATCACAATTTTGTAATGGAATGATTGCCCGGGTGGGGCTTTCTTCGGTTGTGCGGGCGGACTATCAGCGGTCAGGGCTGGCAAGAAGCACCTCTTGTTCTTCTTTGGTTCGCGTTCCCCAATCTGCGGAATCCATCGTACACAGGGCCAGCGGCGTCAGGAACAAGCTACTCACTAACGACCAGGCGACATAAGCTCCAAATACCAGCGGATGGGCCAGCGCTTCTCGCGCGCTGTATTTCTTGATCACCCAGGTCAGTACGGCCCCGATTCCAAGAGCTGTCAGCAGGGGCAGCGGCCCCGCCCAGGCCAGCGGGTCCGAAGAGAGCATCGTTACGGCGACCAGAAAGGCGACGAGTGCGCCAAGCGGCGTCAGCACCAACGTGAATACCGTGTTCGGGTGCAGTTTCCACACGTGTTGCGGAAGTGTCCGAAGCGTGTAGAAAAAATCACGCACGATGCTTCGGCGCCACCGGAGTTGCTGTTTGAAAAGGACGGAGAGAGTGTTCGGGACGGTGGTCCAGCAAAGAGCGTCATTATTGATATACGTCCCGTAACCGCGTAGCAGCGTCTGGTGGGTCAGGAACCTGTCCTCGCCCTGATTCACCGGAATGCCGAACCAGTTCCGCGCGCGGATCGCGGGCTCGATCTCCAGCAGCAATTCGCGCCGGATGGCAAACAGGCATCCGCTGATACAGCAGACGCTGCGCGTCCAATTCTCGGGAATTTTGTAAAGCTGAAACGCCGAGTAGTAGATGACCGCCTGAATGCCGGTGATTACGCTGTCGTTCGGATTCCGGACCCCCACCCTGCCACCCACCGACCCGATTCGCGGCTCTGAGAAGCAGGCGGTGAGCTCGCGAATCGCGTCCTCGTGGAAAATGCAATCCGAATCGATCGAGATGATGATGTCGGCGGAGGAATGCTGAAGCGCGTTGCAGACCGTGCGTGCCTTTCCGCTATTGACCGTGTTCCGGCCGGTGCGGATGCGAATGTTGGTGAAATCACGCTGGGCTTTGAGCACCCACTCGTAGCTGTCGTCGACGGAACAGTCGTCCTGCGCGATAACTTCGAACTTCTCGTTCGGATAGTTGCACTTGCTGATGCTTTCGATGGTCTCGTATACCGTCCTGCCCTCGTTGAAGCAGGGCATCAGAACGCTGACCGTGGGTTGGTAGCTGTAGTCCTTTTGGATTTTTGTGCTGGGGAACGATAGCTTCAGGATGATTCCCATCAGGTACTTGACGACGGAAATCAGCAGGCAAAGGACCATGACGAGCCAGAGAAGTATCGGGGCCATTATCGCAACGCCTCCCGAGGCACATCGCTCATCGAGGTTTCGAGAACTTCAACGATTGTATACCGAGTTCGATTGCTCGGGACGCTGCGGCGCGAGGATTGTTTCCATCATCTCGAACTCGCGCTATGCCACTCATGCGAGAAAATCCTCAGCGGGATGCACCAACGTACAGTTGTGCGGACAGGTCGGGGTACAGTTAGCGTGTTGGAAACAATTTCGCGTTATTGACCCGGAATAAACCTACGCTTCGTTCGTATTTGTTAGCATCCCCTTGCCCGGAAAAATAAATCGTCTTGGATGCGCGAAGAAAAGAAACTAACTCGCGCAGCGCGTGACTCTACAGTGAAACCGAATCAGTGAACATCATCTCCAGATAGTAAGCGGCAAACCGTTTCGATTTGTACCTGGACGAAGCACTCACTCCCCGGAGGACGCCTTGACGAATTCCCTTTCGAAAACATTGACCGCCGCACTTTTCTCGGCAGTGGTTCTGCTTGCCGGCTGTTCCAGCGCCGGCACCAGCACCCAGAATCCGCCGGGTGGTGCGCCACCGCCGACGTCGCCAGCGTTTTGGGATGCCAGCAAAATCCCCGCGGCGAAGAACGTGATGATGTTCAAATTCCTGAATCGCACCAACGGGCAATTTCCCGACAGCCAGGTTTTTTGGAGCGTCAAGATCAACGGTGTCACGGAAACACATTCCATCGCCGAGCAGCAGTTTTTCGATATGCCGGCCAACTCTTCGGGAAGAATCTATGTTTACCTGGGAAGCGTGGGTAACAACTCAAACAATTACTACGATTTCCTCGAATACACCATTGGCCCGACGCAATTCAATGGCAATACCACGCGGGTCGACGCCTTCGGCATCAAGCTGGCCATAAGACTGCACTGTGCCGATTGCTTTGAAACTACGGTCGGAGAGAGCCCCGCCACGTTCGCAGAAGACCGTACGGCTACATTCGCGCGCTTTGCCGCCGCGGTTCCTGCGGAATTCCAGCAGTTGGCAACAGTCCAGGCTCCGTACAGAATCGTCAACCCTGGTGCTGGAGGATTCGACAGCGGCGGGCAATACCAGAATTATTACAGCGCGTATATCGATGAAATCTGGTCGACCAACGGGCTCACGATTCCGAAGGCGGGACCAAACGGAAGCGGGTTGGGTTCCTACCCTGACCTTTCTGCCGCCATCTACAGGCATACCGCGGCTGCCGGAACTTTTTCTCCCACTGGCCAGCTTCTCGACAAAACCATGTGGGCGAACAGCCAGAATTTCTATCTGCAGGCACCCGCGAATTACTACGCAAAATTCTGGCACGATAACGCGATAAACGGCTTGGCGTACGGATTTCCTTACGACGATGTGGGCGGATTTTCCTCCTATATTTCTCGCCAGAATCCCCAATACATGCTCGTTGCCATCGGTTGGTAAGGAAAGGGGCCTGAACATGAGCAAACGTGTTTTCTTACTGGTAGCGACAGCATTTGTCATACTCTCCGGATGCGGATCCGGCACGATGAGCAGCTCCACCGGGCCAACGCAGAATCCGCCACCAGCGGCGGCAAAGAGTGCCAAGCGCGGCGTCGCTTATGATCTGGCGTCGCCAGCCGACCTGGCGGCCCTCTCCCCGGGAGTGAGTTGGTGGTACAACTGGAGTCCGAACCCTAACTCTGGGGTCCCTACGGACTACGCCACGCGCTATTCGATGGATTTCTACCCAATGCTGTGGAATGGGAACTACGACGCCGTCGCTGTCGTGTCGTTCTTAAAGTCCAATCCCAACATCAAGTACATGTTGGTGATGAACGAGCCAAACCTGACGAGCCAGGCAAACCTCACGCCTCAACAAGCTGCGCAGATTTGGCCGGAATACGAGTCCATTTCCGCTCAAACCGGCGTAAAGATTGTCGGGCCCGCCATCACTTGGGGCACAATGTCGGGCTATCAAGACCCCGTGGTGTGGCTGGACGCCTTTTACCAAGCCTACCAGGCGGCCAACGGAGGCCGCGATCCGCAGATCGATTATCTGGCGTTCCACTGGTACGACTACGGGTTGTCAAACCAATTGGACCGCTTGGACAAGTACAACAAACCGATTTGGGTAACGGAGTTTGCAAACTGGCACAGCCAGAACGACGGCTCCGAGATAACTACCTTGGCTGAACAGGAATCACAGATGACCAACATGGTCGCAACCTGTGAGGCTCGCGCCGATGTTTTCCGCTATGCATGGTTTACGGGACGCCTCGATCCCGACCCGCATTTCTCGAGCCTGCTCGGTGCGTCCGGCGAGCTCACCGGCCTGGGCCAGACCTATCTTTCGCTTCCCATGCAATAAAATCTGGCCCTCTGTTGCGGTGACTTGATTCCGTCCTGTGTCCGCACGCGGCGGAACTTACGATTGTCGATGAGTGGCAGCCGCAAAGCCAAATCGCGGCCAATTCCGCCTTGATTGACACTGTTCCCCTCGCCTCGTAAACTGATTTGGACATTCCGCAGGCAAGGGAAGTGGGGAAGTGCCGTGTAATTCGGCCGCGGTCCCGCCACTGTGTTCGGCTTCGTCGCCGAAAGCCAGGTCACCCTCCCTAGCCGCCGTGGTTGGGCCTACTTCGCGAGAGGGTACGCCTCCAGCACGAACCCGGCTTCTCGCCGGTTTTTTTTGTTTTCAAGGCTGTCGGGCACTCTCGTCAGGGGAAATTCGTGCAGCAAAGTTTGGTCAATGCCATGCGTCGCGCCCGCCTTTTCGGCGTTGCCGTAGTTCTGCTCGGCGCCTTGCCCGTCCGCCCCCAGTCGTCCATGCCCGCGCCTGCGTCTTCCGCGTCGCCGGCCATGCGCGAAGTCGTCGACGAAGCCGGCCGCACCGTTCGTGTCCCACAGCTTGCCTCGCGAATCGTCTCTCTCGCGCCCAGCCTGACCGAAACCCTATACGCCCTCGGCGTTCAGGACCGCCTTGTCGGCGTTACCGACTTCTGCGACTATCCTCCCGACGCGCAAAAGAAAAGGAAAGTCGGCGGCATTGTCAATCCCAACCTCGAAGAGATTGCCGCGCTCCACCCTGATCTCGTTCTCGTTACCAAGGAAATCAATCGCCTTGAGACCGTCCGGGCTCTCGACGCCCTCGGCATCCCCGCTTACGCCACACATTCCCGCAACATTGACGACATTCTCTCCAGCACGCAGAAACTCGCCGACCTCCTCGGCGTCCCCGAAACTGGTAAGTCCCTCGCCGCCGACCTTCAGGCTCGCCTCGCCGCGCTCCACGCCAAGCTCGAAGCGCTCCCGCCCAGCCGCGTTCTCTTTGTCGTCTGGACGCGTCCGCTCATCTCCATCGGGAAAAATACCTTCATCGCCGATGCACTCCGCAGAGCCGAAGCCACAAGTATTGTGGACGCCACGCAAGACTGGCCGCAGATGAACCTCGAAGAAGTCGTCCGGCTGCAGCCCGATTACCTGGTCTTCGCCGCATCGCATCCGGATTCCGCCGTGCGCGATTTTGAAGCTCTCTCGGTGCTGCCTGGTTGGAAGTTGCTCGATGCCGTGCGCAATCGCCACTTCGCGGTCATCAGCGACGCCGTGAATCGTCCCGCCCCCCGCATCGTTTCCGCAATCGAAGACCTCGCGCGCCAGCTTCATCCCACCGCCTTTCAGGAGGCCGCGCCTGAAAAGCCCGCGGCCCCCGCGCCGGTTCCGTCGAATCCCCCCGCGGCAGCGCCGGTCCACATGACTCTCAACGCGCAGCCATTCGCGGTGGAGCTTGCATGCGCCCGCTGACTCTGTCTCGCCTCCTTGTCCGCTGCGGGATCCTCGCGCTCATTCTCTTTGCTGTCGTTGTCGTCGCCATGAAACTCGGCGCGGTCCAGGTTTCTCTCTACGGCCTCGGCAAGGATCTCATCAGCCTGCTTCTTCATCGCACCAGCTCTCTTTCCAGCGACTACGGCATGATTGTCCTCGGCATCCGCTTGCCGCGTATTCTTCTTGCGGTTTTCGTCGGCGCTTCTCTTTCTGTGGCCGGCGTCAGCTTCCAGGCCCTGCTTCGCAATCCTCTCGCCGATCCGTACGTGCTTGGCGTTTCTTCCGGCGCCGCTCTTGGGGCAATCGTCGCGCTCATCGTGGAGGCTCGTCTCGATCTGACTCCCGAAATGGCCGGGTTGATTACTCCTGTAGGCGCGTTTCTCGGCGCCGCCGTCACGATCGCGGCCGTCTACATCCTCGGGCGACGCGATGGGCAGATTGACAGTACAACTCTCCTGCTTGGCGGCATCATCACTGCTTCGTTTCTACAGGCGGTCATCATGTTTCTGATGACCACGCTCTCCGGCAACAATCTTCGCGGCAGCGCGTTCTGGTTCATGGGTGATCTTTCGACACCACAGCCCCGCAGCCTGCTCTACTTCCTATCGTTCGGCTTCATCATTGCCGCCGGTGCGATTTACACCACCGCCTCCGATTTGAATCTTCTACTTGCCGGTGAAAAGGAAGCCATGCATCTCGGTGTGGACGTGCCACGCGTCCGTATCGTTGTTTATATCGCCGCATCTATCCTCACGGGCCTCGCCGTGAGCGTCAGCGGCACCATCGGCTACGTCGGCCTTCTGGTTCCCCATGTCATGCGCCTCATCTTCGGCTCCGACCATCGCATGCTCATTCCGGCATCGGCACTCGGTGGCGCGATTGCGCTGGTACTCGCGGACACTCTGGCGCGCACGGTCACTTCGCCCACCGATTTGCCCGTCGGCGCCATGACCGCTCTCGCGGGCGCGCCGCTCTTTATCTATTTGCTTCGCAGGAGAATCGCATGACCAGCGCGCTGCGTCACCCGCTTCCTGGAGACGCCTCGCGCGCCACCCCCGACGTTCGCCTCAGTGTCGAGCAAGTCAGCTACGCCTACGCGCCCAATCCCTCGCAAGCGCCGCTTTTCACGCTCGAAGCGATGAGCTTCCAGGCCAAGCCCGGTGAACTTGTCGCCGTCCTCGGCCCTAACGCAAGCGGCAAATCCACGCTCCTCAAGCTCATCTCTGGAGCACTCCAGCCCCTCTCCGGCCGCATTTTCCTGAATGGTTTTGAAACCCATTCGCTTCCCGTCAAAACGCGCGCGCAACGCATCGCTCTCGTTCAACAGGAAAGCCGCCTGCTTTTTCCGTCGCGCGCCTGGGAATTCGTCATGCAGGGCCGCCATCCCTATGGCGGCGGCCTGCGCTTCGAATCCGAGGAAGACATTCTCATCGCCAACAACGCGCTCGCGCAGGTTGGTGCCACGGAACTCGCCGACCGCTGGATGGACAAAATCTCCGGCGGAGAAAAGCAACGTGTCATTCTTGCTCGCGCCTTAGCTCAGCAACCGCTTCTGCTGCTTCTCGATGAGCCGACGCTGCACCTTGACATCGGCGCCCAGGTGGACCTTCTCGAATCCCTGCGCCGCCTCGCCGCGCAAAATCGCTACACCGTTGTCGTCGTCACCCACGAACTCAATCTCGCGGGAGAATACGCCGACCAGGTTGTGCTGATGCACCGGGGTAAATGCCTTCGCGTTGGTCCGCCGGCAACGGTACTCCAGCGCGAAATTCTCGAACAGGTTTTTCAAGCGCCGCTTTCCGTGGAGATAACTCCCTCCGGCCGGCCGCGCGTAACGCTTTTTACGAGTAAATAGAAGTTTTCTCGCCAACCCCAACCCGGAGGCCTTGCGCCTCCGACATCCTTTAACCCGCAGCGGGCTTTGCCCCACCACTTCAACCGCGGACTTCGTGCTCGGGAAGACGGTGCAACACCGTCGCCGCCGCGCGACTGTAAGGCGAATGTATGGCTCGCCAGCCACTGTAGCCAGTTACCGCTACGGGAAGGCAGCGAGTGAACTCAGTAGCGGCAGGCTTTAGCCTGCCACCTACACTCAGAGTTCCTTTTCGCCAAGCCAGGAGACCGGCGAAGTCTGCAGCCTGTGCAAGCCTCTTTGCACCGGTCAACCTTCAAGCTCCCGCGCGTGAGGGAGCGGAGGAACCATGAAAAACATAATCGCCGTACTTTCCTTTCTCACCCTATCTTTTAGTTCCGTAGTCAGCATCAAAGCCGCACCGCAATCCCAAAGCAATAACGCGCATCTCTCCGGCACGCTCACCGATCCATCCGGCGCGCCTGTCTCTGAGGTTCAGATCACCTCGCAACCTGAATCTTCCTCCGCAAGCCAGCCAATTTCCGTCGCGTCTTCCGCCGACGGTTCGTACTCCGCCTCCCTGCCCGCTGGCCGCTATCGCCTGCGCTTCTCTCGCGCTTCCTTCGCCACGCGCGAAATCGCTGTCACCCTGTCGCCGGGCGAATCGCGTGTCCTGAATCTTCGCCTCGACCTCGAACCGCTCTCGTCCAGTGTCATCGTCACCGCGCAATCATTTCCCACAACTGCGCAGCAAACCACTGCGCCCACCGACGTCATCTCCCGTGAAACCATCGACGAGCGCCAGGCCGTTTCCCTGCCGGAGCTTCTCGAGTTTTCGCCCGGCATTGCCGTTGGCCGCACCGGGCCTTTCGGCGGCACCGCCTCCATTTTCCTGAACGGCGGCAATTCTAACTTCACCAAGGTGCTTGTCGACGGCACGCCCATCAACCCTCCAGGCAGCAGCGTGGATTTCTCCAGCCTCACCACCGAAAACATCGACAAGGTGGAAATCGTGCGCGGCGCCGAAAGCGCGATCTACGGCAGTGATGCCGTCTCCGGCGTTATCCAGCTCTTCACACACCGTGGCGATACTCACGTCCCCGCCTTCAGTGCCTACTCCGAAGGCGGAAATTTTTCTTCCGGAAGGGGCGGCGCGGATCTCAGCGGCATCATCGGCAAATTCGATTATTCCGCCGCGGCCGCCTATTTCCAGACCGACGGTCAGGGTCCCAACGACTATTTCGTGAATCGCACGCTCTCCGGAAATTTCGGCTACTCCTTCTCAGGCACCAACCAGATCCATATCTCGCTCCGCAATAACACCAGCGACGCGGGTATTCCCGGCCCTACGCTGCAGGCCCCGCCGGATCTTTTCCAGGGCTACGGCCAGAAGATTTTTTCCGCCAACGCCCGTTGGGAGTTCACTACCGGCTCCCACTGGCATCACCAGCTCATGGGTACCGACTCATATACTCGCCAGCGGAGCTTTGCCAACCCGGGTGACACGTTTCCGTTCGATTCTGTGCTCAGCTTCAACCGTGCGGCCGTCAATGCGCAATCGAGCTACGTCACGCGCAACTTTATCGCCACGGCAGGTTACCAATACGAAGTCGAAAACGGCGGTATCAACTTTGTTTTGCCCGGACACCTCCGCCGTAACAATCAGGCGGGTTACCTGGACTTCCGATACATACCCATTTCCCGGCTGACGCTCGACTTTGGCGGCCGCGTGGAAGCGAACGACAGCTTTGGCACTCGGGTCGTTCCCCGCATCGGCGGCTCCTACGCTCTGCGCTATGGCAAAGGGTTCTTCGGTGACACGCGGTATCATGCTTTCTATGGTCAGGGCATCAAGGAGCCGCGTTTCGATCAGACGTTCGGAACCGATCCCTGCTTTCCTGGAAATCCCAATCTCAAGCCGGAAGCCAGCAAGGGCTGGACCACGGGCTTCGATCAGAAACTTGCCTCCGATCGCTTGAAGGTTTCCGCCGATTATTTCTACACCCGCTTCTACGACATCATCAGCTTCGCGAACTGCATTCCAGGCGGTCTTTGCCAGGTGGTTCCATCTTGCCCGTTTGGAAATGGCACCTATTTCAACACCGACCTGGCCATTGCTCGCGGCGTCAATCTCGCTTCCGAAGTCCGTCTGAACAAATGGCTCTTCGTCAACGGAAACTACACCTACGACAACTCTCGCGTCCTCAAGTCTCCGAACACCTTCGACCCATCGCTCGAACCGGGCAACCACCTGGTTCGCCGTCCGGTCAACTCCGGATCCTTCGGTCTCAACGTCGCGTACGCCCGCGTGAACTGGAACTTCATTGGCTACTTCACCGGTGCCCGCACCGATTCGAATTTCGTCAATCCGCAGCCCACTAAGGATCCTGGCTACGCCCGCTTTGACATGGCCGTGAAATACAACGTGACCCGCGGATTGTTTGTAACCGCTCGCGCCATCAACCTGTTCGACAAGCAATACCAGGACGCCTTCGGCTACCCCGCCCTGGGCCGTTACTACATGTTGGGCCTCCGCTATGCTTTCGCTGGAAAAAACTGATGTCCGTTCCGGAGCCCATTCTCTTCTGCTGGAGCGGCGGCAAAGACAGCGCCCTCGCGCTGTACACGCTGCTCCAGCAAAACGATGTGCGCATCGCCGCCCTGCTCACCACCGTGACCGAGGGCTACGATCGCATCAGCATGCACGGCGTTCGCCGCGAACTTCTGCGCCGGCAGGCGGAATCTCTCCGCCTGCCGCTGCACGAAGTCTTCATTCCTCCGAAATGCGGTAATCCGCTCTATGAAGCCCGCATGGAAGAGGCTTTGCTCACATTCTTTAAACTGGGCATCCGCCGCGTCGCGTTCGGCGACATCTTCCTCGAAGACCTCCGCCTCTATCGCGAAAAAAATCTCGCCCGTGTCGCGATGGAGGCCCATTTCCCCATCTGGAAACGCGATACCCGAGAACTCATCCGCGAATTTCACGCCGCGCGATTTCGCGCGGTAGCCGTCTGCATCGACTCCAAAGTCCTCGACACGACCTTCGCCGGCCGCGAACTCGATGCCTCTTTCTTCGCCGATCTCCCGCCCGCTGTCGATCCCTGCGGCGAAAATGGCGAATTCCACACCTTTGTCTTCGACGGTCCCATCTTCTCGCGCCCCATCGACTTCACCCTCGGGGAATTCGTCCAGCGCGACTCCTTCATCTTCCGCGATCTGTTGCCAGAAAAAGCCCTTAAGGAGGTTTAATTCGAGTTATGTTCCAGGAAAAATCGTCCACTCACGTTTTCGTGCTTCGCGCCATTCTCGCTGCCGTAATGATCATTCTGGCCGCCGCGGTGCGCATCATGCCGCATCCATGGAATTTCACGCCCATCGGCGCCATGGCGATCTTCTCCGGTGCGATGTTCCGAGATCGCCGCGTGTCCTTTCTCTTTCCGCTGGTGGCCCTCTTTGCCGGAGACCTCTTCGTCGGCCTCCACCGCCTCATTCCTGTTGTGTATGCCAGCTTCCTGCTCAGCGTGCTCATCGGCACGTGGCTCGCCAACCGGCGCAGTATCCTCCGCATCGGCGGCGCTGTTTTCCTCGGCGCGCTCCAATTCTTCCTCGTCACCAACTTTGCCGCCTGGAAGGTTTTTGACACCTACCCACACACGCTCGCAGGCCTCGTTGCCTGCTACATCACTGGCCTGCCGTTATTCGGCAACACCCTCGCAGGCGATGCAGTCTACGCCACGCTCTTCTTCGGCATCTTCGCGCTTGCGGAAAAGCTCTTTCCTGCATTGAGTGAGCCTGCGGGACATCCCGCGCATTGAGGA
>Ga0210409_10003575_pt1 | contig 17222 bp, 12 predicted proteins | sample IncBWH17MmetaG_FD_161649 | JGI IMG/M metagenome (GOLD analysis project Ga0210409, IMG submission 161649) | Forest soil microbial communities from Barre Woods Harvard Forest LTER site, Petersham, Massachusetts, United States - Inc-BW-H-17-M | ecosystem: Environmental > Terrestrial > Soil >... | reverse complement strand
CTCCCATAGCGCCGTCGCCGAGCGTCATGTCGGCGCCAGCGGTCGCGTATCCGCCACGACGCAGCTCGATGCGATGGGGTCCGGGCGGCAGCGAGACGGACGCGGAGAGCGGCGTCGTGCCGATTCGCTGGTCGTCGGCATAGAGGTCCGCACCCGGAACGTGCGTCTTCACCATGAGGTGCGCCATGCGGCCTTGCATGGCGACGAGGTCGAACTTCGCCGACTGTTTTTCGCCGCCGGCCACCGCGATCTCCTTCCGTTGGGGCGCATAGCCGGGCGCGATGACCGCTATCACGTGCGTCCCGCTCGTCACGCGAAGCGGCGCCGAAAGCGGGGTCTTCCCGGCCTCGAGCCCGTCGACCTCGATGCGTGCCGCCTCCACGTTGGCCTCGACGGAGACTTCCGCGACGCGCGCCTTCTGCTCGTCTCGAATCTTCCGCGCAAACGCGATGCGCTCGGGCGAAAGGGAACCGGGGTTTGCCAGCACTCGCTCGAGCGCATCGGCGGCCTCCACCGCACGCCCCATTTGCGCGTAGACGAGGCCGATGTTGTATAGAACGAGAACATTCTCGACGAGCTCGAAGGCTCGCCGGAATTCGACGAGGGCGCCCGCGTTGTCGCCCGTGTTGAACAAGCGCAAGCCCCTGTCGAACCGGTCGCGGGCCTCGGCGCGCGCCGCGTCGGTCGCCGGCCCGGGCATACTCGCGGGCTGCGCGTGAACCCTGGACGCGGACGCGATGCCGGCAAGACCGAGGATCAGAGACGCGCACGCTGGAGCAAAGCGAGGTCGACTCATCGAAACGGGTTTTCGCCCGCGAGGCCCGTTTGGTCAACGCGACTCTTGACGGTGCTCGTAGCCGCCGGCGCGGGGAAGGATGCGTCGACCCGGGTGACCTGTACCACCGCGGTCGCAGTAGCGACCGCGCGCACAGTTTCTAGGCTCGGCGCCGTCGCGGCCGGCGGGCGGGGCGTGCCAGCGGACGACGGAGTCGGCGACGGCGTCAAGGGCAGTGGCGCGAGCTCGACGACGGGCGGATGCGACGCCGAGCCGGCGTTCGCGCTGATGGCTGCGGATACCCGCGCGCTCGGCATTCGCGCAAAGAGCGCCGCAGCGACGGCCCCGATCGCTCCGAGCAAAAGCGCGGTCGCGGCGATGAGCCACGCGGCCCGCACCATTCGAGCTCTGCGGCCCGGCGCATCGCCTCCCATCGTCGCGGCAAGCGCCGCGTCGGTCGAGGGCGTGACAGAAGAAATGGGAGCCGACGCGCTACTTAGCGCAGGCAGTCGGCGCGAGGAGGGACGTCCGACCTTGGATGTACCGGCTGCGCCCGCGTCCGAGTCCCTTCTGCGCGTCGCCCGCGCGCGGAACGGCGAAAGGGCCTCGCTGAGAGCCCGCGCGCTCGGGTAGCGGTTGTCGCGATCCTTTGCCATCGCACGGTGCACGATTGCGCAGAAGTCCGCCGGCAGGGACGGTCGCCGCTCGAGCAGCGGCATCGCGTTTCCCTCGTGAATGAAAACCGCCAGCGCCTCGATGGATCGCGCGTCGTACGGGCGCACGCCGGTCGAGCACTCGTACAAGATGACGCCCAGCGCGTAGACGTCCGTGCGCACGTCGATGAGGGAGGCGCCACGAACCTGCTCGGGCGACATGTAGTACGGCGTCCCCATCACCAAGCCCTCGGTGGTGATGCCCATCGAGCCGGTGCGCTCGGCGTCGAACTTCGAAATGCCAAAATCGAGAATCTTCACGAAGGGCGCGCCGTCCCGCGTTGCCACGATGAGATTTTCGGGCTTGAGGTCGCGGTGCACAATTCCAGCCTCGTGCGCTGCCTGCACCCCCTCGCAAGCTTGACCAATCAGCTCGGCGAGCTCGTCGTGGCGGAGTACGCCCTGCCCTTGCAAGCGCTGATCGAGAGTTTCGCCGTCGACCAGCTCCATCAGTAGATAAGGCTCGCCGCTATCGAGCCGCCCGGCGTCGAACGCCTCGGCCACATGTGCGTTGCCGATTCGACCTGCCGCGGATGCCTCGCGAAAGAAGCGCTCGAGAACACCCGGTTGCTGGGCCGCCCGAGCGTGCAGCACCTTGAGCGCGCGCCGGTGCTTCGTGAGCTCGTGCTCGACCTCGTACACGACGCCCATCCCGCCGGCGCCAACAGTGCGCACGATCCGCAGCTTCCCGGCCACGACGGTACCGGGAGTCAAGGTGGGCGGACGAGAATCGGGGGGCTCTCGCATGAGGCGTCGAGTCCAAAACTATAACCCTTGCACGCGCTCTTCATCCACTGCGCGGAGCGCCCTTGCGAGCCAAGAGAGGCGCAAGGCCACTCGCGACAGCACGACGCCCTGGTGAAGCGCGGCGAGAAGGACGAGAAGGGCGCCGCCCCGCCCTCCGATGCGCGTTGCCACCGCAGCGATGGCCGCGACGGGAGCCAGCGCGGCCAGCGCCCGCCACGCCCACGACCACCACAATGACAGCGGCGCGGAGGCAAAGGCGCGGGCTCCCCCGGCGAGCGCTCGGAGCGCCCGCGCGCGCGCCCTGGTTTGGACCACGACGGCACGCGCCAGATCGTGCACAACACCCAATCCGGAGGCTGCCAACACGAAGATCATTGCAGACGCAACGCCGAGCCGCTGCGCATACGCGTCCCCGAGCGACGTTTCGAACCACATGTCTATGCCCTTGAAGACGAGGAAGGCGACTCCAAGGGACGCGGCCTGCGCAGCACCGACGATGACGAGGAGAAGGAGCAGCGTAGGAAGCGCCTGCAACGCGCGGCTTGTGCTTCGAACGAATCGGGCGGCTCGGCCGTGGGCCATAGCGAACATGCTCGCCGCCATCGGCAGAAGGCCGGCGACCGCGCCCACGATGAGAACGAACTCGGCCGCCCCCGCCGCCGGCGCGAGAGCTCGCGCGCCGTGTCGCAGCAGGTCGAGCAGAGCGTGCCCACCCGGCTCCCAGAGCTCGCCATCGCCGCGCGGGCTGGCGCCATAGAAGGCGCGCACAAGAGAGGCAGTCGGCCAGCTCGCGCCGAGGGCGAGCGTGGTCTGCCATCCCCACATCGCGATGACGGTCCGCGGATGACTGCGAGCGCGCGCATCCCGTCGCGGCGCGAACGATTCGCGGATTTCGCTCACGGCGATAGCGCCTGAAGGGCCAGCTGAAGCCAATAGGTCACTTGCTCCAATGTGCGCGGAGCCCAGCGGCGGTTCTTTCGGGGCGCCCCGAAGTTGTTGCTGCGATCCATGTCCACGAGCACGCGATCCTCGGGATCGACGACGACTGCGCGCAACGCCGCCGTGCTGCGCCACTCGAATCGTTTCCATTCTTCGTCGCCGCTCCAGCGTTCGCGCCGCGTCGAATCGTCGCTGAACGTCACCTGCACGTCGACCGGGAAGGACAGGGTTCCACGCCTTCGGATGACCACCGAACTGTCCCAATCCTTTCCTTCATCTTCGCGGGCCTCCACTCTCTCTCGCTTGCCCTGCCGATCGAACACGCCCGCAGGTGGCTCTGCTCCGTGCGTCGAGATGCCATCGACGACATAGTCGACCCATCCCTTCTCGAACAGCGCCTCTCGCAGCGTCGCCGCGACTTGCGGTCCCATCACGTCGGCGAACGCGCCGATGAGCTGCTCGGGAGCCGGATGCTCGAATCGATAGCGGCGCGCATACACCGCGAGCGAGCGGGCCACTGCGTCGCTTCCGTAGACTCGCGCGCACGTCTCGAGAAGGGAAGCGGTACGCGCATAGACCAGCCGCTCATAATTGGCGCCGCTCGAGAATGCGCTCGCGGCTTGGGCAACCGGCTCGTCGTGAACCGCCATGTTCCCGCCCACGGCTTGAACGGCGATATCGCTCACTCGCAGGCCGGCAATGTCCAGGAACGAGCCTTCGCCGCGCCACGCCGCCATCGCATCGGCTTCGGCGAACTGGGTGAGCCCCTCGTCGAGCACTGGCCAGGCAAGCTCATTGGTCGCCACGATTCCGTAAAACCATTGATGTCCTAGCTCATGGACAGTCACCACCTCCGGCCAGAGCACGCCCGGGGGCGTCCACCATGCGCCGCCGGTCGTGATGAGGGTCGGGTACTCCATGCCGCTGGCCTCGTCCGCGTCGTACGGCGGATGCACGACGGTCAGCACGTCGTAGGGATAGCGGCCATATCGCGATGAGTAATAGGGAAGGGCGAACCTCAGGGCGGCAAGCTCGCGACGTGCCATGCGCGCATAGCCTGGAGGGTAGAGAAGAGTAACGGCGACGCCGTCGATGGTCTCCTTCCGCGCCTCGAAGCGGTCCCAGGCGGTCCAAGCGAAGTCGTGAACGTCGCGCTGCACGTGGCGCTCGATGCGGCGGCCGTCGACAATCCGGGAGTCGACGAGAGCTCCCGTGGCCCCCAGGGTGAACGCCGCGGGAACGTCGAGCGTCACGTCGTAGCTGCCGAAGTCCGCGTAAAACTCCGAGAGATGATGAAAGGGAAAGTGTACCCACCGCCCGTCCGACTCCAGACGTGCGAGCTTCGGAAACCACTGCCCGACCATGTGAAAGCTGTCCTTGTAGCCCGTTCGCTCGACGATGGCGGGCAGCTTGTCGTCGAAGGCCACGTCGAGCGTTATCTCTTGCCCCGGCGCAATCGGGCGTGGCAGAGGCACGCGAACGTCCGTCTCGTCGTCGCTGGCGTTGGAAGGGGCGGTTCCCCGCACCTCCGCCGCCTGCCACAAGTCGACGGGCGGGCCATCGACCTGGTGCAGAGCGAGCCCGCGAACGTCAATCCATCCCCAGTCCTCCGGTTGTGCGCTGCCTCGTCCGCCGATGCGCTCCCGCAAGAACGTAGACCCCTCGTTTTTGAACGCGTTCAAGTAAAGATGAAACCAGAGCTCGCTCACAGGGCTCGTGCTCTTGTTGCGCCAAACTATCGTGCCCTCCCCGTGGACCATATGCGTGACGGGGTCGAGCGTGGCCCGCAGCACATAGTCGACGACATCGTCCGGATGCCCGAGCGCAGCGAGGGACCGGACGTCCACCTGGGCATCGTCCGGATGCCCGAGCGTAGCGAGGGACCGGACGTCGACCTGGGCATCGTCCGGATGCCCGAGCGCAGCGAGGGATCGGACGTCGACTTGGGCATCGTCCGGATGCCCGAGCGCAGCAGTAGCAGGCGCTAGCCCAGCATCCGTGTCGAGCGGCGTTACGGCACAAGCAGCACCGGAGAGTAGGGCCGAAATGAATGACGCCTCAGTGAGTAGGGCAACGTATGCGGGCTGTCGCACCGCGCGCATCATGTGACCCAAGCGTCCATCGTAGCAATTGTCTACTCTTGGAAGCATGCGCCTTCTGCTGCCTGCAAGTCACCTCGTGGTGCTCGCGTCTATCAGTTGTGGTGGCGCTGGGCCCTCCACACGGTCGCCCGACAATCGCGCCTCTCAGCCGTCGGACGAGCAACCGACGTCTTCCGAGCTCGCCCAGGCTCAGATGCCTTGCGGCGAGATGGACCGAATCCATGCCCATGACCTTGGTTCCTCGGACGAGACGCATGCGTTCACACCCTGCTCCAGGAGTGGCCCTCGCGACTATTCGGCCCTCGTGAAGGTGACCACGATCGAACAAGGGGTGCACATCACCATCGACGCCACCGACGACGAGGTGACGTTGCTCGGCCCCGACGTCAAGGAACGCGACGTCGTCCTGGTCTATCCGAAGGGAAAAGGCAGTAAAGGCGTCGAGGTCGGCCTGGTCAAGACGAAGACCGGTTACAGTGGCGACAAGATCGTCCTTTGGGAGGATCTCGGCGTTTTGACCGATGAGGGGACGCGCATCGATGTCGCCATTTTCGACCACGACAAAAGCACACACTCGACCGAGGAAATGCACGTGGCCTTGGCCGTGAGCACCGGAAAGAGCTGCGAGAAAGCGCAGGACGAGAACATGGAGCACATCGACCTGCGGGCCAAGCGCTCCGCCACGCCGGATCTCACCAAGGAACAGCTGGGGTCGCCGATGCGCACGAGCTCCTTTTTCGCACGGTGCGGGCTACCCGACAGCTCGAAGGCGGATATATGTGTTGCCGTGAAGCGCGGGAAGCCGGTCGGGGTATCGGTACGGGTGACGCCGTCGAACAACCGATTGGCAGCGTGCATCGACCGGTCGGCCAGGCATCTGTCGTTCCCGGCCAGCGAGCAGCTCGACGTTGTCCATCAGACGTTTTGAACGGTGAACGCGAACGCCACGGCAATCATCCGCGACGCACTTGCAGGTAGCGGCATAGAGCTCGTGGCATCATGCGACGTAGCGGCATACGACGCGGTTGCGCCGGAGCCGCTCCGGTCAGCGCGCCTCATGCCGGCGGCGCGTGGATTGGTTGTCGCGGGCAGCGCCGGCCCCGCTCTCTGGCGCAACCTTCGCGCCCGGCTAGATGCGGATCGAGCCAGGTGGTCCGAGCCGAACCCTCTGGATCGGTTTGTGGCGGGGCTGTTTTCTCGCGCCGACACGGCGTTGTCGAAGGCGGGCGTTCAGTTCCGTCGTTTCGAGGCCGCATTCCACGCCGAGCCGCGCCTCGACTTCATTGCCATGGCGCGGCTCGTCGGCCTCGGCTCGCCGGGACCCTTCACGATGCTCATCCACGCCGAGCACGGGGCATGGTGGGCGCTGCGCGGCGCATGGTTGGTGGACAGCGAGGTCGATCCGCCCTTGACGCACCGGCCGCCCTGCGTCGGTTGCTCGGCGCCATGCATCGGAGGCTGGGAGAAGGCCGGGGTCGCTCAGGCGACGCCGGAGGCGCGCGCTCGCTGCGTCGTGGGCCAGCAGTCAAAGTACGACGACGACCAGATTGTCTACCACTACGAGCGAGTGGCCACGGTGGCTCGCTTACGGGCTGGGCGCCTTTAGCGCGTGGCGCTTCTGGCCACTTAGACGATCGCCCGGCGCCGACGGATCGGATCGCAGCGTCGGGGACGACTGGCCGCTCGGGCCGGACTGCGTCCGGGCTTCGCGTCGCGTGCCTGGCCCCGACGCTGCGCTCCGATCCATGGCCGCCGGGCTGCTGCACGTCACGCCTCGTTGCGTGGCAGCGGCGGCAGACCGACGTAGACTTCGGAGGTGCGGCCGCCCATCTCGACCTACCAATATCTATGGTTGCCCGTGGTCGCGTGCAGTTCGGCTGTGCTCATCGAGCCGAGCTCTTTCTTGTCGGGCTGCGGCTCCCGGGGCGGCCTGGATGGAGGCGTCCTTTTTGACGGCCGGCCGTTCTTCGAGGACACCGGTGTCAACGATAGCGCCGTGACGTTCTCGCGCTCACCCGCGGTCCAGGCCACACTGCCTTCGTGTCCACGCACGACTTACGTCTTCGACGCAGGAACTCCGACCCAAGGGGGCGTCGATGTTCAAATAGAAGCGTCGTGCTCGCCGGGAGAGCGGTGTGAATTCTACGACACGATCCCGTGTTACGATGCGGGAGTCACGTGGAATACAGCCACTTTCTGTGGCTGCCTCAACGGCCAGTGGAGCTGCGGCACGGACGATTTCACGGCGGCTTATTGTGCCCCGTCGTATTCGTGTCCAGACGCACCACTGCTCCAATCCGCGGCCAGCGACGGCGGAGAGTTGCTTCCTCGTGGGCCGTGCCACAACGGCGATGACTGTCTCGTTCGAACCCGGGAGCAATGCCAAGATGGGTCCACCGGAATCACGTCTGCGCACGCTTGCGGGTGTGCCCAAAGTGGGCTCGCGACTTGGCAGTGCGACTGGGCTTGGTCGACCGCCGCGGGGTGCGCCGGCGAAGTCGCGGACGCGAGCGCCTCACGGTCTGATGCAGGCGCCTATTGGATTCACGTCGAGGGTGACGGGAACCCGTACGACCTGACGGATTCGCCAGTGTTCTTCAACCCGTTCGCGTGCGCCAGCGACGCAACATTGAGCGGATGCTTCGCATCGCACCTCGCCCCGTGCTTGGACACGGCCGTGTCTCCGGGGAGTCGTGGAAGTTACTTCGACCGTAACGGGGACCTTTGGACTCTCACATCGACGTCGATACAAGCGGCGAGCCCCCAAGGCGCAATCGGTGGTCCCATCGCCGAGGGCACGCTGGAAGTCGCGGCCATGCGCCCGGATGGAACGACGACGCAACTGCGATTGACGTTTCACGCGGCGTACAAGTGGGTCACCTGTTAGCGTGCGCATCCCAATGCTAGCGACAGTAGCTTCGAGGACTCCGTCTCGAGCGGCCAGTCGTCCCCGACGCTGCGATCCGATCCATCGCCGCCGGGCGATCGTCTAAGTGGCTCACGATCCGCGGCAAGTTTCGTCGCGATGAGTGACGAACTCCTCGCGCAGTAACACACTAATCCTCCGTCTTCGCCGCAGGCGCAGTCTTCGCGGCCTTGAGCTGCTGGCTGAAGCACTTCCAGAAAGGATCGTTGTAGTCGGGGCCGCCGGTGACCCGCGGGTGCATCTCCGGGGACTGGATAAAGACCTGCGTCTGGTCGTTCTGCGCGTTTTTGGCGCTGACGACGTTCGCCCCTCCGGACAGACCGCCGACCGGATCGACCTTCCAGCCGCCCGAGGCAAGACACGACCTCACTGCGTCTTCGACCGTGTGCGTATCGGCAACCGCGAGCTGTTCCCGCAGCGGGCTATGCGTCGCTGGCGAAGCCGACAGACTGGCACAAGAGGCGAGGAGCAAAACGAGCAAGATGAACAAATAGCTATGGCGCACGGGGCGCATACTATAGGTTTCGGATACCGAACGTCTATGAAGCGCAAAGCAGGCGTCGTCCTGCCGCTCTTCTCCATCCGGACGCGCAGCGATTGGGGGATCGGACAGATCACGGATTTGTCCGCGTGCGCCGAGTGGGTTCGGGCGGCCGGCCATCGCCTCTTGCAAATCCTGCCACCCCACCAGCTGTCCCTCGGCGAAACGAGCCCCTACGGAGCTCTCACCGCTTTTGGACTCGATCCCATCTACGTCGGCGTCGAGGCGATTCCCGAACTCGACGCCCTAGGCATCGATGAAGCACTTGGTGAGGGGGGCAAGGAAACCCTCGAGCGCATTCGCTCTGCCGACCGCGTGGACTATGAAGTGGTGCGCCCGCTCAAGTCGCGGGCGCTACACGTCGCGTTTGATCGCTTTCACGAACGCGAGTGGCGGCGGGGAACCGAGCGCGCCTCCCGCCTGGCCAAGTTCATCCGCGATGAGCGTGCGTGGCTGGACGACCTGGCGCTCTACACCGTTCTCAGGGAGACACACGCGGGCTGGGGCTGGATGAGTTGGCCGCAGCAAGAGCGTGACCGCTGGGCGGGCGCGCTCAACGCGGCACGCGAACAGCACGCCCGTCGGCTCCTCGAGGTGGCGTACACGCAATGGATCTTACTCGAGCAATGGACAACGGCCCGCGCTCGCATGCGCCAGACCGGCGTGGATCTGATGGGCGATCTGCCTTTCATCGTCGGCGCCGAGAGTGCGGACGTCTGGTCTCATGCATCCCAGTTCCATCTTCATCTGCTGCTCGGCGCCCCACCGGACGACTTCTCTTCTCGCGGCCAAGACTGGGGCCTGCCGGCCTACGACTGGTTGGCCATGGAGGCGGACGATCTCGCCTGGATACGGGCGCGCGCGCGACATGCGGGTCGCCTCTACGATCGGTTCCGACTCGACCACGTCGTCGGTTACTTCCGCCAGTGGATCAAGCGCAGTGACGGCCTAGACACCGGGCGCTTCGATCCGGAAGGAACGGAAGCGCAACGCGCGCGGGGCCTGCGCGCCCTGGGCGTGATGCTGGAGGAGGTGCGCGGCCAGAATCAAGTGGAGCCGCCGCGAGCAATCGCCGAGGACCTGGGCGTCGTCCCGCCCTTCGTGCGCGAGGCCCTGGGCGAGATTGGAATGCCCGGCTATCGGGTGTTGCCGTGGGAGCACGAGGGGGGACGGCTGCGAGCCCCGGCGCACTTTCCCGAGAACAGCGTTGCTTCCTGGAGCACGCATGACACTCCTCCCATCGTCGCGTGGTGGGACGCGTTGCCCGAAGGGGACCGCGCTCAGTTCTCCGAGCAGGCCGGAGTCAACCCGTCGATGGACGATGACGCGCGCTCGCTGGCGCTCCTGCAATACCTTTACAGCGCCCGGTCAGACCTGGCGCTTGTCCTCATGCAGGAGCTGCTTGGCACTCGCGAACGCATCAATACGCCCGCTACCGTGGGACCGCAGAATTGGAGTTGGCGCCTGCCGCGACCGATCGAGGACCTGGCGGCCGACCCGAAATTGGTGAGCCGCTTCGACGCGATTCGCGGACTCGTCGACGCATCGGGTCGATAACCCGGCAGCCCTCGTCAATGCGCGGATTCCGGAAGATGGTAGCATTCTCATTGGACGCCCGGGGCGCCGCTCTGGCGATAGCAGCGATGAGCGAGAGCAAGTACGACGTGAGTCTCATCCTTGCCTGCTTCAACGAGGCCGGGCACCTGGAAGAGAGCGTTCGCGAGATCGTAGGCGTGCTCGACAGCACACGCTGGCACTACGAGATCATTTTCGTGGACGACGCCAGTACGGACGAGACACCCGGCATCATCGACCGGATCATGGGGACTCACCGCTCGAAGAACATGTCCAAGCTGCTTCATGCAAAGAACGCCGGGCGAGGAAAGACCGTGTGCGACGGATTCCGGCAAGCCAAGGGTGACATCGTGGGCTACATCGATGTCGATCTCGAGGTCCACGCCCGCTACATCCCCGCCTGTGTTATGGCGATCGAGCAAGGCGCCGACGCTGCCTATGCGCAAAGAACGTACAAGCTTCAACCCTCGCTCTTGCATCGTCATATTCTGAGTCGCGGATATTCCCAACTCGTGCAGCGCGTGCTCGATATCGATCTTTCGGACACCGAATCTGGTTTTAAGTTCTTCCGTCGAGACAAGCTCCTGCCTTTACTGGGAAAGGCAAAAGACCCCGGTTGGTTTTGGGACACCGAGATTATGACGCACTGGTCGCTCGCGGGTTATTCGGTGGCGGAGGTCCCGGCCCTCTTCGTCAGGCGTGAAGACAAGAAATCGTCGGTGCGCGTTCTGCGAGACAGCGCCGATTATTTCGCAAAACTCTGGCAATTCGGGAGAGCCGTCCGAGCGGATCGTAGCCGTCATCCGCGTGATGGCAGCCAGACAAGCGTGGCGGTCCCCGCCATCTATCGTCTCCCGCCCCTCTACAAAGCGGTGATGCGGCTGCTCTACGGACCGCATCTGCGGGGCCGCTACGAGGCGATCGCGGCAGAGATACCAGAGGGCAGCCGCGTCGTGGACGCCTGCATGGGCGATGGTGAGCTTTACTTGCGATGCCTGAGATCCAAGTCTGTAGCGTATATTGGACTCGACCGGTCGCCCGCCATGGTCCGATGGGCGCGCAACCGAGGCATCGACGCTCGCCAGTGTGACATCACCCGCTCGCACCTGCCGGACTGCGACGTCGCCGTCATCCAGGCCAGCTTGTATCAGTTTCTTCCCGATGCCCGACCGGTGGTAGAAAAGCTGCTCGACGCGGCTCGCGAAAAGGTCATCGTTTCCGAGCCCGTGGTCAACTTGTCCGCATCGGACAACGCGTGGGTAGCCGCGTTGAGCCGGCGCTTTACGAACCCTGATCCTTCGCGCGCCTCGTCCGGCGAGCGCTTCGACCAGACTCACCTCGATGAGTTCTTTCGATCCTTCGGGTCGTTCGAACGGTCCTTCCCCATAGCGGGTGGGAGGGAATGCGTGGGCATTTTCCGCGGACAATCGCGGGCATGAGGAAGGATATTTACGAGCTCACGTACCACACCGAGGAATCCCACTGGTGGTATGTGGCCAGGAGGAGGGTCATCCTGTCCTGGTTAGAGGACTCGCTGGCGATGGTGGGCCGGACAGCCAGCGGTCTTCGGTTGCTCGACTATGGATGCGGCACGGGGATGAACCTCGTGCACCTGGCGGGAATGGGCGCCGCGTTCGGCGTGGATCCCGCACCGGATGCGGTCGCGTTCTGCCGGGAACGAGGGTTGGAAAACGTCATGCACGCGAGGTCGCTCGCCGAGATCAAGGTGTCGGACTTGTTCGGCGGTGAGTTCGATGTCGTGACCATGTTCGATGTTCTCGAGCACATACCGGACGAGGTCGCGGCGCTCCGTCGCATTCGGGATCTGCTCAAACCAGGCGGCCTGCTCGTAATGACCGTACCCGCCTTCGCCTGGCTATGGAGCGGTGAGGACGTCGTATCCGAGCATCTCCGCCGCTACACGCGGGCGTCTCTAACGCGTGTCTTGCGGGAGGCCGGCTACGAAACGCTCCGAATGAGCTACTTCAACACGCTACTCTTTCCACTGCAGGCCGCGATCGTGCTTTGGAACCGTTCTCTTCGACCCAACTCGATGTCCGAGACAATGGTCAAACCCGTTCCAGTGGCCGTCAACCGGGTCCTCACGGCCATCGTGTCTCTCGAATCGCCGCTTCTTCACTGGGTGCGCTTTCCTATCGGTGCGTCACTCATCTGCTCGGTGCGCGCCCGACAAGAGCCCGACAAGACCGGCGTCCGGCCGTGAAATCATGACCACACCGCCGCCTATCGTTTCGCTCAACAGGCCCCTGTTCGATAAGCGCGAGGAGCAGTACGTCGCCACGGCGCTGGCAACCGCGCAGGTCGCCGGAGACGGTCCGTACACGGCTCGATGCGGTCAAATGCTCGAGGCGCTTCTGGGAGTTCGGAAAGCGCTTCTGACGACATCGTGCACCCACGCACTGGAGATGTCCGCACTGCTCCTCGACATCCGCGCCGGCGACGAGGTCATCGCGCCGTCCTATACGTTCGTATCAACGGTAAACGCATTCGTACTCCGCGGAGCGCGCCCCGTCTTCGCAGACATCCGATCGGATACGTTGAACTTGGACGAAACGAATCTCGACCGCATCGCCACTACACGCACGAAAGCCATTCTGCCGGTCCACTATGCCGGTGTGGGTTGCGAGATGGACGCAATCTGCGCATTTGCGAAGCAGAGGCACGTCGCCGTCGTCGAGGACAACGCCCACGGCCTTTTGGGCACGTACAAGGGGCAATTCCTCGGAACGTTCGGAGGTCTGGCGGTCCAGAGCTTTCACGAGACGAAGAATCTGAGCTGCGGCGAGGGCGGAGCGTTGCTCATCAACGACGCTGCCTTCCAGGAGCGCGCGGAGCTGATAAGAAACAAAGGTACCGATCGCAGCAAGTTCTTGCGAGGCGAGGTGGACAAATATACGTGGGTCGATGTTGGCTCGAGTTACCTCCCGTCCGATCTCCTGGCCGGCGTGCTCTTGGCCCAGCTCGAGAAGCGAGACGAGATCCAGGCAAGAAGGCGAGCGGTATGGGAGTACTACGAACGGGAGCTGAAGGGTTGGGCAGCGAAGTGGGATGTACGCCTTCCTACGATTCCCGCCGATTGCCGTCACCCCTATCATATCTTCTATCTGCTGCTCCCGACGCATGCGCTGCGCGATAACCTCATGGCGCATCTCAGGACTCGGCGAATTCAAAGCGCGTTTCACTTTCTTCCGCTTCATTTGTCGAGCATGGGTCGGCGATTCGGGGGTCGCGAGGGTCTATGCCCGGTGGCCGAAAGGGTGGCCGGTCAGCTTCTTCGGCTTCCGCTGCACCCCTGCTTGACGGTGGACGAGTTGGGACGCGTGGCGGCCGCTGTGACGGAATTCGTTCCCGGCGCCCCCGCGCCCCGTTCATGAATCGTACGCAAGACCCCTCACTTCTGATTTCTGCAACGGTTCTGACGGCGGGCGTCATCTTCCTGCTCTTCGGTTTTCGTTATCCGCCGTCGGTCGACTTTCCGCAGCACGTCGCTCAGCTCTCGGCCTGGGTTCACCTTTCGGATCCCAGTTACGGCTTTGCCCAGCAATTCGAGGTCAACCGCACCACTCCCTATTTGCTGAGTTACATACTCGCCCGGCCTTTCGTCTCGTGGCTTGGCGCCTTGGGGGCGCTCAAGCTGGTCGTTCTGTTCGCCACGTTGGCGAACGTCGGCGCGTTCGCCTTTTTGCTGCTCACCGTCGAACAGGATCCGTGGGTCAGTCTGCTGGGTTTTCCTCTGACCTTCGGCTTCTGTTTTTATTACGGGTTCGTCAACTTCTTGCTTGCGACACCGCTCATTGTGGCGGCCGTGGCACTCGCGCTCAGGTACGCCCGGCAGACGCGATGGCAGGAAGGCCTTTGCGTCGCCGGCGTTCTCGGAGCCACGCTGCTCACTCATGGTCTCGCATTTGGAGTCGCAATCCTCGTCGCGTTTTTGGTCTATGTCGGTGAGAAAGGTCCGCCTCGATGGAGCTCGCTGCGCTCGCTTTGGCCATGGGTCGCCCCGACGCTCGTGGCCGCTCCATGGCTGCTCGCGTTCGGAAGCACAGGGGTCTCTTCCGCCCATCCTTATCAATGGGCGCCGCGCGATTTGCCGGGCGGTCTGACACACGCGTGGAACCGGTGCCTCGATTTGCCAGCGAACCTTCTGTCCATCGGCCAGGGTGACGTGGCGGCAAGCGCTTTCGGCGTTTGTCTCATCGTGGTGGCCGCCTTGTCGCTCGGTCGCTACTCATCGTCGTGGCACCGCTGGGCGCTCTACTCCGTGGCGGTATGGGCTTACCTGCTGTCCCCCTTCGAGGTCCTCGGGGTCGCGTTCGTGTACGAGCGTTTCGCCGCGCTCGTCATTCCCGGCATGATTCTCTTGGCCGGGCCTTCAACACCCGTGCTCGGGCAACGCACTCGCCGGCTGCTGCTGGCTCTGCTGCCCTTGGCGTGGCTCGCGATTTTGCTCGTGCGCGAACGGGCATTCAACCTGGATGCAAAGGACTTCGACGAGGCGATTGCAGATCTACCCGCGCGCCTTCGCGTTCGCCCTCTCATCACGGTGTCGACCACCAGGGCGTTTCCCGATGTGCCTGTGTACCTGCATTTCCCCGCGTACTACCAGGCTCAGAAGGGAGGCTACTTGGGCTACTCGTTCGCCCGGTATCCCGTGACGCTCATGCGCTATCGTCCGGGAGTCGACCCGGGCATGGCCGAAGACGAGGAGTGGAAACCGCAGCTATTCAATGCGTCGCGCGACGTGCCGCGCTACGAGTGTTTCATCGTGCGCGCGGAGCGTGACCTCGGACCGACAATCTTCGGTGCGGCCGCTCCAACGGTCCGCCTTGTCGCCCATGCAGGCGCGTGGTGGGTCTATCGCACTTCGTAGTTGCTCCCGGACAGCCGATGACCACCGCTGAGGCAATCCAGCCCGGAGCCATGCAGCCCCTGGGGGCCACGTGGGACGGGCGTGGCGTCAACTTCGCCTTGTTCAGCGAGCGTGCGACCGCCGTCCAGTTGTGCTTGTTCGACGCTTCCGGGCGCGAAAGGCGCATCGACGTACCATGGCGCACGGCGCATGTGTGGCACGTCTATGTGCCGCGAATCGGCCCCGGACAGCGCTATGGGTGGCGGGTGGACGGTCCGTTCTCCCCGAGTGCGGGCGATCGCTTCAATGGGCACAAGCTGCTCGTCGATCCTTATGCGCGCGCGCTCGATGGCGCCCTCGATGCACGCGGTCCGGTTTACGCCTATCCGCGCGACCGGATGCTCGACGATCTCGAATTCGACGAGCGCGACGATGCGTACGCAAAGCCGAAGTCGATCGTCGTTGATGACGCGTTCGACTGGTCCGGCGATCGCCCCCCGCGCGTCGCCTGGGACGACACGGTGCTTTACGAGCTCCACGTCAAGGGCTTCACCAAGCTTCATCCGCTCGTTGCGGACGCCCAGCGCGGCACTTTTCTCGGTCTTGCCTCGGACGCGGCGATCGGGCACCTCACCTCGCTTGGGATCACGACTCTCGAGCTCATGCCGGTGCATGCCCACGCCGACGAGCCCGCCGTCGTGGTTCGCGGGATGACGAATTATTGGGGGTACAGCACGCTGGCCTTCTTCGCGCCGGACGCGCGTTTTGCCACACCCGGGGGCGATCCGGTCCGTGAGTTCAAGGCCATGGTCAAGCGTCTTCACGCCGCCGGCATCGAGGTAATCCTCGACGTTGTGTACAACCATACCTGCGAGGTCGACGAGCTCGGGCCAACCGTGAGTCTGCGCGGGATCGACAACCGCATATACTACCGTCTCAAACCGGACGACCCTCGCAAGTACCTCGATTACACCGGCTGCGGCAACACGCTCAACGCGCTGCATCCGCAGGTCGTCAAGCTCATCGCGGACAGCTTGCGATATTGGGTCAGCGAGATGCACGTCGACGGCTTTCGATTCGATCTCGCGCCGGCGCTGGCGCGCGGCCCGACGGGCGAATTCGATCCGCTTTCGGCGCTGCTTGCGATCTTGCATCAAGACCCCATTCTTTCGTCCGTCAAGCTGATCGCCGAACCCTGGGACGTAGGGGCGGGCGGTTACCAAGCGGGCAACTTCCCCGTCTTGTGGAGCGAATGGAACGGCCGCTACCGCGATACCGTTCGCTCGTTTTGGCGAGGCCAGGCCAACGTAGTAGCCGACCTCGGTTACCGCCTCACCGGCTCGAGTGACCTATTTGCGGACGACGGTCGCCGCGCTCGCGCGAGCTTCAACTTCATCACGACCCACGATGGCTTCACGCTTCGCGATCTCGTCAGCTACGAGAAGAAACACAACAGTGCAAACGGCGAGGACAACAAGGATGGGCTCGACGACAACGCGAGTCAAAACTGCGGGGTAGAAGGGGACACGCGCGACGAACGCGTCCTGTCGCGCCGCCGCACGGTGGCGCGCAGCCTCATGACGACGCTCTTCGTTTCGCAGGGGGTGCCGATGCTGGCCATGGGAGACGAGCTTTGGCGAACGCAGCGCGGGAACAACAATCCCTACTGCCACGACTCACCGCTCACGTGGCTCGATTGGTCCTCGGAAGGCGATGCGTCGGGGATGCTGGAGTTCGTGCGATCGCTCGCGAAGCTTCGGCGAGATCATCGCGCGTTTCGGCATCGCGACTTCCTGCGAGGAGCGCAGCGTTCCGGCAGCCGAGTGAAGGACATCGTTTGGCTGCGACCGGAAGGGACGGAAATGGGCGCGCAGGATTGGGCCACCCCCGAGCGCGCGGCAATCGCATTTCGTCTCGACGGCAACGGCATCGAGACCGATTCGGTGGGCGTGGTTCAGGACAGTTCGTTTGTAGTGATGCTCAACGGCGGGCGGGAGCCATCGGCGTTCTCGTTGCCGGGGGCGGCGCTCGGTG
>Ga0210409_10003574_pt1 | contig 17222 bp, 15 predicted proteins | sample IncBWH17MmetaG_FD_161649 | JGI IMG/M metagenome (GOLD analysis project Ga0210409, IMG submission 161649) | Forest soil microbial communities from Barre Woods Harvard Forest LTER site, Petersham, Massachusetts, United States - Inc-BW-H-17-M | ecosystem: Environmental > Terrestrial > Soil >... | reverse complement strand
CAACGCCAGCAACATCGGTTCGCTGTCGACCGGTCTGAGCACGACCAACAGCAACGTGACATCGTTGTCGACGTCGACTTCGACTGGCATCAGCACCAACGCCAGCAACATCGGTTCGCTGTCGACTGGCCTGAGCACGACCAACAGTAACGTGACGTCGTTGTCGACGTCGACCTCGACTGGCATCAGTACGAACGCCAGCAACATCGGTTCGCTGTCGACTGGCCTGAGCACGACCAACAGCAACGTGACATCGTTGTCGACGTCAACTTCGACCGGCATCAGCACCAACGCCAGCAACATCGGTTCGTTGTCGACCGGGTTGAGCACGACTAATAGCAACGTAACATCGTTGTCAACCGCGACGTCGACTGGCATTGCCTCGCTGTCGACGGGAGTTGCCAACTCGGTTCAATATGACAACCCTGGTCATACCAGCGTTACTTTGGGAGGGGTAGGCGCGACAACGCCGGTGACTCTTACCAACGTAGCCGCGGGTGTCAAGCCCACGGATGCCGTGAATTTCAGTCAATTGTCATCTTTGTCTACCTCGACCTCCGCCGGCATCAATTCCTTGTCAACCGGTTTGAGCACGACCAACAGCAACGTGACCTCGCTGTCGACCTCAACCTCGACAGGGATCAGCACGGCGCAAAGCGGTGTGAATTCACTGTCAACGGGGCTGAGCACCACCAACAGCAATGTATCGGCGCTGTCAACGTCGACTTCGACGGGCTTGAGCACGGCGGCTAGCGGCATCAATTCGCTGTCAACCGGACTGAGCACCACGAACAGCAGCGTATCGTCGTTGTCGACGTCAACTTCAAGCGGCTTGAGTGCGGCGAACAGCGGCATCAATTCCTTGTCTACCGGCGTGGCGTCGATATCGACCGGGCTGGGACAGCTGACGTCCATTTCAACAAGCCTGACGACCAGCCTGGCGGGGGTCAGCACATTGTCGACTTCGCTGAAGCCGATCGCCGATGCATCCAGTGGCGCTGCCGCTAACGGTTCGACGATAGGTGTCACCACCATCGGCGGCGCCAACAGCGACGGCACGGTGCAGACGCGTGGCACTAGCGGCACAGCGGTCAATAATGTGACGCCGGCAACCTGCACCACGGTGAAGGGCGTCGACGCAACCGGTTCGGGCTTGTGCGCACAGGCCACTAAAGACGGCGCCACGGCATTTGGCTCCAACGCCCAGGCAACCGATGCCAATACCACTGCTGTCGGCTTCCGTGCCTTGGCTTCACAGGCCGGCTCGGTGGCGATCGGTAATAACGCCCAGGCGACTGGCGATCCTACTGTCGCGATTGGCCAGAATGCGCTGGCCTCGGGTAATAATTCCGTCGCCACCGGCGCCGGGGCGCAAGCCACCGCGAGCAATTCGGTGGCTCTGGGAGCCGGTTCGATCGCGGATCAGGCCAATACCGTATCTGTCGGTTCTCCTGGCAGCGAGCGTCGCATCACCAACGTGGCGGCCGGCATCGATCCGACAGATGCTGTGAATGTCTCGCAATTGTCAGCTGTGCAAAACCAGCTTGGAGATGTTCAGCGCCTTGCGTATAGCGGCGTGGCAATGGCAGGGGCCCTGGCGGGCCTGCCGCAAGTCGACAGCGGCAAGACGTTCGCGTTAGGGGCGGGCATTGGCAGCTATGCCGGTTATACGGCCCTGGCTATCGGCGCCAGTGCCCGCGTCAGCCAGAATACGGTTGTCAAATTCGGTGTTAGTACTACGTCCGGTACGCGCACATTGATCAATGCCGGAGTTGGCTTTTCATGGTAATGACCGGCTAGTTTTGTGTGTACTTCGAATGAGCGTCTTCGGGCGCTCATTTTTTCAATTCGCATGACATCTGCTTATGTCCCGGGGGCTACCGGGAAAATATTTTATGAATCAAGCAATTTTCAAATCAGCCACGGCCCTGCGGGACGATCAATGGGAAAAGCTGGAACCATTGCTGAAAAACAGAGGGATAGATTTCAGGAATCCCGAACGTAGCAATCGTTTGTTTATAGACGCGTTGCTTTGGTATCTTTCCGTTGGGTGTACATGGATGGATTTGCCCGCCAGGTTTGGCAAATGGAACACCATTTTTATCCGTCTGAAACGCTGGAATGAAAGTGGCTATTGGCGCCAGCTGGCCGAAGATCTGCGCGATGACGGTGAGCTGTGTGCGTTGGTGCAAAAAATAGAAGACCATTGCGAGCAGCGAAAAGTCATGGCAATCAGGGCGGCTGCCAGAAAGGCGGCACGAGCAACTTATAACATCCCTCATATTCCAGGCGATCAAAATCCCTAGCGAGCGCCAAAGTCAATTTCTGTTCTTTTGGGAGATGTTGCGGGGGATATATTGAGGCGCTTGCGTCCCCGCGGTTTTGCAATAAAAAATGCTGCGTACACTTTTGTGTACACAGCATTGTAGGCAACTCACTATTGTTAATAGCTAACTCATTGATTTTATTGGTCGGGGCGAGAGGATTCGAACCTCCGACCCCATGCACCCCATGCATGTACGCTACCAGGCTGCGCTACGCCCCGACAAGCCTGTTATTATATCAGGCCTAGTTGCTTTGTTCCCAACGGAATGCAAAGAATCTAAAAAATTTCCCCACCGATTATCCGGCTTGCGTTGCCGCCGATCTTTGCGTCGTTATTCAATGCGATCGGCCGCCACATTTTGCCGGTGGTCCTCATTCAGATAATCTTATGTCAATAAAAATTAGCCAGCAGTTCGACGCCGCCGCGATTGAAGTCGTGCGTGCGGATAGTCCTCAGCAAATCGAATTGAAAATCCGCAGCGATTCGCATGCCGATTTCACGCAGTGGTTTTATTTCCGCCTGCAGGGTGCGCGCGACGAGGATTGCACGATCCGCTTCCTCAACGCCGGCGCCACGACCTATCCCAAGGGCTGGGAAAACTACCAGGCGGTGGCCAGCTACGACCGGGAAAACTGGTTCCGCGTGCCGACCAGCTTCGACGGCCAGGTCATGACCATCAGCCATACTCCGGACTACGACAGCGTCTACTACGCCTACTTCGAGCCGTATTCCTGGGAGCGCCACCTGGCGTTGCTGGGGCAGGCGGAGCAATCTCCGCTGGCACGGGTGCTGGATATCGGCAGCACGGTTGATGGCCGCGACATGAATGTACTGGTGATCGGTAATCCTGAGGCGGCCAAGAAGGTGTGGGTCATCGCGCGCCAGCATCCTGGGGAAACCATGGCGGAGTGGTTCGTCGAGGGCATGGTCGATGCCTTGCTGGACAGCGCCAATCCGCTCGCTACCAAAGTGCTGCAGCATGCAGTGTTCTATATCGTGCCGAACATGAATCCGGACGGCTCGGTGCGCGGCAACCTGCGCACCAACGCGGCTGGCGCCAACCTCAACCGCGAATGGATGACGCCATCGCTGGAGCGCAGCCCGGAAGTGTTCGCGGTGAAAAACAAGATCCACGAGATCGGCTGCGATCTGTTCCTCGATGTGCATGGCGATGAAGCCTTGCCCTACATCTTCGTGGCAGGTTCGGAAATGCTGGAAGACTTCAGCCCGCAACAGGCCAAGGAGCAGCAGCAGTTCATCGACGACTTCCTGCGCGCCAGCCCGGATTTCCAGACCGAGTTCGGCTATGCGGCGAGCAAGTACAGCAGCGATGTGCTGACATTGGCATCCAAGTATATCGGCCACACTTTCAAATGCGTTTCGCTGACCCTGGAGTTGCCGTTCAAGGACAACGCCAACCTGCCGGACGCGCAGGTGGGCTGGGACGGCGCGCGCAGCGCGCGCCTGGGCGAGGTGGTGCTGCAGCCGATCTTGCGGGCTTTTGAATAAACATGCGGTAACCAACGGCAGCCAAGGCTGCCGTTTCTACGATGCAGCCGCAATATGGTTCAAGAAGGAATTGTTTTATCAATGACGCAAAATATCTATGACGATCCGGCCTTCTTTGAAGGCTACAGCCAGCTCGGGCGCTCGCTGCAGGGATTGGCGGGTGCGGCGGAATGGCCGGCCCTGCAAGCCATGCTGCCGCCGCTGCGCGGCAAGCGGGTAGTCGATCTCGGTTGCGGCTACGGCTGGTTTTGCCGCTGGGCGGCCGAGCAGGGCGTTGCGCAGGTGGTCGGCCTCGACGTTTCCGAAAAGATGCTGGAGCGCGCAATCGCCACTACGGCGTATGCCGCGGTAAGTTACGCGCGCGCCGACCTGGAGCAGCTGAAACTGGCGGAGGGCGGCTTCGACCTGGTCTACAGTTCGCTCACGCTGCATTACATCGTCAACCTGGCGGGTCTGTTTGCCACCGCCTATCGCGCTCTGGCGCCAGGTGGCAAACTGGTGTTCTCCATCGAGCATCCGATCTACATGGCGCCCACACATCCGGGCTGGGTGTCCGATGCGCAGGGCCGCAAGACCTGGCCAATCGACAGCTATCAGATCGAAGGGCCGCGCAGCACCAACTGGCTGGCGGAAGGGGTGATCAAGCAGCATCGCACCATCGGTACTTTGCTCAATCTGCTGATTGCTGCCGGCTTCACTATCAGCCGTGTCAACGAGTGGGGGCCTAGTGCCGAGCAGCTCGTGGCGCGGCCTGAGCTGGCGGAGGAGCGTGATCGTCCGATGCTGTTACTGGTGGCGGCGCAGCGCTGAATTCGCACTTTTTTCGGCGTGTGCTCCGTGGCCCACTTAGCTGCGTGTGTGATGCGCGACGAAAACCGGACCGGCTTTGTCGCGTTTTATGAAGTTCTCAATAAAGCTTAGTGAAAATGGGCAGATCCGCTCGGAGTGTCTTCCGGCGTTTCCGGATGCACGAGTTCGCCCTCGCGGTCTGGATAGAAGGGTGTGCCGCAGTCGTCGCAGAATTCCATTGCAAACAGATCGGTATGGCGCTGGATATCGTCGATGCCGCATTCGCGCAGCAGGCTCAGGATCTGTTCCAGCGGAGTTTCCGGCTCTGCAGCTGCTTCTTCGCTGTCGCTGGAGCGGCTGATGATTTCTTCGTTGGCTTCTTCCGGGCCGTACAGCGGCCACACTACGCCATAGATGATCTCGTTGGTCTGGCCGAGCGAAAAGCCAATGCGGTATTCATCCACGCGGCCGCTCTCCGGCTGTTCGCTGAAGCGGCCGATGCTGGCGTGCAGGTCCTTGGAGGCGATGTCCAGCGTGTGCGACAGGTAGTAGCTGGCGGCGCGCAGCGAAGCCGGGCGGATTTGCAGGTCGGCTTCGCGGCAGGCGGCGTAGTAGGCTTCGGGCAGCAGCAGCTGGACGCCGCAGCCTGGCAACAGGCGCGTCACATTCGGCGTTACCTGCTTGCGCCACTGTTCCAGCGCCAGTTCCTTGTCGGTGGCGATATGGCCGGCTTGTCCGCGCGCCAGTTGCCAGCGGAACAGCGGCATGCCGCTAGGCACCACCAGGGCAGCCAGCAGATAGCGGGTATCTGCCAGGTAAGGCGCGGTCTGAGGCGGGTTGGCCGGGCTGCGCACCGGGGTGGCGCTGAGCGCCGCATGCGATAGTTGCTGCAGCAGGGCGTAGGTATCGGCGTGGCTGCGCGGCAGCTGGTCGATGGCGTATAGCGAGGGCACGATACCGGTCAGCACTTCCGGCGCCAGGATATGCGCGTGCAGGTGGGCGCTGATGGCCATCATGGTGTCGGCCGGCACCGGTCCGGAGCCGATCGAAAAGCGGGTCCAGGCCAGCAGCGGCACGCCGAGCAGCAGACAGTCATACTGCTTGCCTTGGTACTCGATGCTGCAGGATTCGCTGCACGCTTCGACCACATCCATCAGAGCATCGTAGGCATCTGGCTGGGTCGGGAACAGCTGCTCCAGGGCGCTGTCGATGGGCTCCTGATGCTGGGCCTTGAAATGCTTGTTGAGTAACACCTCAATTTCGCGTTCCCATGCGCGCTCCTCAAGACGGCTGGAGGCTTGAATCAATGCTTGCGCCAGCTCGGCCAGGCGATGGCTGTCGGCGGAAAATTTACGGGAAGGTTTTTTTGACGGACGGCGCATAGTGAGTGAAGGTTGACAACATGGTCAATGTCTTCCTGCGCGACCGTAGCGGATGCTTGCATCCAAAGCCAGGCAACCGAGATGCTCACATGTCCTTGCCGGACATGCTCCGCTGTTCTGCGCTGCCTTCTGGCCTACGACCGCTTGCTGTGAGTTTTTATGGGACTCAGAGGCAGGAAGACTGCAATATCCTATTGTAGTGGATTTAACTGGATATGGAATAAAACTGTTTCAAGGCAATCAAGCCGGTGAGAAGGGTTGCAGAAACGACAAACGCCGGCAATGCCGGCGTTTGTCATTCAGGCAAACTGCTGCCTGCTACTGTTTCTTACTCTTGAGCGCTGCTTAAGCTGCCAGCAACTGACGCAACACGAACGGCAGGATGCCGCCGTGCTTGTAGTAGTCGACTTCGATTGGCGTATCGATGCGCAGCAGGACCTTGACTTCCTTGGTTTCGCCGTTGGCGCGATGGATCACCAGGGTGGCGTCTTGCTGTGGCTTGATTTCGCCGTCGATGCCCTTCAGATCGAAAGTCTCGTTGCCGGTGATGCCCAGAGTCTGCACGCTGTCTGTGCCGATGAATTGCAGCGGCAGCACGCCCATGCCGACCAGGTTGGAGCGGTGGATGCGTTCGAACGAACGGGCAAACACAGCCTTCACGCCCAGCAGCTGGGTGCCCTTGGCTGCCCAGTCGCGCGACGAACCTGTACCGTACTCTTCGCCGGCAAACACCATGGTTGGCACGCCGTCCTTGATGTACTGCATGGCTGCGTCATAGATCGAAGTTTCTTCGCCAGTCGGCTGGAGCAGGGTGATGCCGCCTTCGACACGCGAGCCGTCCGGTGTCGGCGGGATCATCAGGTTCTTGATGCGGACGTTAGCGAAGGTGCCGCGCATCATGATTTCGTGATTGCCGCGACGCGAGCCGTAGGAGTTGAAGTCTGCCTTCAGCACGCCGTTGGCGATCAGCCATTTACCCGCCGGGCTGGATTCCTTGATGGAGCCGGCTGGCGAGATGTGGTCGGTAGTGATCGAATCGCCGAACACGCCCAGTGCGCGTGCGCCGGTGATGCCGGTCGCTGCAGCCTTCGGCACCATGGTGAAGTCTTGGAAGAACGGTGGTTCAGCGATGTAGGTCGATTTCGGCCAGTTGTAGACTTCGCCGCCGGCGACGCCCTTGATGGCTTCCCACAGCTTGCCTGGTGCGCCCTTGACGTCAGCGTAGTTGGCCTTGAAGACCTTGGCGTTCATCGCGAACTTCATCAGCTTGGCGACTTCTTGCGAAGACGGCCAGATGTCGCCCAGGTAAATATCCTTGCCGCCCTTGCCCTTGCCGACAGGCTCCGTCATCAGGTCGCGCGTCATGTTGCCGGCAATCGCATAAGCGACGACCAGCGGTGGCGAGGCCAGGAAGTTGGAGCGGATGTTCGGATGGATACGCGCTTCGAAGTTGCGGTTGCCGGACAACACAGCCGATGCCACCACGTCGTTCTTGACGATGGCTTCGTTCATGGCTGGCGTCAGGTCGCCGGCATTGCCGATACAGGTGGTGCAGCCGTAGGCGGTGACGCCGAAGCCGAGTTTTTCCAGGTACGGCAGCAGGCCGGCCGCTTCCAGGTATTCGGTGACCACGCGCGAGCCAGGGGCCAGCGAAGTCTTGATGTGCGCAGGCACCTTGAGGCCGGCTTCGACCGCTTTCTTGGCCAGCAAGCCAGCCGCCAGCATGACGCTCGGGTTGGAAGTGTTGGTGCAAGAAGTGATGGCGGCAATCAGGACGTCGCCGTTCTGCAGCTTGACGCCGTCAGCGTTGGTGTAAGTCGCATCCAGGTCTTCGATCTTCTTGTTGAAGCCGTTTTCTGCGATCGGCTTGCTGAACAGTTCGGCGAAGTTAGCTTTGACATGGCCGATTTCGATACGGTCTTGCGGACGCTTCGGACCTGCCAGCGATGGTGCAACAGTAGCCAGGTCGAGTTCGACGACAGTGGTGTAGTCGATGTCGCCAGCCTTTGGAATGCCGTACAGGTTCTGTGCCTTGAAGTAGCCGGCGAATGCGTCGATTTCCGCTTTGCTGCGGCCGGTGCCTTCGAAGTATTCGATAGTTGCATCGTCAACCGGGAAGAAGCCCATGGTGGCGCCGTATTCAGGCGCCATGTTGGCGATGGTGGCGCGGTCGGTCAGGCTCAGCGAGGCAGTGCCTTCGCCGAAGAATTCGACAAACTTGCCGACGACTTTGGCTTTGCGCAGCAGTTCGGTAATTGTCAGCACCAGATCGGTGGCGGTAACGCCTTCACGCAGCTGGCCGGTCAGGTTGACGCCGACTACGTCCGGTGTCAGGAAGTAGACCGGCTGGCCCAGCATGCCGGCTTCCGCCTCGATGCCGCCGACGCCCCAGCCGACTACGCCGATGCCGTTGATCATGGTGGTGTGCGAGTCAGTGCCGACCAGGGTGTCCGGATAGTAGACCGAATCCTTCTTGTGGACGCCGCGCGCCAGGTATTCCAGGTTGACCTGGTGGACGATGCCGAAGCCTGGGGGCACGACGCCGAAGGTGTCGAATGCCTGCATGCCCCATTTCATGAACTGGTAGCGCTCGTTGTTGCGCTGGAATTCCAGTTTCATGTTGAGGTCGAGCGCTTTCTTTTCACGGAAATGGTCGATCTGGATCGAATGGTCGACCACCAGGTCAACCGGCACCAGCGGTTCGATGTTCTTGGCGTTCTTGCCCAGGCTGGCGGCGACGTTGCGCATCGCGGCGAGGTCGGCCAGCAGCGGCACGCCGGTAAAGTCTTGCAGCACTACGCGGGCCACGACGAACGGGATTTCGTCGGTGCGGGCAGCGGTTGCGCCCCAGTTCGCGAGCTGCTTGACGTGCTCTTCAGTGACTTTCTTGCCGTCGCAGTTGCGCAGCACGGATTCCAGCACAACGCGGATCGATACCGGCAAGCGCGAGATGTTGACGCCGAGTTTTTTTTCCAGGGCAGGCAAGGAATAGAACTTGCCTTTCTTGGAATCGGAAATCTTGAATTCCTTAAGTGTGTTCAATGTGTTACGGGACATGATATCTCCTGAGTTTACAACTAGATTACAAACTGTTTGCCGGGTCAGCTGCTACCGGCGCCGGCATCTCTTCCTGTGCCGGCGACTTGCATTCGTTCGCCAGCTGATGCCCAGATTTCGAATCGAGCAAGATGCCCTTGGCCGGGATGCCGATCCAGAGCAGGCCGTACTTGCGGTTTTCAAAACGGTTGGCGCCGGTGGTGGTCGGCACGCGGCTCAGGCGGTGCAGGGTCTTGCCCCAGCGCAGCGCGATGTGCTTGTCGTCTTCAGCGTTGGTGTAGATCGTCAGGCTATTGCCCAGTTCGCACTTGTAGTCGACAGAAACGGCAGTCTTGACGTCTGGCGTGCCTTCGTCTTCACCGTCGTCCACTTCGGCCGGCGCTGCTTTTGCCGCGGGTTTCTTGGCCGCTTTCTTGGTGGTTTTCTTCGTGGTGGTTTGTGCTTGCGCCTGCGGTGCTACTACCGCCAGGCTGGCGCACAGCAAGACCAGGGTTGACAAACTCGTTGACAGAATCTTTCTCATTTCTATTGCTCCGTAGTGCGTCCCGCTACTGTTATTGAGTAAGCGGCAGGGCGCGGTTATAACAAGGTGCTGGTGTTTTCAGGTAATGCGGCGCCGCTATTTTTTGCCCGCTGCAGAACGCTCCAGTAATAACGGTAACTGGCGCGGTCATGCAGCGTGCCCTCGTGTTGTATCGGTCCCCATTCTGCCTGCTGGGCTGCAAGCAGAATCTGTGCCGCGGTCGCTATCTCGGACTGCGGCGGGGTAAATGCGTTCAAGATCGGCTGGATCTGCTGCGGATGGATGCTCCACATCCGGGTATAGCCGAATTCCGTCCTGGCGCGGCCGGCATCGGCAGCAACGCTGGCGCTGTCCTTGATGTCGGTCGTGACATTATGCGACGGCACCTTGCCGTGCGCATGGCAGGCAGCGGCGATTTCCAGCTTGGCGCGGGCCACCAGCGGATGGCTGAACTGGCCCGGCGAACGCATCGCCGCGCTGGGAATTGCACCAAAATGGGCTGATACGAAATCCATGATGCCGAACGACAGCGACTGCACCTGCGGCAGGGCGGCGATGGCGAAAACGTCGGCCAGGGCGCCATGGGTTTCTATCAGTACGTGGACCGGCAGGTCTTCGCGGCCGGCGCGCTGGCTGTAGTGCTCGATCAGGGCTATGGCGGCGCGTACTTCCGCCAGGCTCTCGGCCTTGGGCAGCATCAGGTAAGCCAGCCGGTTGGCGGCTCCGCTGTTGCTGCAGATAAGCTTGATGTCTTGTTCGAAAAAGGCGCTGCCGCTGTCGTGCACGCGGGCGCCGATGCGTCCGAAGCGGTTGTCGTCGCTGGCGACGATGCTGGCAACCAGCTTGGCATGCGCTGCTTCGTGACCGGCGCTGGCGCCGTCTTCGCAGTCCAGGGTGATGTCGAAGACCGGGCCCAGTTCCTGTTGCAGGGCGATCGACTTGCGCATGAGCTTTTCAGCACCGGCGTAATGATCGCAGACCGGTAGCGAGACCGGTTGTTGCTTGCCTAGGAATAAGACCTGGGTAGGGTGCATTGCGAAGTTTTTTAAAAAATTGCAGAACAAATCAAAACGGGAAAAGCAGATAAGGTCAGGCGCCGGCATGGCAATGGCTGTGTTGCCATGCGGGCGCTGACGGACGGTGTTTAGCCGACCAGGTGTTTCACGCCGTCACGCTCTTCTTGCAGTTCTTTCAGCGTGAGGTTGATGCGCTCTTGCGAGAAGGCGTCGATTTCCAGGCCCTGGACGATTTTGTATTCGCCGTTTTCGGTGGTGACAGGGAAGCCGAACATAGTGCCTTCAGGGATACCGTAGGAGCCGTCCGATGGCACGCCCATGGTAGTCCACTTGCCGTTGGTGCCCAGCACCCAGTCGCGCACGTGATCGATCGCTGCGTTGGCTGCCGATGCCGCCGACGACAGGCCGCGCGCTTCGATGATGGCGGCGCCGCGCTTGCCGACTGTCGGCAGGAACACGTCCTTGTTCCAGACCTGGTCGTTGATCAGGTCCTTGACCGATGCGCCGTCGGCTGTCGCGTAGCGATAGTCGGCGTACATGGTTGGCGAGTGGTTACCCCAGACGCACAGTTTTTCGATGGCGGAAACCGGCTTGCCGATTTTGGCCGCAACTTGCGACAGGGCGCGGTTGTGGTCCAGGCGCAGCATCGCTGTGAAGTTCTTGGCTGGCAGGCTTGGCGCCGATTTCATGGCGATGTAAGCGTTGGTGTTGGCTGGGTTGCCGACCACCAGCACCTTGACATTGCGCGAAGCAACTGCGTCCAGCGCCTTGCCTTGCACCGTGAAGATCTGGGCATTGGCTTCCAGCAGGTCCTTGCGTTCCATGCCTGGGCCGCGTGGGCGTGCGCCGACCAGCAGGGCGATGTCGGCATCCTTGAATGCAGTCATCGGATCGCTGTGGGCAGTGATGCCGGCCAGCAGCGGGAAGGCGCAGTCGTCGACTTCCATGATCACGCCTTTCAGCGCTTTTTGTGCTTTTTCGTCAGGGATTTCCAGCAATTGCAGAATGACCGGTTGGTCTTTGCCGAGCAGGTCGCCATTGGCGATGCGGAACAACAGTGAGTAACCGATTTGACCAGCGGCGCCGGTAACGGCAACACGCAGAGGGGACTTAGCCATGTTGAATCTCCAGAGAGGTGATAAAAATATTTGCGAGACAGTGTCGCTCGGATACGTTCAAGGGCCTGCAGAGCATGGCGTATTGCGCTTCCGTACGGTCTTGTCCCATTACAAAAGTCCCGGCTAGATAAAAAGCGGTGACTCTATATGCAACCTCTAATGATACCGGCGAAAAGCGCAGCCGTCAGTTTGTTTCGCGCTGGTCCGGCGGCCGCAAATTGCAGCTTGCGCAGCGGCTTGCAACTTCGGCATGGTCCTCAGCCCGACCGGCCGGGAAAGCTGGCTTGCGTGCGACGCGGATCATCAGATAGTCCTGCTGCCCGCGAGTTTAGGCTTGGCAACATGGTATGTCAATCAATATCTTATGTCTTATATAAGACATATCATTGCGCATTTTTTGCTGGACGACAATGGGGGTTTTATGGTGAAATCCGAGGTTATGAGTTCCATCCCGTCCAATCCGAGTAGCGACCCTGTCAGCCCGAGCGCTGCAGCCCCGGGAGCGTCGTCGACAGCTCCTGCGGCAAGTTCCCCGACCTTCAGTCCGCTCTACCAGCAAATCAAGGCGCTGATCATGCAGCGCCTGCAGTCCGGCGAATGGAAGTCCGGCGAATTGATCCCCAGCGAAGTCGAGCTTGGCAACCGTTTCAAGGTCAGCCAGGGCACCGTGCGCAAGGCGATCGACGAGCTGGCGGCAGAAAACCTGCTGGTGCGGCGCCAGGGCAAAGGCACTTTCGTCGCCACCCATCACGAAGCCCGTTCCCAATTCCGTTTCCTGCGCCTGATGCCGGATAGCGATGAGCCCCAGGTTACCGATAAAAGAGTCATAGAGCTGAAGCGCTTGCGCGCGCCGGCGGATATCGCACGCCAACTGGGCGTGAAGTCGGGCGATTCGGTGGTGTATGTCAAGCGCGTGCTGGCCTTCGACGGCGTGCCGACGATACTGGAAGAGTTATGGCTGCCCGGCGCCTTGTTCAAGGCCTTGACGCTGGAGCGGCTGGCTGAATACAAGGGGCCGATGTACGGTCTGTTTGAAACCGAATTCGGCACGCGCATGATCCGTGCCACCGAACAGATCCGCGCCGCCAGCGCCGATGCGGATGCTGCCGAATTGCTGGCGGTGGAAAAATCATCGCCTTTGCTGTGCGTCGAGCGCGTGTCTTTCACTTACGGCGACAAGCCGGTGGAAGTGCGGCGCGGCTTGTATGTCACCAACCGTCATCATTATCAGAACGAATTGAGCTGACGGCTTGGGTGGAATTGACGGTCGCGTGTGAGCGCGGACCAGTGGTGGCAAAATGGCAAAGTTCGAGAGGCGCCGACGATTATTCGCAATAACGAATAATAACTATTGGTGTGCTGCACAAAATCGGCGAAAATTGCGGGATTGCGCTTGCAGTAAATTTTTAAACTGAGGAGAACCCTGTTATGTCTGAAGCCGCGAAACCCAATCGGCCACAGTTTCGTAATATAAACATTACTCAAATTGTCGGTTACCGCTTGCCGCTGGCGGGCATTATTTCGATTTTGCATCGTATAAGTGGCTTGTTGATGTTTTTGCTCTTGCCTTTCATCTTGTTCATGCTGGATAAAAGCCTGGTGTCGGAAAGCTCTTTCGACTATTTCAAAGGCTTTACGTCGGGCTGGTTCGTCAAGCTTGTCATCCTGGCCCTGTCCTGGGCTTACCTGCACCACTTCTGCGCCGGCATCCGCCACCTTGTCATGGATAACCACATTGGCCTGAGCAAGGAAAGCGCGCGCAAATCGGCTGCAAGCGTCCTCATCATCAGCTTGCCGCTGGCGCTGATCGTCGCATTGAAACTGTTCGGAGCATTCTAATGGCAGATAATAATATTGGCGGCAAGCGCCTGGTCGTTGGCGCCCATTACGGCCTGCGCGACTGGCTGGCGCAGCGTGCGACAGCGATCGTGATGGCGGTCTATACCGTGATTTTGCTGGTGTGCTTCCTCACCGCCAGCGACTTCAGCTATGACGGCTGGGCGGGCCTGTTTTCTCACCAGTGGTTCAAGCTGGCTACCTTCGTAGCGCTGATGGCACTGTTTTTTCATGCATGGATCGGCGTGCGTGATATCTGGATGGATTACGTCAAGCCGGTTGCTGTGCGCCTGGTCTTGCAAGTTGCCACAATCCTGTGGCTGGTTGGTTGTGCCGGATGGGCGGCGCAGATTTTGTGGAGAGTGTAATCGTGTCAGCAATCAAATCCACAATTCCTACACGCCGCTTTGATGCGGTTATCGTTGGCGCCGGCGGATCCGGCATGCGTGCTTCGCTGCAGTTGGCGGAAGCGGGCTTGAACGTTGCAGTGCTGTCGAAGGTGTTTCCTACCCGTTCGCACACCGTGGCAGCGCAGGGCGGCATCGGCGCTTCGCTCGGCAACATGTCCGAGGACAGCTGGTACTGGCACATGTTCGACACTGTCAAGGGCTCGGATTACCTGGGCGACCAGGACGCGATCGAATTCATGTGTCGCGAAGCTCCTAAGGCTGTGTACGAGCTGGAACACTTCGGCATGCCGTTCGACCGCAACGCCGACGGCACCATTTACCAGCGTCCGTTCGGCGGCCACTCGGCCAACTTCGGCGAAAAGCCGGTAGCGCGCGCTTGCGCCGCTGCCGACCGTACCGGCCATGCGCTGCTGCACACGCTGTATCAGCGTAACGTGCGCGCCAAGACCCACTTTTTCGTTGAGTGGATGGCGATCGACCTGGTGCGCGATGCTGAAGGCGATGTCATCGGCGTGGTTGCACTGGAAATGGAAACCGGCGACGTCATGATCCTGGAAGCCAAGACCACGGTCATGGCAACCGGCGGTGCAGGGCGCATCTGGGCGGCTTCCACCAATGCCTTCATCAATACCGGCGACGGCATGGGCATGGCGGCGCGCGCAGGCCTGCCGCTGGAAGACATGGAATTCTGGCAGTTCCACCCGACCGGCGTGGCCGGCGCGGGCGTGCTGATCACCGAAGGCGTGCGCGGCGAAGGCGGGATCCTGATCAACGCCAACGGCGAACGTTTCATGGAGCGCTATGCGCCTACCCTGAAAGACCTGGCGCCGCGCGACTTCGTCTCGCGTTCGATGGACCAGGAAATCAAGGAAGGCCGCGGCTGCGGTCCGCACAAGGATCACGTCATGCTGGACCTGCGCCATATCGGCGCCGAAACCATCATGAAGCGTCTGCCTTCGATTCTGGAAATCGGTCACAAGTTCGCTAACGTTGACGCTCTGAAAGAGCCGATCCCGGTCGTGCCGACCATCCACTATCAGATGGGCGGTATTCCGACCAATGTGTATGGCCAGGTGGTAGTGCCGAAGAACGGCATCCCGAACGCGGTGGTCAACGGTCTGTATGCGATCGGCGAATGCGCCTGCGTTTCGGTGCACGGCGCCAATCGCCTTGGCACCAACTCGCTGCTGGACCTGGTGGTGTTCGGCCGCGCGGCCGGCAATCACATTGTCGACAGCAAGCTCAAGGAGCGCAGCAACAAGCCGTTGCCGGCGGATGCAGCCGACGTCGCCCTGGCGCGCCTGGCCAAGCTGGAAACCAGCACCGGTTCCGAGCGAGTACAAGACGTGGCCGGCGATATCCGCAAGACCATGCAGCACTACTGCGGCGTGTTCCGTACCGACGAGCTGCTGCAGCAAGGCTACAAGGAAATCATGGCGCTGGACGAGCGGCGCAAGCATGTCTCGTTCAAGGACAAGTCGAAGGTCTTCAACACCGCACGTGTCGAAGCGCTGGAGCTGGACAACCTGATCGAAACCGCCAAGGCCACCATTACATCGGCGGCAGCCCGTAAGGAGTCGCGCGGCGCCCACGCGCATCGCGATTATGAAAAGCGTGATGACGAAAACTGGATGAAGCACACCTTGTGGTACTCCGAAGGTAATCGTCTCGACTACAAGCCAGTGATTACCAAACCGCTGACAGTTGATACGTTCAAGCCAAAGCCACGTACATTCTGATTCGTCGCGGCAGGGCTTTGCGCCATCAGATGGCGCGCAGCTCTGACGCACAATTAATAAAAAGGTATAGCCATGTCATCACGTACTTTGAAATTCAAAATCTACCGCTACGATCCTGATAAGGATGCCAAGCCTTACATGCAGGACCTGACGGTGGAGCTGCTGCCAACCGACAAGATGCTGCTGGATGCGTTGCAACGCATCAAGGCCGACGTTGACGATTCGCTGGCCCTGCGCCGTTCATGCCGCGAAGGCGTGTGCGGTTCCGATGCCATGAACATCAACGGCAAGAACGGCCTGGCCTGCACCACCAACCTGAACGAACTGAGCGAGCCTATCGTCCTCAAGCCGCTGCCAGGCTTGCCGGTGATCCGCGACCTGATCGTCGACATGACGCAGTTCTTCAAGCAATACGAGTCGATCAAGCCGTTCCTGATCAACGACAACATCCCGCCGGAGAAAGAGCGCCTGCAATCGCCGGAACAGCGCGAAGAGCTGGATGGCTTGTACGAGTGCATCCTGTGCGCATGCTGCTCGACATCCTGCCCGTCGTTCTGGTGGAATCCGGACAAGTTCGTCGGTCCGGCCGGCCTGCTGCAAGCCTACCGTTTCATCGCCGACAGCCGCGACGAAGCCACCGGCGCGCGCCTGGACAACCTGGAAGATCCGTATCGTTTGTTCCGCTGCCGTTCGATCATGAACTGCGTCGATGTCTGCCCCAAGGGTCTCAACCCGAATGCGGCGATCGGCAAGATCAAAGAGTTGATGGTACGCCGCGCGGTATAAGCGAGCAGGGCGGCGAGACTGTTGCGCACCGCTGCAAATCTCCCGCCCTGGTTTTAGAACTGTTCGTCGACAGCGGCGAACAGCGATTTCAAATAGAATGACTGCTTGCCATGCCTATCACACATCAAGCCGACCCCGCCAACCGAGCCCGACTGCGCTGGCGTGCAAGACGTGGTCTGCTTGAAAACGATTTGATACTGACCCGTTACCTGGATGCAAATGAAGCCAGCATGACGGATGATGACGTCGACGCTTTTTCGCGCCTGATGGAATTGTCGGACAATGAACTAATGGATTTGCTACTGGTCCGTAAAGAACCGGACGGCTTGCTCGATTTGCCGCAAGTGCATGCCCTGTTAGCCAGAATACGCACTGCTTAAGCTTGTGTCTTCACAGGCGGCGACGGCCGCTGAAGATGTTGGACAGCTTGCAAACACGTCTTTTGTTTTTTTGATTTAGAGTCACCTTTTGATTGAGGGAAGAGCCATGACCACCGCTGATACAAAAGCCACGCTATCGTTTTCCGATGGCAGCCCATCCGTAGAATTTCCTATTTACAAGGGCACCGTCGGCCCCGAAGTCATCGATATCCGCAAGCTGTACGGCGCCACCGGCAAATTCACTTACGACCCGGGTTTCATGTCGACGGCGGCATGTAATTCGTCGATCACCTACATCGACGGCGACAAGGGCGAACTGCAGTACCGCGGTTACCCGATCGAACAGCTGGC
>Ga0210409_10003573_pt1 | contig 17231 bp, 15 predicted proteins | sample IncBWH17MmetaG_FD_161649 | JGI IMG/M metagenome (GOLD analysis project Ga0210409, IMG submission 161649) | Forest soil microbial communities from Barre Woods Harvard Forest LTER site, Petersham, Massachusetts, United States - Inc-BW-H-17-M | ecosystem: Environmental > Terrestrial > Soil >... | reverse complement strand
TACCTGCCTTGGCAGAGGGTCCAGCGGATGATCGCTCGCTGGTTGCACCGATTGGCCTGTGGGCGGGCTTGGCGCCTGCGGGAAGACCGCGCGTACATTTCCGGAGGCATTTAGCACGCGGGTGTCGCGCAACATCTCGATCGAGTTGGCTTCGAGAACCGAGTCGCCTTGCCACAACCGCGCGTGACCCGTGTACAAGGCGCGGCCGGTCTTTGAGTTCGCTTGTAGTGAATCGGAGGTAATGTTCGCCGGGACCGGCGCCAGCTGCACCGTACCGCTTTTCCGCGAGAAGTCTGTCGAGCGCACGCCGCCTTCCGCGAGAATCTCGCTGGTGTTCTGAGAAAAAATAATGCGTGGCGCGTGCGTCTCGGTGGTCGAGTCTCGGGCGACAGCTTGCCCTGTCAACGTTGCCGTCTGCGACGCGCGCGCGAAAGTAGCGTGATCGCTCTGGCCGCTGCGATCTGCATCTTTCAACTTGACGTCACCTTGTAGATCCATCTGCGACCAGCCTCCGTCCGGCGCCATTTGCGCGACGCCTTCGTTGGCGGTTGCGGTTTGCACGGAGTGGCCGGTCGCCCAACGGTCGGTTTGTACATTGCCCTTGGCCTGGAGTTGCTCGGCTTTGCCGGTGTCGCGGAAATTCATGATCAGCCTGTCGGCCTGAAGCTTGGTTCGCACCGAAGATGCAGCCGCTCCGGAGTGCAGGGTGGTGTCGGTCCACTCCATGACGCCGGCAGCGAGCGTCTCGGCCTTTTGCGGCTTGCTCGGTTCGTGCTCCCCGCCACCGCTGAAGTTCATACGAAACGCGCTGGTCTGGAGAGTGCGCGCGTCTCCCGTCCTCTCAAGTTTGGTTTTGAGCAGGACATTACCGGACAAATTCAATTCCTTTGGCTGGCTGACCCGCGGCCAAAGGTCGACGGTCCCGGCATCCGCTTGGATTTCGTCGCTTTCGGCTGCGCCGGTCCGGAGTCCCTGAACGGCACCCGAGGCTTCGAGCTTGGTCATCCAGCCTTCGGGCGCAAAGTGCGCGGTCATCGTGTCCGCATCCAAGTTCATTTGATCGGCACTACCGGTGGACTTTATTTGCGGACGGTTGCCCGCGGCGCTCATCGCCACGAGTGTTTGCGCGCGAAATTCTTCATCCAGTTGTAGAGCAATTTCGCCGGCGGTCAGGCGCTCCGTCGGCGTTTCGGCTTCGGCCGGGCCGCGTAGATGCATCAGGCGGCTATCGCGCGCAAAGTCCAAGCTGGCCGCTTTTACGCGCACTTCTTGCCCGACCTTGCCGGCGGTCGAAGTCGGCGCAGATTTCTTCGCCGAGGCCGCGGCTGGCTGCGTGAGCCGCAAACGCACTTCGTGCAGCAGCCGAAGCGTGCCTTCCTCAGACTTGTATTCCAGACCGATGCCGTCGCCACTTCCGTTGGGAAAAGCGAAGGTTACCCGTTCGTCGGTTTGCGCGGTGCCCGTGGACCGATTAAAGGTGACACCACGAGTCTCGACGTGAGTGGCGCGCGCTTCGGTGAGTGCGGGATTTTGCGCCACAAGTTTCGCATCGGCGGCGCTCATCAGGTCGAAGCGCACGTCGCCGCCGCAAATGACGCTGCCGTTATTCTGGGCGTATTGGCAACTGTGAGTGTGGATGACGTCGTGACGATCGCCGGCCTTGCCGAAGATCGTAATCTGGACTTCTTCGAGCAGGCTTGCGTCTTGCCCTTTGAATTCGGTCGATTTTGAGGCCGCTACTTCAAAAATCGTCCGGTTTTGCTCATCGAATTTCTTGAAAGTGATTCCGGAAGACTGCCGGCTGACGTCAATGGGAGCAGGCGCCGGAGCCTTGGTGCGCTCGATGTTTCGAACCCAGTCGCGTTTGAGATACGCGACGGTGGTGATTCCTGCCAGGAGCAGGGCTAGGGCCGCCGACCAGCGCGCGTAGCGCGCCGCTTCACTTCTGCGCATGACTTCAGTGTAAGCAAACCCGGCTCAGGCTGTACAGGCGAAGCGTTGTGAGGGCAGGCCGCGAACGGAAAGCCCGATGGGGAGTGGAGCAGCATATCCGCGAGCAGCGTTCTCAGGAACTGGCTTCGTGATAAAAATGAAGCAATGCAAGTAACCGTGAACGTTACCGACGAATTGGCGGCGCAAGCCCGCGAAAAAAGCTTGGCCGTCGAAGCCTAAGTTGAAGCAGTTCTGGCTCGAGAGGCTAAGGCGCGCCCGCAAGCAGAAGATAGGAGATCCGTCAGCGAGGCACTCGACCGAATCTCGCGCCTGCGAAAAGGCGACAAGCTCGATGGATCGAATATTAAAAATCTGATCCACGAAGGCCACAAATACTGATGGCTGTATTTGTACTAGATGCATCGGTGTGTCTAGCGTGGTGTTTCGAGGATGAAATTACCCAGTGGACCAATGACCTGTTTACGCGACTACGGGCCGGTGACAGAATTTTGGTCCCGGCGCATTGGCCGACGGAAGTTTCCAATGGATTGCTGATCGGGGTCCGACGGCAACGAATCAAGCCTGATCAGCCAGCACCGTTTTGGGATGAATTTGCGAACCTGCCTATCGTTACCAAGCCAGCATTAACCGCAGCCGAAGCCAAAGCGGTTTTGATGCTTAGCGAAAGCATTCTCCTGACTGTCTACGACGCCGCCTACCTGGAACTCGCCCTGCGGAAACAGCTACCATTTGAAACCTTGGACGCCGACTTGCGTCGAGCCACAAACGACGAAGGCATAGCACTGCTCTAGCTATGTCACCGATCACAAAATTTCACGTCGATTGAAATAGACTAGCCAGCGGATTCGGCGGCAGCGGACACGGTGTCGGCCAAAATCCCGATATTCGCCGCGGCGACAGAGTCGCGGTTGGTGTTTTTCACCAGGTACATAGCTTCGTCGGCCAAGTGCAGCAGGCCTTCTTTGGTGCGAGAATCCACCGGATAAGAGGCAACGCCCACGCTGGGCGTTACGCGGACGCGGAGGCCGGCATCGTCCAGCCACACAGTGCCGCGAATCAGTTTGTGGAGGCGCCGCGCGACGTTCAAGGCATTCTCTTTCGACGTCTGCGGCAGCAGGATCACAAATTCGTCGCCACCATAGCGGAAGGCGAAATCAATCAAACGGCAATGAGTTTTCAGGGCGTTGCCGATCTCGGCCAGCAGCCGCGAACCGACCAGATGGCCGTGAGTGTCGTTCACCTGCTTGAAGTGGTCGAGGTCGATAAAGACGAGCGAGAATTCGTAGTTGTAGCGCTGCGACCGGTAGATCTCGGTCTCCAGAATGAAACCCATGTGGCGCGCGTTGTAAAGCGTGGTGCAATCATCGGTGATGGTCAGCTCGTGGATGCGTTTTACGTGGCGGGCGTTTTCGAGGGCGATGGCGGCGAAATCGGAGAGCGCTTCGAGCAGCTTCAAATCGCGAGGATCAAAACCGTCGGGACCGATGCAATTGATCAGCTCGATTACGCCGAGACAAGTGTCGCGAAACTTGACGGGAACCGCGACGATCGATTGCGTCTCCATCTTGGTTTTTTCGTCGACCTTGCCAAAGAAGCGCGTGTCTTTGGAAGTATCCGTGACGACCACGGCCTCGCCATGTTGCGCAACCCATCCGGCGATGCCCTGCCCGATCTTGACGCGAACATCTTTGAGAGCTTGCGAGGCCTTGCCCACCGCCAATTCAAAATAAAGTTCTTGCGTGGCCTCATCGAGAAGCAGCAGCGACCAGTTATCCGGCCGCAGAAACTCGTCGATTTTTTCCATGATGGTGCGGAGAACCTGATCGAGCTGCAGCGAGGACGTCAGCGCCTTGCCAAGTTCCTGAAAGACCGCGACTTCGCCGGCTTCTCGCTGTTCGTAGGGAACCGCCGCGTTGCGGCGGCGTTCCACGGCGGGGAATTGTTTGACTTCCTCCACGTTCGGTTAGACCTGACCTATCGAGAGTGACTCGTCGCGTCCGGGACGAGCGGCATCGGAGAGTCGATAGCCACTACAGACGCGACTCCGCCGCGATTCGCGAATCCTTGCCAGTATAGGCGCCAGTCAAAAAGCGGCGCAACATGCTCGTGGGACAGGCGTTGCCATGTTGCCATCATTCAGGACGGCACCGAGGTCCCGGTCGTCTACCGGGACCGGGGACTCAACGGCTTTCATTTGCTTGAGCACCTCCAGTCGCTGGGCCACTTTCCGCCAGGTGGCCTGGTCCATCTTGTCGCCGACACGAGGTGGATCGGAGTAATACTCCAGGATGTTTTCCTTCAGGTCCCGAGGAAGGATTCGATCGCGTTTGGATATAAGTCGTGCTAGCAAGTGGGCATAGGTCTTGTCCGTCAAGGGGTACGAGCCACGCTTGACGCGATCGCCGGTATCCAAGTCTACGTTCGCCAGCGCAAGCGAGGCTCCGGAGTAAGTCATCGCCTGGTGGAGCATCGCGCGAAAGGTGTCCACCGTTTGGTTGACACTTTCCAGATAACGCTCTTGCGTATCGGGGGTAGGGATCTTGATTGCTAAATCAGATGCGGCGCCAATCTTAGGAACCACAAAGACCAGAATCGCCAAAAGATGTGCGTCGAAACCCAGCCCCTTGTACGCGTGCTTCCAGCGGCGTTCGTAGTTGGTGCGAGCCACTCTCTCCGCGAAGATACGGTAGGCCTCGTCATCCGGGTGCGGCGGAAATTGATGCTTATGCAGCACTAGTTCGGCATTCGCAAACGCGGGGATGAAGCTGCGAACGGACGTGCGGTAACTTCGGAGAGCCGGGCGCGCTTTGCCCAGGATCTCGTGGATGTCAAATCCGTAGGTATCCAGGAAAGCGCGTTCCAGAAACTTCCGCGGGACCTCCAAACCAATGAACCGCAAATACGCCGGCGGCGCAAAGGCCTCGGCGCTGAGTTCTTCGACGTCGAAGGCGAATTCGGTGCGGATGTGACCATGCGGACTTTGGTCATAGGTTACCGATGGCCCGAACTTGCGCCTCAGCTTGGGAAATTCCACGGCAGTTGCGGGATTAATGGCCTCTGAGTGACCGATGGAGTCTCCCAGGTAGTGGGACAGGGCGCCGATGGCAAATGCATATTCGTCGATGGTTTGGGCATTGCGAAACATGCAAGTGATGAAATCTCCTGTGCGGGCATAGTGCGTAAGATCGCTGAAGAATTGCTCGCCGAACGGATAGTAGCCCATGTCCTGAATCGCGGAGCCGCCGTAGGCGTAGGCGTGGGCCTCGAGCAGTTGTGCTTCGGTCGCACCGGGAAACCGCGAAAGCAGGAAAGGCCGAATCGAATCGTTCCACGCTAAGTCAATGATTTCCTCATGGGTGAGCACAGAGTAGGCCGCGCCGTTGGGTGGATACCCGGAGGCAATCAGAAACAATATTGTCAGGAAACCAAAAAACCGCAGGAGCGTGTTCAACGCGAAGCCCTCTCGGCCGGGGATGAAAAGGGTCCAGTGCTTTGGTGGATCAACCCCAACTTAGATGCGCTACGAAAGGCCGAGGGCGGCGGTGAGTTTCTCCGAAGCGCTTCCGCTGTTGCAGTGATGGCCCCGGTGAAAGTCACCAAACCTAGTCCCACCAGCGAACTATCAGAACCCGAACTTTCAACTCCCGGGGGACGATTTCATCGCCCGGAGGTTTGTTTGACAGGCCCGGTACCCGCTTTTATAGTGCCGTTAGACCTGAGTCTTAGGCCCAGACATCAGGTCTGGAAGCGGCTGGGCGCGGGGCTCGGCTCGCGGATATTCCGATGGTCGGCGACCTTTCTGAAGTTCCCGCTCCTCACTGGCATCCAACTGGCCTAGCACTTGCCTAGCGGAGATGACGGATACGTCTTCATGACCAAGGGAAGTTTCGGCGAAATACTAAAGCGCGAGCGCGAGCTGCGCGAGGTGACCCTGAATGAGGTCACGGTGGCTACACGCATCCCTCCCCGGTTTCTGGAGGCATTTGAACGGGAAGAGTGGGAAAAGCTGCCTGGCGGGGTGTTCAACCGGGGCTTCGTGAGAGCCATTGCGCGTTACCTTGGGCTGGATGAAGAAAATCTGCTATCGGAATATGACCTGGCTTACGGAGGGCAGAACCCGGCGATGCCTGCCGTCGCTGAAAATCGCATACCATCGCCGCCAAAGTGGATTGTGGCCGTGGCGGCGCTGGGCATTATGGTGGCGATTGCCGGCGTGATTGCTGGCAGCGTGTATGGGTTGCGCCGATATGCAGCTTACCGCGCGGCAAAGCATGCCGCAGTTGCGGCGGCGGTGGTAACAGCGCCACAACCTACCGATGCGCTACCAAATGGCAGCAGCGAACCCCCTTCCACTCCGGCCTCGGCTTCGCCGCGCGCGCCCGCTTCGCCAGCCTTCACTCCCGGTACCCCGGTGACTGCCAAGCCGACGCGCCTGAATCTGTCGGTTTCTACTGCCGACGCCACCCGAGTTCGCGTTGTCGCCGATGGCAGGGTGGTGCTGGATGCCCACCTGCCGGCCGGTGATATTCGTCACTTGTACGCCTGGAAACAGTTCGTGGTTACCGTGGCCCAGCCGTCCGCGGTGTTGCTGGAAATGAACGGTCAAGCGATGCCGCAGCTTGGGTCGGGCGGCGCGTCCGGTACAATAGTGCTTGGCCAAAAGGATTTGAGGCAGGCACCCAGTGGAAACTCTCAGCCCTGACGTTGTCGAAGATCTGCGCCGCGGACGCGCCACACGCGAGCGTAAGATTGCCGTGTGCTCCACCGGTGCGCATTTGTCGGCCGCGGACCGCGCGGAAATCCTCGCGATCCTGGCCGTCGATACCGATGAAATGGTTGCCGAGCGGGCCAAAGAAGCAATTCTCGCGCTGCCCATCGAGTATTTTCTGGAAGCCCTGCAGCGCCAGCAGGCTCTTGAACCGCTGTTCGATTACGCTGCAAGAAATCTTTCCCTCAAGCCAGCCGTCTGCAACGCGCTGATCGATAATAAATCCTGCAGCGGCGATCACCTGGTGCCGGCGGCCAGCCACTTCTCGACCTCCAACGTGCAAACCCTTATGGAAGATTTGGAGCGGGTGAGCGCATCTCCCGCCTTGGCCGTGGCCCTTGTGAATACCACGTCGGTTACCACCGAACAAAAGTTCCTGCTGAATGAACTCCTGTGTGACGGTCAGATGGACCCGGCGGCGCTCGCCGAGGCCGTCGCTGACGCCGAGCCCGATGCAGCCAAGCGTCAAACGCTGTTGCAGCGGCTGGCGAAGATGACCGTTGCTCAGCGCGTGCAGTTCGCGATCAAGGGAGGCTCCGAAGCGCGGCGCACCCTGATTCGCGACTCCAACAAAGTGGTGCAGCGCGCAGTGTTGCAGTCGCCACGCTTGACCGATCAAGAGGTCGAAGCGTTCGCCTCCATGACCGCTCTCACCGATGAGATTTTGCGGCTCATAGCCAGCAACCGCAATTTTCGCAAAAACTATACGGTCGTTCGCAATCTGCTGAACAATCCGAAAACACCGCTGGATGTGAGCTTGCACTTGCTGCCGATGATCAACCCCATCGACCTCAAGCGTCTGTGCAGCAACAAGAATGTTCCGGAAACGTTGCGAACCACCGCCCTGAAGCTGCAGCGGCAGCGCCAGGAATTCAAGAAGTGAACCTACCCCGCATTCCGCCCGACTGGCCTTTATAAATTGGTCGACGCTCTACTACTTGGTTCCTGAGCGGCCCGTGCCCTTTCCCTTCGCCGACGCCGGATTCGATGCGGAAACGTTTTGCCGCACCTCCTTGGCTTCCTTCAGGTGATCCTGCAAAGTGGGGAGAGTCTGCGTTGCAAAATCTTTGATGGGTGCGCTCTTGCCCCCGTTGGCTTCCTTGTTGAACTCAGCGACGTCTTCTTCGTGATCCTTCACCATGTCGCGCGCATAAGCTCTGTCGAATGCCGCGCCCGACAGTTTGGAAAGCGCATCGTATGTAGCTTTGTCCTTTGCACTGATATCCTCCGGGAGCGTGATATGTCCCTGGGCCGCCGCGCGCTTCAGCTCTTCGCCGGCTTTCGAGTGGTCTTCGACCATGCGTTGGCCGAATTTCTTAACGGAGTCGCTGGTTCCTTTTTCTTGAGCGAGTTGCCCAAGCTTCACTTCGGCCATGCCGCCCTGCGCTGCCTTCTTTGCAAATTGCGCATCACTTACCGGCGTACGTGCTGTCGACTTCTGCGAACTCTCCTGGTGCGCGAGCACCGCCCAGCATCCCAAAAATGTGCAGAACGTCGTTACGCCAGCTACATAAGCCGCTTTTAACAGGGGACTATCCAGATTCCTCATGACCCTTCCTCCCACCTGACCCACCAGTGTGTAGACACAGTAGGAGCCGCCCAGAGGAACGACAATCCGGTCTTAGCTGTAGAGTTGCGTAGGGGAGAGTGTGTAGCGCGTTGTAGACTCAGACCCTACGCACGCAACCCGTGGAAGCTCAGTTTTTTCGCAGTACGAGACAGCTGGCCAGCATATCGTGAAGCGCTTGCCGCTTTTCGGTGAATCCGGCCATTGCGTACCCGACGCCCAGGGGGATAAAACTCGTCACAATTTTGCCGAAATGCCGGCCCGAGGCGCGCGCGAACGTTACTCTCTGCCCAGCCATATCCGTGACGATCAATCCCAGCGCTTTCTTGCCGGCTGATCCTTGCCAATCGGAGCTTTCCAGCAGAGCGTTGTAAAGCCAGGTGCCTCCCACGCCCAATAGAACGCAAAACCAAATAAAAAGCAGGAAGATCGCGGGCGGCCCATTTTGAAACGGATCCCCATCGCGGGGTATTCGCGCAAACATTCCGCCGACACCCATGGCCATCCCGGCACCGACCACGATCGGGACCGCGAAAACGCCGAGAATAATCGCATCAATCAAATAGGCCAAGACGCGCAGCCAAAATCCCGCGTAGGCTACTGGCACTACGGGAGTGAGGGGCGTGTAGACGCCGGCCACAGACGGCGGGGCGGGCGCGGCGCTTGTTGGCATTACGGAAGCTGTGCCGGCCGCCGGTATTGGCGCAAGCGTGGTCGTTTGCCCGCATTGACCGCAAAAGGTGGAACCATCCGCGATGACGCTTCCGCACTTCGAACAGTACACGCCGCTTCCTCCGAATGTTGACGTTGAAGAGAGTATCGCAGGGCATCCTACGTCGTGCAGATTAACGGGTCAATACGGAGTCGATCAGCACAAATGAGAAAGGGCCACACCTCACATCCTCGTCGATGTGAGCGCAGCCCTTCCCCACGTTCCGATTTTAGGTGGTTTGCTTCTTAGTTGCCGTTGTTGTCCCCGTCGTCTCCCGCACCCGCATCATTGCTGCCTGCGAGAATCTGCTGCGACGAGTGCAAGCTCACTCTGCCGATGGTGCGGTAGTCGCCCAATCCGTTCTTGGGCTTGGGAGTGTGGTAGCCGGCAAAGATGACGGTGATGTCTTCGTGGCCATCGAGGGTCGCGCTGGGCGCATACACACGGCCACTAAACCAGCCCATCGTGTTACCGACTACCGGAGCTATCGACGGAACCATGATCGAGGTTCCGGTCGTAGCCGGCACTCCGGTATTGGGATCCACGACCATGGTGAACGTCGCGGAGGAAACGATGGGATTGTTAATTCCGTTGACCACCTTCCAGTTGATCAGATCCTTTGACTCTGCGTAGCCGATATAGTGAAACGCGTCCGAGTCTCCATCGATGCAGCCCCCGCCGGAAAAAAACAGTCCGTACGAGCCGCCTTCCAGCTTCAGAATCGTTCCAGCCGTAGCAAGCCACCGTGTTCCCGTGACGCTTACGTCGGTGGGATCGTTCAGACCCTTCAGTGGCCCATCGTCCTTGAAGGTAACGCCATCGGTGGTTTCCGCCAGCCGCAGGTAGGTGATGTCGTCGTTCACCGCGGTGCCAAAGGGATTGGTGGCGTAGTAGTTCGCCCAAAACGTGTTGCATTGTTGCGACCCCAGGAGCGCCGTCTTTCCGGTGTTGTCGCCGTTCAGAATCTTTTGCTCATAGATAATCTTCAGCGGCCAGCTTCCAGGCACCACGCCGAGGATCCCGTCCGGGTTGAGCAACCCTTTTGTGTGAAATGGTAGTTCTGGCGTTCCGGCTGGCGACGAATCCGTGGCGGCATCATCCGCATCCGGTGCACCATTCAGCGGCTTCCCGGGCTCCGGGTACAGAACGTGAATGCCCAGGTCATCCACATCGATGTGCCCCACCGACCGAGTCAGCGTGTACAGGTAGGTGTGGCCGCCGATCTTCAGTACAAACTGGTGCCCCTGACCGTCGTCATCACCGTTATCACTGTTGTTAGGTTGCACGGGGAAATCCTTGTCACCGTCGGGATCTTTCTGCGCCATGTTCGGACACGTTTTTCTCAGCTCCAATACTTTCTGCTGGAACGTCCAGGTGTGACCCGCATCGTCTGTAAACGCCGCAGCAACTGCTTCGTCGATGTCCTTTGGGCGCCAGTCGAAATATCCCTGCAAGTGTTTTCCACGTCCGGTGACAACGGGGAAATAGTAAGGCTGCATTCGCTCGGTGCCGGGATTCCCAATTTGATTTCCCATCGAGTCACAATAACCCGATGACTTCAATCCATTGGCCGCGCCGGATTGTTCCAGCGTCCAGCCACCGCCGGTGATGTAGGTCTCAGCCGGCGCTCCGTTGGTGCTCCAGCGAACATGATCTTCATCGGCCTGTGTCGCGAAAGCTGTGACAAAAAACGCTGCGATCGAAGTCAGAACCAAAGCTCGCCTTATCAAGGTGCCCTCCTCATGCGATTCGATTTACGGTGACGCTCATGCGCGGGGATCTGCCGCACGTTGCCACATCGGCGCTCGTCGAAAGGTGAATGCCTTGTGAAACTTGAATTACGATCGCTTTAGCCCTGTGGAAACCGCTTTCTCTTCTGAGGTCTTGGGTCCGCCGTTCAAGTTGGCTGATCGTTTGCTGACCTGCTATCCTTCGGCACCTAACACGATTGTGGAGGCACCTCGCGTGCTAAAGAACGCACTCCTGATTGCGACTGTCGTCGCGCTTGGCGTCACCGCCGTCGCTCAACAATCGCCGGCGAAACTCTTTGACGGCAACTCCTGGTGGGATCACGTCAAATTTCTTGCCGACGATAAGCTGGAAGGCCGCGAAACTGGCAGCGAGGGCCTGCGAACGGCGGAATCATACGTTGTAAATCAACTTACCAGGGCGGGTCTGCAGCCCGCGGGGGTCAACGGCTTCTACCAGCCCGTGAAATTCGTCTCGCGCGAGATCGTCGAAAAAGATTCGTCGGCCGCACTGGTTTCCGCCGGCAAAGAACAGCCGCTGGTTCTCGGCGACGATGCCTATTTCATCACGCGCGTCGATCTCGCTCCGGAAGAAATTTCCGCGCCTCTGGTTTTCGTCGGCTACGGCTTGCAGATCCCAGAAATGAATTACGACGATGTCGCAGGCCTCGACCTGAAGGGCAAAGTCGTCGTATATCTCGGCGGATCGACGGCAGATACTCCCACAGCGCTTTCTGCTCACTATCAGACGATGGGAGAACGTTGGAGACCGCTGCGGCAGGCCGGCGTGATCGGCGTCATCGCGATACCGAATCCCGCTTCGATGGACATTCCCTGGTCGCGCATGTCTCTGAATCGTGCGCATCCATCGATGGATCTGGTTGGAGACGAATTCAACGAGACGGCTGGGCTCAAGACTTCGTTGATCTTCAATCCCGCACAGGCAGAAAAGCTTTTTGTAGGTTCGGGCCACACTTTCGCCGAAATCGCGGAGCTTGGCAAGGATCGCAAGCCGCTGCCGAGGTTTCCTCTCAGCGTGTCGTTGAAATGCCGAGCGGCCGTCAAATCAACTTCGGTGGAATCCGCGAATGTGATCGCCAAACTTCCCGGCAGTGATCCTGTGTTGAAGAACGAATACGTGGTGCTGTCGGCGCACGTCGACCACATCGGCATCGGCGCTCCCATCAACGGCGACCGCATTTACAACGGCGCGATGGACAACGGCTCGGGCGTTGCGGCATTGCTCGACATCGCCGCATCGTGGAAGGCGAACCAACCGCATCCTCGACGCTCGATCCTATTTGTGTTTGTGACCGCGGAAGAAAAAGGATTACTGGGATCGAAGTATTTCGCCGCTCATCCGACTGTCCCGGCGAAATCGATGATCGCCGACGTGAACATCGACATGTTTCTGCCGATCGTTCCCTTGAAAGTTCTGAAGGTGCAAGGCCTGGCGGAATCCGACCTTGGCGATCGCGCTCGTGAGTCCGCTCAGGCATTTGGCGTTCGCGTGCAGGCCGACCCGCAGCCTTTACGCAACGCCTTTATTCGCAGCGATCAATACAATTTCATTCGCCACGGCATTCCCGCCGTCAAACTCGATGTAGGCTTCGATCCAGGGTCACCCGACGAACAAATCTTCAAGGAGTGGCTAACGGTTCGGTATCACGCGCCATCGGACGACCTCGCACAACCCGTTGATCGCGCCACCGCCGCAACCTACGAAGACATCGTTCGCCAGCTGCTCGTTTACATTGCCGACACCGAGGCTCGCCCGCAGTGGAAGCCCAACTCGTTCTTTCGCCGTTACGCCACCACAAGCAACTGACATGGCAGCGTCGCATATTTCTTCAGAACAAATCAGCCAAGTCTCTGAATTGGTGGCTGCCTATATTTCAGAACAGCGAGAGCGGTTCGTCAGTTTGGCTGCCAATCTGTTCTCAGCGCAAAAGGCTCAACTTATGGGCTTTTTCTCTCCGGATTTGCTGGAGTCGACACGAATCGTAGTGTTGCAGAAAGAAAGAATTGGTAACCCCGGCTTCTATCCAATGTTGAGAAGTTGGGGCTTTTCCAACCTGCCAGAATTCACGCAAATGGCGGCGGTTACCTTCCAGGACGTAATCGTTTCCCACGAGCCCTTCTCGGATGCACTGTTGTTTCACGAACTCGTCCATGTCGAGCAGTACCGGCAAGTCAAGGTTCCGCGTTTCGCGGAACTGTACGTCCGCGGTTTCCTCACTGGTGGCGGATATGATGGCATACCGCTCGAAATCAACGCTTACGATTTGGGCGGCCGCTTCGAGATGGAACCTCAGCGGCCGTTTTCCGTTGAGCGTGAAGTTTCCAGGTGGATCGCGCAGGATCGATTCTAGCCTTGAAGCCCTGAACGTCCAGCGGCGTCTAACCCAGCCATTGCGGGTTGTGGCCGGTGCCGTCGAAGTTATCCGTTGTCTTGTACCCCTCAAATTTACCGTCACGCGCGCTGTCGGCAGTCTTCGCTAATAGCTCCGCAACCTGTGTTTCGTTCATCGGGCGGAACGATCGCGCCGCTTGTAGCGACGATTCCAGGATTTGTAGCGAGTCGCACCCGGTAATCACCACGCTCGTCGGCAGACTCATCGCGTAATGCAGGCACTCCTCCGGTTTAACTACGTTGCTTCGCAGAATCCACCCGTCGCCCATGGGCTTCATCCCCAGCACGCCGATCTCTTTTTTCATCAGTACCGGCAGCACCTTTTTCCCGAAACTGTTGAAGTGCGCGTCCATCACGTTCAACGGCATCTGCACCGTATCGAAATGAAATTTATGCTGGTCTGCCGTTTCGAGCATCTTCAAATGAATGTCGGGGCTCTTATGTCCCGTGAATCCGATGTAGCGGACCTTGCCCGCCTTCTGAGCCTCGACAATGGCCTCCATACCGGCCCCGGGCGCAAAAACCTTTTCGGGGTCGCCCATGCGAATAATTTCGTGAAATTGCAGCAGGTCGATATGGTCGGTCTGCAATCGCCGCAGCGATTCTTCCAATTGGTCGGTGGCAGCCTTGCGGGTGCGCCCATCGATCTTGGTCATTAGGAAAACGCGCTGGCGGTAGCCATCGCGCAGGGCCTTGCCCATGCGCACTTCGCTTTCGCCGCCGTTGTAGTCCCAGCAGTTGTCCAGGAAGGTGACGCCGTTGTCGATCGCTGTGCGAATGATCTTGATGCTCTCCTGCTCTTCCTTCTGACTTCCGATGTGGTAGCCGCCCAGCCCCATCATCGAGACTTTCTCGCCGGTGCGTCCGAGCGTACGATAGGTCATGCCGGTTTTCGAGTCGACTGCACACGCCAGCTTTTGCGTACCGACTGCAACGGTCGCTGCGACCGCCATGCCGACAAATTCGCGCCTGGATATGCCGTCCGTCGGGCCCTTCACGTCCTCATCAGACATATCGCCTCCTTTTGCTGGCTGAGATTGTTGGCTGAGAGCTTTAGCGTACACCCGCCTCTATTCCTGTCAAATCACGACGCGCTGACGGGCAGACCATACAAGAAACTTGGTAAGCAGCGATTCCCGCAGCTATAATCCGCTTGTTTCGTTGAAGTCGTCTCCCAGGCAAGTCAACCGAGGTGCCTTATGCGCTTGCATGCTCTACCCTTCATCGCTTCGCTCTCGATGATTCTCTTTTTCATGACCACTCTTGGCCGATCGCGCCCCTCCTCCAATGGCCTTCTGGTCGTTGCGAATCAATTCGAGCACACCGCCCTTCTCGTCGATCCCGAAAGCCGTCGCGAAGTCGCGAAGATTGTTGTAGGCGTCAACGGCCACGAAGTTGCCGTCAGCAAAGATGGCCGCTTTGCCTACGTGCCCATCTATGGCAATTCCGGCGTCGGCAAGCCCGGCACCGACGGCGCCAGCATCGATGTCGTTGACATCCACGAACGCAAACTGGCCTACACCATCGACCTCGGCAAACCCTTGCGCCCCCACGAACCGCGCATCGCCCCGAATGGGCAGCTTTACGTCACCGCGGAACTTTCGCAATCACTCGACGCCATTGATCCCGTCAGCCGCAAGGTCATTGCGGAGAATCCCACCGGCCAGCCGGAATCGCACATGTTTGTCATCACGCCCGACGGCACTCGAGCCTATACCGCGAACGTGCACGCGGGCACCGTCAGCGTCGTCGATCTCGTTCATCACAGTGTCATCACCACCATTCCCGTTTCCAAGACGGTTCAGCGCATCGCCATCCAACCCGACGGTCGCTACGTTTTCACCCACGACCAGGTAGCGCCACGAATCGCCGTGATCGACACCACCAACAACAAAGTATCCGGTTGGATCGATCTGCCGGAGTCCGCTTACAGCTCCGAGCCCACGTCTGATGGCCGCTGGCTGATCTCCGCGGGCCTGAAGGGTCACATCTTCGCTATCGATCTGAATGCAAGAAAGCTAGCCAAGACCTTCGACGCGCCCACAGCCCTGGGCAAAGTTCTCGTCCGCCCGGACGGCGCCGTCGCCTACGTCTCTTTTCTCTCAGCCGGAAAAATCGAAGTCCTCAATCTACACTCCTGGCAACTGCAACCCTCGATCGACCTGACCCCCGGAGTCGACGGCATGGCCTGGGCCGCAAACTAATCACCCGACCGCGCCACAAACGCTCCCACTGTCATCCTGAGCGCATCCGACGAGGATGCGCGAAGGACCTCAACCTATGAATTCCCGACCAACCGTGCCAGGTAAACGAGCCATCTGCCAGGCGACAATGACCATGAACATCGACCAACTCCGCAAACTCTGCCTGTCGTTCCCCGGCGCCACCGAGCAAACCATTTGGGAAGGTGACCTCACCTTCAAAGTCGCCAACAAAATGTTCGCGCACACGGTGCTCGAAGTCGCACCCGTCTGGCTCTCTTTCAAGGCGACGCCGGAAAATTTCGCTGAACTCACCGAGCGTGCCGGCATTATCCCAGCCCCCTACCTTGCCCGTGCCCAATGGGTCGCGCTGGAAACCCGCGATGCTCTGCCCATCGATGAACTAACAGCGCTGCTGCACGAATCCTACGATCTAGTCGTCGCCAAACTCTCGAAGAAAACCCGCGATGCGATTTCGCAGGGCGCCGCACCAAAGGCGAAAGCCGCGATTCGCAAGAGCTCGCAGAAAAACAATAAAAGTAAAATAAAGAATAAGAAGAAGGGCTAGAGAGTTGTGCAGTTCAATTCGGGGACTGAGTCCGCGGCAACGATTTGAGGTATACGACAATCGCTTCCGCGTCGGCCTGATTCATGTGGTAAATGTGCCTCGGCGGCCGAATTTCCTCGCCTTCCGGCCCGGTACCTTTTTCCAGAATGCGCTCGCCCTGCTCCTCCGTAAAAACTAAGGCCGGTCGTCGTCGTCGTATTCCTTAGGAACATCATCTTCCAGCACTTCGTGCGTTATCACTTCAGACTCTTCCGCGTCCCCCGCCTTCTCCACGCCGCTCACGATCCCCGCCTCAAACGCCTGCCCTTCCTCCAACAATTCATCCGCGCTCTCGGAATCCACATCCTCCACAATGGAAATGCCCTGCAGATCGCCGGCTCCCGTTCCAGCCCGCGCCACGCGCGACTTAGGTTTCAGCCGCACCGTCTCCACGTCCTGACTTCCCCGCAAAACGCTCGCTTCCGCGCTGGGCGGCGTCCTACGGGGAGGAGCCTTGCGCGCCGCCTCCTTGGTTTGCGTTGCAGGCGCCTTCGCTTGCGCAGCCGTGGCCTTCGTTTGCGCCGCGACCTTGGCCTTCGCAACTGGCTTTTTCTTTGCGCCAGCTGCGGCTTTTGCCTTCGGCGCGGCTTTTTTCGTGGTGGGCGCCTTCGTTGCCTTCTTTTTCTTCACTTTTTTGGGAGCTGCTTTTTTCTTTGCCATGACCGCAGTCTAGCACTAGCCCACCTCGCCGCAAATATGCACGCACTGGCAGCTAGGTGGGGGCAAAGTGTAGGGGCGCGCCTTGTTCAGTCGCAGTAAACTCAGCCTTCATTCCCAAATCCATCCCTATTTCAATCTCTCCAAGTCAACAAACTCCAAATCCCAAGGCGTCTTGCCCAAATCCAACCGCGCCACGGTAATCGGCAATTGAAACCGTCGAGGTCCCGCGCTCCCTGGGTTAACATACAATACGCCACCCCGCTTGCTCCTCCCAAATTTATGCGAATGCCCGCTCACCACCATCTGAAATCCCGCCGCCACCGGGTCCAGGTCCAAAGTCTTCACATCGTGCAGCACATAAATCAGCGCCGCCCCAGCCTCGGCAACCGCGGTAACCGGCAGCCTCTGCGCCCACTCCTCCGTATCCACATTGCCCCGCACCGCCACAACGGGCGCCAGTTCCCGCAATGTGTCCAGGATCTCCGGCTCACCGACGTCGCCCGCATGCACGATCAATTCCGAGCCACGCAGCGCCCGCAGCGCCTCCTCACGCAGCAATCCGTGGGTGTCCGATATCAATCCAATGCGGCGCGGATGATTTG
>Ga0210409_10003568_pt1 | contig 17246 bp, 13 predicted proteins | sample IncBWH17MmetaG_FD_161649 | JGI IMG/M metagenome (GOLD analysis project Ga0210409, IMG submission 161649) | Forest soil microbial communities from Barre Woods Harvard Forest LTER site, Petersham, Massachusetts, United States - Inc-BW-H-17-M | ecosystem: Environmental > Terrestrial > Soil >... | reverse complement strand
AGCGACACCATGATGTTATTGGTCAGGATCTGCACCGAGAGGACCGATGAGGGCACTACGTTCAGCAGCCCCTCGGTCCAGAGCTGGCCGCGCTCGACCGTCGCAATGAGATCGGGCGCTGCGAACAACGCGATGAGCTCGGGATAACTGCGCACCAGCGCGTAGCCGGCGATCACAGCGAGCGCAAATATCGCCGTGCACCACAGGATGTAGGGTCGCAGCCAGCGCACCACCGCGGGCAGCTCGTCGCGGAACAGTGCGAGCAAAGCACGATCCGCCCGCCACGCGCCATGATGGAGCGTAACGTGCGCGCGGGTATAGGCGCGCTCGAGGTACTCGCGGGCGCGGGCGTTGGGCAGCAAGGTGCGGATGCGCGCGAGATCATGCGCGAGGAAGCGATAGTCCTGTGCGAGGCGCATGGCGTCCGCCGCATCGTCGGTGTGGCCGTGCGCAAGCCGCTGCGCGCGTGCATCCGCCTGGCGCCACAGTGGCGTACGGCTTAACAGGTTGGCCGTGAGCGCCTGGCGACGCGCGGAGCTGCTCACGTGGCACGCTGCGTGGAGCTCGCCACGAGGCCTTCGAGCCGTGCGTGCAGGGTCGCCTCGTCGGCGTCGCGCAATTCCTCGGTCTCAAGACCCTGTCGTGCCAGCAGCTGCAACCCGAGCTGCCGGCGCGCCTCCGGGGTGAGCAGCGGCCAGCGGTCCAGCAGCTCGCTCGCGAGCTCGGTGGCCAGGGCATCGTAGCGCGGGTCTGCCAGCGGCACATGTGCAGCAACCGGCATGCGCAATCCCGGTGTGTCGTAAACGAGCAGGGTGCCGGCCGCCAGGTCGCCGATCCGCCGATGCTCGTGCGTTGCCACCACCGCGATGAGTCCCAAGCCGTAGAACAGCGGCAGTCCGTCGATCAGGCGAAATACGTTGCGCGTCAGCAGTGCGCCGACGCTCGGTGTGCTGCCATCGCGGCTCATGATGATCACGCCAGCCATGCGTTTGCCTGGCGTACGTCCGCGCATGATGAGCTCGAGCACATAGTGGTAAAGCAGATAGATCGCCAACGACGGGGCGAGCACACCAGCGAACCAGCGCGCATCGGTCTCCGGGGGCAGCGCCAGGCTCAGATCCCGGTTGTAAATGACCGCGGCGGCAGCGTACCAGGCGAGGGCGAGGAGCAGCCGGATGACCCAGTCGATCAGGAATGCGAAGGCGCGGGCGCCGGCGCCCGCTACTGGCAGCGTGACGTCGATGCCGGTGACGCTGTCGACGGTGAGCTCCGGCGATGCGCTGCTCATGTCTCCTCCGCGAGCAGCTCCGCCTGGTACTCCTGCTGCAGAGCATCGATCAGCTCATCGAGGTCGCCGTCCATGATCTGCGGCAGGCGATACAGCGTCAGGTTGATGCGATGATCGGTCACGCGTCCCTGCGGGAAGTTGTAAGTGCGAATGCGCTCGGAGCGGTCACCGCTGCCCACCTGCAGGCGCCGCGACTGTGCCTGCGCGCTCTGCTGTTTCTCCTGCTCGGCGGCCAGCAGCCGCGCCCGCAGCAGCGCCATGGCGCGTGAGCGGTTCTTGTGCTGTGAACGCTCATCCTGACATTCCACCACGATGCCGCTGGGCAGATGCGTGATGCGCACCGCGGAGTCGGTCTTGTTGACGTGCTGGCCGCCGGCGCCGGAGGACCGATAGGTATCGATACGCAGATCCGCCGGATTGATCTCGACCTCATCGACCTCGTCGAGCTCCGGAAGTATCGCGACCGTGCACGCCGAGGTGTGGATGCGCCCCTGGGCCTCGGTGGCCGGCACGCGCTGGACGCGGTGCGTACCGGACTCGAACTTGAGGCGCGAGAACGCGCCCTTGCCGGCGATGCGACTGATGATCTCCCGGTAGCCGCCATGCTCGCCCGGACTCTCGCTCAGTACCTCGCTGCTGAGGCCTTTCGCTTCAGCATAACGTGCGTACATGCGGTAGAGGTCCCCGGCGAAGATCGCGGCCTCGTCACCGCCCGTTCCCGCGCGCACTTCGAGAAAGATGCTGCGCTCATCCCGCGGATCCTTCGGCAGCAGCAGCCGGCGCAGCTCGAGCTCCTCGGACTCGAGCTCGCGCGTAAGGCGCTCCACTTCCTCGCTCCCGAGTGCGCGCATGCCGGCATCGGCGTCGTGCTGCAGATCGTGCGCGGCCTGGAGCTCGCGCTCGAGGCCGTGGTAGCGCTCCAGCCGCTCGGCGAGCGGCTGGAGCCTCGAGTACTCCACTGACAGGTCCCGGAACTGCCGCGAACCGCCGGCGATCTCTTCGCTCGCGAGCAGCCGTCCCGCCTCTTCGAAGCGATCGGTGAGTTTCTGCAGACGCTGTCGGATGGAGTCCTTCATGGCACTGGAATGCGGCCGACGCGGCCCCGCCGTAGCCCGGGCGCGGCATTCTCGGGGATGTATGCGCTTTGTGACAAGTTGCTCAATACGCCGGGCCGGTGGATCCTCTATAGTGATAGGGTGTCACGGATGGAGAGAATTTCCCGCATTTCGAGCCACTTGTGCGCGTCGGCGCTGGCCGCCGGGCTGCTGTTTGGGTGCGCCAGCGAACACGGGACAAAGCCGGCGGCAACCAGCGCGCACCGCGATCCAACCGCGCTCACCGTGGTCGCCGAGGCCGATTTGAAGCGCGGCGACTGCCGCGGGGCCTCGGAGAACTATGCGCAGGCCGCAGCCCTCGGCGATGTGCAGCTTGCGCGGCGCGCGACCCAGGTCGCCATGGCGTGCGAGCATCTGCCGGCGGCGTGGCAATCGGCGACGCGCTGGCGTTCGCTCGCACCTGCTGACCGCGAAGCGAACGCCCTTTATGCCGCCGTGGCCCTGAAGCTCTACCGCACGGCGGACGCGCGCGCGGCCATCAACGATTTCTGGCGCGCCGAGGAGCAACTGGACTCCGCGGCCGCCACCCCGGGTACCGGACAGTCAGCGAACCCCCCCGGCGCACCGCGGGCGGGCATCCCGGCGCCGGGCCACACCCGCTCGCAGCAGCGCGCCTCGAAGAGCATGAGCGAGCTGACGGCTCTCCTGCTCGAGGAATCCGACGCACCCGCGGTGCTCACCGCCATGAGTGGCGCGCTCGAGCCCACCGCCAACACTCCCGACACGTTCATCCTGCTCGGGGAGCTGGCGCTCGCCGCCTACGACGGGCAGCGGGCACAGGGTTATGGGCAACGCGCGCTGCAACTCGACCCGAAGGACCTGGCCGCGCTGCGCGTGCTCGCGCGCGGTTATGTCATGCGCGGTGATGCGCCGCAGGCGGTGGCCACGGCACGCCGCGCGCAGGCCAGCGACGCCACGCGCGGGGGCTTCGAGCTTGCCGAGATCCTCGCCTCCCTCGATCGCAGCGAGGAGGCGCATCAGCAGCTCGAGCTGCTGCGCACACAAGGCGCGCCCCAGGCTGAGGTGAATCGGCGTCTCGCGCTGCTGGCGTTCAATTCCGGCGACATGAAGGAAGCGCGTCAGCGCTTCACCGAGCTGCTCTCGAGCGGCGAAGGGAACGATGCCGCGCAACTGTACCTGGCGGACATCACCGCGCGCGACGGCGACCCCGAGGGGGCGATTGCTGCCTACCGGCGTCTGTATGACTCCTCGGTGGCGCTGTCGGCGCGCTCACGCGCGGCGGCGCTGCTGCTCGACCGCCGCGCCCGCACCGAGGCGCTCGCGCTGCTCGATGACTACGCGTCGGATCATCCCGAGGACGAGCTCGACCTGACACTCGCCAAGGCGCGGCTGCTCGCGGATCATGGCGAGGCGGACGCCGGACTCGCACTGCTCTCTTCCGCCCTCGAGCGCCACCCGCAGCACCCCTCCATCGAATACGACCGAGCGGTGATTCTGGAGCAGGTCGGGCGCGTGCGCGAGTCGGTCGATGCGCTCGAGCACATGCTGGGCCAGCGGCCCGATGACCCGACGTTGCTCAACGCACTCGGCTATACGCTCGCTGACCATACCCTCGAGCTTTCGCACGCCGAGACACTGATCCGTCGCGCGCTCACCGTGATGCCCGACAACCCGGCCGCGCTCGACAGCCTCGGCTGGGTGCAGTTCCGTCAGGGTGATGCCAAGGGCGCCACGCTCACTCTCGCGCACGCCTACTCGCTCGGGCACGATGCCGAGATCGCCGCACACTGGGGCGAAGCCCTGTGGATGAACGGCCAGCAGGCCGAGGCTCGCCGCGTATGGGCGGCCGCACTTGCGCGTGATCCGGACTCCAAACCACTCAGGGCCACCATCAAGCGCCTCATTCCCGATGCGCAGTAGCGCGCTGCGGCTCGGCGCGGCGCTGCTCGCCGTGCTAGCCGGGTGCCGCACACTGCCGCCTGCGCCGCCCCCCGGGGTGAGCTGGGACATTCGCCGTCCGCAGCTGCAGTCTCTCGAGCACTTCGCGCTGCGCGGTCGAGTCGCGGTCGCCGCCGGCGGCGAGGGCTTCAACGCGAGCCTGCGCTGGACCCAGACCCGTGATCGCTCAGAAGTCACACTCGGTGGACCACTCGGTGTGGGCGGCGCGCAGCTGACAGCCTCGGGCGACGATCTCACCGTCATCACCGCGCGCGGCGAGCGCATCGAGAGCGCGGCGGCACACGCGGAGCTCGCAGCCCGGCTCGGGTTTGATCCGCCGTTGTCGTCGCTCCGCTATTGGGTACTCGGCGTGCCGAATCCTGCGCAACCTGCCAGCGAGTCGCTCGATGCGGCCCAGCAGCGGCTGTCCGCGCTCACGCAGGGCGGTTGGCGGGTGGAGTATCAGAGCTACGGCTCCGCCGCCGGCGAGACACTGCCCGCGCGCATGACCCTGCAACGCGACGCGGTGCGCGTCCGGCTCCTCGTGGATGACTGGCAGCGATGAGCCCTGCTGCACCAGCGCATGTGAACCCGAGCGCCGGTTCCGGCGTCAGCCATTGGCCTGCACCCGCCAAGCTCAATCTGTTCCTGCACGTGACCGGTCGCCGCACCGACGGCTACCACGAGCTGCAGACACTGTTTCAGCTCATCGATCTGTGTGACACGATCACGATCTCGTTGCGCGGGGATGGGTTGATCGAGCGGCCCGCGGGTCCCGCAGGCGTGACTCCCGAAGCCGATCTCACCCTGCGGGCCGCGCTGGTGCTGCAGCAAGCGACCGGCACCAGGCAGGGGGCGGATCTACGTGTGCACAAGCGCATCCCCCAGGGTGCCGGTCTTGGCGGTGGCAGCTCGGATGCCGCTACCACGCTCCTCGCACTGAACGAGCTGTGGGACTGCCGGCTGAGCCTCGACGATCTCGCCACGCTGGCACTCCAGCTCGGCGCGGATGTCCCTGTTTTTATTCAAGGTTCTTCAGCCTGGGCGGAAGGTGTCGGGGAACGGCTCACCCCGGTTAGCCTGCCGGAGGCCTGGTACGTGATCATCCATCCCGGGGTCGGTATCAGTACCCGGGAGGTCTTCCAGAGCCCTGAATTGACACGAAATTCCCCCCTCATCACAATACGCGCCTTTTTTCAGTCTGGTGGACGCAACGACTGCGAGCCGGTAGTGCGGGCACGCTCGCCCGAGGTGGCGGCGGTGATCGATTGGCTCTCTCGCGAGGGGAGCGCGCGCCTCACCGGCACCGGGTCCTGTGTCTTTACCGCGCGCAGCAGTGCGGCCGAGGCTGAGCGGCTGGCCGCGCGCGTGCCTGACCGCTGGATGAGTTTCGTCGCACGCGGCTTGAACAGCTCGCCGGTGCACGAGCAGCTTCGGCAGTGCAGGCGGCGGGCCTGAAGCAGCAGTAAGATGCGCGCCCGCATTGTTTTCCGTCCGGGCGGAAGTGCTGGGGTGTCGCCAAGTGGTAAGGCAGCGGGTTTTGATCCCGCCATTCGGAGGTTCGAATCCTTCCACCCCAGCCAGCTCGCAGGTGGAGGCGGGAGGTAACGAGCGCGCAACGCGCAAGCTTATGAGCACGAGCGACACACTGGCGCTGTTTGCAGGCAATGCCACTCCGGCGTTGTCGCAGGACATTGCACGCAGCCTGCAGATACCGCTCGGGCGCGCTTACGTGGGGCGCTTCAGCGATGGCGAGACCAACATCGAGCTGATGGAGAACGTGCGCGGGCGCGACGTCTTCATCGTGCAGTCGACCTGCCCGCCGGCGAATGACAGCCTGATGGAGCTGCTGGTGATGGTGGATGCGGCACGGCGCGCATCCGCAGCGCGTATCACGGCCGTGGTGCCGTACTTCGGCTACTCGCGCCAGGACCGCCGGCCGCGGGCAACGCGCTCGGCGATCACCGCCAAGCTGGTCGCCAACATGCTCTCGAGTGCGGGCGTGAACCGGCTGCTGACCATCGACCTGCACTCTGACCAGATCCAGGGGTTCTTCGACATCCCGGTGGACAACGTGTATGCCTCACCGGTGCTGCTCGGCGATGCGTGGAAGCAGGCGTATCGCAACCTGATCGTGGTGTCTCCGGATGTCGGCGGCGTGGCGCGCGCGCGCGCCTTCGCCAAGCGCCTCGACGATGCGGACCTCGCGATCATCGACAAGCGGCGCCCGCGGCCGAACGAGTCGAAGGTGATGAACATCATCGGCGAGGTTGAGGACAAGACCTGCATGCTGGTGGATGACATGGTCGACACCGCCGGTACGCTGTGTCAGGCGGCGCAGGCGCTGAAGGATGCGGGTGCCGTGAAGGTGGTGGCATACATCACCCATCCGGTGCTGTCGGGCAATGCGGTGGAGCGCATCTCGGAGTCGGCGCTCGATGAGCTCGTAGTGACGGATACGATCCCGTTGAGCCCCGCGGCGCGCGGCGCCGGGCGCATCCGTCAGCTGTCGGTGGCCGAGCTGCTGGCGGAGACCATCCGGCGCATCCTCGATGAGGGCTCGGTGAGCTCGCTGTACGTCGACTGATCGGCGCCCGTGCGCGGGCTTAGGGCGCCGCGCGCTGCTAAGGGTTTCATGGAGGTGCGGGTTTGGTCGCGAAATCCGCACTGAGTCAGGTAACCAACGGAGAGTTTGAATCATGCGTATTTCATTTACCTTCGGCGCGGATGTCCGCTCGACGCAAGGCAAGGGTGCGAGCCGCCGCCTGCGTCATGCGGGCAAGGTCCCCGCCATCCTCTACGGCGCGCACAAGGACGCTCAGCCGCTGGTACTCGATCAGCAGAACCTGCTGACGATGATCGGCGACGAGCGCTTCTATTCCTCCATCGTCCGGCTGAAGATCGGTGAGGCGACGCAGGAAGCCATTATCAAGGACGTGCAGATGCATCCGGCAAAGAACCTGGTGGTGCACGTCGACCTGCAGCGGGTGGTCGAGAACGAGCGCATCCGCATCCGTCTGCCGATCCACTTCAAGGGCGAGAGCATCTCTCCCGGGGTGAAGACCCAGGGTGGTGTCGTGTCGCACATGCGCGCCGACGTCGAAGTGAGCGGCCTGCCGAACGATCTGCCGGAGTTCCTCGAGCTCGACCTCTCGGGCATGAGCCTGAACGAAACCAAGTTCCTTGCGGATATCCCGCTGCCTCCGGGTATTACGATCCCGGAGCTCACGCAGCGCAACGCTCCGGTCGTGTCGATCCATGCGCCGCGCGCCGAGGAGCCCGAGCCTGTGGCTGCGGAAGCTGCGGCCGCGGTGCCGGCCGAGGGCGCAGCTCCGGCTGCACCTGGAGCTCCGGGTGCCGCTCCGGCCGCGCCGGCGGCGGCTGGTGCGGGCGCGCCCGCAGCCGCCGAGGCCAAGAAGGGCGAGGAGAAGAAGGAGGGCGCACCCGCCAAGAAGGAGGGCGCACCCGCCAAGAAGGAGGGCGGGAAGAAGTAGTCGTAAAATCCGCAGCACGGGTCGTCGCCGGCCGCTTCGGAACCCACCGAATGCGGCCGGCGCCGTTTCCGCGGGACGTGAATCTGCATGTCAGGTGAGCCGCTCAAGTTGGTCGTCGGACTCGGCAATCCGGGCACCGAGTACGCGCGTGCGCGGCATAACGCCGGTTTCCAGTTCCTCGATGAGCTGGCGCGGCGCCACGAGGCGCTGTTCCGCAGCGAGCCGCGCCATCGGGCAGAGGTTGCCCGGGCGCGTATTGCCGAGAGCGAGCTGTGGCTGCTCAAGCCCATGAACTACATGAACCGCAGCGGCGACCCGGTGCGCAGCGTCGCCTCCTTTTATAAGGTGCCACTCGCATCGATCCTGGTCGCCTACGACGAGCTGGATTTTCCGGCCGGCGTGGTTCGTCTGCGCCAGGGCGGTGGGGCCGCCGGCCACAACGGCATGCGCGATGTGATCGCGCAGATGGGCGATGGCTTCTGGCGGCTGAGAATCGGTATCGGTCATCCGGGCGATCGCTCGCAGGTGCTCGACTACGTGCTGGGACGGCCTCAGGCCGATGAGGCGCAACTCATCCAGGATGCGATCGCAGCCGCAGTCGATGCCGTGCCGGTGCTGCTCGCTGAAGGTGCGCAGATTGCCATGAATCGCCTGCACAGCCGCGATCCCGTGCCGGCTGCGCCTGCCGCCCCAGCTGCCAATTCCTAAAGTCGGGAGACCTCTGCGCCATGCCTATCCGCTGCGGGATCGTGGGCCTGCCAAATGTTGGCAAGTCGACGCTGTTCAACGCGCTCACGCAGGCGCGGATCGCTGCGGAGAACTATCCCTTCTGCACGATCGATCCCAACGTCGGGGTGGTACCGGTCCCCGATCCGCGCCTGGCGCAGCTCGCCGCGATCGCGCATCCCGAGGAAGTGTTGCCAACAACCGTCGAGTTCGTCGATATCGCAGGTCTCGTCGCCGGCGCCTCCCAGGGCGAGGGCCTCGGCAATCAGTTCCTCGCACACATACGCGAGGTCGATGCGGTCGCTCACGTGGTGCGCTGCTTCGAGAGCAGCGACATCGTCCACGTCGCCGGGCGGGTGGATCCGATCGCGGACGTCGACATCGTCGATACCGAGCTCGCGCTCGCTGATCTCGCGACCCTCGAGAAGGGACTCGAGCGCGCGACCCGGGCGGCGAAGAGCGGCGACAAGGATGCGATCCGCAGGCGCACCGTGTTCGAGCGGGTGAAGGTGCAGCTCGATGCCGCGAAACCGGTGCGGTCGCTGGCGCTCACCGAGGAGGAGAGGCGCGATCTGCGCGAGCTGCAGCTGCTCACTGCGAAGCCGGTGATGTACGTGGCAAACGTCGCCGAGAACGGCTTCGTCGACAATCCGCTGCTCACGGCGCTCGAGCAGCGGGCCGCTGCCGAAGGCACGCTGGTGGTGCCGGTGTGCGCAGCGATCGAGGCCGAGATTGCGCAGCTCGACGAGAGCGAGCGTGCCGAGTTCCTCGCCGAGATTGGTCTCGCCGAGCCCGGACTCAACCGGGTGATTCGAGCGGCCTACCGCCTGCTCGGACTCGAGACCTTCTTCACTGCCGGTCCGAAAGAAGTGCGCGCCTGGACCGTGCGTGTCGGCGCCACCGCCCCGCAAGCGGCTGGAGTGATTCACACCGACTTCGAGCGCGGCTTCATCCGCGCCGAGGTGATCGCCTTCGCGGACTACATTGCCGGCAACGGCGAGGCCGGCGCGAGGGATACCGGCAAGCTGCGTCTCGAGGGCAAGGAGTATGTCGTGCAGGAGGGCGATGTGATTTACTTCAGATTCAACGTCTGAGGTGGCGTTGTTGACCACCGCGCCGCGCGCGCGCATCCTGCGGCGCCTGCTCGGGTTCCATGCCGAGCGCATTGCAGCAAAAATCCAGTCAATCCAGAGGGGGCTACTATGAAAAAGCTCATCCCGTTCATGATGCTGACAACGGTGCTGTTTGCCGGTCCTGTGCTCGCAGCAGACCCGATCGTCGGCACCTGGAAACTCAATGTTGCGAAATCGAAGTTCAGCTCCGGCCAGGAGCTGAAAGCATCGACCCGTGTCTACACCGAAGCCAACGGCGTGTACACGTTGGACCAGAAGCTGACGGGCGCAGACGGCAAGGAGATGTCGTACCGTGTGCAATACAGAGACGGTAAGGACATGAAGCAGGAGACCGGTGGTGCCGTGGACACGACGCACGCCAAGAAGGTCGACGCAAACACATGGGACTTTGATCTCAAGAAAGATGGCAAAGCCGTTGGACATGTCCATCGTGTGGTATCGGCCGATGGCAAGACGCTCACCGTTCAGAATACAGGCATGATGATCAGCGGCGTCACGGGCGATCAGACGCTGGTGTTCGATAAGCAGTAGAGCCATTTTCATCGGGCTTACGCGCACAGGGACGTGCGCAGCCCGGTCGACCAGCGGTGCATCACGCGAGCCGGCGGTGACGCAAAATGTCTACCTCGTCGAAGCTCGGGATGAAGACACTTTGCGTCATCCGCCACCAATGAGAGTCTGTCGTCCGCAGAGGCGGAGCTTGCCCGGATTGACACCCCCCGGTGCAGATGAGGACAATGCGCGCCCCCGCGTGGAAAGGTAGCTCAGCTGGTTAGAGCACGGCACTCATAATGCCGGGGTCGAGGGTTCGAGTCCCTCCCTTTCCAGACCATGGCAATCTTCTCGACCTGCATGCGCGAGTCCATCGCGGCGCGTACCGGGCGCTGCCTGTCAGGCGACGGTTTATACCGAAGCCGGGGGGCAAGCAGCGCCCGCTGGGAATCGCGGCGCTGGAGGACAAAATTGTCCAGCGTGCGGTTGTCACCGTACTCAACGCGATCTAGGAGGAAGACTTCCTCGGGTTCTCGTACGGGTTCCGACCCGGTCGCAGCCAGCACGATGCGCTGGATGCACTGTCGGTGGCGATCTGCGATACCCCGGTGAAGTGGATACTCGACGCCGACATCCGAGGCTTCTTCGGGAGTTTAGATCATGGATGTTTACTCCGCTTTCTCGAAGAACGAGTCGGAGACCCACGAATTATCAGTCTGATTCGACGCTGGCTGAAGGCCGGCATCTTGGAGGAGGGCGAGCTGACAGCGAATGAGCAAGGCACCCCACAAGGCGGTTCGATCAGCGTGTTGCTAAGTAATCTGTATCTGCATCAGGTTCTGGACCTGTGGTTCGAACAGCAAGTCAAACCTCGGCTGCGAGGGGAGGCTTATCTGATCCGGTATATCGATGACTTTGTAATCTGCTTCCAGTTTCGGGAAGACGCTGAACGAGTTCAGACGGTTCTGAGCAAGCGACTAAATAAATTCGAGCTTGCTGTGGAGCCCAGCAAGACCAAGCTGGTGAAGTTTGGTCGATTTGCGTCGCGGGAGGCTTGCGTGCACGGTAAGCGTCCAGAGACCTTTTCGTTTTTGGGCTTTACCCATTACGGCACGCGCAATCGCAAAGGCAACTACAAGGTTGGCCGGAAAACGGAGAAGTCTCGACTTCGCCGCAGCATGGTCAGTCTTACGGCGCTCATGCGTGACATTCGACACTGGTCGCTCAAGGACCAGGTCTGTCCGCTCAATCAAGTCCTTCGTGGCCACTACGCATACTACGGATTGGCCGGCAATTGGCGGTCCCTCCACAAGGTGTATCGCTTTGCGGAACGGTATTGGCACAAGATGCTCTGCAGTCGGAGTTGGGCAGCAATGTTCACGTGGGAGGTCTTTCATCGGTTGAGAGACCGTTTTCCGTTACAGCGTCCGACGATCTCCCTGACTTACGGGGAGATGAAAGCATGCGCTGTGCTGTGAAACGCAAATCGCCTTCTGACGAGCGTAGTGCGGGAAATCCGCACGCTACGTTCTGTGGGAGCCGGGGGCGGTTCGTCGCCCCTGGCGACCCGGTGGGCGCCCGGTGACGGGCGTCCCTACCGGGATCCTAGACCCTCCGCCCGGCGAGTGCGTAATCCCAATGCGCTCACCCGACCGGCGGGGGCGCTCGCCCACGTGGAAGATGAGCGCAGTGAGCAAGGAGAAGCCGGTGAGAAGTATCGCCACCGCTCTTGTGTTCCAGCCGAGCACGAGGGCGACGGACACTTGGCATCACGTGATGTCACGCGATATCACGCAAATGTCACGCTTGAAGTGCCTCAGAATGTCCCAGCTGAGAGGCCGGCCGACGGCCAGGCGCCGGCGCGGCTAGGCTGAGGCGCTTGGGGTACTGCCTTTGAGCTGTCGTACCCCTAGACATAAGGTGCTCGAGCGGCCATGCTTATGACAGCGTGATCTCGGGATGCGATCCGTTCCGCGAGTCTTAACTTGACTCCAAATGGCGACACTTCCTGAGACCGATAGGCATCGACAAGGGCAAACCCGTTCGAAAGGCGGGGACGCAAAGCTACCGGTCTAAGGGCGTAACGGCCTAAGACAGCGGGGTTGCCACTCCACTCCTAGGTGTGAGCGTGCAAGCTCGCCTGCATTAGATCTGACGCTCTCCCGACCGTGATTCGAACGTTCGTTTCAGGGGGAGCTTATGACGTCGAATACCAATCCAGAGCATCGCGCGCAGGCTGGTACTGGCCATTTCATGCTCACGCTGTGCCGGCTGGCTGCACCTGTGTCCATTCGGCCGCCCCAATCACCGCAGCTAAAGCCGTTCACATTCTTCACGAGTCATGAGCGTGAGCCGGATGGCAGTCAGAGTTTGTACCTCCACATGGGGTACTTCGAGACGCTGGCTGATGCCGAGAGATGGGTAGAAGCCGTACACGGCCGTTTTCCCAAGGCGATCGCGACCGTCGCACCGGCCGCGTTTTTGCAGCCGCCCAATTCCGCGGCGCCTTCGTTGCAGCCCGCTGATTCGTGGCCAGGGATTTCTCAGAGCAGCGACTTGGCGCCGGTCGAAGATAAATCGTTGACCGACACACAGGTCCTGACGATTCTGGATACGCGCCGTATTACCCCAGTTCAGCACGACGTTGATGAGAGGAATTGCGATCAGATCGCTTTGCTGCGCCCCGACGACACAAGTACTCGGCAAGCTTTGAAGGATGCGGTCGCTCAGGGTGCACCAGTTTTCTTTGCCGTGCAGCTCCACTGGTCAGCGCAGCCGATCGACCTGAGCCGCGTGCCATCGCTCGCTATATTCACGGCATATACGCTCTACGCGACAGAGAGCCGCCGGGAGGGGCGCTCCCGCTATTTTCTTCGTCTGGGCTTCTTCGGAGATCCGATCTCTGCGAAGCAAGTCGCCGTCCAAGTGCGCTCGAACTTCGCCTCCGCAGCTGTGGTGCCTGTTGCCGAGCAGGAGGTCGCGCGCGCACGCGAAGCCGGTATGGAGACCTCTTCAATCCCGTATCTCGCGCAGCAACGAGTCGACCGGGCGCTCGATTCCAACGACACGCCAGTATCGCCGACCGAATCAAAGCCTTTGAGTGCCATACCTCGCCGCGTCTCCCGAGGCGCCGAGACACTCATGCAGACACTCAAGCGGCTTGCCGATAGGGAAATGTGGACCGACCCCGACTCACTCAGCGAAAGCGGCGTACGCCACCTGAGAGTTGATGTGCAAGAGCGCCCGCCGGGCCGTTCTTAAAGGACTCGGTCACGAAGTTACGCCGCAACGCAACCCGGACGATACGATCGTGAACATCGGCTCGACGATGCAGACGCCGAACCTGTTCTCCAGCATCACGTTCGCGAGCTCCGACGCTCGTCACTGCACGCTCGCCGCGGTTGCGATCCAAACGCCGCAGACCAGGGACAATCAGTTCGCTCAATTCACGCTGTCGGACATTGGTCCGCCGCCAGCGCAGGACGCCAAGGACACCACGAAGCTCTGTGGCGAGCGAACTAAATCAGCACCACGCTTCTGCGCGGTGCATCCAGGTCACGGCCTTGCCAGGTAAACCCGCCATGACACTCCGGACACCCGCTCAGATCGTTGAACCCGCTATCGTGCTGCTGGGGATAGTTGCCTGCGTGATCCTCGGCCGCACGAGTCATTCGGCGGCCGGACCCGTGACACCGACCGTTATCGCGCAGGTGCCCCTCACCGTCGCGACACCGGCGCATCCGCAGATCGTGCTCGCGGTCGGCAATTCCGAATCGATGGACGGCAACCTGAGCGGCGCCATCATGACGGGCTCGGGCTCGCTCAACCCGGCGCTCGCCCTGCTGCAGAACTCGAGCTCACCGCTTAACTTCGCGATTCCGCCCGGATTCACTCCGCCGGTCAATCCTGGTGCAAACGGCGTGGCGCCGTACACGGCGGCGGCCAACGGTCTGCTGGTCGACAACTCACCCAGCCGGTTGAACGTGGCGAAACAAGGCATCGCGGCGGTGTTGAACGCGTTCCTGCCCAACGCCGACTTCGCACTGCTCGACTACGTGCTCAACGGCACCAGCGTCCACACGACCTGGCTGTACCAGATGAGCCCGACGAACGGTCCTTTCGTGTTCTCCAATACCATCACGCCCGCGCCCGACCGCTGGGTCGCGAACCCCTGCTACCAGTACCACACGCTCGGTCAGGGCACTCTCCTGTGGGACGAGTGCCATGACATCGACATCGGGAACAAGGTGACCGGCAACATGGCGCAGTCGCAGTTCATGCAGATCTCCGCCTCGAGCGATGATCCGCTGATCAATGACGTGCTGTATGCCGGCGGCGGGATTGACGCGGTCTGCCTGGACTACGGCGGCCCCAACCCCCCGAGTCCGTATACGGCGTTCACGCTTGCGCAGTACAACGCCAGCCCGGGCAACATCTCCGAGAGCTACACGAATGAAGTCAACCGCTGCCCGCCGACGACCTTTCCCACCAACGCCGGATACGTGCCTTTCACGCCGCAAACCATGTACATCCAACGCGGCTTCGGCTACTACGGCGGACAGTCGGCGACCACGGCTAACACGCTCGTACCGATGAAGAGCGCCGGTGCGAACCCGACACCCGCTTCGGTCAACGCCGCGATCGCGGCGTTCACTCCGTATCTCGCGCCGGAAACTAACTCCCCCGGCACCGCCGAGATCAAGGCGGCGGGAGGCCAGTCGGCGCTGCCCGGACTCTTGCGCGGGGCTAGCCTGTACTACAAGAGCGCCAATCCACCCTCGACCAACGGCTGCGCCGCGCAGCGCTACGTGATCCTCCTCACGGACGGCTTGCCGACCCTCGACCTGAGTGGAGGCTCCTGGCCGCCGCCCGGCACCGTGTCCGCGCAGCAGTGGGGCATGACGGTGGCGTTCAATGCCGATGGCTCGCTCGACACCAGCAGCAATACCAACGACCAGGCGGTACTCGACACGGTGAGCCAACTGAGCCAGTTGAAGGCCGCCGGCATCAATACCTACATCATCGGGCTCGGTGCGGGTGTCGATCCGACGGTTAACCCGGTCGCCGCCCAGGTGCTCACGGCGCTCGCGATCGCGGGGGGCACGGGAAGTTATTTCGCCGCCACCAACCCCGCGCAGCTCACCAATGATCTGCAGGCGGTTGTCGCCAAGATCATCGCGGCCACGCAGTCGACGGCTTCCACCGGGGTAAACTCGACCGGCCTGCACAACGGCTCGGTCGCGTACCTCGCGCAGTTCACCACCTCGGACAACTTCCAGGACTGGACCGGTAACCTCAACGCCTGGATCATCGATCCGGTTACCGGCCAGGTGAATACGACCCCAGGGTCCCAGGTCTGGAGTGCCCAGGCACAGCTCGACGCGCAGGGATCGAATGCCCGGCTGATCGCCACCTGGGACCCGGTGGCTAAGGCCGGTACCCCGTTCCGCTGGAATCCGGCGCTCGCCCCGGCGGGTATCTCGACGACCACTGGGCTTGGTATGGCGCTCTCGACCTTCGCGGCCGACACCAATGGTCAGGACGTGCTGCAGTTCGTTCGCGGCAGCAACGCGCAGGAGCTGCGCAACGGCGGGCCGTTCCGCAACCGCACGCACAAGCTTGGCGACATCGTCTTCAGCGCGCCGCTGTACGTGGGTACGCCGAACGGGCTCACCCAGACCGCAGATTACTTCGCCTTCGCCACGGCTAACGCAAATCGCTCGCCGGTCGTCTACGTCGGCGCCAACGACGGTATGCTGCATGCCTTCGACGCTGCGACCGGCACGGAGCGCTTCGCCTACATCCCCAACGGGGTATTCAATAACCTGGTGAAGCTCGCCAACCCGTACTACAACCAGCAGCATCAGTACTTCGTGAACGGTTCGCCGCGCGTGGCGGACGTGCAGTTCGCGAGCGATGGCAGCTGGCACACCGTGCTGGTGGGCACCGAGGGGGCAGGGGGCAGCTCGGTGTTCGCCCTCGATGTCACCGCGCCGGATTCGTTGGTGACGGAAGCGCGGGTAGCACAGGCGGTGCTCTGGGAGTTCAGGGACGCCGACATGGGATTGAGCTTCAGCGAGCCCGAGATCGTCACCACCGCCGCGGGCTGGATGGTGATGGTCGGCAACGGCTACAACAGTCCCAGTCAGAAGCCGGTGCTCTACGGAATCAATCCGCAGACCGGGGCACTCCTCGCCAAGGTCGATCTGTGCGCCGCCGTACCGGCGGCCTGCAACACCGCGGTTGCCAACGGACTCTCGAGCGTAGCGGTGGTGAATAGCTACGGACAGGTGTCCGCTGCGGCGAATGTGGCCTATGCGGGGGACCTGCAGGGCAATGTCTGGCGTGTGGACATCACCGCTCCCAACCCCGCCAACTGGATCGTCTCGGTCATGTTTCAGACCACTGATCCGAGCGGTGCACCGCAGCCGATCACCACGGTGCCGGCGGTGACTCTCAATCCGAAATTCCCGAATCTGCTCGGCACGATGGTATACGTGGGCACCGGGCAACTGCTGGGGATCCCCGACCTCAGCACCACGCAGATCCAGACCATGTACGGCATCTACGACCCCCCGACGGGTGCCACGCCCCCGATCGGTTTCGCGGGGATTCCGAACCGCACGAACCTGCAGCCGCAGGTGCTGGCGAACGAGAGCGTGAACGGGGTCAGCGTGAGGACCGTGCCGACACCGAGCGCGGTACCTCTGCCACCCACGGCGGGGGCGGTACGGGGCTGGTACATGGACCTCAGCCTGAGCCCGGGTGAGCGCATCATCGCCGATCCGGAGATCGAATCAGGTGGCGGCGTGGTCTTCACCACCTACCAGCCCAACTTGAGCGTATGCAGCGGCGGCGGGAGTGCCTGGCTGATGGTCCTCAATTTCGCAACCGGCGTGGCGTTTCCGCTGCCCGAGCTCGACGTGAGCGGCGATGGCAAGCTCAACCAAGGCGACTTGCCCGCCTCCGGCAATGTCCCAGTCGGCATGCTGCTCGGACCGGTTTACGCTTCGACACCGACGCTGCTGCCCGGTGGCGCCACCGGCGGTACGAGCAAGCTGACATCGCTCTCGAGCGGCAAGGTGGACTCGGTGCTCGA
>Ga0210409_10003567_pt1 | contig 17250 bp, 10 predicted proteins | sample IncBWH17MmetaG_FD_161649 | JGI IMG/M metagenome (GOLD analysis project Ga0210409, IMG submission 161649) | Forest soil microbial communities from Barre Woods Harvard Forest LTER site, Petersham, Massachusetts, United States - Inc-BW-H-17-M | ecosystem: Environmental > Terrestrial > Soil >... | reverse complement strand
GACCAATGAGGAAGTCGCCGAGGTAATGGGGATTTCCGTTTCCACCGTCAAGAATTACTGGACCTTTTCTCGCGCCTGGCTTTTGAACGAAATTGAAAACGGATAAGCTTTTTTCGTCTCTCGGCACTTCTACCTCGTGGCAATGAGCGCCGAATCAACCAGCGATATCCAGATTTTTACGGAAGCTTTGCGGCTTCCTCCCGAAGCTCGCCCGGATTACATCGACCGCACCTGCGCCGGAGACGAGAATCTGCGCCGCAAAGTCCAAGCACTGCTCCGTGCCAACGACAGAGCGGGACGGTTCTTAGAAGAGTTGCCGAGCGCGTTCGCAGGCGAACGGGTTCAGCAGATTGGCGCCATCGAAAAACCGGGTGATTGGATTGGGCGATACCAACTGCTTAAACAGATAGGCGAAGGAGGATGGGGCGTCGTCTTCCTGGCTGAACAGAAAGAGCCTGTCCGCCGACAAGTGGCCCTCAAAGTCATCAAGCCTGGGATGGACACCAAGAGTGTCATCGCTCGCTTTGAGGCCGAGCGTCAGGCGCTGGCATTGATGAACTATCCGCATATCGCGCGCGTCCTGGATGCAGGCGCAACTCAAACCGGAAGGCCATTCTTTGTCATGGAGTTGGTGAGCGGAATTAAAATCACCGAGTATTGCGACCAACAACGCTTGACCACTCGCGAACGGCTCGAGTTGTTTATCAAAGTTTGTGGCGCGATCCAATACGCCCACCAAAAAGGCATCATTCACCGTGACGTCAAGCCGTCCAACATTTTGGTTGATACTGCGTCCGACGGAACGGCTTTCCCGATGGTGATCGATTTCGGGATTATCAAAGCGACGACAAATCAGCCCCTTCTCCACAACACATCTCTCACTGCGAATGAAGCGCTGATTGGAACCCCGGCGTACATGAGCCCGGAACAGGCCGCCCATCTGGATATTGATACGCGGGCCGATATCTACAGCCTCGGAGTGCTTCTTTACGAACTGCTGACCGGGACGACTCCATTTGATTCTCGAACGCTGGTCAGCAAGGGGTTGGATGAAATTCGCCGCGTGATCAGCACTGAAGACCCATTGCGCCCATCCACACGGCTGAAAGCCATGTCGTTGGCGGACCTGCGGAGCCTCTCGCAACGGCGGCGGGCCGACTCTGCGAAACTAATGCGTGAAGTCCGGGGCGATTTGGACTGGATCGTTACGAAGGCCCTGGAAAAGGACCGTGTACGCCGATACGCCACGGCTAACGGGCTGGCGATGGATGTGCAACGTTATCTGGCCGCTGAGCCTATCATTGCGCGCCCGCCCAGCACGATTTACCGAGTGCTGAAGCTCATGCGCCGGAACAAGCTGGCCTTCGCCGCCGGCGCCGCCATCGCGGCAATGCTCTTCCTCGGCATTGCGGCCAGCCTGTGGCAGGCCCGCCGGGCCGTGGCGGCCGAGAAGCAGGCCACGGCCAAAGCCGCTGCTGAAAGGGCGGCACGAGAAGAATCCGAATCGATCTTGAAGTTCATGACCGAGGTGTTCCAGAGTCCCGACCCGAATCGGGATGGACGCACGATCACGGTGGCGGACGAACTGGAGCGGGCGACAAAGAGGCTGGAGATCGATTTGGCGGACCAGCCTGACCGCCGGGCCACACTGCAAGCGACGCTCGCTTCCACCTACCACGCCCTCGGACTGGCAGGTCAGGCCATTCCTCTTCAGGAAAAGGTCCGTGATTACCACCTGAGGACCTTGGGATTGGAGCACCCCAAAACGCTGGCTGATATGGGCAGGCTGGCGAGTTTCTATTTCGACGTCGGTCGCCGAGCCGACGCGCTCAAGCTGCGGGAGGAGGTGTTGGCGCTTAGCCGAAAGTTGAACGGTCTCGGACACACCAACAGGCTCGTGGCGATGCGCGACCTGGCGTTTTCCTATACCGCCTCCGGCCGTATCGCCGAAGCAATCAAGCTGCAGCAGGAGGTGTTGACGATTAGCCGAAAGGTACGCGGTTCGGAACACCCCGACACGCTCGTGGCGATGGGCAATCTGGCGCTTTCCTATGTCGCCTCCGGCCGCATGGCGCTTTCCTATGTCGCCTCCGGCCGCATGGACGAAGCGATCAAGCTGCAGGAGGAGGTGCTGACGATTAGCCGAAAAGTGCGCGGTTCGGAACACTCCGAAACACTGGTGGCGATGGGCAACCTGGCGTTTTCCTATGCCGCCTCCGGCCGTATCGCCGAAGCAATCAAGCTGCAGGAGGAGGTGCTGACGATTAGCCGAAAGGTACGCGGTTCGGAACGCCCCGACACGCTCGTGGCGATGGGCAACTTGGCTAGTTTCTATTCCGCCGCCGGCCGCAAGAACGAAGCGGTCAAGCTGCAGGAGGAGGCGCTGACGCTTAGCCGAAAAGTGCGCGGTTCGGAACACCCCGAAACACTGGTGGCGATGGACCGACTGGCAATTGCCTACTCCTCCGTCGGCCGCATGGACGAAGCGATCAAGCTGCAAGAGGAGGTGCTGACGCTTAGCCGAAAGGTGCGCGGTTCGGAACACCCTGACACCCTCGTGGCGACGGGCAACTTGGCTAGTTTCTATTCCGCCGCCGGCCGCAAGAACGAAGCGGTCAAGCTGCGCGAGGAGGCGCTCGCCCTCTCCCTCAGCCAGGGCCCCAACTCCCCGGCGCGCGCGGTTGCCTATGCCGAGCTTGGTTTCTCCTTGGATGCGGTGGGACGCGGTGAGGAGGCGATCAAGGCCTGGCAGGAGGCAGTGCGGATCAGCCCGTCCGGGACTCAAAACGCTGCGTATTGGTTGGGCAAGGCGCTCGTGGATCGCCAGCGCTATGCCGAGGCCTTGCCCATTCTCCGCGCCACCCAGAAATTCTATCCCGACGGAGACCGCGGCCGGGAAACGGCGGAACGACTCGCTTTGGCCGAGGCCATGGTGGTTGGCCAAGACAAAGCCGGCGCTTCAGACCGCGCTTTAACCGCGCTTCGGCAGACGGCCGCCGCCAATCCCGCCGACACGGACAAGGCCAAGCAGCTGGCTACAGTTTATCTCTGGCTGGGCCAGACCAACGAGCATCTGGCCGTTTGCCGGAAGCTCCTGGATCTGGCAGAGAACTCCACGGATCCCAGCTGCCACGACCGGGCCGCAAAGGCTTACCTTATTCAGGCCCAACCCGACCCACAGACGCTAAAGCAGGCCGTAGCCTCTGCCCGGCAAGCCTTGAAATTGGCGGCCACCAACGACACCAACCGGGCTTGGTTCCTCGTCACGGCCGCCATGGCAGCGGTGCGCGATGGGAGGCCAGCCGAGGCTGATTCGATCTTGGATGACGCGCTCAAGGTTGCGGGCGCCGATCTAAACCGCCGCAGCCTGGCTCTGGCCTACCGCACTCTGGAGCAGACGCATCTGGGCCGGACCAAGGAGGCCCGGGCCAACCTCGCTGAACTGGAGAAGCTGCTGCCCGCGTTACCTACTCCCGGTGCGCCTTCAGCCATCCTCCTCCAACCTGACTTTTTGGCGGTCTGTCTGGCCCGAGAGGAAGCCAAAGCACTCGTAAACCCGCCTGCGCCTCCGTCGAAGCCATGAACTCCTCTCGCGAACCAGGCTACCCTTTCGCGTTTCATTGCGGACTTTGGCTCCGCGGCGGCGAACCTGCGTTGCTTTCGTCCCTTGTGCCACTGGTGCGTCCAGCGCCTGCCCAGCCCTAAGGAAGGCTACCCACTGGATTTGGATTCCACGTGCTTGCTGCATGAAGACGGTCAGCAGGAGGGCGTGGCGGTGGGCTATACCAAAGGAGGACTTAAGCCCTGCCTGCATCCGTTGCTGGCCGTGACGTCTGCCTTCACAGCGTGTTCACGGTTGAATCCCCCGCTGTTGCTCCACCCCACTAAGTACGAGAATTCGCAGAAAAAAGCACAATTCGAGCATTCCGATGGCCTTTTTTTTCCGATTTCTCGCACTAAGAGAGAGGAAACCGAGAACGAATGATGAAATCAATACCGGTTTGGGAATAGCTGTGCGCCAGCGTCTGCCGAGAACGCAATGACTTGTATATGAGCGCTGATTCCGGTCAGGATGTGCGCATATTTACGGAGGCCCTCAAGCACCCGGTGGCGGAACGCGGGGCTTTTCTGGATCGAGCCTGCGCAGACGATGCTGAATTGCGGCGCAAGGTTGAGGCGCTGCTTGACGCCTACGAGCGGCTGGGAGATTTCTTGGAAACACCTCCGCTCAATCCCGGCTCGTCTGTCTTGGACCCGGAAATTGATGAAGAACCGCTGGAGCCAGACTCGAACGACGGCGATCCCAAAGGCAATTAAGAACGGCACCGAACGAACAGGTTAGTGCGAGGCCCCAAGCAAGGGACGTTGCTCGTGCAAATCTCTATCGGCTGGCCTAAAGCCGTCCGAGTGGCCAATTTTCGAGTGGATTTCGACGGCAAACCAGACTAATTTTTCTTTGTAATCGAGAGGTCCGAAACAAATGTGAGCGAGGCTACGATCAAGTTAGAGGCTGTGGGGCGCGGCGATCCTGGTGCCGCGGAGGAACTATTTGTCCTCCTGTATGCAGAACTGCGGCGCAATGCGGCCGTCCAGCTGGCTCGGGAACTTCCCGGTCAGACGCTTCAACCCACGGCGCTGGTTCACGAAGCGTGGATACGATTGGTTGGAGATCAGAACCCTGGTTTCAGCAGTCGCGCGCACTTCTTTCATGCCGCCAGCGAGGCGATGCGGCGCATTCTGATAGACAGAGCCCGGCGCAAACGAACCGAGCGGCACGGTGGACGTTACCGGCGTGTGGATTTGGATGGATTCGACCCTGCCGCGCCCAACGCTGGCGAACACTTGCTGGCGGTGCATGAGGTCTTGGACAAAATGGCCTCTGAGTATCCGGCTCAAGCCCAATTGGTAAAGCTCAAATACTTCGCCGGCATGACCAATGAGGAAGTCGCCGAGGTAATGGGGATTTCCGTTTCCACCGTCAAGAATTACTGGACCTTTTCTCGCGCCTGGCTTTTGAACGAAATTGAAAACGGATAAGCTTTTTTCGTCTCTCGGCACTTCTACCTCGTGGCAATGAGCGCCGAATCAACCAGCGATATCCAGATTTTTACGGAAGCTTTGCGGCTTCCTCCCGAAGCTCGCCCGGATTACATCGACCGCACCTGCGCCGGAGACGAGAATCTGCGCCTCAAAGTTCAAGCGCTGCTCCATGCCAACGAGAGAGCAGGACGGTTCTTAGAAGAGTTGCCGAGCGCGTTCGCGGGTGAACGGGTTCAGCAGATTGGCGCCATCGAAAAACCGGGTGATCGGATTGGGCGATACCAATTGCTAAACCAGATAGGCGAAGGAGGGTGGGGCATCGTTTTCCTTGCCGAACAAAAAGAACCTGTCCGCCGCAAAGTTGCGCTGAAAATCCTCAAGCCGGGCATGGACACCAAAAGCGTGGTTGCGCGCTTTGAGGCGGAGCGGCAGGCGCTGGCGTTGATGGACCATCCCAATATCGCCCGCGTCATCGACGCCGGCATGACCGATGGCGGACGACCCTTCTTTGTAATGGAATTGGTCGAGGGTATAAAAATCACCGATTATTGCGATCAGCACTCTCTGCCAACCAGGTCCCGTTTGGAGTTATTCACCCAAGTCTGCGACGCAATCCAGCACGCGCACCAGAAAGGGATCATTCACCGGGACATCAAGCCTTCAAACATTCTCGTGACCACAGGAACCGACGGGAGGCCGGCGCCCAAAGTGATTGATTTCGGGGTAGCGAAGGCCACCGGAGGACAGCAGTTGACGGACAAAACGATCTTCACCGCGCGCGATATGCTAATTGGGACGCCGGCGTACATGAGTCCCGAGCAGATGTCCCCCATGAACGCGGACATAGATACGCGGACCGACATCTACAGTCTGGGCGTGTTGCTCTACGAACTTTTGACGGGCACAACGCCTTTTGACACGCGCGAACTTCTCAAAGCAGGCTTCGACGAAGTGCGCCGGGTCATTCGGGATGAGGAACCGGCCCGGCCTTCGACGCGGTTGAGCACGTTGATGAAGGCGGAGGCGGAGAATTTTTCGAAGCGCCATGGAGCCGCGCCCCCGTGGCTGATTCGCGAATTGGAGGGCGAACTCGATTGGATCGTCATGCGAGCGCTCGAAAAGGACCGCGCCCGCCGTTACGCAACGGCCCACGGCCTCGGCGTGGACGTCGGCCGCTACCTTTCGGGCGAGCCGGTTTCGGCTCGTCCGCCCAGCAGACTGTACAAGGCGCACAAATTCGTCGCTCGAAACAAACTGGCGTGTGCGAGCCTTGCGACCATTCTCGTTCTGCTGGCTGCCGGTCTGGCCGTCGTGACTCGTTTGCTGGTAGTCGGAAACCGGGCACGGGTAAGGGCGCAACATCAGCAGGAGGTTGACCGGTTGGAAGGTTTTGGAATTATGTACTGGTACCAGGCGAACTATGGTGAGGCGGAAAAGTGCTTTCGCCATTCGTTGGCCATCCGCCGCCAATTTCTTGATGACAGCCCCCCCAATGTGCTCGTCGCCACACACTTAGTGATCCTGCTGCAACAGGAAAACAAGTATGACGACACGGACCAGTTGTTTGACGGGTTTTCGAAATCACAACTCCTGGCTTCGCCTGGTTATGCGGGGCTGTTTGCCACGATTGGAGAAAGTATGGCGATGCAAGGCCGATGGAGAAAGGCGACGAACGATGTAACCAATCTGGTCAAAACCGAGCCGGACTCTCCCAAAGGTTATCACACGCTCGCTCCCTTGCTGGTCGCCTGCGGGGACGTTCCGGAATACCGGCGGCTTTGCCAGCAGATTATTCCACGTTTTGGCGGCGCCCGGGATCCAATGATCGCGGACCAAATGGCCAAAGACTGCCTCATCCTTCCATCTTCAGGAGCCGACATGCACGCGGTCGGCGCTCTGGCTGACGTGGCCGTGACTCGCGGCACGAACTATGGAAGCTACTCTCTTTTTCAGTGCTGCAAAGCCTTGGCAGAGTATCGCCAGCAACGTTTTTCGGAAGCCGTGAAATGGGCTGATTCGGCCACGAAAGACCCTTTTTCTTACTCAAAAGCTGAAGGCTACGCAATCCTCTCCATGGCCCGGTTCAAGTCGGGACAGACCAACGAGGCGCTCACCGCCCTGGCCGACTGCGGCAAAGTCATCGAAGAACAACTCCCAAAACTCAGCAGCGGAAATCTGGGAGGGGATTGGCGTGATTGGATTATTGCCCACGCGTTACAAAAGGAAGCCGAGGCGCTTGTCAATTCTGCGACTCCGTGACGGATGGGGGCTGCGACAAAACTTGTCGCGCTTTGCCCACTGATACAATTCGTTTTTGGGCGCGCCTTTCTAAAACGTGGGAATATTCCAACACGGAGTCCGCGGCTCGAATCATCGGGAAAATGGCTCCAGGCGCATCGGTCTCCAGATAACCCGGCTCGACAGGGTGGTGAGTGTTGGCGGTCGTTTTCTTGGTCAATTCGTCCAAGTGGTCTGCCCAGTGCGCTTCGCACAGGATTTCAACGTACGATTGAGGAAAGTGGCCCACCATTGGCGCGGTCATCCACGGATGCGGTAACAGTGGCGTAACGGGCGGTAACAAATCGGAGAGTGTTCCACCTGCGTTTCCCCTGTAGCCCGCGCCTTGGTATTTCCTTTTTACGCCTCTATTGGCAGTTCGGTTTTCGATTTGACAAGATCGGCTGCCGACGCTCCTTCCAGCGACAGCCCGTAACCAACCTCTCGCACGATGCGCTCTTTCAAAGGCTGAATGAAATGGACACGTGTATTGCGGCGCGTCACTTCAGGAGCCTTCAAGTATAATTCGCCCAACTCCCGCGCCCGACTGAGAGCCTTTCCGTTCGGGACAACCTCAGCAACCACTCCCCATTCGTGCGCAATCCGAGCGGTCAATGGCTGCGGATTCAGCAGGAACGCCTCCGCTCGTCCCGGTCCGGCGCGATAACTCCAGGTGGTAAAGACCCCGTCACCGGGCGCAATGCCCGCGGCGAAGTGGGCCACGTCCTGGAAGGTCGCACCCTGCGCCGCCACGATGACGCTGGCCAGCAGCGCGTAGTCTGAGTGAACATGGGCACGTCCCTCGACAGCCGCGATGACCGGCACGCGTATGTTGGCTATATTTTCCAAAACCTGAACGCCTTCGTCGTGAACCTGGCTCCAAACGCCCGGATCGGAGGCATCACCGAAAGAGGACCAATCGACATCAGTAATGAACTGCCCACCAGCGCCCGTGAGGATTACGATCTTGTTTGCTCGGTCTTGTGCAATCCGGTAGAAGGCATCGACAAATTCCGTGTGAGCTTGCGCCGTCATAATGAACGGCCCGCCGTCGCTGTGGAATTGAGCGACCAGTATGCCTTTGGCGTCGCGCGTCAGCTTCAGATTACCATAGCCGGCGAAGTAGTTATCTTGAGGTGCTTGCATAGCATTTTCCTTTCTTTTTTGTTTCATTTCGGTTCGGTTTTCTGCGCAATAAACTGGACTGTCCGTCACACCTACAAGTGCGAGATTTCTGAGAAAAGAGGCCAAGCCTAATTTCCTTTTCTATTCTCCGTGATCATCAATTTGATGTTCAGCTCCACAAGCGAGCCTCGCCCATTGACCAAAGCGACGCACAAAGCGGGACATGTCCTTCCTTGGGACTCGAACTCCACGAGGTTCGAAACAGGCGAGCCCCAAACTCCTCGCGCATTCTGGGACTATTGGCGAGCGCCTTGTTCTGGCGAACTCTTGCCAACTGGACCGATTCGCCGGATTCGCGCGCCGGCTTCGGACGTATTAAGCTAAGATAATCTATTAGTTGATAGTTGATTGTTGGGAGGCTGGGAGATTTTTGAGTTTTGAATTTGGGTTTTTGATTCGGCGAACGCTGGCGATGGTTCGGCACCGGGCGGGAGCGAGGACGGAGGAGGTTGGATGAGTGGATTTGTGGATTGATGGATTGGTGGCTGAGGAAGTTGATGGCTCAAGGCGCGGAAGGCGTCGAGGACGCGCTGGGGCCAGTGGCGGCGCCCGAGGCCAAACGCTTCGGTCGAGTGGGAGGAGTATTCGCCCAACCAGCACTAAATGCACTATGAAATTCAAAGCCGCCCTGCTCGTAGCGGACCGGTCAGACCGTAGATTCGTCGCCACCTTTTGCCGTTCGTGAGTGCGGCCCTCAGTACCGTCCCCAAGCACCAGGGCACATCCGCCTTCCCACTCATCCGTGGCCCAAACCCGCCTTTGTCACACCCTGTCACACCCTGTCACACCTCAAAATCGCAAAAAATCCCAGTAAACAGGGCTTTGTCACACTGTCACACCTCAAAACACCCCTCCCGGCGCGAAAGAAATATTCGGCCCGCCCGCCCACCGGTCCGCGCTCTGCTACGCTTTTGCACCCGCTACGCTTTTGCATCTGCTACGCTTTTGTTATTCACAAATAACTTGCAATTAACAACTTACGAGACATGCTACGTTTTTGGCTACACTTTTGCATTTCTCAACCTCTGCCCGGAGAAAAGAATTCTCACGGTTCACTCCACACCTTGTCACGCCTCAGAACCCAAGAAAGCTCACCGGTGACTGGCTCCATCCGCGGATCAAGCTGAACAAGGTGAATCAGAGCCTCACCCTTTCGCCATTCTCGGCTGGCGTCTTTCCCGGTCCAGCGACACTCCTGTCACACTGTCACACCTTGTCACACCCTTGTCGCACCTCAAAATCGCGAAGACCCCAGTAAATACGGCCTTGTCACACTGTCACACCTCAAAACATCCCCCCGGCGCGAAAGAAATAATTACGACCATCCGGCAACCTTGTCACCGATCAGAATCCTCCTCCTCCTCGATCCGTTTGTTCCGCGTATTCCGCGGTTCATTGACGCTCTTGTCACGGGTCTGTCACAGGTTTGTCACGGGTCAAAAATCGCTAAAATCTCCCAGTAAATACGGCGTTGTCACGGTGTCACGGGTCAAAACCACCCCCCCTGCGCGCACAACACCATCGCCGTCCCCAGAGCCTCACCCTTGCGCGATTCCCGGCTGGCGTCTTCCCCGGTCCAGCGACACTCCTGTCACACTCTCACACCTTGTCACGGTTCAAAGCGTGACAGGGTGAGCCTTGTCACGCTTTCAAAAGTGAGAATCCCTCGTCAAACACGGCCTTGTCACGGTGTCACGCTTTGAAAGCTCTCCACCCCACCCTCGCCGGAGAAAATAAAATTTATCCTTTATCCTTCATCCTTTAGATTTCCACCCCCAGCTCCCGATAGCTCCCGCTGGCCTGTGCCCGCATCGGCACCTATCTGCAGCCATCTGCAGTCATCTGCAGCCATGTGCATAGGGAAGTCTTCCCCACCCCGGCTGCACTCGATTACGCTTAATTTCAGCTACGGACGCCCAATTACGGGAAATTCTTCCAGAGCCGAACTGCAGTTTTCGCCTTTCTGCCCGCGCCCGCCTTCGTGCTCTGCCCCTGTCAACTGTCAACTTTCCAAAGTCGACACAATCGTGCTTCTCAACTTCGGCCAACCGCGACCAACCGCGACCAACCGCGCGCTTCCCGGGTCAAAGTTCAGCCCACATCGATATCATCTAATAACACTTTATATCAGTTACTAACGCCTACTACCGCGTACTAACACTTCCCGCATTTTGCCACGAACTGTTATTCGCTCTGCGCACCCAGCCCGATCATCACTTTGTGCCTTCTTGCGGCTATTCGGTCCTCATCCGTGCCATCCGTGTCATCCGTGGTTCAACACCTCCCCGCTCAAGTTCGCTCTCGCAAAAACTCGACCAATCTCGACTAATCTTGAGCAATCTCGACCAAAATTAATTTCCCCTTCACCCGCTTTGTGCCTTTTCGCGCCTTCTTGTGGCCACTCCGTCCTCATCCGTAGTCCCGTGGTCCCGTAGTCCCGTAGTCCCTTCTCCCGGTAACCGATGGTAACCGATGGTAACCGATCCGGCCCGCGCCTTCCGTCGCGGTAACCGCAGAATGCGGAATGCGGAGTGCGGGACGCTTTTGATTTTTGATGGGTCGGACGCTGGCGATGAAAGTGCAGAGTGCGCGGCAGTGTTTCGGGTGGACCGTGGTCGGCGTTGCCGTCCAAATTTTTCTTTTCGGTTTCCTTGACAATCCGGCGGGAATGGATTGAATTGAGTGCAGAAATCCAGATATGTCGCTCTTAGCCGAGTTATGGGCAGCAAGCGGTCTTTTGATTCTGTTGGTCCGGCAGTGCCGGATGGGCCTCAAGGTGAGAGTGTGGGCTTGTACTTATGGAATCGCACCTTTCTGAGGAATCATTGTGGGCCAGCTCACTGGCCGCCCGCCTGCGAATTTTGCAGGCGAATTTTGCCGATGATGACGCCGCCACCCGTCAGGATTTCATAGCCCAGGAAATCGAACGCGCGCTCAAAGGCAGCGTTCCCGACAAGCGCAAGGTGCTGCTGGAGGCCCTCGGTCAACTATTTCCCACCGGCCAGGCCGCTGGGCCCGTGGTCAGCCACCAGCCGTCCGCCGGAGCCGCCACCCCAGCGACGCCCGAAGCTTTGCTCGAGGGTTTGCTGGAAGTCCTCCCGACGCTTCCCCCGGAACAAAAGCAGGAGTTCACGGAGCGCCTGAAACGGGCGGGCCTGGTCCCGGAACGCAGCGCGGCGGCTTTCGAGGCCAGCCCCGAGCTGCTGAAACGCCTGGCCCTGGACGCCACGCGCACCGTGAACGCGGAGCGCGCGGCCAAAACGATGGCCATGCTGGTGGACATGGTGCTCACGCTGGACCAACTGGTCTGGACGCTGTGGAAGCAAATCGCGCCCAAATCGATGGTCCGCAAGGAAGGCGACCTGGTAAAGCTGTCGGGTGAGTACCTCGCCGGCAGCAACGAGGTCTCGACGGCGCAGTTGCTCCAAACTCTGGAGCGCAGCCGCAAATTGGTTGCCGGCCTGCTCGGCGCAGTGGGCCGCGCCGGGGCCGCCTACGCCCGGGACCGCGCCCGGATATTCGATCCCAATGCCATCGAGGCGGACGCGCGCGCCGAAAAGAAGTGGAACGAGAGCGTCGAGTTCGCCTGCTGGCGGAAGTATGTCCAGCTCTGTAAAGAGTACGGCGCGGAGGCAGCCATCGAAAAGAGCATCCAGGAAGCGATGGCCAAAGCGACGGAGAACCTCATCATGGGCCGGCCGGTTGGTTAATCAAATATGTCTGTGGAAATTCATTGGCACGAAGGGCTGTTCCTCCAGCCGCATCACTTGCAGCGGATGCAGAAGGGCGTCCATGACCAGGTCTGCGCCGAACGCAAGCTGGCCTGGGCGTATCCCTACGGATTGCTCGAAGCCCGGTTGTCCCGCGACGAACTGGAGAACATGCGCATCCGCTTCGACCGCTTGCGCGCGATTATGCCCAGCGGCCAGGTGGTTGATTATCCCGACTTCGCCGAGCTGCCCTCGCTGGACATCAAACAGGCTCTCGCCAAGAGCGTCGCCGGTTTCAAGCTTTTCCTCGGTGTTCCTCTGTGGCAGAACGCGCGCGCCAACACGGTCAAGACCAGCGCCGAAGCCGATACCCGCGCCAAGCTCCTCTACCGGATCGGCGAGATGGATTATACGGACGAGAACACCGGCGAGAACCCGAAGCCCGTCCAGGTGCGCAAGACCAACTCGCGGCTCATGTTCGAGCATGAAGACACGGCTGACATGGAGTTGCTGCCCCTGCTGAAGGTCGCCCGCGCGGTGGGCGAGGACGTCGGCCTGCCGCGGCAGGACCCCGATTTTGTTCCGCCCTGTTTTTTTCTAAACGGCTCGCCGGTGCTACGGGAGCTGGTGCGGGATTTGGTCAGCCAGGTCGAAGCCAGCCGGAAAGAACTGGTCGTGCAGTTGGCCCGCGGGGGGTTCAGCCTCGAGCAGATGCGGGGAATCCAGTTCGAGCAGATGATTCGGCTCGGCACGCTAAACCGGTTCAGCGGCCGGCTGCCGTCGCTGGTGCTGGCGCCGAACGTCACGCCGTTCGAGATGTACCTGGAACTGCGCGAACTGCTTGGGGAACTGGCCGCGCTGCACCCGGACAAGGATGACTTCGAGGCGGCGGCCTACGACCACGATAACCCGTTGCCGGTGTTCAAAGAGCTGACGACCAAGATCCGCTCCTATCTGAGGGGGGCGGTCGCTCCGAGTTTCCTCAAACTCGCCTTTAAGGAAGTCAACGGGATTCTCACCGGGGCGTTTTCGCCCGAACATCTCACCCAACCCAACGCCTATTTCCTGGGCATCCGCAGCAAACTGGACCCGATCGTGCTGGGCCGTTACGTCGAGGACGGCGACAAATTCAAACTCATGCCGCAAAGTTTGGCGACGCGCGCCATCCGCGGCATCGCGCTCAAGGAAGAACGGCATCCGCCCCTGGAACTGCCCGCCCAGTCGGATTTGCATTACTTCCGCCTGGACCGCGCCGCCAGCGAACGGATGTGGCAGCAAATCCAATCCGAAAAATCCGCCACCATCCGCTGGACCGGCAGCGAACTGGACTGGTCCGGCACTGATTTCACCCTGTATATGACCATTCCCTCTACCAGCGCCAAGCCATGACCCTCCTGGAATTAACCGAGCCGCTGTTTCAGTACATCTGCCGCCTGAACCGCGTCGCGCGCAAATCCGGCGTGGCCCCGACCGGCGACACCACGTTCCTGAGCAAGCCCGGCGCGGCGCCGCGCGGCGTGAGCCTCGATTACGCCGTTGTCCGGGGAGAGGTCAAAGCCATCTTCGACGACATGCAGCAAAAGGCGGCGAAGGATTTCCGCCTGGGCAGCCAGCTCAAAAAAATGGAGCTGCCGCTGCTGTTCTTCATCGATGCGCTCATTTCGGAGAGCACCCTGAAGTTCGCACCGCAATGGAACCAGAACCGGCTGGCCTACGAACGCAACGAGCTGGCCGGTGACGAAAAGTTTTTCGACCTGCTCGAGGAGGACCTGAAAGACCAGAGCGACGAGGCCTCCGAGCGGCTGGCGGTGTTCTACGTCTGCATTGGGCTGGGTTTCAGCGGGATTTACTTCCGCCAGCCTGAGCTGCTGCGCAAAAACATGTTCACCATCGCCCCGCGCATCAAGCGATGGCTCGAGGCGGACGAGGCGGCGAAGATCTGCCCGGATGCCTACCAAGGGGTCGATACGCGGGACCTCACGGAGCCGCCGAGCCGCAAGGTGCTGGTGATTAGCCTCATCTTCGCCTGCCTGATCGTCGCGTGCGTCATTTCCTACATCTGGTTGTACCACCGCTCGGCGGGCGAGTTGACGTCTTCGTTCGACGCCATCAACCAGCACGAAATCGCAGCGAAGCAGAAGTAATTTTTAGCTTTTTTGCCATGGACAAAATTTCGAATTTGCCTTCACCCATCAAGTGGATCCTGGGCGTGACCGGTCTGGGCGCGCTGCTCGGCGTGGGCGGCGCGGTGGGCCGGGGAAGCTGGAAGCTGCTGCTGATTTTTGCGGTGGTGCTCATCGTGCTGCTGGTGGTCATTGTCGGCGGCTATATGCTTTGGCATTATCTGCAGCGCCGCAAACAGAACGCCCGCTTGCGCGGCGAACTTCAGCAGAGCACCACCGCCGCTCCACGCGGCATGTCGCCGACGGATTTGGCCAAGCTCGACAGCCTGCGCAAGAAATTCCAGGACGGGGTGGACGCTTTTCGATCGCGGGGCAAAGACCTGTACACGCTTCCGTGGTACGTGATCATCGGCGAGCCCGGCTCCGGCAAGACCGAGGCCGTCCGCCACTGCAATGTGGGGTTCCCGCCCGGGATGCACGAAGGGGACAACGACACCGGCTACATGGGCGCCGGTGGAACCATCAACATGAATTGGTGGTTTACCAACTATGCCGTCCTGCTCGACACCGCGGGCCGCCTGGTCTTCGAAGAGGTCAAGCCCGGCGAGACCAGCGAATGGAAAGAATTCCTGAAGCTGCTGAAGAAGAACCGGCCTTATTGTCCGGTCAATGGGTTGCTGCTGGTCATCCCCTCGGACAGCCTGATTAAGGATTCGGCCGATCAAATCGCCGCGAAGGCCGGGAAAATCGCTCAGCAGTTGGACGTCATCCAGCGGGTGCTGGATTTTCGTTTCCCGGTCTATGTGGTCATTACGAAGAGCGACAAGATCAATGGCTTCCGCGAGTTCTTCGAGGGCCTGACCGACCCGCAGCTCCAGCACCAGATCCTTGGCTGGGCCAACCCGGAGCAGCTCGATACCCCCTTCAAACCCGAATCGGTGGAAAATCACCTGACCCAGGTGGCCGAGAGGCTGCGCAAGCGCCGGCTCGGCTTGATGCGCGACCCCGTGGCGGAGAGCGCCCCGCGGCGGACCGATGAAGTCGATTCGCTCTTCGCGCTTCCCAACAGCTTGTTGATGCTGGCGCCTCGATTGCGACGGTACCTGGAAACCATTTTCATGCCGGGCGAGTGGTCCGCCAAGCCGCTGTTCCTGCGCGGCATTTATTTTACTTCGTCCATGCGTGAGGGCTCCGCCCTCGACCAGGAATTGGCCGAAGCGATCGGCGTCGCCGCCGACGAGTTGCCCGAAGGCAAGGTCTGGGAACGCGAACGCGCCTACTTCCTGCGCGATCTGTTCATGGAAAAGGTGTTCAAGGAAAAGGGCCTGGTCACCCGCGCCACCAATACCGATACGATGCTGCGCCGGCGCCAACTGGTGCTTTACGTCAGTTGTTTCATCGCGCTCACCATTTTTGTCGTCATCGCCTGGCTCGGCATGCGGACTGTGCGCGGCCAGGTCAAAGACCGCGCCGATTATTGGGCCGCCGCTGCCGCCGTGGGCTGGGACGAACACGGGACGTGGAACCGGCCGCTGTTCCGGCTCGAAGACGAGGGTAACTTCACGTACGTCACCAACCGGTTCACTTTCGCTGACCGGAAGATGACCTTGGGCGAGTTTCAGGGCAAACTGCACGAGCTGGCCGAAAGCGAGATCCAGGGCCGCTGGACCTCGCCCGGGCTGGCGTCCAGCTACAACAAAGACAGCAAGCGCTCGCAACGCGTGATCTTTGAGACCGCCGTGCTGAAGCCGCTCCGCGATGCGCTGGACAAAACCGTGCGCAACCCGGCGCAGTCAGCCGTTCCCAGCACTGAACCGGACGCCGTCGCGGCTTTGATCCGACTCGAGTCCGATGTGCAGAGCCGGCGCAAGGGTGACACCGTCGAGATGGACAGCCGGGCTGCCGGGAGCTTCCTGGGACTCTTCTCGCGCTTCGTCACGGGGCAGGACGCCTCGGAGGATACGAACCTGGTTTCGGCGATGGTTTGGACCTATTCCTCGAACCGGTTCGGGCAGGGCGCCTGGCCGCCCGCGTGGCTTTCCGCAACGGTCATCACCAACGGCGTGGCGACCAACGCCCTTCTGCAGGCCGGCCTGGATTATTGCATTCGCACGGCGACCAACACCGTGCGCGATGTGGGGACGAACTGGAACCAAGTGACCGAGCTCCAGGCCGCGTTCCGCACGTTTGAGGGTGCCGAAAAGAACTTCTTTGGCGCCGCCAGGGCAGGGGACCGCAACAGCGCGCACAAATCGATGCAGGCATTGAAGGATTCCAAAACCCGGCTGGATATGCAGTTGGCCGGCGCGGCGAAGAACGACTTGTTCAAAGGCGGCGTTCTCTTCGGCTTGGCGCGCCAGGCCTATACGAACCAAATCATGACCTACGCGTGGGGCGCGTTCGAAAAGATCGAACGGGCCAACACGAACGCCCTGCGGAAGCAGCCGGACTATGCGGTCTTTACGAGTATTGCGGCCCGGTTGGCGGCGACGAAAGGGATTTTGAGTTCGAGTGTTACCAGCCTCATTTCTGCTGGCGACGCTGACGAATTCAGCCGTTTCGACCAGGAGTTTTTGGCCGCTCAGTCGGGCAGCAAGGCCTTCGAACAGCGCTCGAGCCTGTATGAGCGGGCGGCGCGGCTGTCGGACGAGGCGACCTATGCGAACGTGGCCGGCCCCGAACTCGCCGCCAAACTGGACCAGTCCGCTGCCGAGCGGGGTGAACTGGCGAAACTCTACCGAGGCTATGGCGGCTACGCGAGCAACGACGTGGCGGCTGTGGGCCAATTCTACCTCGGACCTGAGTTCGCGGACGCCTTCCGCCAGCAAGCGGGCAAGGCCCTGGAACCCTATATCGGATTTCCGCTCGTGCAAAACTCGTCACGCACACTGGCTCCGGCCAACCTCGAGTCCGCT
>Ga0210409_10003566_pt1 | contig 17250 bp, 5 predicted proteins | sample IncBWH17MmetaG_FD_161649 | JGI IMG/M metagenome (GOLD analysis project Ga0210409, IMG submission 161649) | Forest soil microbial communities from Barre Woods Harvard Forest LTER site, Petersham, Massachusetts, United States - Inc-BW-H-17-M | ecosystem: Environmental > Terrestrial > Soil >... | reverse complement strand
TCACCCAGGGCGTTGCGGTGGCCACTGGTTTGCAGAGCAGTTTTGATTGGCGCGGGGTGGCGGTGTCGGCGATTGCCACCGGGGCTGGATATAGCGCTAGCAACGGGGTGCAGAGTTGGAACATGGGAGATGCCTTTAACCGAGCGGCTGGCGGTGTGACGGCGGGTGTGATGAGCACTCTGCTACGCGGTGGGAGTGTGGGCCATAATCTTGGGGCGATTGCAGCGGATGTGATCGGCAGCACGATTGGCAATGCGATTGCCGAGCAGGTGGCGGCGTCAAGTATCCGGCCGAAAATCTATGGTTCAGGCGACCCTTACTCAGGCAATTTCCAGGTTGATCCGGCGTTCTCCGCTCAGACGGGTGTGACACCCATGATTTATGGCGGTAAAGACGGCAGCATGTCGAGTGCGGAGTTCGTAATGAGTCGGGCGTCCAGCAATCCGGCGTTTGATGCGAGGATAGCGGCTACGAATGGCTCCAGTGTCGAAGTTTTAGGCGCTGGCAGGAATTCCCCGGCGCAGCCTTTCGGTGTAGATACGCAAGGTCCGATGGTGGTGCGGAATCAAGGTTACAGCACGACCGCTGATTTTCTGAACGGCGACGGTACGATACAGTTCCGTGAAACCGCTTACCATTACGCGCCAGGTGAACGAGAGGCATATCGGCAAGAAAATAAACTGATTCAGCTTGGCGCCAATAGTGATGCACTTGGGCCGGATTTTGCGGCGCCTGTTGAAAAAATGTGGTCGCTTGAGCAGATGGCGAGCCAGAATTATGGGCTGGTGCGAGCGGCGACATCGGGAGCTGGGTGGCGTGCGATAGGTCAAGCTACCAATAATTTCTTGACTCCTTTTAATCAGACGCCGCTTACGCCAAGTCAGCGTGCTGTCGGGACGAATACCTTTTTAGGGGCGCTAGGTATAGTCGGTAAGGAAGTGGAGCCGATGGCGGTTTTTGGGATGGGGTTGAGTCCTGGCGGTAAACTTGCTGCGCGGGCAAATAACACTGGGCCTGTTTCATTCGCTAATCGTGTTCCTGGCGAGACATTCAGTATTGAACCTGTCCCACTTCTCAGTACCGAACAGGCGTTACGCACGCCAGGGAAAATTCTTTACGTCGTAAAAGAAGATGGTTCATTGGTAATTGCTCGTACGAACAGCAACAATCTATTTGGGCATTTTGATCTGGCAAAAGGAGAAAATATTCTAGCCGGCGGCGAGGGAAGAATATATTCTGGGCAAGTTAGGTCTTTGGATAATGCGTCTGGCCACTATTTGCCAGAAGGTCCATCTGCACGAGATTTCGCAGTAACTGCATTTAGAAATGCCGGGTTCACCGTACCGAAATCGGCGTACGTTGAAAAAATCTATGATTTCACGCTAGGGAAATGGGTGCCAAAATGAACGAATTTATTGACCATGAATTTGAAAATATTTCACAAAAGCTTATTGATGCTTGCGCCGATCCTACATTTGGCGAAGATCAACTTGAGCCTTTGTATGTTCAATTTCTAGAATTTCTGATGGAAAACGAAGAGCATCGACAGCAACTTGTTGAGCTCATCTTAAGTGTTATGAAGAAATATCGCACAGCGCGGGAAGTTAAAGGACGGTTATTGCCGGGTACAGCGATTGCGTATGCCATGCATGAGTTGCGCTGGCCTGAGGTGTTTGCTTTTGCCGACTCTGAGAATCGCGAGTATTACGCCAAGCGAATGGAAACTTCGATGTCGAACCTTATGGATGCATATTCGGATGAATGGGAGGATCGTATTTTTTACGAGCGATTCCAATAGTTTAGGCCGTTAAATGGATAGTATTGATACGTTGAGGAGCGAGCTACTTGCGGCGGAAAACATTCTGAACACAGAGTATTCGTTTGAAAAGGCCGAGTGAATAAGATGAGCAAAGCCGAATTAATCAAAAATATGGTTGATGGTGGACGAACTGCTGATTTGTTTCTAATGTTGGAGGGCGAGTCACCATATACGAGTGACGCCTCCGAAGGCGCGCCAAGAGACTCGAAGTTAGCCAAATTATGGACAGCAGCACTTTACCATCTCAGGTTTGTTGCTGAATTCGGCAATCGATCGGATAGCGTTATGAAGGACGGAAAGTGGCTTAGTGCATTCCCAGAGGAATTCTCAGAGTGGCTCGAAGCTGGTGCGCCAGGAATTACACTTGATGAGCTAGAAAAATATTTGCGGGACAATCCGCTGCTGAACTAGAGCAAAGGCGAGGGTCAGGTCTTGCAGTGACACATTGCTGCAATCAACGGCGCGTCGGCCACGCAAGACTTCTGGTACACGTACGACAACCAGAACCGTTTTACGCTGACCATGGGGCAGTTGAATGATCCCAACGTTCCGATATGGTGGTAAAGAGGATGAACGCCAATTTGTCGCGAGCCATCACATGGCGCTGAGCTGATTCATCTATTTTTTCAGCGGCGCCAACAACAATTTAGCTGCCTGAGAAATAGCCAAAGCAAGCTCCGGGTCACTTTCCATTTGCAGCTGCACATCTTCGACCATCTGATAAAAACCTGGATCGCTGATCAAGTCACCGCCCAATTCCGCAAGCAATACCGATTCCAGGAAAATCCTGAATGCCTTGCGTTCGCGCTGCGGGTCGTCAGGATCGATGACCAATACCCGCTGCGCTATGAGTCCTGCGATATCGCGTTCCTCATGAAGCTTGCCTTGTTTTGCCTGGCTTTTTGTGGCCGTCGAGCCAGACGACGGCTTACGCAGCGAGGCTACCTGGCTGCGAATCAGGGCGGCTATCTGTGCCGTGGCATTAATCGAGGTCATCTTGCATTCTCGTTTCTAATCGATCGGCGCGCAGTCAATGAAGCCGGCTCTGATTGTAATTGGATAGCAGGAAGTGGTTATCGCTGAGTTCCTCCTGATCTGCGATTTTCTCGGCAGCGGCGGCGGCTGTTGCGTTGGGTCCCTGGGTTCCGCGAGTCCGATGGATTTCTGCAATCAGCAACTGGATATTGCCATTTAAAGCGGGATTCGTTGTGTTGGCAACGATGCCTTGTTCAAAATAAGTTAAGGCGTCGTCGAAGGCGTCCTGCATAAGCTCTGTATAGCCGCGCACAAAAAGTTTCAACGGATCGGTGTCGGGCAATGCCAGCAGCGCTTCCCAGGTCACCAAAGCGATAGCCGGGCGTGCGGTGACGAATTGGAGTACTCCCAATTCGAAGCGCGCGATGGAAAAGTCAGGCGCGAGTATCACGGCTCGGGCGTACGCTGCTTCCGCTTCGGTCATTCTCCCCAGTTGCGCCAGTTCTGCACCCATCAGGAAATGCGGCAACGGTGATCCCGGTTCTGCCTGGCTCGCTTGCTGGAATAGGCTCAACGCGGTGTCGCTATCTTTGCTCTGGCTGGCGCGGATGGCTTGCTGCATCAAGGGAGGGAGATTATCAGGGAAGGATTGCATAAGGTTTCTCAAGGTTAAGCGTTGATTTGCGGCAGGTGATGGGTTCCCCGCAAATAGATAATTCTGATGGACGCTGCCAACGTCTGTCAGTCTATTTTTTGATATTCGGCATGGGCGGCAGCAAATCCAGTATGGGTTCGCCCATCGGTGCCAGGCGGTTGCTTAGCAGTCCGTGCATGGCATTTTGCAAAGACCTGGTATCGGCGGCTTCGCCGTTCAAGATCGCCTGTGCGTAACCTGCCGACAAGCTGTTTTTATCCAGGCCGGTAGCACGCCTGATTTGTTCGATGGCGCTGGCTCTTTGCCCGCGGATTGCAGCAATAATCGCCAGGGCGCCATGGCTTTCCCCAAAATTGCGGTCAAGCTGCATGGCGGCTTCAAACGCTTGCTGCGCCGCATCGATATCTTTGTCGACCAGGCAAGCCCAGCCCAGGCTGTGCCAGGTTCCGATGTGGCCGGGCATCAGGGTGACTGCCTTTCGCAGGCTTTGGCGGGCGGTTGTGATGTCCATGTCGAGCATTTGCGCCAACCCTAAAGTTGACCAGCAACGGCCGTTGTCCGGCGCCCGCTGCATCGCCTGTTGCAAGTATTGGTGGGCGCGCCTCGTATCGCGCTCCGCCAGCGCCACGGCGGCGCGGGCCAGCAGGGCTTCCAGGCTGCCGTCCCCAGCTGCTAGAGCCTGGTCGGCCAGTTCCTTTGCCTTGACGGTTTGATCGGCATCGATGGCGATCAGGCTTGCTACGCCTATTGCTGCCGGCGTCAGCTTGCCCAGGGCTCGTCTTTGCTCTGCCCATTGCAAGGCAAGTTCCAGCTTGCTCAAATGATGCAGGCTTTTTAGCCAGAGCGTTTGTATGGAAGGATCAACTTCTACGGCGGGATCTTTGCTGGTCCACGGCTGCAACTCTTCGAAGCATGCCTGGTAATCGCCACGCAGCGCAGCGATGAAAGCCAGGTTATGCGAGATTGCCGGTTGCGGTTCCATCTGTTGTTTCAGCCTGGTCAGCAAGTCCTCGGCCTCTTCAAAGCGCCTTTGCGCCATTCGCAGATGGGCTTCGCGGAAGCGCCATGCATTGGGATCGCGGCCAAGTTCCAGGCCGGCGGCGATCTGCTGCTCAGCCACTTCTTCATTGCCGACGTCGAATGCCTGTTCGAAGACATCGGCGCGCAAGGTTTCGTTTTGCGGATCGCTGTGCAAGAAGCCCAGCAGCCGGTCAAGCCGTTTGCTGCCTTCGGAGTTCGCTTGGCTCGATCGTGAAAGAATTGCGCTCATTGACTTCCTTGCGGTTGACTATTTCTTGACTGAGCCAAGCTGTTTCACTTTAATTTGATCGAGTATTGCAAAAAATTCGACATCGATTTTGTTCTGTTCTCATTGTTCATTGTAAAACGGCAAATAAATGCTTGCTCAATATTTACCCGGCCTTCTATGGGCATCCGGGCTATAGGACAAGAACTCCGTCGCTTGCCTGTCATTGCATATCCAATATATCCATCTGTCGTCTAAAAAGTTTAGTTCAACCCGTTATTTACTGAAGTATTTGTAAAGATGGCATGTTTAAGTGATTTAAAGAGAGGTCAGTAAAAATATTCCTAAAGAAATACTAAACAACTCCTGGAAATCGGGGATGTATTGATAGGACGCGACATGAGAACCTATTTTTTTGGAGGTCCTGATATCGCTGCACACAATACTTTCTGAAGACAGGATGGAATATGGTAGCGATCGTCAGCGGCAACAGCCTGGGTCTGAATTCGGGTTCTTTGGCACTATTGCCAAATGGTGGTCAGGCGGGCAAGGCAACGCAAGGCAATAACAAAGAGAGCGCGTATGTGGATGTCTCCACAGGCAATCTTGTACTGCAAAATAGAGATGTTTTTCTTGCCGGCCTGGGATCCGACACGGGCACGGTGCGCACTTACAATAGCCAGGGAACGACTAATTTTACCAATAACGACGGTTGGCAAAACAGCTCTTATAAATCCGTCACCGATATTGGCAACAACCGGCTGGAACGAACCGACAGCGATGGTTCAACGCTTGATTACACCTGGGATGCCGGCAAACAGCTGTATGTGGCCAATGTCAGTACCGGCACGGCGTTCAATACGATAGCCAAGGTCGGGGCTACGTTTGTCTGGAGCAACGGCAGCACCGGCGCCACTGAAACCTATCAGGTAAATGTACAAGGCAGCGCCGGCTTGATTTCGTCTGCGGCCGATGCCAGCGGCAACATCACCACCTTTGCCTATAACAGCACCAATCAACTCACTACTGTTATTTATACCAGTGGCGACACAATAAAATATTCCTATACCGGCACTAACCTGACCAACGTCACGGTTACTCAGGTTGGAGCGCGTGCATTACAAGATCTGGCGGTCTACACATATGATGCGAACAACCGTCTGGTTAGCGTAGCGACCAGTCTTACTCCCCGCTCAATGACCCCCCTCCGCAATTTACAGAATGTCACCAGCTATAGCTACGACGGCAGCAGCGACCGTGTTGCCAGCGTCACGCATGCTGACGGTACAACGTTATCGTTTGGCTATGTGTATGTAGGCGGCACTTATAAGATATCCAGTGTTACCGATGGTGATGGCAATGCCACGCTATTTTCCTATAACACCAGCACTAACGTCACCACGGTGACCGATGCGCTAGGCCTGTCTTCGGTATATCAGTACGATAGCAATGGCGCGTTAATACGTGTTCTGAAGGGCGTCACCGCCAGTAACAGTGCGGGCCTTTCGCAAGTCAATTACACCTATAACGCGCTGGGTGAAGTCAGCAGCGTCAGCGATGGCGCTGGGCATGGTGTCAATTACACCTACGACGTCAATGGCAACCTGATTAGTCAGGTTGATGCGCAAGGCGATACCTTAACCCGTACCTACAATAGCCAGAATCAAATATTGACGTCAACCGTATATGCGACGCCGGCTGCCGCCAACGCTGCGCAGCAACCGCAAACGACAAGCTATGTGTATGACGCGGGGAATAAAAACCTGCTGCGCTTCATGATCAGCCCGGAAGGGCGGGTCACCGAGTACCGTTATGGCGCGCAGGGGTTGGTCACCAGCAGCATTGATTATCCAGCTGCAGCCGATGTCACTGACAGGCAGACGCCTAGCGGAACGCTGACAGAAACGATGATGCAACAATGGGTGCAAGCGCAAGATCTGACGCAAAGCCGCCGTACGGATATGACGTACGATTTTCGCGGCCAATTGTCCAGCATTACGACTTACAGTGCTGTTGATGCTTCCGGAAACGGTATCGCCAGCAGCGCATCGGTTGCACAGTACTATCGCGATATAAGCGGACAATGGGCGACAACTACAACGCCTGATGGAAAAATTCAGACGCAGACAATATCTGACTTCTTCGGGCGTGCAATTTCTTTCACGGAAAAATCTGCTGATGGCACATTGTCGAGCACCACGGTGACACAATACGACGATGCCAACGGCAAGATCACGGTGACACTGGCCAACGGCTTGACCACGACGTCGGCCTATGACCATGCAGGCCGCCTGCTGAGCGTGTCGCAAGCCAACGGCGCCACCAACCTGGGTACCACGTCGTATAGCTACGACGCTGACGGACGCCTGTTGATGACGCAGGGGCCGACCGGAGAGCGCACCTGGATGCTGTATGACGCGCAAGGCCGTAAGGTTGCGGACATCGATGCGGCAGGTAGTCTGACTGAATATGTGTACAACGCGAACAATCTGGTGGCAGAAGCCATTGCTTATGACACCAAGATCAATACCAGCTTGCTGGTCGATGCGAACGGCAATCCGACCACGGCCTACAACGGGGATCCCAGTGTTGCGCCTAGCGGGGTGACCGCAGTGACATTAGCCTCACTCAGGCCCGTCACGACGGCGCAAGATGCCAAAATTTGGACCATGTACGACGCGGACAACCGGCCGCAATGGCAAGTCGATGCTTTGGGAAATGCAACGTACATCCAGTACGACGGTGCCGGGCGGGTACTTTCCACCACGAAGCTGGCGACACCGGTCGACACGACGCAACTTGGCAGCGGCACTGGTCTGACTTTGGTCTTGGGGGGCGCCACGCCGGTGGCCGGCGTGGTGGCGGTTGCGCAGGCGCCGGGAGACCGTACCAGCAGCAATATCTACGATAATGATGGCTTGTTGCGCGCCGTGATCGACCCGGAAGGATATCTGACAGAATATCGCTATGACGCTGCAGGGCAAAAAGTGCAAACCATTGCATATGCAACCCAGGTGCCCGGATTTATCAATGCGGCCAGTCTATCGGCGGCCGTCAATGCCGCGCGGACGACAGATTCCCTGGCAGCGTTGTTGCCCGCTGTTAGCGGCAATGACATCATTACTTACACCTACTATAACAACAAGAATCAGGTCGTTGGCAAGGTGGATGGCGAAGGTTATCTGACCGAGATCGTCTGCGATATCAATGGCAACCTGGCGCAAAGCATTCGGTATGCGAATCGCGCCAACACTCCGGTTTCCGTGAGTTCGACCTTGACGTCTTTGCGGCCCGCATCGAGTACACAAGATCAGATGCAAAGTAATACCAGGGATGCACTCGGTCGCATAGCGAGCACGACGAATGCTGAAGGCACGGTGACACAGTACAGCTATGACAGTGTCGGCAACATAGTGCAAACCGTGACGGCGCAAAATACCGGCGACATGCGTACGCTGCTGGTGCAATACGATGTGCAGGGACGCATCACGGCCGAATTGTCCGGTGTCGGCGCTGCCCTCATTACGGGGAGTCAGACTGCTGCGCAGATCAGTGCCATTTGGGGACAATACGCGACAAGCTACACTTATGATGCGGCCGGTCGGCGCACCAGTGCCACCGATGCCGACGGTAATCGTACCGTGTACTTCTATGATGACGCCGGTCGTCTGACCGACGCCATCAACGCGCTTGGCGGCGTCTCCGAAAATAGCTACGACGCTTTAGGTCACCTGACGGTAACGACGCGATATGGTACTGCGCTGTCTGCCAGCGTTGGCAGCAGCTTGCAAGGCGGTTTGTTGTCAGCCAGTGGCAATCAGACTGCTGCCCTGGCTTTGACTGCTGCCAAGCAGGCAGGCGCTGGTGCTGCCGGCAATTTTGCCAATGCGATCAACACCTACACCTACAATAGTGACGGCAGATTGGTCGCCGCTACCGATGCCTTGGGGAGGAGTTCAACCACGACTTACGATGCCTTCGGCGATGTCGTCAGTACTGCCCGCACCGTCAACGGCGTACAAACCGTCACCAATACCAGTAGCTACGACCATCGGGGCCTGCGGATCGCCACGGTGGCTGATGCTGGCCAAATCAATGCAAGCAGTAATGTTCAATACGACGCTTTTGGTCGTTTGATCAGCAGCACCGATGCCAATGGCAACGTGACGCAGGACAGTTATGACAGGCTTGGCAGAGTGGTGCAAATAGTCGATCCTGGCAACGCTGCACGTTCGTCCACGTACGATGCGTTTGGGCGAGTGCTGACGCAGACAGATGCTTTGGGTAACGCCACTAATTACAGTTACAACACTGCCAATCGCAGCATCACGGTCTCCCAGGCCGACGGTGTCAGCATGACGACTGTGCGCAACCGTGAAGGCCAGGCGCAAAGTGTCACCGACGGCAATGGCAACACGACGACTTATGCTTATGACCAGAATGGCAATCTGCTGTCGACGCAGACGCCACTGACGACATCCGGCAATCAATACGATGCTGCCGGAAATGTGATCCAGACTACCGACGCCAACGGCAACCAGGTGGTGTATACCTACGATGCAGCCAACCGGTTGCTGACCCGCACCCAGGATCCCACCCGTCTTAATCTGGTTACCCGTTATCAATACGACGCCAAGGGTGAAAAAATCAGTGTTACTGATCCTAACGGTGTTGTTACGCAGATTGCCTACGATGCCAAAGGCGAGGTGTTGAGCCAGACGGTAGATCCGATCAGTTTGAATCCCAACGGATTGAACCAGACCACCAGCTATACCTACGATTCGCAGGGCGACGTGTTGACCGTCACGCGACCTGGCGGGACTATTACCCGATATGTCTACGACGATCTCGGGCGACGGATTCAGACCATCACCGACCCCACCGGTTTGCATCTGACGCAAATCTATACGTACGACAAAAACGGCAACGTTATCACCAGTAGCGATCCGGATGGCAACGTGACACGCTACGCCTATGATGGCGCGGGGCGATTGGCTTACGTTGCCGACGCTGTCGGTGCTGTCACCGGCTATAACTACGACAGTAATGGCAATGTCATCAATGTCACCCGTTACGCCAATCGCATCAATCCCGGTTCCTGGGCGCCTGGCACTAATCCGACCTTGGTTGCCGATGCCACGCATGACGAGTCGGTGCACACGGTCTATGACGCACGCAACAGGGCCGTCTATATCCTGAGCAGTACCGGGAACGGCAGCCAGGTCACGGTTGTAGCGCAGTCCTATGACGGTAACAACAATGTGGTTGGCCGCACCCGCTATGCTGGCACGATAGCCGCCGGCACATCACCTACGACCGTTGCCATTGCGGCGGCATTGGCGGCGATAGCCAATCCTGCCAAGGATGTCAAGACGGGCGCCGTGTATGACGCTGCAAATCGATTGACCTGGAGTGTTGATGGCGCAGGCGACGTCGTAAGCTATAGCTACGACAACAACGGCAATATGTTGACGCGCGTCAGCTATGCAAATCGTATCAATCCCGCTAACTGGACGCCAGGTAGCGCGCCGCCAGTATTGCTAGCGCCGGCGCAAGATGAAAAGATCAGCACAGTCTACGATGCGCTCAACCGCGCGGTGTATGTGTTGACCAGCACAGGAGATGGCAGTCAGATTGCGGTTTTGGGGAAAACCTATGACAGCAACGGCAATGTCATTGGACGCACCAGCTACGCCAACACGATTGCGGTAAGCACGCCGGTGACTGTCGCGGCAATTTCTGCCGCCGTGGCCAGCATAGCTAATTCGTCCGCCGATATCGCCACACGTGCCGTGTACGATAACGCCAATCGCCAGATTTGGAGCGTCGATGGTGCCGGTGATGTACACCAGATGGTCTACGATCAGGATGGCAACCTGGTCAAGCAGGTGCAGTACGCCACACCGATTGCGGCCGGTGCTACGCCTGGCAGTGTCATCGCCAGCAGTGCAGATCATGTAACGCTGATGACGTATGACAGTGCCGGCCGGATGACATATCGGATTGATGCACTGGGTAAGGTTAGCCAGATCGTCTATGACGCCAAAGGCAATGTCGTTAAAACCATCGATTACGCCACTAGCATTGCTGCACCAACAAGCTCCACCGTTGCACCAACCATGGCAGCAGTGGCTGCCAGCGTATCGGCGAATGCTGCCGACCGGGTGAGCTATGCGGCATTCGATAACAATAATCGAAGAGTGTATAGCGTCGATGCCAGCGGTACTGTGTCAAAAAATACCTACGATGCATTCGGTAATGCCGTTGCCACAACGGTGTACGCCGCTCAGATCAATATCGCTGCCTTGCCGGCGGTTGCCAGTGTCAGCGATATTGCGCTCAGGGTAAGTGTGCAACCCGCAGCAGACCGGACTATGCTGCGCACTTACGATGAAGGCAATCGCCTGATCTATACCGTTGATGGCCTGGGGAATACTTCCCAGAACAGCTACGATGGAGTCGGACGGATTACCCAAACCACACAGTTTGCCACTGTCGTGCATGGCATAGTCCTCGGGGCGGATAGCGCTGCCGTCGCGGCGGCGCTGAATGCAAATGCGGCAGCCGACAAGACCAATACCTACGCCTATGATGCTGCCGGCAATTTGATTGCCGATGCCGACGCATTGGCACATGCCGAATTCTCCGCGTTTAACGGTGTCGGCGAAAAACTGAGCTTCACCGACAAGGACGGCAGTATCACCAGCTACGTCTACGACGCCGCCGGACATCTGACGCAACAGACCAAAGCCGCCGGGACCACGGCAGCCGGTACGATTCTTTATCGCTACGACGCCAACGGCAATGTCGTCAGCATCACTAATGAACGTGGTTACACCACTACCCAGCAATTCGATGCGTTGGGACGAAAGATTTCCACCTCGATACCCTTGAATGACGGCGTCGACGGCAAGACGCCGCAGTATGCTGTGACGACAACGCAATACGACGCTTTTGGCAACGCAGTCAAAATCACCGATCCGATGGGCAATGCCGGTTATTTCTATTACGACCGCGATAACCGGGCCGTGCTGCAGATCGATCCGCTGGGATACGCTACGCAGACAAGTTATACCGCATCAGGCAAGCCAAACCTGGTGGTGCGGTACGCGACGCCGGTTAGCGGCCCCTTGTCGACATCGACTCCGCCTGTGTTGACCTCCAATGCGGCTGATGCTCCGACCAAGCTGGAATACGATCAAAACGATCGCCTGGTCAAGAGCACCGACGCCGAAGGCAACGTTGAACTGTATGGCTATGACAGTTTTGGCGATCGTATCAGTTATCAGAATAAAGTTGGCGGTGTGACTACCAGCACCTATGACAACCGTGGTTTATTGCTGAGCGAGACCTTGCCGATTACCTCGCGCAATAGCGCCGGGGTGCTGGTGCCGGTAGTGAAGCAATACGGCTACGACGCACTCGGTAACCGCATTCAGATGATAGAAGCGGCCGGGTTGCCGGAACAACGCACCACCAATTATGGCTATGATCAAAATGGACGGGTGATCAGCCAGAGCGGCGATGTGGTCACGATCCGGAATGCCAGTGGTTGGTCGACTGGCAGTCCGACGCAGCACTGGACCTACGATGCGGCAGGCAACAAGACTTCGTACATCGACGCTAACGGCAATCAGACGCATTGGTACTATGATGCCGCCAACCGCAAGGTTGCGGAGCTGAGTGCTGCCGGCACGCTGTCGGCGTGGAGCTACGACGCTGCCAGCAATATGGTTAGCGTGCGGATCTATGGCGATCCGGTCGCTTTGCCAGCGGGCGGCGTGCTGCCTACGGCGGTCAATCCGGCGAGCTATAGAGAGACGGATTACAGCTATGACAAGGCTAATCGCCAAGTGCAAACGCTGGTCGACGGCGCAACCATTGCACAGCGACCGATTGGCGGCACGGATGTGAACATTTCCTTTGGTCAGATCAAGACTTTCCAGCAATACGATGCGCTGGGCAATGTGATTTCCCAAACCGACGGCAAGGGCAACCAGACCTTGTTTTATTACAACGCGGTCGGTAAAAAGATTGCGCAGGTCGACGCTGAAAACTATCTGACCGTCTGGGTGCGCGATCAGAATGACAGCGTCACCATGGAGTATCGTTACGCCAATCGCCTGTCGGCAGTTGCCACTACGGCCAGCGCTGTCAGCCAGTTGATGCAGAATGCCGGCAGCAATAGCAGTGACCGTATTACCACTTCCAGTTACGACCATCTCAATCGCTTGCTGACGCAAAGCCGGCTCAATCTGGTCAGCTCTAGCATCAACGGCAACGGCGCACTGACAGCGGTCACCGGCGCCGCGACGACCCGCTATGCCTACGATGGGCTGGGTAATGTAGTCGAAAAAATCGAAGCTAACGGCGATGTCAGCGACTGGACGTTTGATGGGATGGGACGTCAGTTGCGTATGCAAAGTGCCGGCTTTATCGATTTCCAAGGCACTTTGGTGCGGCCGACGACCGATACGGTCTACGATGGCTTGGGTGACGTCACGCAATCGATTGTGCGCGGCAAGAATAGCGCGGACGATCGGGTTACCACTTACCTTTATGACGCTGCCGGTCATCTGAAAGGCAAATCGACGCTGAATGTCGACGGCTGGTATGAATACAACACCGATGCGGTAGGTAATATCACCGAGATGCATGTGATTAGCAAAAACTCCGACGGCGGAAAACGCTTTGATGCCACTGTGATCCGTTATGATGCGGCGAATCGGGAAGTATTTCGACAAATGGTTTCTGCTGTTAATGGCGATCCGAGCAAGAACGTATGGACCGGCAGCGATACCCATGAGGTGCGCTATAACGCCTATGGTGAAGTAGTCGGCAAAGGCGTCAACGGCAGCACGGCGGAATTCGCCGAATACGACAGCCAGGGCCGGCTCTGGAAAACCAACTCGGGCGATGGCGCTACCAAAGCTTATCTGTACGATTCCAACGGCAACGTCACCGTACTGTTGCAGTCGGCAGGCGCCGATATGCGCACTATGACGCTGGCGCAGATTCTGGCGATCAGCCAGGCACAGGGCACATCTTCCGATCTTGTGGTGCAGGCGGCGATTGCCGCCGGCGGCATTCACATGACGGTGAGCATATACGACCGCAACAACCAGCTGACCGACACTTACCAGCCGACTATGCAAAGCGCCCATAACATGGGCACGATCCAGCAGTTCCTGACGCAGCAGGCAGGCGGTAGTTTCACCGGAGGTAGCGTCACCGTGGGACCGACCAAGGCAAGTACGACCTTGGGGACGACTGCGCCTCAATGGCAAGGTTCTGTTGCAATTAACCCTGCCGGTGCGGTCGGATTTAGTTTCACGTCGACCCGTATCGTTTCCATGGCGGGCAACACTCGACAGAATAGGGATAGCAGGACAGCGCTGATCACGATCCCGGCCGGGCCGCGTTACGGCCCCGGCGATTTGGTTTTCCGCATTGGCGATGTTGAATATGCGCGGGTCCCGGCCGGTACCACGCGGATTGACATACCCAGCGACAATGGCAACAGATCCTGGCCGTTCGGCACCTACCAGATATCGGTATCTCAAGATGTGCCAGGCGGTAAGGTCGTGATCGGAGAAACCTCCGTTACGATACCGGATTACCCGTTTATAAGCGCTGGTGAGGCAGGTGAAAGCTACGCATCAGCTAACGCGGCGACCAACCCGCTGATTCAATTTCAAAACCAATCGCCGTCAACTGATCGTCTGTTTGTCATGATACGACCTACAGGCTCAAATAGCGGATGGATTTCCGGTTACGCCACGCCTATGACCAACAGTGCAGGCGGCGCCATGCGTGGCTGGTTTAGCCAAAGCTGGAGCGGCACCGGTGAGAATGGAACCTTTGACGTGCAGTACATCGCACTGGACGCCGGCGGCAATGTGCTCAATGTTGAGAAGGGGACCATGGCGCTGTCCGCCAGCAATCCCTACATCACGCAGTCTGCCCAGCCAGTCGGTGGTGCCGGACAAGCCGCCTTTATTAAGGACGCGTGGTACACCGCTGCGGGCGCACTGAATTTCATGCAGCAAGGCACGGCGGCGCAGTCGTTGCGCGTTCACTATAGACATGCTGGTTCGGCTGAAGCTTGGGGAGTGCAAGTGCTCGGTCCTGCAAGCGTCGGATCCAATCCAACCACTACTCCAGGCTGGTTCGCGCTGCGCACCGACGGTTTTAGCGGTGCTTACGAATATTATATCGAGACCTTCACCGGCGCCAATGCTACTGGTACCATGATCAATCGTGCCTCCGGCACCTTTACGCCAAATGGCGACGCCTCGGCGTTGACCTCGTGGACCGATCTTCCCGAGAATGTCGTTTTCAATAACCAGCCGGCAAATTCGGCGCAGATGCGCTTGACCTACACTTTGCAAGGCGGCGCACCCGCCAGTATTGTTCTGCCTTGGGATGCCGTGCATCAGCAGTTCAACTGGGATGCCAGCGGATTGGTAGCTGACCGCTTGAACAATTATCGGGTGGATTATCAGTACCAAACCGTGGACGCCAGTGGCGCCATCGTCAATGCCGGCCACGGTGCACTGCAGATCGGCAAGGATCCAGGTGAGCTGGTGGCGCATCAGAATGATCAGCCGCCGGCCACCATTACGTTTTCCCCGCCGCCATCTAATGCTAGCCAATTGGTGCTGCAGTATCGCAATGCCGGTTCCACCGGTGTCTACAATGCAGTGACCTTGACTAAGGATGCGACAGGAAAATTCACATGGAACGTCGACGCGTTGCGCCCGGGCGCCGGCACCGTATCTCTGGAATATGCTTATGATTTGTACGACGCCAACGGCCAGCTGGTGCCGCCTTCAGGCGGCAATCCACGGGCGCAAGGTGTCCTGAACATCAATTCGGATAAATCGTCCACAACCCGTCAATTGCAATGGACCATCACCGGCTTGAACAACACAGCGCCGGATGTGCCCAATACGCAAGCGGCGATTCATCGCACGCAGGCACACGACGCTTTTGGTGACGTGACGTCGGAGGTCGACGGTTTGCTCCACAGCGTCACCCTCGCCTACGATACAATGGGCCAGCTGATTAGCAAGCAGGCGCCAGAAACCAACGTCACGTTGGAGAACGGCGCCGTCGTCCGGGCAACCCCGACTACGCAGTATTACTACGATGCTTCCAGCCACCTGGTGGGCGTGCGCGACGCCAATGGCAATCTGAATACCCAGAGTCAGCTGAGTGGGTTCGGCGATGCGGCCGCCAACAACGCCCGCACAACAACTGAATTCCATGCTGACGGTGGCGTCAAACGCAGCGCCTATGACATCTTTGGGGACCTGCGTACTACGACCGACGAACTCGGGCGCGTGACCTCGAATACCTACGATCAGGCAGGCCGATTGATCCAGGTCGTTCATGCTGCGCGCCAGCCTGGTACTGCGAGCAATAGCGGTGCAGCAGCGGTTTCGGCGGTGGATAGTTACGGCTACGATACCCTTGGTAACCGTATCAGCCACACCAATGCCATGGGACAGCGCGAAACTACCGACTACGATGCCGATGGCCGGGTGATCCGCACCCGCAGTTTTGCTGGTCAGGAAATTACCTACACCTATAGCTACGACCAAAGTATTCTCGGTGTCGGCGGTTTGCCGGTGGGGGGCTGGTTAAAAACTACCAGCTATACCGGTTCGCGCAGTTCCAGCGACAAGACCGATTATTTCCAGCACACCACCAGCCATCAGGATTTCGGCGGCCACGTGATCACGTATAACTACGATTATGCTGCCCACTTGAAAAGCCAAACCTCTACGGCTGGCCAGAACGTCGACTATAGCTACTATGCCAATGGCTATATAAAAAGTACCACCGACCATGCGCTCAATGTGCTGTCGTATTTTGAATACGACGAGGAAGGCAATCGTACCCGCGAGTCTTACACCAGCGCGGACGCGCCAGCCAACCGGATCATTTATCAGTTGGCCGACATCAAATACGATGAGCTGAACCGCGTTGTCGATTACGTCGATCCGCAGGCACACATCCAATATCAGTACGATGCCAACGGCAATCGGCGGCGGGTGCTGAGCAATTATAACGACGGCATCAGCGGCGCCGCGGCCACGCAAGATTTCTGGTACAAGTACGACAGCCAGAATCGCTTCGTGGTGACCATGGGTCAACTTAGTAACGGCGCCATCGGGCTTGGCACAACCGGTGTCCAAATCGGCTACGATGTTGCCGGTCAGCGGCGCAGCGCCAACTATGCCGACGGCCATAGCGAGAACTACAACTACACCAACGACGGTTATCTGGAAGATGTGCAGGTCAATGGCGTGTTGCGCTCGCGCCGCGCCAATGACTTGCTGGGCAGGGTGCGGAACTATTACGAATACGCCACCGACGGCAGCACCGTCACCTATAGCAAGGGAAGTGTGTTTGACGCCGATAACCGGCTCACGCAAGACACGGTGGTGCAGTCGCCGGTGGGCGGCACCGCCAGCACCACGGTCACCAGCTATGACTATCGCCTGAAAGACGCTAGTGGCAACTATACCGGCGCCGATCAAGGCGTCG
>Ga0210409_10003564_pt1 | contig 17260 bp, 15 predicted proteins | sample IncBWH17MmetaG_FD_161649 | JGI IMG/M metagenome (GOLD analysis project Ga0210409, IMG submission 161649) | Forest soil microbial communities from Barre Woods Harvard Forest LTER site, Petersham, Massachusetts, United States - Inc-BW-H-17-M | ecosystem: Environmental > Terrestrial > Soil >... | reverse complement strand
TTGCCGAAGCGCGCAAGGACGTCGATGAAGATGCCACCAAGAAGGTGGACATCATCAAGATCTGGGTGGACGACCGCGATCATACCGTTACCAAGCTGACCCCTGAGCTGTATGGTGCCGCCATCGACGAAGCCCATAGGCACCACCTCAGGACCATCGCGCACATCTTTACGCTCGAGGATGCCAAGGGAATTCTGCGGGCGGGCATCGACAATTTCGCCCACAGCGTGCGGGACAAGGACGTCGACGACGAGTACATCAAACTGATCAAGGCCAAGTCGAGTTTCATCGTGGACCCGAACCTTCCCGATCGCGGAGTCCGCGTCGACCGCAGCTGGCTTCGCGACTCTATGACCGCAGCTGAGTTTCAGAAAGTCCAGGCCGACAGCAAGGATGATCCCAAAGAACAGCAATTCTTCGGAATCCAGTGCCGAAATCTGACCAGAGTGAATAAGGAGGGCATCAAGGTCGCCTTGGGCTCGGACGGCCCGATTCCCTGGAGGGCACACGAGCAGATCGCCGACATGGCGGGCTGCGGGATGACGCCGGCCGAGGTCATCGTGGCTTCGACCCGCAACGCCGCCGCGCTGATCGGAATTACTGACACCGGCACCATCGCCGCGAGGAAGACCGCCGACTTCCTGGTGCTCGACAGCAATCCGCTCGACGACATCACCAATACGCGCCGCATCAACGCCGTCTATCTTCGCGGGGCGCAAGTCGACCGGGCCGGCTTGAGGGCACGATGGACGAGTGCCACATCATCGAGGTAGTGGAGTAGCGGCGGAGAAGTCGGCAGCAGGGCCGCTGTGAATTGATAAAAGGAGAGACTAGAACCCATCTCATAAACCCGCGTTTGTGAGCAGGAGTCCTCCAAACGGAATCGCCGGTCATAATCGAAGCCCCTAAGGCCGGCGCAGGCCTATTTGCGGGCCGCGCTGTTGGGCAACCGGAACGCCATGAACTGCGCTTGGGGGCGTCCGTTGATGTTGCCGCCGACCGCGATCGCGATGTATTGCACCCCATTCACCATATACGTCATGGGACCGCCGGTCGCGGGCGCCGGCATGTAGACAGCGCCAGCATCCTGCCCGGTCGCCTTGTCGTAGGCCCGAAGCATTGCGCCCTTACGGCCATCCTCCATGGTCACGACGCCTTTCTCCCCCGCGACCACCAGCGTCTTGGTCACCAGCGTGATCGCCGCGCCGCTACGCCCAGTGCGCGGAATCGTCAGTCCCTTCAAAGCAGGGTGATTGCGGACATTGTCCGGCGTGTCGCTGTGCGGGACGTGCCAGAGAATCGTGCCCGTCTTCAGGTCAATCGCCGAGATCTGCCCGTAGGGTGGCTTCACCAGCGGCAGTCCGTCCACCGTCAGCCCGCCTTGCGCGCCCGGCGCCCGCCCGGAAATATACCCGACATCCGAGCGCGTCCCGGAGGGCACCAAACCCATCCCGATTATGCCGTGGCTGGAGCCAACATAGACCACGCCCGTCTCGGGGTCGATCGACCCACCCATCCAGTTGGAGCCGGACAGCGACGAGACCAGCGTCGCCCAAGGACCTTCCGCCTTGCTCACCACCGGCGGCGTAAAGATCGGACCCATCTTATACTTCTTCACGATCTCCAGTGCCTTCTGGTGCAGCTCCGGAGTGAAGTCGATCAGGTCGCTTTCATCGACGCCCTGACGTTCGTAGGCCGGAGGAGCCGTCGGGAACGGTTGCGTAGGTGAATACCACTCGCCCGGAACGTCGCCTTTCTCCACCGGACGCTCCTCGATAGGCCACACCGGTTCGCCAGTTTCCCGGTTGAACACATACACGAACGCTTGCTTGCTGGGCTGCGCCACCACGGGGACTCGTTTGCCCTTGATCTGGACATCCGCCAGGATCGGCGGCGAGGGGTTGTCATGGTCCCAGATGCCGTGATGGACGTATTGGTAATGCCAGCGGCGCTGGCCAGTCTCGAGATCCAAGGCGACAAGGCTTTCGCCGAACAGGTTATTGCCGGGGCGCGGCCCACCATAGAAGTCGCCCGTTGGCTCCTCGACGCCGACATAAACAACTCCCCGCGCCTCATCGATCGAGGACTCTCCCCAAGCACCAGTGTTTCCGGTGTACGACCAGGAATCAGCCAGCCATGTATCGAATCCCAGCTCGCCCGGCTTCGGGACGGTATGGAAGATCCACTTACGCCGCCCCGTGCGAACATCGTATCCGCGCACATATCCTTTCACATTGGTCTTGCTCGTGGGCACGCCACCCGGTTTATGCGCGGCGCCGACTACGATGGTGTTCCTGCCGATCGCCGGGGTCGAATGAATGCCGATTTCACTGCTCATCGGATCGATCTCCTGATCGTCATCCTGTTTGAGATCGACAACGCCGTCCACTCCAAAGCCGGGTATGCGGTTGCCGGTCTTGGCGTCCAACTCGATCATGCGATATCCGGTGGTGAAATAGACGATGCGTTTGTCATTGCTACCGGGAGCGCCGTCCGCCCAATACGCGAGCCCGCGACCAGAGAGACGCCGGGGCGAAACCTCCGCGCGCCTGCCTTCGTCTTCGCGATGGGTCCACAGCAACTCGCTGTTGGCGGCGTTGAGCGCGATCACATCGCGCCGCTCCCCGGCCGTGGAGTAGAGTACCCCGTCCATCACCAGGGGCGTCGATTCCAGATTGGTCTCCGGCGCCGGACCCAGATTGGCGGTACCGAAGGTCCAGGCCACTTCCAACTTGGAGAAATTGCTGGCGTCAATCTGGCTCAGTGGCGAATAACGGGTGTTTCCGGTATCCCCACCATAAGAGCGCCAATTCCCGTTGGCGGCCCCCTGCTGGGTCTTGGCGGGTATTGCCAACATAAGGAGAAACGCGGCCGTACCGCTAAGGTACGGGGCAACTTGGAGCAATCGCTTGGTTCTGGACTGTGACATTGTGGTTTCCTCCTCGCCTTGCGCGGAGATGACAGGACGAGTTTACACCATTCACAACAACGCTACTGTCCGGCTTGAGGTTGCGACACTATCCTAAAATTCGTCGCCCCACCGCCATCGATCCAGTTTCAAGGTGTACTGATTGGACTTATTTTCGGGGAATTCCGGTTCGCATAGGCCCGGCCTAGGCGTTATACGCCCGTGTGGGGTGCGACGAGCCACGGCGTTGTGACTTAGTATTGACACGGCGCTTCCGACGAGCTCGGCGCAACGAAGATGAACTAATTCGCTCGGCGCGGTGACAGACGCCGTTGCTGCTTCTCTCCACCCCAGGGTATATACTCGACAGTGCGAGCGACGGTTCCAGGGAGGCGTGCGATGAACGTCAGAGCTCCTTTCAGGTTTCGGATTTCTGTATCGCGTTTGGCCGGCGTGGCGGCAGTGCTGATGTTTTGTTCCACGCCCCCGGCAACCCGGGCGCAACCGGGCGCTCCCGGCGACGTCACTTTCGCCAAAGACATCGTCCCAATCCTCCAGCGTGCCTGCCAACGCTGCCATAACCCGAACGGTGTTGCGCCGATGTCGCTGGTGACCTATGAAGAGGTCCGCCCGTGGGCCAAGGCGATGAAGGAACGCACCAGCCGGGGTCCGCACGCCGGCGTTATGCCGCCCTGGTTCGTGGAGCGGGACATCGGAATTCAGAAATTCAAGAGCGATCCCTCACTTACGGAGGAGGAGATCTCCAAGGTGGTGAAATGGGCGAATGCCGGCGCGCCCCGCGGCAACCAGGCCGACGCACCGGTGCCGCTGAATTTCGATGAATCCGAAAACTGGTCCATCGGCGAACCTGACTTGGTGCTGCGATCCAAGGAAGTGTCGGTTCCTGCCTCCGGCCCGGACTGGTGGGGAGACGTGGGGCTGATTCCCACCGGGCTTCCGGCGGACCGTTATGTGGAGGCCGTGGAGGTCCGGGAGATTAACGATATCCCGCGCACCGGCACGACCAAGACAGTGGGCGGGCGATACGTGTTCCACCACGTCACCTACTCGAGCATCGTTCCCACCCAGGGCGGCGCGGCCAGCGCCGAGGAATCCGGGACCAGTTGGCCGATCCATGAAATCGGGCGGAACGCGGATCTCTTCCCGCCCGAGTCGGGCCGGCTTCTGGCAGGCAATTCGGCGCTCTCGCTGACCGCGGGGCACATCCATCCGAACGGACGCGAGACCAAAGCCCACCTGGAATTTGCATTCAAGTTTTTCCCCGTTGGTTACACGCCGCTGTATAAGAAATCGACCCTTCGATTGGGCAACGGAATCGACATCGACGTGAAGCCGAACCAGGCCAAGCAGGAGTTGCACGCTTATGCGACCCTGACCGAGCACACCAAGATCATTGCATTTGAGCCGCATCTGCACGCTCCGGGCGTCCGCATGTGCCTGGAGGCGATCTGGGGCCACAACATTCAAACCCTGAATTGCGTGGGATACGACCACAACTGGGTGAAGCAGTACGTGTACGATGACGATTCTGCGCCGCTGCTGCCCAAGGGCACTATCCTCCACCTGATGGGATTCCTGGACACTACGCCGGACAACAAGAACCCCGCCGATCCGCGGAATTGGGCGGGCGGGGGCCGCCGCTCGGTGGCCAACATGTTCATTGATCTGGGATATTCGGTGGCGCTGACCGAAGAGCAGTTCCAGGCCGAGATGGCTAAGCGCCGTGGGCGGATGAAGAGCCGCAACGACTATGACATCGGCTGTCCGCTGTGCTGGGCGCCGGCGGTGTCGCAGGCGGCGCCGAAGATCTCCATCCAGGCGCCCCCGGTCGCAGCGGCCGTGGACTGAAAAACAAGGTGGACTGAAACCAGGTGACGAGACGCTGGACAATTCTGTGGCCGGCTGCTCTGGCCGCGATTTCCGCCGTGGCCAGCGGGCAAACGCGATTCACCTATTCGAAAGGCCAGAGTGTCAATCCCGCCTACGAGGGCTGGATGCTGAACGAAGACGGCTCCTTCACCATGTATTTCGGATACATGAATACCAACTGGTTGGAGGAGTTCGACATTCCAGTCGGGCCGGAAAACAACATCCAGCCTGGAGGTCCGGACCAAGGGCAACCGACGCATTTCTATCCGCGCCGAAGCCCGTTCTTATTCACCGTCACTGTGCCCAAGGATTTTAGCGGTAAAGAGCTGATCTGGACCCTGATCACGCACGGCCGGACAGAGAAGGCATACGCGTCACTCAAAAGCGACTACCAGATCGACAAGCAGGTGATCTCGACCGAGGTGGGCGGCGACTTCGGCAGCCTGCGGGATGAACTTCGAACCAACATTCCGCCGGAGCTGGAGATTCAGGGAGAGGCCCGCCGCAGCGTGAAAGCCGGAGAGGCGTTGACCCTAGTGGCTTTGGCGGGCGATCCGGATAATTTACCGGCGCGGCGGGATGGCAAGCCGCAACCGCGCCATCCAGGTGAGGCGGCCGTGCAGGAAAAGGCGGCTGGAGAAAAACCAAGCGCCGGAGAGAAAAAAGATACGTCCACCAACGCGGCTGCGTTAGTCTACCGTCCACCGGCGTCCATCATTCCTACCAGCGGGCCGGGACTGCGGTTTTCCTGGATCGTATACCGCGGGCAGGCTTCAGCGGTAGCGTTTAGTCCGGACCAGATGAAAGCCTGGACGGATACGCGGGCTTGGGCGAATTCGCCGTGGTCTCCGCCGTTCAATATCCCTGAGCCGCCGGCCGACGGGAAATGGGTAACCCAGGTTTCGTTCCGCGAACCCGGAGTATACGTGCTGCGCGCGGTTGCTAGCGACGGTTCCTTGTTCACCTACCAGAACGTGACGGTCACCGTCACGCGTTAGTCTGCCGGAAAAAATCAACTTCAGTCCCCTGGCCGCCGGTGCCTAAACGCTGCGTCGCATTGGCCTGCCATAGTGAGGGTCTGCCGCCTCGGTTCTCGGCGTGGCTGGCGAGATTCAGCGTGGCGGAACGGGCGTTATCCGCCCAATGGAGATCCGAAAGTTCCTTACAGGGCGTTTCTCTGCGTTAGCCGTTTTCAACGCGCGCTTTTACTTCCGAGTACGCGACATCGATAAGCCCGGCTTAGAGCTGCGGCGTTTGCGGCGGTTCCCAGTCTCAGTTTCACATGGCGCGTGAACTTGCCGGGGCCTTGCTGCAAGTGGGCCGGGGATCCCCAGATGCATCGCCACGTGCGAACTATGATCCTAGGGGGGAGGAACATCATGGAATCCGTCAAGGACGCGAGCCATCTTTACGCGGCCGAACGCCGGGCGCTGCATGCCGAGCCGCCGGGTTTCCGCAACACCGAACTCCAGATCTCGCCAGACCAAAACGTGCCATGGCACTTGCCACAAGACGAGGTGCGGCTCGGTCCGGACGACAACTATTCCGTCCGGCGGGTCCGCCCGCATCTGGTCACCAATGGAGCCGACGGGTCCGCGACGTTCCTCGTACTCCAGGACATCGGCGAGTACGACTACGTTCCGCTATAAGCGTTTGCAGGTAGGCGCGCACCGGCCAGTACCAACTGGGTTTCGGAGGCGCGGGCCACACCGGCACCGCCGGAACAAAGCCATTCCGGTTCAGCATTTCAACCTTGGGTAAACTCTTCGCGTCCATGGAGTCACTCTCCTGTATGATGCCGTTCTTGAATAGCAGAAAAGCGGTCACCGCGTAAACTTCGTCCGCGCTGAGAGAGCCTGGCTTATTCGCCGGCATAGCGCGGTTGATATAATCCCACGCGATCGTTGCATACGGATAGTAGTTCGTGGCCGACTTTTCGGTAAACGGGCCCTGTTTACCGTTAGTGGAAGCCGCCACCAGGCGAGGTCCCCCGGCTACTCCCGCCCCGTTCGATCCGTGGCATCCCGCGCATCGTTGCGCAAAAATGGCCGCGCCCTCCTTGGAAGTTCCGCTCCCGGCTGGAAGCTCCTTTCCCGTAGGCCCCACCACGTGGTCCGCGGCCCGGACCTCTTCCTGGCTTGCGGCCGTTCCGATATTATAAGGTCGCGATTGCGCGAGCCGTTCCCGCCGCGGCCACGAGCATCACGGTCAACACCAGCTTATGACCACATGGCATCGTGTATGCTCCCATCGCCCATCACCCTCCGGCGTTGAGTGGCATTGAAATGGAAAGCGTGGTCCGCTGTTTCCCACGTTTCCTTCGTAGAGAAGCCCCAGCGCTTGCTCAACTCATCCAGCGACGGTTGAACCTCGCCCCGTTCATCGGTCGCGCGCGATACCAGTACCACCTCGCTTCCATCCCAACTCCAGGGCAGCGTAAACCGGGTGTGCGCCTTGCGATGCGCCCAGATACACCCCTCCGGCAACCACGCCCGCCGCCAGCACCCACCGCATCCATGTCGATTGGGTCCCCGCCATGCTAGTTGCGTGAAACTGGCTCGTGCCCCGTGCAGCACGATTCCCTCAGCGGCCGCCCGCCGCGGCCGGATAGACCGGCAGCGTAACACGGTCGCCGAATGCCGCTTTCAATCCCTCGATGGCGCAATTTTCATCGCCGCCGCCCGCTCCGCCGCCCACTCCGATGGCGCCGATCATTTGCCCGTCCACCACGATGGGGATGCCACCCGAATTCGTGAAGAGATTAAAATAGGCGGAAGAACGCGGAATGCCGGCGGAATTGTTCCTGAGCTGGGCCGCGTTGATAGAGGTGGGCTGGCGGGTCTTCAGCGACGTCTGAGCCTTCAATAGCGCGGTGCGGATATTGTTGTAGATTTGGCCATCCATGCGTTCTACATGCACGAACTCGCCGGCGTTGTCGATGATGTATAGCGACATCGTGCCGCCCTTCGACGCCGCCCAGTCGCGGCAGACGCGGGCGATCTTCTTGGCCGACGCGAGCGAAATCTGATTGCCGTCGAAAACGTTAGCCGCGCCCTTTCCGCCGACGACGAATTCCGCTGGCAGGCTGGACTTAGGCGGCGCGGCGGCTGCAAAGCGCGGAACCGGCGAATTCCCTGGATTGGGGTTGGGGCGGGCTGGAAGGTCTTCCACCAGCGGCGCAACCGATGCTCCGATCACTTCGACCAGAGCCTTGTGCGCGCAAATCTCGTCGCTCCACACCGGAACGCGGGGAGCGGAACCGCCCACGCCCACCGCGCCGATCAACTGCTTGTTGACGACGATCGGAAGCCCGCCGGAATTCGCAAACTCGCCGAGCTGAATGTACTGAAGTTCCCGGGTGGGATCCTGGATTACGCCATTCATGAGGGTCTTGCTGGGCGAGCGTAGCGTAAGCGCGGTGCGCGCCTTCATGTCGGCGGTCACGATATTGAGATAACCCTGACCGTCCATGCGATCCATGTACACATGGTTGCCGTCGTTATCCAGAACCATGATGCTGATCTGCACCCCTTGGGCGGTGGCGGCCTTCTCGCACGAATCGGCAATGCGCTCGGCGGTCGCCAGATTGATGGTGGTGAAATCCTGAATCTTTTCGGCGGCTTTGCCGCTGACGACGAATTGCTCCGGCACGTTTTGCGCCAACGCCGCGCCGCCAAGCAAAATGGTGCCGACCGCCGCCCGCCCCAAGCTCACAATACGAAGTTTCATTTCGTCCTCTCCTGACTCTCGTCGCAAAATTCGGATGCTATCCATCTCCGTCGATCCTACCAGAACTGATTTGCGAACAGTGGAGAGAGCGGACGACAAACCAGGAGTTCGTGGCTATTTCTTCAACGCCGCCTGATTGCCATTACTAGTGCGAGTCAACCGCAAACCTCGCCCAGATAACCCGCGCCGCCACAGTAGGTCACGTCCTGAATCTGCATCAAGATTCCGTCCGGGTCGGTGAAGAAGAGTTCCTGGGTCCCTCCCTTTGCGCCGCCACGATCTTCCATGCGCATCCTTACGTACGAGACGAGCGGACCCGGCGGCCCGGTCGGCCAGCGCCTTTAGCACCTTGTCGGGATTGAAGCCCTCCATGGTGAAGCAGCCGTGTCCAATAATGGGCTACCGTTGTGCGTCATTTACGCCGCCCATGGCGATGAATTGCCGGTCGCCACCGACCGCAAGGAGGGCCACTGCACCTTGGTGGGCCTGAACGGGCAGCCCGAATAAGCCTGGTAGAACTCTACCGACCGCTTTTGGTCGGAAACCGTGAGCGTCATGTGATTGAGCGAGCGCACTCGTATAGGCGGCTTGCTCGATTGCGCTAATATGGCGGAAGCCGTGGCCATCGCCGGCAGGGACAGAAGGGCATGCCTGCGCGTGATCGGATGGTCTCTCATGATTCCTCGCCTTGACATCGTGCCTGCTCGCGCCCCACAGCGGCCCCGCCGCCGAGTCTATTCTATCGCCGAGGCAAGATGCGCGTTGAACGGAGCCATCTCCCGACGAAGTTGCCACGCCCCGTGGCCATGGTGCCTCCTTATATAAGGAAGAGAATGTTGTCTCCACATTCGCGAACGTCGAAAAGGCGATTTCGACCGCGCGCGTAATAGCAAGGTCGGGTCCAGGAGAGTGCGCGGGAATTATGGCTGGGCGTGGGGTCCACCTGGAGTCCACAACGACCTGAAAACGCCCCTGGCGTCCAAATGGAGTCCAAATCCATTTCGCGTAAGTCTCGTTTTTTCATAGAGGACTACCTGTAAGTTATTTGATCAGACATCCCTGAAAGGCTGGCGTCGGCGGTTCAATTTCGTCCCTGGCCACCACACTAACCCTTTTATATTCAACACGTGCGCGCCTGTTTTTCTGCCTGTGCCAAATCTGTGCCGTGGATGGTCCGAATCAGGTCGTCCTGAAGGCTCTGGTATTCGGGCGTCCACTTCGCGTAGTAGCGGCCGATTGTAGCGGGACTATCCCCGAGAATGCCGGCGACCTTCTCGATGGACCCGCCTTTCCCTAAGAGTTCCGATGCAAGCGTGTGACGGAATCGATGGGGGTGGGCACCCTTTACGCCCGACCGCTTGAAAACAGCGTCCATAGTCCGCCACGCCCCTTTTACAAGGCTTCGCAGGCCAGTGGTATCGCTGGAAAAATAGCGTTTGTTGTTCGCAGCCGCAGCTTTTGGCGGCGGCAATTGATCGAGCGCTTCGAGTGCCGCTGAAGGCAGCTCTACCCGGATCAACTTGTTGTTCTTCACGGCGCGCTTCACCAGGTAACGACCTTGGATGTGCTCCCGCGAAAGAGTCACGACGTCGCTGATTCGCAAGCCGGCGTAGCGCATGAGCAGCGCCATCGCGCGTGCGCGTCGACGCTCGTAGTTGCTGCGACCGATTTCGTCACACGCGGCGATGATTTTCACGATCTGGGCGTGCGTATACGGAACGACATCATTCGCTTCCTGCATCCTGGGAACCTTCAAGGCCCTGGCAGGATTCTTGGTCGTCCATTCGCGGTCGCGGCAGAACTCGAACAACTGCCGCAGAAGCTCGACGTCCTTGATCCAGGACGCAGCTTGCTCCGCGCCAGGGCATATCGGTCCATCGTTTCGACGTTGACCTGGTCCAAGTAGACCAGGGAGCCTTCGGCGCAGAACTCAGTGAAGTAGCCCAGGAGGCGCTTATATCTGCGCTTAGTTTCATCCGCGTTTTGTTCGTGCTGCGCCTGAAAAGCCCTCACAGCATCGAGAACCGACTTGCGGGGCTTCCCAGAGAGCCGGTCCTCCATCTCCGTGAGCCTCCGGGCTGCGCGCTGGAGGTCGCGGGTCTTCAGGGATAGCCGTTTCCTGCGGCCGTTGTCTGCCGTTCCGCACGCGCGCAATAAGCAATTGCCGCGGCATTTGAGGTAGTTGGGACCTCTATTTCGATCGGGGCACTTTGGGGAGTGCCGTCTTTGAAGTGTTAGCATGGCACACACATTACCTCGGAGCCGTCCGCCGTCGGTATTCGTTCATCGCCACCGAATACGGAATGCGCAACTCGGTGCGGGCGCGCTTGCCGTTCTTACTCGGTTCACCAAGTTTGAGCACTCCGTCCATGTCTTGGAACCACCGGACAACTGTGGCCGGGCTCATTCCCCACAACTCGGCGTAGAACTGCGGCGAGTAATGCGGATCAACGACAACGGGCTTCGATGCGTCGATGGTCCTGTTCACCGCGTGCTAGCTCCGGAAAACCAATCCTTGACCCGCCATCTGCCTAATCCCCCATACCAAGCGCAAGGGCGATGGCCGTAGTGATCGCTTTTGCCTTATGCGCCCCCGCAGCCTTGCGGCGACGGCGGCCGATTTGAACCTCCGCCGTAAACATCTTGTGGTTGTCACTCGTCAGCCTAAAGCGATCAGCAGCCCGATCGAGCAATTGAAAAGCGTCCTCAAGGTCCTCAAAGGGGCGAAAGCGCCATCGCGGAATCCACTTCCGGTTGGACATCAAGAATCGATCCGGGCATGCCTTCCAGCCCATAACGCGCTCAGCCAGCAGCGTCGTGAGTCCTTCCGCGTTCATTGAGGGCCTCCCGCAGGCCGGCCACGGTCCGGAGGCAATACCTGTGCACTCATCCACGTCCGCAGGTCGGCCTCGGAGTATTTGATCTTTCTGCCGATCCTGTAGCAGCGTGGGCCATAGCCTTTGCGGCGCCAAGCACTCAATGTTTCTACTTCAACGCCGAGAAGCCGCGCCAACTTCCTCGGGTTCAGTAGTGGGTCCAAATAATTCACGATTCCAGTAGACCAAGCGAAACCAGGGTAAATATAGGTACGAATGGGTACGGTTAAGAGGGTACAGATGGGTACACTCAAGAGCGTGGGGCGCCTGGATTGGTTCTGCTGAGCTTAAGCTTCCGACGATCTTTCTTTAGCGTTTCTCTGCTTGTGATTCCGAACTTGCGCAGAGTTAGCGTCTCGGCATAGGCTTTTAGCGCAAATGGCTCCCCAGTCACGAGTTCTTTCAATTCAGCATGCTGGATGTGTTGCCAGAGGATGAACTGTGGGTACTTGGCCTTAAGGCCCTCGACCGTGCAAAACCCCTCTAGATCCCGTTTCAGGGTTGCCAGCTCAGTCGCGAGGGCGTCGACAAGTCCGAGTCGCTGGCGACTGGATTCGAGATCAGGTGTGCGTCGGCGACGCGTTCTTGCTCCCGGCTGCGATGGCCGCCCGGTGATGGTCGGCAGTTTCGGTTGCGTAACTTTGGCCTCCCAATGTGGCATTCGTGCCTCCAGGTAGGCGCTCAGGCAGTTCTTCAGATTCTCTGTGAAGGGTCCCCCAGTCACCTCCGTCAGCATTCCCCACAGGGCTTGTCGTGTCAGGACGAGTTCTGGCGAGTGCCGTTCGCCGATAATCTCGGCGACGTTGCGAACAGTGACCGGGAATTGGCCGAAGATCGGCGCGCAAACATCGTCCAATATGGCGGGCAAGCACTTTGACCTCAGCCAGCGCCCGTAGGGGCCCGGGCGGACACCACGCTTTTCACTGAGTCTAGCCTCAGCCGTCTATCCAATAGCTCTTCGGCGTATTTCGAGAGAGCAGGCCACAGGCAGAGCTCTAACTGTTGCTTGGTTGGAGGAAGGGCAGATTGAACCACTGACGCTGCTTCTTTGCGCAACACTGCCACCGCAACGAGCCTCGCAGTTCTTACCGACCGTAGCAAAGTCGGGCATTCCAGAGAATGAACAGCATCAGCAGACCAATCGGTTCGCTGCTCCAAAGCCAATCTCGATTGTTCGATCGACTCTTCTATTGCTCGATTCGCGACCTGAAATATCGATGGGGCTCATGCACAGCAGGAGGCACTCTCAGCTTCAACTGGAGAATTCTCCAAGCTCCAATGATAGTGGTGAACTATTTAATCGTCCACGAACTGGCACATGTGCTTTACCGAAACCACTCGACGGAGTTTCGTAACTTTGTTGCGGTTCATGTCGCAATTTTGGAGAAGGCTCGCATGTGGTTGAGGCAGAACGGCTCGAAGCTGGAGTGGTAAGAAATGCACTGCTGCAGAAGGATCGGAAACGCCTGTCGACTCAAACTATCACCCTCAATTTGATAGCGTCATTGGGTGCGTGAACCAGGTCCTGTTTCGTTCCCAGGTATCGTTCCGTCGTTTGAACGGATGCGTGTCCGAGCAGCATCTGGATCTGCTCAAGCTCGCCGCCAGCGGCACGGCAAAGTTTGGCACACGTGCGCCGCAAATCATGGGGCGCGATGCCAGGAACTCCGGCAGCTTCCGCGTACGGCTTGATCATTTGCCACACGACCTTTTCGCCCAAGCGTTCGCCGGTTATGGAGCCGGCGCGATTCACAGGTCGGAACACGTGGCCAGCGACCACGCCCACCGGGCCGGTCCAGGCGTCGATTGCTACCTTCACCCAGGTTGGCATCGGGGCGGTTCGGACCCGGCTGTGCTTGCCAACCAGGTCGACGATGCACCAGCGACCATCACGCTGCTGGGACGTGAGCAAAAGTGAGCGCGGCTACCTCGGAACGTCGAAGCCCGCAGCCGAGCAATACGGCCAGGATCGCGCGGTCGCGCAGACCTCGAACCGTGGTTACGTCGGGCACGTTGAGGAGGCTCTGGGCTTGGCGCACCGACAGCCAGTTCCCGACGCGGATTCCCGTGGACTTCGCGCTCTTCACGCGGTTGATGCCAGCGGCCAATTCGGGCGCCAGCAGCCCGTTGTCGGCCGCCTCGGCGGCCAGCTTGCGAATCGCCGACATGCGAATAATGATCGACGACGAGCCCAAGCTGCGGGCCTCCAGGGATACCCGCCAAGCACTCACGGTGGCCTTTGTGAAGCCGGGCCGCGGCTCCTGCTGGAACCAGGCCATGAACTCGTCCAGCGCCATGTTGTACACCCGTTTCGTAATCGGCGAGGAGACGCTGTCCAACACCAGCGTTTTCAGTTTTTCCCATCCCGCGATCTTTTGGACCGCAATCAAATCGTTCATTTTCGTCCTCGTTGTTGGGCATTAACGGCCACCTGGACATTAGCTCTTGCGGGCGGACACATCAAGGGGAATTGCGCCGTTTTGACCAGTGAACGTTGTTCAAACCAACCCCGCGGTGCTATATTGGCGCTACCGCGGGAAGGAGTAATCGATGATCCGGAGATTGCTTTGGTTATCGCTGTTGATGGGAGGATGCGTATTCGCGCAACAGCGAGTCACTCCCGAAAAAGAAGCCTCGCTCAAGGCCGATCTTGCCGGCCAAATCGATTCGCTGAAGAAGCCGGCTCAGGTCATGGTCGATAGCATCTTCAGTTTTGGCGAGCTGGGATTTCAGGAGTTTGAGACCTCGAAGTACCTGACCGGCATCCTTGAAAAGGAAGGCTTTCGGATTGAACGTGGAGTGGCCGGGATCCCCACAGCGTTCGTCGCCACGTGGGGACAGGGCAAGCCCGTGATCGCGCTGGGCTCCGATATCGACGACATCCCGCAGGCCTCACAGAAACCGGGAGTGGCCTATCACGACCCCATGATCGAAGGCGCTCCTGGACACGGCGAAGGTCATAATTCCGGCATGCCGCTCAACATCATTGCGGCGCTGGCAGTAAAGAAGACCATGGAGCGCGAGCATCTTTCCGGAACCATCAAGCTTTGGCCAGGAGTGGCGGAAGAAGACCTCGGCAGCAAAGCCTACTACGTTCGGGCCGGCGTATTCAAAGACGTCGATGTGGTGCTCTTCTGCCATGTTGGCGACAATCTGCGAGTATCGATCGGCCCGACGACGAGCGACGGACTTGTTTCCATCGAGTACAGCTTCAAGGGAGAAAGCGCGCATGCGGCGGGTGCGCCCTGGCGGGGGCGAAGCGCGCTGGATGCCGTAGAGCTAATGGACGTGGGGTGGAACTTCCGGCGCGAACACCTGCGTCTGGCTACCCGCCTGCACTACGTGATCACCAACGGGGGCGATCAACCAAACGTGGTGCCGCCCAACGCCACCGTTTGGTATTACTATCGCGAAGCCGATTACGACCACATCATGAACCTCTGGCACATCGGCGACAACATGGCGCAGGCGGCCGCCCTTATGACCGATACGACCTATACTTCGCGAGTCCTGGGGAGCGCGTGGCCGGGGCACTTCAACGTACCGATCGGCGAGGACATGTACGAGAACATAAAGCGCGTGGGCCTACCGCAGTGGTCCGCAGACGATCAGGCTCTGGCCAAGGCACTGCAGCGAGAATTGAAGGTCCCGGAGCGAGGCCTGGCTACCAAGATTTCCGACTTGCGAAGGCCGAAAACACCGGCGGAGAACGCCGACGCGGACAGTGACGGAATCGGCCCGACGGGCGGCGGCTCGGACGACATCGGAGACGTCTCGTGGGCCGTACCCACGGTGACGCTGAACTATCCGTCCAACATTCCCGGCGGCCCCGGACACAACTGGGCCAACGGCGTTTCGATGGCGACGCCGATCGCGCACAAGGGCGTGATCGCTGGTGCGAAGGTGCAGGCAATGACGATGCTGGATATCCTGATACACCCGGAACTGGTGCAAAGGGCCTGGGACTACTACAACAGCGTCCAGACCAAAGACCTGAAGTATAAAAGTCTCCTCAGACCAGACGACAAGCCTGCGATTTGGCTGAATCAGAAAACCATGGAGGAGTATCGCCCGCGGATGAAGGCCCTCTATTATGATTCATCCAAGTACGATACCTACCTTGAGCAGCTCAGGATCACGTATCCTACTGTGCGTGCTGCATCGGCAGGCCAGTGACCGGAATCGGCTGTGACACCCACTAAGTCGCCGGTGTTCACGTTAAGCGGCATTGTCGGCTCAAACTTCCTCCAACCGGACTTCCTGGGAGCGTGACAGAGCGGCTCCCATTCTCCGAGTAGCCGACGATCCACTCGGAATCCAGCGGTCCACGGAGACTACTGTGCGCTTTTTCGGCAAGCCCGCGAATGAAAACGCCGGGGCGTCGCTGGCTCTTTCCGTTGCTCCGGGAAATAAAGAAGCTAAATTTGCTCCTTTTTGTCGCAGGTAGAAGTGTGTACCCTCATCGCGAGGAACATCTCGGTCCCGCCTGCCGTGCAGTATGATGGCAAAACGGACATGCAGATCACGGAGTTGCTACAGCGCGTCCACTCTGGCGATCAGCAAGCTCTAAACATCGTGATTCCAATGGTTTACAGCGAGCTGAAGAAACTGGCGGCGGGGCACCTCCGTCGCGAAGGCAAAGCGCGCCCGCTCGACACGACGGCGTTGGTTCACGAGGCCTTTCTACGGCTGGCGCACGGCCAACATCCCTCCTACGAGAACCGGTCGCATTTTTTCGGGATCGCCTCACGGCTGATGCGCCAGGTTTTGGTGGACCTGGCACGCGCAAGATCTCGGGAAAAGCGAAGTGCAATGAAGGAGGTGCCGTTGGCCGAAGTTCCGGATTTGGGGCAGGAGCCGGACGAGTCCATCCTGGCAATGGACGAGGCGTTGGACCGGCTGGGACGAACCGATCCCCTAAAGGTGCAGCTAGTTGAAATGCGGTATTTTGGCGGCATGACCGACGAGGAGTCTGCCACCGTGTTGGCTGTCTCTGTGCATGTGGTTCGCCGCCAGCTACGCCTGGCCCAGGCCTGGCTGCACAAGGAGATGGCCGGATGAACGCCCGAGTCGAAGAACTGTTTCACGAAGTGGTGGAACTGTCTCCCGGGGATCGCGCGCGATATTTTGGGGAGCACCAGGTGGACGCGGACACACGCCACGAAGTGGAGGCGCTCCTGGCATTCGACGCCGGCGCCCGTTCCTTTCTTGAGCGCGACGTGAGGATCGCCGCTAGCCGCGCCCTCCCGCAACTTGAAGGTAAGGGGTGGCGCGCCGGCCCCTACCGCCTGCTGGACGTGATCGGACGCGGCGGCATGGGCGCAGTCTATCTGGCCGAGCGCGCCGATGGCGAAGTCACTCAGCGCCTGGCTGTGAAACTCCTTCCGCCGGGCGCGGGCGACGCGCAGCGCGAGCGCTTCCTCCAGGAGCGCCAGATTCTCGCGTCGCTGGCTCATCCGAACATCGCCCGCATGCTGGATGCCGGCCATCTCGCGAGCGGCCAGCCGTTTTTGGCAATGGAATACGTGGCTGGCAAACCGATCGACGTGTTTGCCGCTAGTTTGAGCGTGCGGCAGAAGGTCGCGTTGTTTCTCAAAGTCTGCTCTGCGACCGCCTACCTGCACCGAAACCTGGTCGTACATCGCGACCTGAAACCCAGCAATATCCTGGTCACAGCCGAGGGCGAGCCCAAACTGCTCGACTTCGGCATCGCCAAGATTCTCGACGTGGCGACGGACGCCACGGTGACGAGCATGCGCATGCTGACGCCGGACTACGCGAGCCCCGAGCAGGTGGCAGGCGGCAGGGTGACCACCGCAACCGACATCTATTCGCTGGGCGCCGTGCTGTATTTTTT